>Ga0172380_10007556_pt1 | contig 12177 bp, 33 predicted proteins | sample Leawe162metaG_FD_119747 | JGI IMG/M metagenome (GOLD analysis project Ga0172380, IMG submission 119747) | Leachate microbial communities from a municipal landfill in Southern Ontario, Canada - Leachate well 162 metaG | ecosystem: Engineered > Solid waste > Landfill > Unclassified | place...
ATGTTCTTGCACCTCGGGAATGAGATTTCCCCATTCACGAACCGGCCCAAAGTTGTCGCCATTGGGCTTCATGTTGACCTCGTAATGAGCCTGTGCCGCCCGCTCTACAGCGTCTCTCAGTTCGGGGGTTAGGATCACGTCATGTCCCTCCAGTAGTATTTCGGTTCGCCGATGCGCGGATATGGGTTACTGAACACCCACTCTTCGCGAGCACAGCGCGGGCATCGGCGTTTGAAGCCATCGCTGAACTTTTGCCAGCGGTGGCCAATCAAGCGGCAGAGCAGTCCCTTGAGCACACCGCCCATCCTACTCCCCCTCGCTGGGGGTGGTTGGGGGTGACGAGCCGTCTCGGGCCAGAGTTCCTAGCTCATCGGCCGTGATGGGTTCTCGGTGAACGCGGACCACTGTTACCGGGCCGTCCTGTTGATAGATGGCGGCGTAGTGACCGGCTTCGCGGGCCGCATCCGATAGCGACCGAGCGTTGGCCCAAGCGACCGGCTGGCCGTCTTGCCAAACCTCAAACTCATACTCGATGTCGGATGCGTCTTGGCCTTGGGACGGCGCGTCACTTCCCATCTGTATTCTCCCTGATAGCTGTGAGTGTCTGGCGGAGCGCGTCCATGCGCTTTGAATGACCGCTGGCCCGCCGCATCGCTTCGTGTTCGTTGGCCTTCGTGCCGCAGGCGCTGGCTTCGCGGGCGGCGTCCATCGACAGATCCCAAAGCAGCTCGTGATGATCAAACTCGGCTTCCAACCCCTTAACCGCCTCTTCCAGCAGACCCTCTGCCTTGAGGGCTCGGTCTTCGGCTGCATCAGCCTTCTGAATTGCCGTTGCTGTGGCGGAGTCGATGAAGGCTTGAAGCTCTGCTATCCTTGCGGCCTGTTCCTCTATGGCAGTGAGGGCGGCGGGGCCGTAGAGGGGCGTTCCAATCGGAACCTTGGCGGCTTCGAATACCGCCATTGTAAAGCCTTCGGTTCCTGGCATCGTGCCGGTTTCGCCCACGGGCTCCAACGTCTTTCCGGCGCTCATGACTTCCTCCCGAACAAGGCGAGGACGGCACGGGCCTGCACCGTTCGCAGCGCTTCTTCTGCCAACTCAACGTCGCGATCACCCCAAGGGCCTTCAATCCGAACGTCATCCCGGTATAGGCGAAATCCATCCGGTGAATGGAGCAGACGGAAGCCGTTTATAGCCCTCGCCACTTCTTCCTCTGTAGGCCCGTCGAGAAGCCTCCGAAGATCGTCAGTCCGAACGATGGCGCTAGCCTTCATGTCTTCGGCAATGGCGAGTTCGGCTGCCAGGCGCTCGCGGGCTTGTTGAATGATGGTCATTAGTCTGTGTCCTCGATGATGGGGCAGCACACATCGAACGCGTCGGCGTAGCCCTCTCCATATCCATGTAGCCTGCCGAGCCGGTATGCGGATATGGCCGCGAAGATGGCCGCTATAATCCCGCCGATGAACCAGCACACCGCGATGAAAAGCTGCTCGTCCGCGCTCATGATGGGAACCCTTCGTTAATGGCGGAACGGGCGAGCGAGATCAGCCCGTCAAGCGTCTCGATGGCGTCTTGGGGATCGATCTTCCCGCCCTGTTCCTCGCTGTCGAAAAGACGGGCGACATGGCCGGTGAATCCCGCCAGCTTCTCCACCCGGCGCATGGCGGAGAGGATGGCGGGGAGGTTGTTGCGGAGGGAGACAATCAGCGCGGCGTTTCCCTGCCAGCTATTCGGGTCGGAAAGCCCACTCTTGGCCACGACGGCGACAGCCGGATCGGTGGACATGAGGCTGATCAGTCCGCGATATGTGCAAGCGGGCTGGCCTCGATCATCGCCCGGCAAGATCGCCTCCCACTCGCCCGGTGTAGCTTCCTTCGCCAGTCTTTCCAGTTCTTCGACCAAGATAAGGGTTGGGGAGGGAGTCATTGGCCCTTGCCTTCCGCCTTGGCGATGGCGGCATTGATCCGCGCGTCCATGCCGGGGCCGCAGGTTTGGAGCTTCTGGATTTCCCGAAGGACGGTCAGCATGTCCAGCGCCGCCGCCAGTATCAGCGCCTGCTCGCGCCACAGCGGCCAGTTCTTCGTGCCAGCGCAGACGATGGGCATCTCGTCGTCATAGCCGTAGCTGACGACGTGATATGCCTCTAGGTTGGGCACGCCCGCTTCGTGGCCGAAGTCTTCGTCAGGCTCGGCGCTCCATGGTGGCGGCTGGAAACCCTCATTCCATATCGGCTTGTCTTCTTCGTGCGTGTCTTCGGTCATGTCGCGCTCCAAGCGAGATAGGTTTTGTTCAGAACCGGTTGTGGAAACGTCGGCGATGCGCGGTAACTAGCGCCCCGATGTGGGGGCTAGTGACGGACCGCCCTGATGAAATGTTGAAGGGCGATGCCCCCGAAAATGCCAACGAAAACCAGAAGCGCAAGGGCTAGCGGCCCCCAGAACGGCGCCGTGACCCACCACCACGACCAGTTGATGACGTGTGTCAATTTGAGGACGACGAAGGCGACGCCGAGCAGGCCAGAGATGCCGATGCCCGATGACGTGGAGGTGCTGTTGCTATTGCTCATCTTCTTCTCCAGTTGATCTCAGTATATACCGATGAAACGAAGTGGCCACGGATGGCCGGGGTTGATCTGAACACTAACTTACTTGTGATCTACCATTTCAAGCGCTCCAAATTGCTAGATAAACGGCCGCCCCCAAACAGGTGCAGCATATCACATAGGTGACCAGATGACGAAAACGGATCACGTGATCACCGGTCGGCCAGTGACAGTTGTGCGGGCTATGTTAGACCAATCCATGCCTATCCGGTTAGCGCCCATCGCCACCATCCATGGTGCAGGCAAGTCGCACTTGCCATTTGAAGAAATTGGGTGTGGCGGGGTCTGGTCGAAGCTCGACGAGGCCTCGCCGCTCAAGGTTCGACAGCGTCATGTTCGTGCAGTTCGCCGCTCCGATATCCCAAATAGAGCGCCATTCTGGCGTGATCTTGGCCAGCATTAGGCGCTGTGAGTGGGATATCGGAGCGGTCGGAGGGCCGACCGCATCGCGGGAGCGGTAGGTCATGTCGGGTCCCCGCAGAAAAGGCTACGCTCGCCTGCACGGTCAGCGAGGTCGCGAACTTCCGCTGCGAACTCGGGGTCCATCTTCCCGATGCTGTCGGCGTATGCGTCGAGCGCTGCTTGAGCGTGTCTGTCTTTCATCATCAGAACGAAAAACTCATGCTCTTCGCCGGGGCCGCAATCAGTCACATCCAGGCCTGTCCGCTCGTTACGAAGGGCATACTTGCCCCTGCCGCTGGGGTTGATATTGCGGTCGAGTTTCATCGTCTTCTCCTAGATTTGGTGGCTATGGGTGAAAACCGGATAGGCATGGACCAATCCATCAGACCTCATGCTCCATCCGTAGCTTCCGGGCCAACCGCATTGCCGGCTCACGACGCATTCGGTCGCGGACGATGCGGGCGCCGTACCATACTTCATCAGCTCGTCGGCCGGCATAAGCATAGCCGTGGCGATCAACGAGTACACACCATGCGCGGGGCTCAAGCAGAAAGCGGTCAATGGCTGTCACACATGCGCCGACCGGAAGCCCGACCACAACCCCGATCAGCAGGCCTTCGGCAACCAGTAAGGCGAGTTTCGTCATGCGGGCTGCTCCGATTGCTTGGCGAGGGTAGCGGGAGAAACGTCTATTATCCCAGCGATGATATCAAGGACGGCCTGTTTGCTGGCCTGAAAGTCAGCCCTGCCCATCGCCCGCATGGACTGGCTTTTCGCGGTGTAAACGGTGACAACGGCCTCGGAGGCAACGACCACGGCATAGTCATCTATCGGGCGAACGAACACCTTGACCCGTTGGGCCTCCGCTTTTGACGCGCAGACGACGGAACGCTCATCGCGATATCCGGCGCGAATGAGACACCACTTCCGCAAATGATCCGCCGTTGGAAAACGGTCAGCCATATGTTCGGGCAAGCTCTGCCAAGCCTCGTTGATCAGGGCGAAGTAGTGCCGGTGCGTCGCGCTTGACCGATCTTCATGAACCGCTAGCGCATAGGTCTCGCCGATCACGAAGGCGCGGTCAGCGGCCTTGATGTGACGGGGCTCCATAGTCTCGCCCGTCCATGTGAAGCTGATCGTTTGCGGGGTCATCGAATTACCACCACTCGATAGGCGACATGGATACGGAGTATTGGAACGGGCGAATTGTTGTCACGGTCATCGTGAGTATGGCTTCGTCAAGCTCATAATCACGATAGCCTAGTTTCTCCTTTGCCTGCGCCGCGATGTTGTGCAGAACCGGCTTCGCGATGTTTGTCAGATCGCGAAGCCGCAAATCCGACAGTTTCCGCATTTGTTCGTATTCAACATAGTTCTTCGCCATGTGCGGCTTCACTATTTGTTCGGCAATCTCCATGGCACATCGCTCCGTGGCGCGATATAGCGCGCGGGCAAAGGCCCCCTCCCGCCGCTCTTCGATGGCGCGCAAAATGTCTCGGCGACCGTCCTCTCGGGCATGAGATGCGAGTGTTCTCGCGCGCTCGACTTCTTCGAACGGGTCAATCCAAGCGTAGGGGTCAGATGGGCTCATATCGCCTTCCTGTCTTCTGTGACCGTGAAGCCCGGCAACGTCCGAACGCCAGCTCCCACTTCCTTCTTCGCCAGCGTCAGAAGGAATTCGTCCATCTGCGGACGGCGGTTCGCCCACGCCCAACGAGCGGCAGCGACTCCATCGGTTAGGGTTGGCGTCCAGGTGGATCGCAGGCCCAGCCCCGTGGTGGCCGCGTTATCGGCCCGCTTGGCCCGCAATGCGGCCCTGTCGGCCTCCCGGAACAGTTGCTCTGCCTTCTCACGCGCATCAAGATCATCGGCCTGGCTGGCACGCATGGCCTCTGCAGCGGCCCGCTGAGCGGCCTCCGCCTCCTCGCGGGCTGCACGGGCAGCCTCCTGCTTGGCGGTTTCCTGTGCGCGTCTCCACGGGGCCAGGGCGGCCTTGCAGGCCTCTGAGGCGAGAACGGTCTTGCCTTTGACCGCCTTGTTCGATCCGATGAGCGGGTTCCACTTCGCCTGTATCGCGGCGACCTGTTCGTCCAGCGGGTCTTTCTCGACCTTGCGGGCGGCCTCGGCGACCTTCTCGGCATCGCGGATTTGAGACAGCAGGTCTTCAACCGCCTCGGCCATTTTCTCGTCAGCGATGGGTTCGCCGTCGAGGAAGTTCTTGGCCTCCAGATATAGTCCGTCGATATGAATGAAAATTGCGTCGTAAGGTTCTGGCGGCGGGCTGTTGTGGCCAACTACCGCGCGCGGATTTTCATCAACGGTCATGCCACATGCGCCCACGTCTTGCGGTTGACGATCCCACCAATCACCTGCTGGGATACCCCAAATTGCCGGGCAAGCGCGACCTGGCCGCATGCTCCGGTGCCGCGAACATACGTCGCTCGGATCGCCATAACATCGGCCTCTGAGAGCTTGGACCGTCCGTTGGCCGAGCCGAGACGAGGCACAAATTTGCGTCGGCCGCGCTCTGTCATGTCGCGCAGATTATCGGCCTGCGTCCCGATCTCCAGATGGTCAGGATTGACGCAGGCCGGCGTGTCGCACTTGTGTCGAACCACAAGTCCGTCGGCGGACCCCTCGCCGTAAATGGTCTCGTAGGCCGCTCGGTGGGCGTAGCGCGCACGCCCCCGCACCCTGATCAATCCGTAGCCACCCCTACCGTTCGTCCCCGCTGTCCAAAGCCAGCACCCTGACGGGGCGCCGTACTCAATCTTATGACCGTGCTTTTCAAAGAAGCCACTCACGAAAACACCTCTTCGGCATCCGGCACGGCCAGCAGCATGTTGAGCAGGCCAGTAAGCTCGGCGAGCCTGTCAGGGTCCTTCTGATCCAGTTCAGCGCAGAGCCTGGCGCCAAGGTCAAACGCCTTCTGGACGTTGGTCGCGTTCCCCGCATGAGAGCGCATGGCGGCTTCAAGGCGGTTGGCGCGTTCGGCGAGTGTTGGCGGGGTGTTGGTTTTCGGAGGCTCGCCACGATGGGTTTCCTGACGTGGCCCGCTGGCGGCGTTTCCATCGTCATCCTCCGGAGCGGCCCCCGTCATCGCCATAAGGCTGTAGCGACGGGCGTAGGTGATCGCCGACCCGACGCCCTGAGCGTCCAGTTTGGACGGGCGGATGTGCAAAGTCGCGGTGACTGACGAGCCGCTTTCATGCAGCAGGGTCGTGGCCACACTGACCATTTCGCCATCAAAGCCGGGAAATTGCAGAACGCTGACGCCGCTGCTGTTGAGAGCCGGAACAACGGCCTCAACGACCACGGCGAGATCGGCGTACTTGGCTTTGAACGCCGGATTGGTACTGGCCTTCTTCACGGCCTCGGTCGCCTTTTGAGCGGCGACCAAAGCCTTCGCCAGCGGGGCTCGATCCCCCTCCCAAACGGGAGTCGTCAGTTGCGTCACGGGCGAAGCGGCGTTACCGCTGTCATTAGCCATTGTCAGCCTCCTTTTCAGGCGTCAGGGTCAGGGTGGAGACGGTGCTGATAACACCGTCTCCACCCGACGAATGTAGCACAAAGCGTTGCCGCGTAAAGCGTTTCTGGCCTCAGGATTTCTCAGCGAAGTTGATAACTTCAACCGGAACGGGGCGCTTGGATTGCGCGACGATCTGCAGCTGGGTCTTCACCGTGCGGAGGATTTCACGGGCTTGCGAGGCAATGGCGTCGCCTTGGTTGGCCTGCATTGTGCCGCTCTTGACGGCGTTCAGGGTTTCCCAAAGAGCGTCTTTGAGATTAACGGCGGTAAGAGTGCTCATGCTCATGTTTCCTTTGAAGGCGTTTGTTGAGGGTGCCGTTGAGGGTGGCGATCTCTAAGCGGGTCATCCGCTCAGAGACTTCGGCTTTGAGATCGCCCAACAGCAAGGCGGCCTCGGCAAACTCACCGAATTGCTTCTCCGCACAATATCGACGGTCGTACTCGCGCTTCCATGCGCGGTATGCCGGCTGGCGACAATATTCGATATGGCGAGGCATCTTGGCGGCCCGCTTTACCCGTTCCTTTTCAGGGTCGTAGGTAGCAAGGTGATAGGCGCGCTTTGCTGCTCTGATTTCATCGGCCAACTCAATGCGGCGCCTGGCGTCATACTCAGCCTTGAGTTTCCGCCGCTCTTCGTCAGACCGCTCAATCCGACGACCGACACCTGCGCACGTTCGGTCACAGTAAAGGTTTAGCCCAGCGCGCTTCGCCCGAGTGACGGCTGACGTTGGCTTGAGCCGATGACGACCGCAGGCCGCGCATGTGATGGCCGAACGCCTCACGACCACCCCGGCATGGCGATGTCAGCATCACGAGGGCCCGACGGCGCGGAATCCAGCCGATCAAGCCCTCCGTCCGCGACATGGATTTCAGTCCGAGTAACCCGATGCGCCACCTTCTGAACGATGAGCTTTCCGGGGATGACGTTCCCATCACGCCCATAGTCGCCGTACAGGTACACATTGGCTTCCGCGAAAGCGATGGCGCGATCTTTCGTGCTGAACGTTTGAATGGTGACTCCGCGTTCGTTAACGACGGAAAAGTCGGTTCGATGAGATGGGGTCATGGTCAGTCTCCCTTCCTATCCGCTAGATCAACCACACGAGCGGTGATGGCGGAGAGTTCATGGCGAGCACATTGGGCGGTCATGTGGTCGATGTCCCATTGAGCCGCCACGCGCGACGGATAGCGGTCATTGCCGAGCATTCGCGAGCCGTATTTGGCCCCGACATGGTATGAAATGGCGAAGGTCATGGTCAGGCTCCGGCCAGCCGCTTGGTCCGGCGGATCGTCACGCCCTTGAACCATCCACCGCAGGCCACGCCCTTGACGCGGGCGCCGTTGGTCGCCGTGGCAGTCCAGACCCGTGTGAAACCGTCCTTCGAGTCGCACCCGAACCACGAATTGCCGCCCAGTTGCACGTCGCTGTAACCCTGCTCTTCTAGGGCTTGGCGGGTGTCGGTTGGAGAGACGGTGCATGCCCCGACAAGGATGCACGCAAGCAGGCCGATGGCGCTCTTGGGCGTCACGAAATATCGGGGTTGATCGGAACAATTCATTCTAGGCTCCCGTAATGATCAGCAGGGCGATGGGAATGATCCCCAGCCACAGGATTGCAGCGGCGATGTAGGCGAGGGGGCGGGTGATTAGCTGATCACCCTTATCCAGACCTTGTACATATCGGCGGGGTCTCTCAGCGGCTCGACCCGTGTGACCACCCCCTCCACGGTACCACGAGACCCGGTCCACTTGATGGGGGCTCCATCCCGAACCAAGCCGGACGCATGTATGAGCACGCTGTACCGGCGCACACTGTTCCGCCGGTCTCTCCAGCGGGCGAACCATCCGGGGCGAGGGGCTTTAACGAAGGTGTCGCTGTGCATGACATGGCCCCAGCAGCAGTTGCCGGCCCGGAAGTCTAGATCGGCGGGCAGAAAGAAGTCGTCCACCCCCACGCTCACGACACACCCCCGATCATAACCCTCGCCGCTTCCCGCCATTCACGGGCAGATCGGCAAGCCGTTTGAAGTTCGTTCAGCAACTTGACCGCCTGGCGTATATGCTCGACGTCACCATTCAGAGCGCCGTCGATACCCTCTTGCGTGAGGTCGGACGTCAGTTGGGAGATCATATCCGGGGTCATGAAAACCGACGGGCCACCGGCTCGCCAGAACACGTCACCGGCACATGCCGAGAAGGTGAGCCCCTTCCCCGCCGCTACGCCATGCCCGGACTGGACAGGATATGCAGCGGCGGGCCTCGCCACAGGGGGGCCAAGGTCGCTACTAACGACCGGGCGAGGGGTTGGGGTGAGGGGGGTCATTGGGCAGCCTCTCCAGGCAGCGCGGGAATCCCTCGGTTCAGGCGGGCCGTTGCCCCTTCGTTGATCAGGTCGCGGCAGATGCGAGCGATGGTGGTGTTGCCAGCCTTCGCAGCGGCCTTAAACCGGGCGTGCTTTTCAGGTTCAACCCAGATGATCAGGTGGCGGGTCTTGCGACCCCGGACGCTCTTGGCGGTCATTTGGCGTCTCCAACAACGCGGTAGGCGATGATGTCGCCGGGCGCTGCGATATGCTTCCATCGCCAGGCGTCGGACAGCCCCGCATACCTCGCGACGCCAGTGCGCCACCGCACATCCACCATCTTTCCCGGAACCGGGTTCTCCCCTCCGTTCCATTCGATCCAACCGTCAGGATCAGCAGCAGGGGCGGGCTCGATGAGGGTGAGGTCGGAGAGGTTGGCGACGTCGTCGATAGTGCCCAAGCCATTGTTGACCGTGGTGACCCACGCCCGGCCTCCGACGATAGCGTTGACGGTGTATTCAAATCCGTCGTGCCACTTCACCCTGTCCCCCGCCTTGATGGGCTCGGGGAGGATTTCACGAATAGCGGAGGCCGGAACGCGCGACCATGTTTCGGCTGCGTTGGTATCGAAGTGGATGTTGAAGTCACCATCCATGCGCTCGCGGCGTATCACCCCCTCTACCAGCACCCGACGTCCGGCTTTGCCCTTGAGTTCAGCGGGGGTCATCGTCCAGTCTCCTTGATCAACGCATCTCGTTCTGCGACCAGATGCAAATGGCGTTTCTTGTTGCGTCGGAGGCGGTCGATTTCGCGGCCCAGCATGCCGATCTGGTAAAGCGTCTGGTCTCGGTTGAGGTCATCAACCCACTCGCGGTAAGAATTGCGAGCGGCGGTGCTGGGCGGCCAATATCCGTATGTGTTCTCACCGGCGGTAGCGGTAAAGCGGTAGGCCGCGTCTTCGACTCGGTCGTCATAGACCGCTGCGGACGCCTTCCGACCGAACCACTTGGCGAAGATTTTGCGAAAGGGGTTCATCGGTCTGACCTCGAAAAGAACCGGGCCGCATTCGCCCCCTCGCAGCACTCACGGCAGAGACGATCATTGTTCTCGCCATATCCGACATCGCTGGCCTCCGAAAAAGCCGCGTCGCAGTCCTCGCAGTGGAAGGCCCAATCGTGCAGAACATCACTCGCCGTATAGGCGGGGTTCAGCGGGTCGAGGTAGTCGGCGACGAAAGCGATTGCCTCGGGGGTGTTGGGGTCCATGTGGGCCATTAGTAGGCCGCCTCGCCCGGATGGATGACTGGCTTGCCAGCGGCCTTGCGCTGACGATTGATCGCCTGAAGGCGGCGCGGAGCGTTGTGATTGGCGTAGTGGGCCAACTGGCCTTTCGCGGAAAGACGGCTCGGATCGCTGACCCCCTCACGGGTCATGATGGTCGTGTAGCTTTTCATGCTCTCGCTCCCTGTTTGCGAGAGCACATTGCGCGGCGGCGAAACGCGCGTCAAGACCGAAATTGCGCTTGCGCCGAATTTCTTTTTAGAATAGCGTTTGCGACATGGTTGAGCTTGATCCCCTTCTTGAAGACATTCGCCAGCGCGCCAAGGCCGCCAGAATTCCCATCGGGGTGATCATGCGGCGGGCCAACAAGCGCCCTGCTACATGGTCTGATTGGAGGAGCGGCAACAAGTCGCCATTGCTCGAAAGCGTCCGCGACGTACAGGCAGCTCTAGAAGCCGAACTGGCGGAGCGCGCCGCATGAAGCATGAACACGCACGGCGGTTTCACCTCCAACCGTGCGTTCGCCGAGATCGGTAGGACCGTGAACGGCGTGATCCCGTGACGGCTTTCCTTGTTGCGGGATCGAAATTCAGACGGGCCGCCAATAGCAGCAGCCTAACGGACCAACAGACCGGCGTTCATTGCCGGGGATAGTCGAGGAGCGGTGTGATGGCTGCTGATATTGGAGTTGGTGACTGGGTTGAATGCGTGGACGCGACGCCTTTTCACCACACCTACCCGACCCTTCAACTTGGCGCGCTTTATTGCGTTCGTGAGGTCGCTATTGATCCATCGCCGCGCACTCCGGATAGGAAAAACGGTGTGCGCCTGCACGGCATTTATCTGCCAAAAAGGCAGAAAGATCAGGCCGAGCGTGGGTGGCGCCTTTCCCGCTTCCGCCCGATCTACAGACCTCGCGCTGACCTGATTGAATCCCTCAAGACCCCCGCAAAGCGCGAAGGGGTTCCGGCATGATCTTCAACCTTCTCCGCCGCGTCCGTCTCTCCCGTGCCAACAAGGCCGTAGCAGCCGCTCGTGAAGCCTACGTTGACGCCACCATGCGCCGGGATTCCAGAGATCAACACCACGCCCACCGCGCGCTTGTAGACGCCCAAGCCGTCCGCCTTCGGATTGAGATCGGGCATCGGCCCGGTCGGATGGCGGTGCGGGGGTGAGCAAGGTCGTAAGCTACGTTTCCGGCGCTGACCGAAACAATCCAGACGAGGCCCGCGCTCACCTATACGCCTATACCAAGGCTGGCCACCTATGGCCGATGTGCGACTATGGCTGGAACCGCAGCGACGGCGACCGCTACAGCATCCTTCGCGGATGGGGAAGTGCGCGGGGCACGTGCGCGATCTGTGAGCGCCGCAAGGCCGCCGGCCTTCGCCCGATATTCCGCGCCCGCCCACATAAGACGAGGTGGCTGTAGTGGGCCAGGTTCTTGTCTACATCGAAGGCCTGCCCGTCCGCTGCGGTGTCTGCTCCCTCAACAAGTGGTGGGGCGGAAAGAAGCCCCGCGTCCAGATGTGCGGCTGCACTCCCGAGCCTGCCGTCAAGCCCGCCTTCGGCTCTGTCCGTCAGAAGGCCCGCCCTGCTACCGCGAAAACCGGCAGGCGAGGGGAGCGCAACGCCGCCCGCTTGATGACCGGCGCCGGACTTCTGACGCAGCTCACCGCCGGGTCTGGCGCGACGGCCTCCAGATCATGCGAACGGGCCTTCGATACCGACATGGTGAGCCGTCTCGGGGACAGCTGGTTCAAGGTTGAAAGCAAGGCCATGACCAAGGTTCCCGGCCTTACCAGCTTCCGCGCCCTGCTGTCGGGCTCTGACATGCTCCGGGTCGAACAGGACGGGGAGGGCTTCTGGTTCTTCTCCGACGCCGTGATGGCCGAGATCGGCGGGCTTGCTGCGGAAGCCGTTGAGGGTCGCGCTACCCCTAAACGCTGGGAGGGCGCGTGATGTTCTGGACGGACGAAGTCACGGACGCCGTGAAGCTTCTATGGCTTAACGGCCATTCCGCCACCATGATCGGCCGGCAGTTCGGCGTGACCCGCAACACAA
>Ga0172380_10007557_pt1 | contig 12175 bp, 10 predicted proteins | sample Leawe162metaG_FD_119747 | JGI IMG/M metagenome (GOLD analysis project Ga0172380, IMG submission 119747) | Leachate microbial communities from a municipal landfill in Southern Ontario, Canada - Leachate well 162 metaG | ecosystem: Engineered > Solid waste > Landfill > Unclassified | place...
AAAAGATGTCGAGAAACTCCTCGCGCGACAAGGAGAAGAGAAAATCGTCCTGTCCCTCGCCGTCGCGGCTGGCCCGCGACCCGCCGAGCGCTTCGCCGTCGGTCGGTCGGACGATCTGGTCGCCGGCGCGGTAGCGGTCGTTGCCGGCGAGCACGCCGTGTCTGATGCCGCCCCTGCCCAAGGAAAACTGCGGTTCCGAGATGTCGCGGGCGGGAATGCTGATCTTCTCACCCTGATCCACATCGACGACGCTGCGCCCGACCAGCGCGTCGGCCACCGCCTTGCGGATCTGCTGTCGGAAGCGGCGCAGGAAGCGGCCGCGATTGACCGCGCTCTTGTTCCTGCTGTCGTCCCGCCGATCGATGATGCGCAGACCGCGCATGCCAGCTACCCTCCTTGGACTACCCTAAGCGACCCGGGCGACAATCCTGCTCAGGACGACTTGCGCACCCGCAGGTACCACTCGGACAGCAGTCGCACCTGCTTCTCGGTGTAGCCCTTGGCCATCATGCGGTCGACGAAATTCTTGTGCTTGCGCTGGTCTTCCTCGCTCGCCTTGGTGTTGAAGGAAATTACCGGCAACAGTTCCTCGGTATTGGAGAACATCTTCTTCTCGATCACCGCACGCAGCTTTTCGTAGGAGGTCCAGGCCGGATTGTTGCCCTCGTTCTTGGCGCGTGTGCGCAGCACGAAATTAACCACTTCGTTGCGAAAGTCACGCGGGTTGCTGATGCCGGCCGGCTTCTCCAACTTCTCCAGTTCGTCGTTGAGGGCAGTGCGATCGAGCATCTCGCCGGTGTTGGGATCGCGGAACTCCTGATCCTGGATCCAGAAATCGGCGTAGGTCACGTAGCGGTCGAAGATGTTCTGTCCGTACTCGGAATAGGACTCCAGGTAGGCCGTCTGGATTTCCTTGCCGATGAACTGCGTGTAGCGCGGCGCCAGATATTCCTTGATATAGCCTAGATAGCGTTGTTCTGTCTCCGGCGAAAACTGCTCCTGTTCGATTTGCTGCTCGATCACGTACATCAGGTGCACCGGATTGGCGGCGACCTCGCGGTGGTCGAAATTGAACACCTTGGACAGGATCTTGAAGGCAAAGCGCGTCGACAGGCCGGTCATGCCCTCGTCCACGCCGGCCAGGTCGCGGTATTCCTGGTAGGACTTGGCCTTGGGGTCTACGTCCTTGAGGTTTTCCCCATCATAGACCGCCAGCTTCGAATGGATGGAAGAGTGCTCCGGCTCCTTCAGGCGCGACAGCACGGAGAACTGGGCCATCATGCGCAGGGTGTCGGGTGCGCAGGGCGCGTCGGTCAGGGATGAGTTGGCGATCAGCTTCTGGTAGATTTTCACCTCTTCCGAGACGCGCAGGCAATAGGGCACCTTGACGATGTAGATGCGGTCGAGGAAGGCTTCGTTGTTGCGGTTGTTCTTGAATGCCTGCCACTCGGCCTCGTTGGAGTGGGCGAGTATCATGCCGTCGAAGGGAATGGCGCCGAAGCCTTCGGTGCCCTTGTAGTTGCCCTCCTGGGTCGCCGTGAGCAGGGGATGCAGAACCTTGATCGGCGCCTTGAACATTTCCACGAACTCGAGCAGGCCGCGGTTGGCCAGACACAGGCCGCCGGAATAGCTGTAGGCGTCGGGATCGTCCTGCGAGTATTCTTCCAGCTTGCGGATATCGACCTTGCCCACCAGGGACGAGATGTCCTGATTGTTCTCGTCGCCAGGCTCGGTCTTCGACACCGCGATCTGCCGCAACACGGAGGGCATCAGCTTGACCACGCGGAAGTTGCCGATGTCCCCTTTGAACTCCTGCAGGCGCTTCACCGCCCAGGGCGAGCGCACCGCACCAAGGTAGCGGCGCGGGATGCCGAAATCCTCTTCCAGCAAAGGCCCGTCCTCTTCGGCGTTGAACAGCCCCAGCGGCGATTCATTGACGGGCGAACCCTTGACCGCATAGAACGGCACCTTTTCGATCAGCGACTTCAGCTTCTCGGCGATCGAAGACTTGCCGCCGCCGACCGGGCCGAGCAGATAGAGTACCTGTTTCTTCTCCTCCAGACCCTGCGCCGCGTGGCGGATGTAGGCGACGATACTCTCGATCACCTCCTCCATGCCGAAGAAGTCCGGAAACGCCGGGTAGGTTCGGATCATCTTGTTGGCGAAAATACGCGACAGGCGCGGGTCGTTGCGCGTATCGATCAGCTTGGGCTCGCCGATCGCAATCAGCATGCGCTCGGCGACCGTGGCGTAGGCAAGGGGTTCGCTGCGGCACAGATCGAGGTAGTCCTGCAGCGACATCTCCTCTTCCTGCGCCGCTTCGTAACGGCTCTGGTAGCGGGAGAGAACGCTCAGTTTCCCTTCCTTGCCGCGCACGCCCATTTCTTGCCCCCCCGAATATGACCTATAGCCAATGTATAGTCACTTCGAGTGCGAATCGCCGGAAAAATTCCGCTGGCGAAAGTGCTATCGGGGCTGGTGCCGGGCGGACATCTCGCGCCCGGGCTAGGTCGTGCTGCGCGCGCTGACCAAGATCGACAGCGACACAGGGTTGCCCGGACTAGTCTGCGGCGTGCAGAAATTCGGCGCGCAGCCGGTCCGAGGTCTCGAAGACGCCGGCGAACGCCTGGGTCACCACCCGCTCGTCGCCGCGCCGGTCCTCGCCCAGCAGCAGGCACAGCTGCTGCGCCTCGACGATGCAGGCGGCCCCCTGGGCCCGCCCATGGCGCATCAGCGCGTCGGCGATGTCGCGCGTCATCCACTCCTGGTAGGTGAAGCGGTGGCCGATCGCGTCCACCAGGCGGGCGATGCGGCCGAAGCCGTGCAGGCGACCGCCAGGCACGTAAGCGACGTGGGCGACGCCGCGGAAGGGTACGAGGTGGTGCGGACATACCCCGTGCACGGCGATGCCGCGGATGACCACCATGTCGCGGCGGTCATCGGCAAAACCCTCGCCGAGCGCCTGCGCGGGATCGAGGTCGTAACCGCCGAGCAGGCGCTTTTGCCACAGTTCGCGCACCCGTTCCGCGGTTCTGCCCATGTGCGCCATGTCGGGGGCGATGCCGCAGGCGGCGAGCATGGCGGTTACCGCGCTTTCGAAGGCTTCCGGGTCAAAGGCGTTCTCGCGTGCGATGCCGATGCCGGCCTGGGGCACGGGGTGGGGTTCGCTGCAGTCCGACATGGCGTTGGTCTCCCGGGGCTGGAGAGCAAATCATACCGGCTTTAGCTCAGCCTGTAGCGGCCGTCCTCGAGCACGACCCGGCCGGCCGCCAGCAGCCGCTCAAGGTGCTTGCCCATGATCGCCCCCTCGCCCCACTCATAGATGGCCTTGGGCTCGCGTGGCTTACGGTACACAAAACACTGGGCGACGATTTCCGCGAGCGTACGCGGCGCCGTCAGGTAGTCGAGCAGCTTCTGCTCGCGTTCCGCTATCACCGCCAGGTAGCGGTCGAAGCTGTCCCCCGGATCGCTCTCGAAACAGCCGTGATCATGGCTACTGAGCCAGACGCGGGCGGGAATGTCGCGCAGGCGCTCGACCGAGGCGATGGTTTCTTCGATCGACGAGTCGCGGTCGCCGTACCAGGGACCGAAGCTGGTGAGATCGTAGTCGCCCAGGAACAATACCGCCGGTTCGCGAAAGAAGAAGGCGCAGTGGCCGGGCGTGTGTCCCGGCGCGTGGATCACTTCGACGCTGCAACTGCCCAGGTCGATGATTTCGCCCGGGCTGAAGTAGCGCGCGGCGTGACGCGGCTTGAAGTTGAACTTCTCCCGCAGATTGACGCGCCAGTAGTCGCGAAACGCCGGGGTGGTCAAGCCGTACCAGTCGAGGGCGTCTTCTTCGCCGTTCAGCACCTTGGCTTCGAGCTGCATCTGCACCAGCGGCAGGTCGGCGAACATGTCGAGGTAGGTGATGTGATCCTCGTGCCAGTGCGTGAGCCAGACCTCGGTCACGCCGGGACCGTCGCGCAGCCGCTGGTAGGCCGCGGCGTCTGCTCCTGCGTCGATGAGCACGCCTGCGTCCTCGACATAGACGGAGTTGCAGTAGGGATACTTTCCCGAGTTGCCGCCACGGATAAAGCGCACCGGGCCGAAGCTTCTTTCCATGGGAGCTAGTCTACGATCTTGTTGAGGGGCAATTCGATGATGCCGCGCGCGCCGACCGCGTGGAGCTGCGGTATCAACTCGCGCACCCGCTTCTCTTCGACCACGGTGCTCAAGTCCACCCAGTTCGGGTCGACCAGGTTGGATACCGTCGGCGTCGCCGGCGAGGGCAGCAGGGCCATAACTGCGGGCAGCTTGTCGCGCGGCAGGTTCATCGCCAGCAGGACCCGGGTCGCAGCGTCGATGGCGCTCTTCAACAGCATCAGCAGACGCTCGATCTTGGCTCTCTTCCAGGGGTCGGCGAGGGTCGCCGGGCAGGCGATGAAACGCGGCGTGCTCTCCAGGACTACGTGCATCACCTTGAGATTGTTGGCGCGCAGCGACGAGCCCGTCTCCGAGACGTCGACGATGGCATCGGCGAGTATCGGCGGTTTGACCTCGGTGGCGCCCCAAGAAAACTCCACCTGGGCATCGACCCCGTGCTCCGCCAGAAAGCGCCGGGTCATGCCCACCGCTTCGGTGGCGATGCGCCGGCCCACGAGATCCTTGACGCTGTTGAAAGGGGAATCCTCCTTGGCCGCCATCACCCAACGCACCACGCCGTAGTTGGGCCAGGGTGCCTTGAGGTCGGCCATTTCGACGACGTCGGCGTTGTTCTCCATGATCCAGTCGAGGCCGGTGATGGCGCAATCGAGTATGCCCTGACCGACGTAGCGCGCCATTTCCTGCGGGCGGATCAGTATGCATTCGATTTCCGCGTCGTCGATGCCCGGATAGTAGGAACGGCCCGAGATGCGCAGGTCGTAGCCGGCCTGCACGAAAAGCTTCTGGGTGGTTTGCTCAAGGCTGCCCTTGGGTATTCCCACGCGTATCTTGGTCTGGCTCACGATCACTCCTCGAGCGGTATCCCGGTAAGGGAAAAGGCAGGATTATGCCACTACCGAGTTCGGTGCTCGCGGTAGAATGCCGCCTCCGCGTCATCCCGCACTAGCGAGACCCCCATGTCCATACAGTGGTTTCCCGGTCACATGGTGGCGGCGCGCAAGAAGGCCGCCGAGACCATGGCCGACACCGACCTGGTGATCGAGGTCCTCGACGCGCGCCTGCCCGAAGCCAGCCGCAACCCGATGATCGAGGAGCTGCGCCGTCAGCGCCAACGTCCGGCCCTCAAGGTATTGAACAAAGCCGATCTCGCCGACCCGCTGGTGACACGCGCCTGGCTGGAATTCTATGGGCGGGGCAAGGACGTCAAGGCGGTGGCGCTGTCCTGCAAGAAACCGGGTGATGTGGCCAAGATCCCCGGCTTAGCCCAGGCGCTGGCGCCGCACCGCGGCACCCTGCTCAAGCCGCTGCGCATGATGATCATGGGCATCCCCAACGTCGGCAAGTCGACCTTGATCAACGCCCTGCTCAAGAAACGCATCGCCAAGGTCGGCGACGAGCCGGCCGTGACCAAGGGGCAACAGCGCCTGGATCTCGGCGCCAAGATGGTGCTGATCGACACGCCGGGCCTGATGTGGCCGAAGATCATCAATGACAGCGACGGCTACATGCTCGCCGCCAGCCACGCCATCGGCAGGAACGCCGTCATCGATACGGAGGTGGCGGCTCATCTCGCCACCGTGCTGCTAGATCGCTACGGTGAACTGCTGCGGGCCCGCTACGGCGTCGATCCGAGCAGCCTCGATGGCCCCGGGCTGGTCGAAGCCGTGGCAAGCAAGCGCGGCTATCGCCTCAAAGGTGGCGGTATGGATCTGGAAAAGGCCGCGGCGACTCTGCTCCAGGATTACCGCGACGGGGTCCTGGGCAGGATCAGTCTGGAGACGCCGGCCACGCGCGCCGAAATGCTGGCGCGCGCCGCGCAGGTGAGTGACACCGCCGTCAGTGACTGATGGGCTTGTAGCGGATGCGCTTCGGTTTGGCACCTTCCTCGCCCAGGCGCTTCTTCTTGTCGGCTTCGTAGTCCTGATAGTTGCCGTTGTAGAAGGTCCATTGCGAATTGCCTTCGCAGGCCAAGATGTGCGTCGCGATGCGATCGAGGAACCAGCGGTCGTGGCTGATCACCAGCACGCAACCGGCGAATTCCAGCAGGGCATCTTCGAGCGCGCGCAGGGTCTCCACGTCGAGGTCGTTCGAGGGTTCGTCGAGCAGCAGCAGGTTGCCGCCGGCGATCAGGGTCTTGGCCAGGTGCAAACGGCCGCGCTCGCCGCCGGAGAGATTGCCGACGATCTTCTGCTGGTCGCCGCCCTTGAAGTTGAAGCGGCCGATGTAGGCGCGCGAGGGCGTCTCGAAGCGCCCGACCGTGAGGATGTCGGCGCCGCCGGAAATCTCCTCGAACACGGTCTTGCCCGAGGATAGGGCCTCGCGTGTCTGCTCGACGTGGGAGATCTTCACCGTCGGCCCGATGATCACCTCGCCCGAATCCGGCTGCTCCTGCCCTGCGATCATGCGAAACAGCGTCGACTTTCCGGCGCCATTGGGGCCGATGATGCCGACGATGGCACCGGGCGGCACCGAGAACGACAGCTTGTCGATCAGCAGGCGATCACCGAAGCCCTTGCTGACTTCCTTGAACTCGATCACCTGGTTGCCCAGACGCTCGGCCACGGGGATGAAGATCTCCTGGGTCTCGTTGCGTTTCTGGTATTCGTCGGAGGCGAGTTCGTTGAAGCGGGCCAGGCGGGCCTTGCTCTTCGTCTGCCTGGCCTTAGGACTCTGGCGCACCCATTCCAGTTCCTGCTTCATGGCCTTCATATGGGCGTCCTCCTGTTTCGCCTCGGTCTCCAGGCGCTGCTCCTTCTGCTCCAGCCAGGAGGAGTAGTTGCCCTTCCAGGGAATGCCACGGCCGCGGTCCAGTTCCAGTATCCATTCCGCGGCGTTGTCGAGGAAGTAGCGGTCGTGGGTGACGGCGACGACGGTGCCGGGAAAACGGGTGAGAAACTGCTCCAGCCATTCCACCGATTCGGCGTCGAGGTGGTTGGTCGGCTCATCCAGGAGCAGCATGTCGGGTTTGGAGAGCAGCAGGCGACACAACGCCACGCGGCGTTTCTCGCCGCCGGAGAGCGGGGCGATCTTGGCCTCCCAGGGCGGCAGGCCCAAGGCATCGGCGGCAACCTCCAACTGGTGCTCGATGTCGCTGCCGGCGGTGGCGAGCACCGCCTCGTACTTCGCCTGCTCGGCCGCCAGTTGGTCGAAGTCGGCGTCGGGCTCGGCGTAGGCGGCGTAGATCGCATCGAGCTTGGCCCGCGCTTCCATGATCTCGCCCATGCCTTCCTCGACGGCCTGGCGTACCGTCTGCTCCGGATCGAGTTGCGGCTCCTGCGGCAGGTAGCCGATCTTGATGCCGGGCATGGGTATGGCTTCGCCCTCGATCTCCGTGTCGAGACCGGCCATGATCCTCAACACGGTGGATTTACCGGAGCCGTTGAGCCCCAGCACGCCGATCTTGGCGCCGGGGAAGAAGGACAGGGAGATGTCCTTGAGGATCTGTCGCTTCGGCGGCACGATCTTGCCGACGCGGTTCATGGTGAAGACGTATTGGGCCATGCAATTCCTTGTTGGGTTTGATTGCGGCGGAGCCGAGAGCGCGCATTCTAGCAGGGCGTCGCTAGCGCCACGCCGGGAACTGGCCGCTCCTCATTCACGACCTGCCGCTAGCGAACCCCGCTGAGGAAATTGCTGATGAGCGCGCGCGTCTCCGCATCGGTTTGGAGCTCGCGCGACTTTTCCAATTCATCGATGTAGCCGCCGCGACCGGGTTGATCGGCCGACTTGACGCAGAACTTGGCGGCGGTGAGCGCGGCGGTTGGAAGTACTGCAATCCGCTTGGCGATTTCCGCCGTGCGCTCTTGGATCTCCGCGCGCGGATAGGCCCATTGCGCGATGCCGAGTTCCAGGGCGGTGGCCCCGTCGATCACCTCGGCGCCGAGAATTAGGCGGCTGGCGAGACCACGGCCGACGAGCCTGGTCAGCCGCTGGGTTCCCCCGGCGCCGGGGATCAGGCCGAGCTTGACTTCGGTAAAGCCGATCTTCGTCTCGATCGCGGCGACGCGGAGATCGCAGACGAGCGCAAGCTCGAAGCCGCCGCCGAGCGCGGCGCCACCAATTTCGGCGAGCGTCACCTGCGGCAGCGATTCAATCCGGGCAAAGACCCGTTGTATCGATGCGATGTAAGAGTACGCCCGGTCTTCGCAGTCGGACGCTTCGAAGCGGATACGCATCTCCTTGAGATCGCCGCCGGCGCAAAACACCTTCTGGTCGGAGCGCAGATGCAGCACCTTCCAGTCGCGACGCGCGGAGAGCTGGTCTATCTCGTGCGACAGGCCGGCGAGCCACGCCTCGCTCAGCGCGTTTACCGGCGGGGAACTCATCGTCAGGGTGGCGATCTGGTCGGCGACAATTGTGCTGAACATCAGGTGACCTCTATGGAATTTGGTGGTCGGATTATAGGCAAGTCTTGACGCTGTTCAGGAGCCGCTGATCAGCAACCGGTAGATTCATTCCGTCCCAATTCGCGGGCGATGACCAGGTGCTGAATGTCGTTGGTTCCCTCGAATATGCGGCTCACCCGCACGTCGCGGTAGAGGCGCTCGACCGGGAAATCGGCAAGATAGCCGTAGCCGCCCAGGGTTTGAATGGCGTCGGAACACACCTGTTCGGCCATGTCCGTCGCCATCAGCTTCGCCATGCAGGCTTCCTTGAGGCAGGGCAGGCCGGCGTCGCGAAGCACCGCGGAATGATGGACCAGCTGGCGCGCACCCTCGATGCGCGTCGCCATGGCGGCGAGTCGGAAACAGACCGCCTGGTGCTCGAAGATCGGCTTGCCGAAGGCGACGCGCCCCTTCGCGTAGGCAAGCGCGGCGTCGAAGGCCGCCTGAGCCACACCCACCGCCAACGCGGCGATGCCGATGCGGCCGCCCTCGAGATTGGACAACGCGATGGCCAGGCCTTCGCCTTCCTGACCCAGGCGCATGTGCTCTTCGACTTCGACTTGATCGAGAGCGATCTGGCAGGTGTCGGTCGATTTCAAGCCCATTTTGTCCTCGACCCGGACGACCTGCCAACCCTTGCTGTCCATCGGCACGAGCAAGGCGGTGATGCCCCGCTTGCCGGCGGCGGGATCGGTGACAGCGAAGACCAGCGCAATTTGGCCCGTGGAACCCGAGGTGATGAACTGCTTCGTGCCGGAGATCACATAACGTCCATTCACCTTGCGCGCCCGCGTGGTCATCGCTGCGTTGTCCGAGCCGCCCTGCGGTTCGGTGAGGGCGAAGGCCGAGAGCATTTGGCCCTTGGCCAAGGGCACGAGGAAACGATGCTTCTGCTCGTCCGTTCCGTACTTCAGCAAGGGCATGCATCCGCCGACGTTTTGCGAACTCATCAGGACCGCGCAGGTGGCATCACCATAGGCGATCTCCTCCATCGTCAGCGCGGTCGCCAGCATATCGGCGCCGGCGCCGCCCCATTCGGTGGGAACGAGCATCCCGAGGAAGCCCAGCGCTCCCATTTCGGCTATCTCCTCTTTCGGGAAGCGGCTCTCGCGGTCGCGTGCGGCAGCACCGGGCTGCAGGCGTTCGCGCGCAAACTTTCTTGCCGCGTCACGGATCATGCGGTGGTCTTCATCGAGGATCATGTAGCCGATTCTCCGGTGCGTATCGTTATTCGCGGTCTCGCCCTACGATGATGCGGTGAATTGCGTGGCGATCTCGCGCAGTTTGAACTTCTGCTGAGCCATAATTCCATATTACCGCTAGGCGTCCTCGTCGTCGGTGCCAATCGAAATCATCGTCGCTTCTTCGGCCGTAGGGTAAGCGCAAAATCACATCTTCATTCCCGGCATGTTCAGTGAGGCGGTGTTGCCGCCGTCCACCGCGAGAGCCTGTCCGGTGATGTAGCTGGCGTCATCGCTGGCCAGGAAAGCGATGGCCGCGGCCAATTCCTCAGGGCGGCCATAGCGGCGCAACTCGCAACGGTTGCCGAGCTTCGCTTCCTTGTTGTTGGCCCGCGCGTAGTCGAAAAATTGGCGCGTCATCCCGGTTTCGATGAACCCGGGGCAAACGGCATTGACGCGGATTCCCCACTGTCCGAGGTCGCAAGCCGCCGTCTGCGTAAAATTGATGACCCCGGCCTTCGACGCGCTGTAGGCGTTGCCGCCGGCGCCAGCACGGATACCGGCCACTGACGCGGTATTGACGATGGCGCCTCGACCGGCACGCTGCATCACGCGTGCGACATGCTTGGTAAAGATGACGGTGCCGTAGAGATTGACGGCCATCACGGCGTGCCACTCGTCAAGGTCCTGTTCGGTGGCGAGACGCTCGTGGTTGCCGAGGATGCCGGCGTTGTTGCACAGCACGTCGATACGACCGTAGCGCGCCAGCACGTCGCCGACACAGCGCTCGACGGCGGCTTCGTCCGCGATGTCGACGACGCAAGGCAGGGAACGGGCGGGATCCGCCAACGCGGCGGCGACCTCGCCCAGCGCGGCTGCGTTGCGGTCGATCAACGCCACCGTAGCCCCTTCGGAAATCAGCCGCTGGACTGTCGCCAGCCCGATACCGCTCGCTGCGCCGCTAACAATCGCCACACGGTTCTGAAATCGCATTTCCTGTGTCTCCTATAATGGGGAACCGCTGAAGCAGAAAGAACAGCACGCGCTTCCTGTGCAACATTATTCATCGTGTCAGAAAATTTGGGAACACTCGCCGCTGGCGTTCGGGAGTCCAGCGTGGATTCTCGCACGGACCACCTGTAACATGGAACACGCGCATGGCCTCGGCGACGCCAAGCGGATATCAACGGCAGGATCCCACCAAGAGCGAAAGGACGAGTATCAATGATTCCAAATGAAGACCAAAAAGCTTTGCAGGAAATGGCGCGGAGATTTTCGCGCGAGCGCCTGGCGCCCGACTACCAGAAGCGCGATTCGATGGATGCGATGGATAGGGAACTGCTCAAGGAAATGGGCAGCCTCGGCTTGATGGGTGCCGACCTGCCCGAGCGGCTGGGCGGTGTGGGTGTGGATGCCGTGACGACCGGCTTGATCATCGAAGAACTGGCTTACGGCGACTTCACCGTCACCATCGTGCCGATGAGCGTCTCGCTGCTCGGTGGCATCTTGGTGCGCAGCGCCGGCCCCGAAATTCTCGAACAGTGGGTGCCGCGCATGATCAGCGGCGATGCCTTGGTGGGCGTTTGCGTGACCGAGCCGCGCGGCGGTTCCGATGCGGCAAACCTGCAATTGCGCGCGCGCCGCGACGGAGACGATTACGTGATCAACGGCGAGAAGACGTCGATCACTCTTGCGGATTGTGCCGATGGCTTTCTGGTGTTTGCGCGGACCGGGCAGCCGGGCGAGGGCGCGCGAGGCGTGACGGCGCTGTTCGTGCCTGCCGCTACGCCGGGTGTCCGCTGCACGCGTTTCGATGACGTCGGCAATCGCTTTATCGCACGTGGCTCGGTATTTTTCGACGACGTGCGCATCCCGTCCCGCTGGCGCCTTGGCGAGGAGGGCGCAGGCTTTACCCAGGTCATGGTGGGATTCGACTATAGCCGCGTTCTTCTGGCGCTGCAGTGCGTCGCTGCCGCGCAAGCGTCGCTCGACGAGGCCTGGGCTTACACCAAGGAAAGAGAAGCCTTCGGCCGGCCACTGGCCCAGTTTCAGGGCGTCACCTTCCCGCTGGTCGAGGCCGAGTCGAAGATCGCGGCAATTCGCCAACTCTGCTACCACGCGCTGGCATTGAGAGATGCCGGACAGCCTCACACCGCCGAGGCGGCGATGGTCAAGTTGATGGGACCGAAGACGGCTTTCGACGTGATCCACCAGTGCCTGCTGACTTTCGGCCATTACGGCTTTACCAAAGACACGGCACACCAGCAGCGCATGCGCGACGTGATGGGGCAGGAGATCGGCGATGGCACTGCGGGGATAATGAAGCTGATCGTCGCTCGCGAGCGCGTTGGTCGAGTCGCGGTGCAGTACCAGTAAGAACATCCTCCAGCGGATGAGCGTCGCCTGGTCCACCGTCTCGCGCGCCCTGAGTTCGCGCAACTACCGCATCTATTTCGCCGGCCA
>Ga0172380_10007558_pt1 | contig 12175 bp, 7 predicted proteins | sample Leawe162metaG_FD_119747 | JGI IMG/M metagenome (GOLD analysis project Ga0172380, IMG submission 119747) | Leachate microbial communities from a municipal landfill in Southern Ontario, Canada - Leachate well 162 metaG | ecosystem: Engineered > Solid waste > Landfill > Unclassified | place...
AATGTGCTGGAGAACTTCGGAGACCAGATACAGCCGGACAACAGGACGGAAAAAGAGGCCATTTTGCGCAATGCGCACCGGCTCATGAAACAGATCAACGAGATCCTTGATTTTTCCCGGCTCGAAGCGGGCAAGATGAACATCCGGGCCGCGGAAAAAGATCTTAACTCCATCCTCGATGACATTATCGCCGCCTTCAAAACCAGCGCCGAACAGATGGATATCTCCCTCAACTTCACTCCGGATTTCCATCTGGCCAGGGTATGGGTGGATCAGGAAAAGATCGAGAAAATCTTTTTTAACCTCATCGGCAACGCCCTGAAGTTCACCCCCAGGGGCGGCAAGGTCACGGTTGCCACGCGGAAAGGCATGATCCTGAGCAATGGCGAGCCGGTTCCGGCTGTGCTTTGCAGTGTCAGGGATACGGGGGTGGGCATCAGTGCCAGGGATCTCCCCCATATTTATGAGCGATTCCGGCAGGCGGACAGCTCCACCTCCCGCAAGTATGAAGGAACCGGCCTCGGCCTTTTTCTGGTCAAGGAATTCGTTGACCTCCATCACGGCGATGTCGAGGTGAGCAGCAGCCAGGGAGAAGGCACGGAATTTGTCATCAAGCTGCGGCTGGGCAGGGATCATTTTTCCCAGGAGGAATTTGCGCTTAACGGACAGCGGAAGGAGGCCTCCCCGGAGGCGGGAGCGCAGCCGGACCGGCGGGGAGCCGATCGCCGCAAAGATGATCGGCGCCGCGGTATTGATCGGCGTTCCGGCTATGATCGCCGGGAGATGAGCATCGAGGACCATGACACCATCAATTTCATGGCGGTCCAGTTATCTGATCTGGATCAGGGCCGTAATGCATCCGAAACAGCCGGGAAGGATCCGGCCAGGAAGACCATTCTGGTGGTGGAGGACAACCGCGACCTTGCCGACAATATCGGCAGGTGCCTGAAACCACATTATAATTTCAGGGTTTCCTATAACGGCAAAGAGGCCCTGGACAGGCTCAGGGAGGAACTGCCCGACCTGATCGTCTCGGATGTGATGATGCCGGAAATGGACGGTTATGAACTCTGCCGGAAGGTCAAGGAGGACGAATTGACCAGCCATATCCCCGTTATCCTCCTGACTGCGAGGACCGCCCTGGCCGACAGGATTGACGGCTATGTGCACGGCGCCGACCAGTATCTGGCCAAACCCTTTAACTTCAAGGAGCTGCAGGTTATCATCGAATCGCTCCTTGCGCAGCGCGAACTGCAGGCAAAGCTCAGCAGGGCACTGAAGACCCTGCAGGAAACCCAGGTGCAGCTGGTCCACACGGCCAGGCTGGAATCGGTCGGCCTGCTGGCCGCAGGCCTGGCCCATGAAATGAAAAACAAGATGTTTTGCCTGCGGGCCGGGCTGAGCGGCATCAGCAAAAGGCTGGCCATGCTGCAGGAAGGCAAGCTGACCCTGGCAGAAACCCATGACAATCTCGTCACGGCCCTGAACACCAATGAAAAGGCCTTGGAAAGCGCGCTCTCTGTGGTCAACGCCCTGCTCGATTTCTCACGGAAAAACAAGGAGGGCATGGGTTTTGCCGATCTCAACAAGGGAATTGAAGACACCCTGACCATAGTCATGCCCATGGTCAAGGATAAGGTCCGCATCGAAAAGGATCTTCATGCAATTCCCCAGGTCGAATGCCGACTCGAGGAAATCAATCAGGTGCTGATGAATCTGGTCATCAACGCCTACCAGGCCATGACCGGGCCAGGGGAGGTCCGCATCAGCACTTCCCCTGCTGGCAGTGAGGTGGTCATCGTGGTCAGCGATAACGGACCGGGCATTGCCGCGGAGCATCTTGGCAAGATTTTCACCCCCTTCTTTTCGACCAAGCCTGAAGGAAAAAATTCAGGATTGGGGCTCAGTATCTGCTACAATATAATCCGCGGCCATCACGGGGCCATGAAAGTAGAGAGCCGGCCGGGAGAGGGGACGGTGTTCACCATCAACCTGCCGGTTCGGCAGAATCCGGCCCCCGGCCCTCCGGCAAGTGCGGTATGAGTTTGTGTCCAGCCGGAGATGATGATTTTCTTGCAGGGATTCCGAGAGCAGTCTGATTTCATATTATTTTCAGCCCGTACCAGAAACCATTTACCGCGCGAAGCAGGAAAGACCACGGACAATGAATACACTCAACTACAAACAATTTCGGATTCTGCTGGTTGACGACGAGGTGGACAATCTCGCCAACCTGCTTTTCGCGCTGGAAATGACGTTTGACCTCGTCACCGCTGCCAGCGGGGCCGAGGCCCTGGATATCATGGCCAGGGAAAAAATCGCGGTCATCATCACCGATCAGAGAATGCCGAATATGACCGGGGCCGAGCTGCTTGGCCGGGTGAAAGAGTCCTTTCCCGATACGGTCCGGATACTGATCACTGCCTATGCGGACATCGACGCGGCAATATCCGCCATCAATACCGGCGACGTCTACCGGTATATCGGCAAGGACAGCTCCATAGACGAGATTGAGGCCTATATCAAACAGGCTATCGAACATTACCAGGTAAAAGCCGAGAACCTCCGTCTGTACGCGCTCCTGGCAGAATCACGAAAAATCGGGGCAATCGGCGCCCTTGCGGCAGGCGTTGCCCACGAGATCAACACCCCCACCCACTATATCGGGGAGAATCTGCGTTTTGTGCTGGAATCGTTTCAGAACGTCGAAGAGGTTCTCCGCAGGTATGAAAAGTTGAAAAAAGCGGTTCCTCTTGATGGCGAGCCGCTTGCGGCCCTTTTAGCGGATCTGGATGATCTCCATGAACAGATTGAGCTCGGCTACCTGCGGGAAGAGATCCCGGCCGCTCTCAAACAGTCCCTGGAAGGCAACCAGAGGGTGGCCGATATTGTCCGCGCCATGAAACTGTTTTGTCATCCCGGCCAGGATGAAATGGTGCCGACCAATCTCAATCAGGGCATTATGAGCACCATTACCCTGTCCCGCAATGAATGGAAGTATGTTGCTGAATTGATCACGCAACTTGATCCTAATCTGCCGCCGGTGAATTGCCTGCCCGGCGAGATCAATCAGGTGATTCTCAATATCATTGTCAACGCGGCCCACGCCATTGGGGAAAAGTTCGCAACCAGTCCCGAGCAGAAAGGGGAAATCACCATCCAGACCCTGCATAATGAGGATAACGTGGAAATTCGCATCGGCGATAACGGGCAGGGGATTCCGCCGGCCAACCAGTCGCGGGTCTTCGACCACTTCTTCACCACCAAGGAAGCCGGCAAGGGGACTGGCCAGGGACTCGCCATCGCCCATTCGGTTATTGTCGAGAAGCACCATGGAACCCTCACCTTCGAGACTTCTCCCGGACAGGGAACGACATTTATTATCCGCTTGCCTTTTTTGCCTGCTGAGGCGTCTGAGCAGTTACTGCCCCAGCCATTGTCATAAAATGATATCGCCGTTCCGAAACACTAACCAGGACCTGGAAAATATGGCACTTGAAAATCCAAAACAAAAGATCCTCTTCGTCGATGATGAGCCCCATTTCTTAAGCGCGATCGAAAGAATGCTCCATGGCTATAAGGCAAAATGGGATGTCGATTTCGCTACAAATGTCGATGAGGCCTATGCCATGGTACTCAACAAGAATTACGATGCCATTGTCAGCGATATTTCAATGCCCCGGAAGAGCGGCTTTGATTTTCTGCGGATGCTGCAGCAGACCGAAAAAACAAGTTATGTGCCGGTGATCATTCTTACCGGCAATGCGGAGGCCGCCCTGAAGCGGGAGGCCCTCAGCCTGGGGGCCGCGGATCTCCTGAACAAGCCGATCATGCGGGAAGACCTGGTCGCGCGGCTGCAGAGCATCCTCCGGCTGAAGCATTTTCAGGATCAGCTGGCTCAGTTCAACGAGCAACTGGCTGACAAGGTGAAAGAGAGGACGAGGGAGCTGGAGCTTGCCCGGCAGGACCTCATGTGGCGGCTGGCAAAGGCCGCTGAATACCGGGACGAAGAGACCGGCGGGCACATCACCCGTGTCGCGGTTTACTGCCTCAACCTTGCCATTCAGTTAGGGCTTGACTCGGAAACGGTCGAGAGGATTTTTCTGGCCAGTCCGCTGCACGATGTCGGGAAAATCGGCATATCGGATGTCATTCTGCTCAAGCCCGGGAAACTGACCCCTGAGGAAAGAAGAATCATGGAAACCCATACGGAGATCGGTGCGGCCATACTCACCGAAGCGCCGCAGGGCATGCACTATCTTTTGAACGAGCAGGACGATCTCATTCAAACTTTCGCCAACGAACCATTGAAGCAGACCGCCGCCAATATTGCCATCAGCCATCACGAAAAATGGGATGGTTCGGGTTACCCCAAGGGACTGCGGGGCGACGCGATTCCCCTGGAAGGGCAAATAGCGGCTGTTGCCGATGTGTATGACGCCCTGCGTTCAGTACGGCCTTACAAACCATCATTTGCGGTTGATAAGGTTATGGGAATAATGCGCTCTGAAAGAGGGAAGCACTTTTCGCCCCAGGTGTTGGACGCCTTTGAAAAAATCCAGCCGGAATTTGAAGAGATCCGAGCTAAATATCTATCGGAGGGCAGCGATGAAAAGAATTCTTCTCGTTGACGATGACCAGAATGTTCTGCAAAGCTTCAAACGCGCTTTCCGTTTCATGCACAATGAGTGGCAAGTTGTTTTGAGCGATAATGGCAAATCCGCCTTTGAGTTGATTCAGGCCGACGGTTCCTTTGATCTCATCATTTCCGATCTGCGGATGCAGGGATTAAACGGCATAGATTTATTCAAGAAAGTGGAAAGAGCGGCCCCTGATACCATCAGATTTTTCCTCACCGGGGCAACCGAAAGCTCCCTGCTTATTGAAGCGTCTTCCGTCTCGCACCGGCTTATCTCGAAACCGTGCGAGGGGGAAAGGCTCGTTGCCCTCATAAGAAATTCGCTGCTCCTGCGGGAAAAATTACTGAACCCCGAGGTGCGCAAGAACCTGTGCAAATTAGGCGTCATTCCATCCCTGCCCAAATTTTACCAGGAGTTCTGCCGGGAAATCCAATCCCCGGATGCCTCGGTTGCCAAATTAGGGAGGATTATCGGAAAGGATATCGGCATGACGGCGAAAGTGCTGCAGCTCGTGAATTCGGCCTTCTTCGGTTTTCGGAAAAAAGTGACCAATCCGGTTCATGCCGCCACCATGATCGGCATCAACGGCATGCGGGATATCGTCCTCGTTGCCGGTTTCTTCAATGCCTTGGGGGAAAACGATTGTCCGAAATCCCTGGATATCGAGGCCGTCTGGCAGCACTCGTTAAGCACGGCAAATAAGGCAAGGGAAATCGCTGCTGCGGAAGGGCTTTCCCAGGACGATATCGATACCTCCTATACCGCCGGCCTGCTCCATGATCTCGGCATCATTGCCCTCGCCGCTACGAACAGGGCTGATTATGAAAAGGTGATCGAGCTTGCCCGGAATGAGTACCTCGCTCTCCATCAAGCGGAAAAAAGGATATTTGCCGTGGATCACGCAACCGTGGGCGGCTTCATTCTCAACCTGTGGGGGCTGCCCCATGCGATAAGCGAAATAGTCGCCTTCCACTGTTCCCCTCCCAGTGACCCGTCCTTAAAAGCCACGCCCTTAGCCATTGTCTATGCCGCTGACCAGCTTGCCGCCTGGGAAACCCAGGGCCCGTTGGAAATAGTGGCTCAACAGGATCTTTGGCGTTCTTCCGGTTGAGACATCCCCGTTTTCCGCGTTTTCCTTCCCGCTCCGGCAGGTGTTTGCGGAAATTCTTTCCTACTGCATCATCAGATTGCGGCGGGAATATCCCTTAAACGTTTTTCCCATTTCCCCCCTCCTTACCTGCCTGCCCCGCTAACGAGTTGAAATAATATCTTTTTCCGGAAAACATCTGTCCCTCTGCTGATGGTCGTGGTTGTTGGCACTGCGGTTGCATTTACCTGGCTGCAAGAACAAAAAATCATGTGCCAGGAGGCCGATGCATGTCCATTCTAATGAATCCGGTTTTACCTGTTCCCGGGCCGGAGCTGTCAGTAAAGAAAACAGGAGGAACCAGTGATTCCGAGAGTTCCTTTGCCCGGCAACTCGACCGCCAGCTGGATAAAAAATATGCCGGCAACAAAGATAAGCTGGGAGTTGCCCAAGACAATGAGCAGAGCCGGCCGGCGTCCAAGGTCGAAGACCATGCCGCCCGGGAAGCCAAAAGCAAATCCGATGACCAGGCTGAAGAGGCCAAGGCCAATTCCGTGGCAGAGCTGCTGCGCCAGTTCCTGGAGGAACTGCAGAATGTTGCCGAACAGAAAACCGGGGTTCCCGGCGAATGGAAGACGGAGCTGCCGGATACGGAAATCCTCCAGCAGCTGGCCGCTGACGCGGGAATGAAGGAGGCAGATTTTGCCCAGTTCATGCAGCAGCTGGAAAATCAGGACAATAAGGTCGGGCTGACTGATTTTTTTGCGGCTTTGACCCGCCATTTTCAGGAAATGAACGCAACCACTCCCGTCACCGTGCCTGAGGCCGAGCTGCCCATGCTGGAAGCCCTGCTGGCGAAAATGGGCATTGATGAGGAGAGCATTGCCCGGATAGCCGACAAGGCCGTGACCGGCGACGGCAAGCTGGATCTGAGTCTGCTGGCTAAGGGTATCGCAGGGGCGGCTGACAAGGAAGGGCTTGTCCCGGTCACCTTAACGGACTGGGAGACGGAGCAGCTGCAGAATCTGCTGGCCGATGCCGGCCTCACCCTGGAAGAGCAGAATGAGCTTTTGCCGGAAAGGTTTCTGAACCAGGTGCTGGGAAAAGAAAATGCCGGAGATCCGACCCAGCTCAGTATTGGCAGGCTGCAGACTATTTTAAATGATGCCGTTGCCGCAGTGAAGAACAATCAGCCGAAGGTTGATCTGCCGGCCTTTCTCAGTGATCTGCAGAAGGTCGTTTCCCAGTCGGATTTCGAGGCCCAGGGGGTGGGCTTTACGCCGGTGGTGGAGGAATCGGTCAATGCCGTTTTTCAGAAATTGCAGGAGCTGGTTGATCTGGCCCGGGTCAAGGTTGAGGGAAACAAGCTGCAGGATAATCAATTGCTGGAAGAGCAGGACCTAAATGATGATTTTGCCAAATGGGTCAAGGGACTTGAGGAAAAATTCGGCCAGTCGGCCGCCGGGGATGATACGGCGGATTTTTCCGGCAGCATGGCTGCCGGCCAGACCGTGGAGGACGTGACTGCGGCTAAGAGCGAATCCCCCAGCCAGCCGGCCACGGCTTTCGCCATCAAGTCAGAAGGCCAGAGCGTGGTTCCCGCCCCGGATGCAGCCAAGGGGGAAGCCGCGGCCAGAGCCCCGTTCCGTCAGCTGCAGCAGCAGGTTTTTCAGCAGCTTTCCGACGGGGTGATCAAGGGGTTGAAAAGTCAGGAACATCATCTGGTCCTGCGGCTCTATCCCCAGGATCTCGGCGAGGTCAAGGTCAATTTGACCGTGCGGGATGAGCACATCTCCGTATCCTTCAACATGGAAAACTCCCGGGTCAAAGAGATGCTGGAAAGCAACATGGAAGAATTCAAGCAGAACATGAGCCAGAAAGGGTTCAGTATGGGGGAATGCTCTGTTTCCGTGGGCCAGGAGAATGCCGGGCAGGGCTGGCAGAGGTTTGAAATGGCCCGGCAGACGGTGAAGGCAGCCGTGGAAACCCTGGCGGATCTTCCTGCCGATGCGCTCTATCTGCAGGCGGCAACACCCCGTCTGAACGGGCAGCAGAACGGCGTTAACCTGATTGTCTGATCGAAAATAAGAAAAGGAAATTCCCATGAGCGTATCAACTGTCAACACCACCCTGCCCCAGTATGAAGAGGAAAGCCTTTTTAAGCCGGTGGGCAAGAAGGAGCTGGATCAGTATGATTTTATGAATCTGCTGATCACCCAGCTGCAGTACCAGGATCCGATGAAGCCCATGGACACCTATGAGATGGCGTCACAGCTCTCCCAGTTCAGTAATATGGAGGCCACGCTGCGGATGTCCGACAACATGGAAAAACTGCTGGACTATCAGACCTCGCAGAACAACCTGCAGCTGCTGACCCTGCTTGACAATCAGGTGCAGATTACCGGCAATACCATGGGCGTCAATGAGGGCACGCCGGGCGGCGGCGAGTTTACCCTGGCGGAGGACGCCGATACCTGCGCGGTGGAAATCTATGATGCCGGCGGCCATCTGGTGCAGATGATTGATGCCGGGGCGGTATCCTCCGGCACTTATCCCCTGGAATGGGACGGCAAGGATGCCCAGGGAGAAACCGTGGAGGACGGCGCCTATACCTATTGGGTCAAGGCATATAATGCCCTGGGCGAACAGCTTGACGTGGATTACCGGGTCAGCGGCAAGGTGACGGGGGTCACCTTTGACAGCGGGACGGCGCAGCTCAAACTTGACAATTTCGTCGGTGCCGATGTCGGTTCCGTGGTCAGTGTTTTATAGAAAATGGCATGTTTTCATGGTGTGATCTGGCCCGGTTGCGGGCTTTCAGCGTAAGGAGGAATAAATAATGGCGATTGCAAGTTCACTGTATTCAAGTATCAGCGGCATTAACACCATGGGTAATGCCATGTCCGTGCTCGGTGATAACGTGGCCAACGTTAACACCCTGGCATTTAAGTCAAGCCGCACGGTTTTTCAGGATGTGCTGTCCCAGTCGGTTTCCACCGCATCCGGCGCCTCCCAGGTGGGCCGTGGTGTTACCCTGAGCACCGTTGACGGTCTCTTTGCCCAGGGCTCTTTTCAGAGTTCCTCCATTGCCACGGATATGGCTATTGGCGGCCAGGGCTTTTTCATGCTCCGCGCTGCGGAAAACGCCGAATCGGATATGTATTCCAGGGCCGGTGAGTTCCGTTTTGACCAGGAAGGGAATCTGGTGACGCCCATGGGCTATTTCGTCCAGGGCTGGACCATTGACAAGACCAGCGGCGAGCGGGCCGGCACCATCGGCGATATGCGCATCGACAAGACCACCCCTCCGGTGGAGACAGAACTCGTGGAAGTCATCGCCAACCTTGATTCACGGGAGGCCAACGAACTCAACGAGGTGCGTCTGTTTGATTCCTGGAACGGCACCAATGCTGCGGCGGTCAAACCCACCGCCCCCATTGACCCGCTGCAGTATGAATATACCTCGGCCATCAAGGTTTACGATTCAAAGGGCGCCAGCCACGATATCGCGATTTATTATGACCGGACCACCAAGGATAATGAGTGGGAGTACCTGGTAACCTGTGATCCTTCCGAGGATCTCCGCTATCTGGATGCGCGGGAACAGACCATTTACGCCCCGAATGATACCTATAACTATCAGGAACATAAAGGGGCGGGAGCCCTGCTTTACGGCACGATCCAGTTTGACACCTCGGGTAATGTCAAGGAAATTTCCGCCTATGACGTGCCGCCGGACGGCAACGTTGATCCGGCCCTGGCCGATAACCGGGTCATTCTGGAAAATACGGACAGCTATTACAGCTTTGAAGCCAACTTCACCGGCGCCACCACCAACCAGAGCGTCCAGGTTAACTTCGGGGCCCAGTACGGCGGGTTGACCTCAACCACCCGGCAGTCGCTGGTCAGCGAGCTTGGCGCGGTTGACAGTAACCTCACCGGCGCAAGTTATATCACCAGCGAAACCTACTGGCGGGATGTCTATGATGTGAACGGACTGCAGCTGCAGGGCGATGGTGGCGCAGGCACCAGCGATACCATCACCATCAGCGGTTTTCAGAATGACGGCAGTGCGGCCACTGTCACCTATAATGTCAATACAGACGCCAAGGTGCAGGAGTTTCTCGATGCCGTGGGCTCGGCCTTCGGCGCCACGGCCACCATTGACGCCTTTGGCCGTTTGAAAATGACCGATCTGACCGGCGGCAACAGCGGCATGCAGGTCACCAGTGTGGTGGTGGATGGCTCGGTGACCGGTGTCGCCACCCAGGATGACGCCAATCCCTTTGGTGAAAGCGGCGTCAACGGCGATACCGTCATTAATATCACCACCTCAAAGCAGAAGATCTTCTCCACCGGCCAGGGACTCAGCACCGGCGGCACCGTGCCGGTCATTACGGCCAATACGCCGTGGCCGCAGGTCTTTGACAGTGGCGGCACCAGTATAGCAGGCGGTGATGTGTTTACCTTTAACGGCTTTGCCAGTGACGGCACCCCGGTGGTCAACGCGGCCTATACGGTTGACGCGGTGATCAGTCCCACCAATACGGGCACGGTGCAGGATATGCTCTCCTGGCTGGAGAACATTTTTAACGCCGATGCGACGATCGATTTTGCCGGGCGTCTGGTGCTGACCGACCGGGTGGCCGATGAGGCTTCCACCACCGGCTATCACAGCCAGCTGGCCATGACCTCGGTTTCGGCCGGGTCGGTTTCCGGCGCAGACCCCTGGGGCGATGGTCTCACCCCCTTCCAGACCTTGTTTGCCGATGTGAGCGGTGAGGATGGCAGTCTGGAGGGAGGAGTAGTGAGTGCCGATTTCTCTCCCGAAGCCCTGGCCACCACCCAGTACGCCAACAGCTCCACCACCATTTTCCAGGACCAGAACGGCTATGCCTCCGGCTTCCTGCAGGCGGTGGCCGTTGATACGGAAGGCATCATTACCGGTAACTATTCCAATGGCCAGGTGCTGAAGAAGGCCCAGGTGGCCCTGGCAAATTTCGCCAGCCTGGAAGGGCTCTTCAAAAAAGGCGGCAATATTTTCACCGAAACCACCGAATCAGGCGCGCCGGTGACCGGCGTGCCGGGCAGCAACGGTCTGGGAACCATTGCGCCCAACGCCCTGGAGGCGTCCAACGTGGATATCGGCACGGAGTTCGTCAATCTGATCACCGTGCAGAGAGGCTTCCAGGCCAATACCAAGATCGTCACCACCACCGATGAGATGATCTCGGATGTCATTAACATGAAGAGATAAGATAGCTGATGAGCTGATGGCTCATGGCTGATGGGAAATGCGGATGGCGGCTGGCAGGATGACTGCGAGCCGCCATCCCTTTTTGTTTGTAACACCAACAGATATGCTGTTGCCCGCGCCCCTGATATCGCGGGCATGGCCCGCGCCTACCGCACCTTCAGAACATTCACCTTACGCGAAAATCCGGTCAAAGGCGGCAAAGGCCGCCTGCACCACCGGCACCTCATCCGCCAGTTGCAAATAGGAACCGCGGGTGATCTCCTGCCTGATCAGCTCCTCGCTGGAGGGGAAAATACCGCCAAGGGGCAGATCGCTTTCCTGCACCGCCTCGCGGATCTTGGCCTCAAGCTCGGCGGACATGGGCTCCGGAGTCCGGTTGACGATGAGATAGCGGTTTTTCACCGTGAGTCCCAGCGGCCCGGTGATTTCCGCAATGCGGCGGGCGGTAAGGATGCCGCGGGCAGAGGGATCGGAAACGATGAGCAGATAATCGATGATCCGCAGGTTCATGCGGCTCAGGTGTTCCATGCCCGCCTCGTTATCCACCAGAATATAGCGGTAGTTGGTGGCCAGGTGGTCCATGGCCATGGCCAGGTACTGGTTGGCCGAGCAGTAGCACCCCGGTCCGTCGGGCTGGCCCATGACCAGCAGATCGAAGCCGGTTTCTTCGATGACGGCCTGCTGGATCTTCATGTTCATGAACTGGTCCCGGGTCATGCCCGGCGGCAGCTCTCCTTTCAACTCCTTTCTGATCTGGCCGATGGTGGCACCCACCTCAAGCTGCAGCAGTTCGTTGAGGTTGGCATTGGCGTCGGCATCCACCGCCAGCACCGGAGTCAGCTGTTTTTTCAGCAGATATTTGATCAGCAGGGCCGTGGTGGTTGTTTTTCCGGTACCGCCTTTGCCTGCCAGGGCTATTACTTTCGGGGCCATGATTTTTTCTCCGGGTAAAATTTTGCCGTCCCGGATGGGGCTGGCATTGATCTCTTCATTCGATTTTTGTTAGCCGGAGCTGTTCGGGGGTAGGAACGGGCCATGTCCGCGATACAGGGTCCGCCAGACTCCGGGTCGCGGGCATGGCCCGCTCCTTCTATGAGCCGACTACTGTCAAGCACTATTTCGTTTCGCCTCTGGATTATTTAAACCGTCGGGTTGAGGAGCGCAGAGACCATAAAGATCTCGAAGCGCAGC
>Ga0172380_10007560_pt1 | contig 12172 bp, 13 predicted proteins | sample Leawe162metaG_FD_119747 | JGI IMG/M metagenome (GOLD analysis project Ga0172380, IMG submission 119747) | Leachate microbial communities from a municipal landfill in Southern Ontario, Canada - Leachate well 162 metaG | ecosystem: Engineered > Solid waste > Landfill > Unclassified | place...
CCGGCCAGGGCTGCTCGAAGGTAAGGACGTGAGCCATCCTTGTAGGAGCGGGTGTGCTCCATGACCCAGACAAATCCTCGAGCACCCGCGCCACACAAGACGCCAACAATGAGCACTCCAACAACCTCTTTGACGCCAATCTCGTGAGGCACATAGGTGAGCAGGGAGCGTGCGTTCTTCGTCAGCGAGGCGGCGCCAAAGGATGCACCTGCGGCTAAGACAGCCGGGATCAGGCGGCGTGCGTCGAGGCGATTGCGAAACGGCATCTCTAGCCCGTACAGCGCCCCGAGGATCGGCGATGAGAAAACGGTCGCAATGCCCGCAGAGGCGCCGCAGACGAGTAAGAGATTACGACCCTCTGGACGTGCGAGGTAGTCCAGGCGGCCACGGAACAAACGCCGCAAGAGGATTCCGATAGTGCTTCCGATGAGCACCGACTGAGATTCGAGTCCTTGCGATCCGCCGAGGCCAACTGTCGTAGCGCCAGACAAGATCCGCCCCGGCGTCTGCCGCGTGGGGTAGTGCTGTTCAGGGTGGTGGTAGTAGTGCGGATACAGCTCCGCAGTCCCCGGCTTGTTCGTTCCTGCCACCTTCAGCAATGCAAGTCGCGTAAGCACGAAGACCGCCATAGCCGGCACAGCGAACCACAGGCCAGGAAGTCCAAGTACCACGGTCTCTAGTAGGTAGTCCTCAATGAGGCGAACGACGAGGCCCACAACGAGACCGGTGAGCGCCCCGACCACGACCGGGACGATGAGCAGAATCTGCCAGGTCAACCGCGGGTCGCGGTCGATCACTGGGTCTTCATGCTCGATGCGGCTCACGGAAAGTCAGCCTGTCAGATTTGTGCTGTAGGCCGCAGTTCAAGCCGGGCTTCCGCTATTGGGAGAGGCCAATACCGGAGTGGAGTCGGGTGATCCGGCACGCCGGTCACGGCGCCATGGCGACACAGGGCCCGACTCAGAGAGCAGTGCGTTGATCGGCGATGCTGCTTGTTCGATTTTGGTGTTCGTTTCATCGACGCATTTCGCTAGATCGCCACGTCCGACGGGCCTAGTAACAGCCCGTTACGGTTGCGGCAATCCGGTCAACGTTGCGGCGGGTTGCCAAAGGTGTGAATCGTTGCGGGCGCGAGTTCACGAGAACTGAGAATGCCTTGAGTCGCCCGTCAGCACCGACGGCGAGCCCGGACAGTCCAACTGTGTCGAACAACGTGCCCGTCTTCGCCCGGAGCTTGCCAGCGGCGCATCGGGTGGGCGAGGTGTTGAATCGGCCAGCGGTGTAGTTGAGCGTGCCGGAACGCCCGGCCAACGGCATCCCGCCGCCGTAGTAGATCGCGCTCAGTTCGGGGTAGTCCGTCGAGTTCGCGACCCGCTGCAACATCGTGGTCAACGAGTTCGCGGTGAGTCGGTCATTTCTACTCACTCCGCTGCCGCTGGCCAAGGACATATTCGCAAGTGGCACGCCAAGTTCGGTCAGGATCTCTTGGGCGGCTCTTGTGCTGTTGCCCCACGTTGCCTCGTACCCGCGGGCGATCGCAGTGTTGCGGAACAGCATTTCGGCGACGTTGTTCTCACTGACCTGAAGCATGTACTTGACCTGGTCCGAGAGCTTGGCGCCGTCGTAGGAGCTCAACTCTTCAGCGGTTCCAGCAGCACGGCGGCCCTTGTAGGTGCCGTTGAGTCCGTGGGACTTCAGCGCCGAAGCAAAGTGTGCGGCAGCGCCGGCTGAGGAGTCGTTCGTGTAGCTGCCATCGATACCGAGGGCGCGCACTGGGCGAACAACGTACGGCTCGTATCCGCTACGCCAACCCGACGGGCGCGTTGGCGACGGGTACAGCGAATCGTCGACGAACACCTTCACAGTGCGGCTTGCGCTCGGTCGCACCAAGGGGCAGGGCTTCTTCTTGGTCGATTTGACGCGCTTGCCCTTGCGAATACACGTAGCCGGTCGATACGGCGCGGGAGTCGTGACGTCGGGAAGGAGGTCTGGGCGCGCGTTGATCGCGGCCGCTGTGTCCCGTGCGAGCTTCTCGAGCCCAAACCTGGACAGGGTCGCGTCGCCGCCGCCGACGATGACCACCTTGCCCTTGCCGAGGCTGACGACGCGGGTAGTGAAGCGCTTGTCGGGATCCATTGAGCGCAACGCGGTAATTGCAGTCACAATCTTCATGTTCGACGCTGGGAGGAATGGCTTGTTCGCGCGCCGAGTCCACAGGCGAGCGCCGCTGTCGATGTCGACGACGTTCACCGCTAACTTCTTGCCCACGCTCTTGTAGGTGACCCGTTTGGGAAGCACCCGCGTTATGCGCGCGTTTGCGGATGCCGAACTCACGAGAGCGCGGGCACTCCGGGCTGCCGACTCGTCAGCACCAGGTGAGAGACCTTCGCCCTTACCAATGAGGGAATTGACCGCGCGGTCCTCGGGATCAGCGGCGGAGGCTGGGGCGGCGATGAACGTTGATGCCCCGAGGCAAACGGCAAGCGCGACGACAGTTGGGGTTGCGAACCGGCGATAGGTCATGGCAAGCACGGTAACTCGCTGCGGCTGAATCGATGCTCTTTGGAGTTTTGCGTTTGGCCAAATTTTCGACAATTACGCACCCATTCGGCCAGGTGCCGTCAGCAGTGGTGACGTAACGTGAACCCGAGACGTACGAATTCACGGTCCTTTGGATCGTGAATTCGAGAGCATCAATGCCTTGGAGGCGATTGTGAGCACCATCGAGTCGAGCACCCCGCGCCGGGACGCGCGGCGCATTGCTCGTTGGCGGCGAATGGCTGGAGTCGCAGTCTTGGCGTCAGCGGTCGCGATGGTGGGCCTTCCGGCAGCCTCGTCGGCGGCTGCTCCGGCCGTGGTGCCAGCAAACACTGTTGCTCCAAAGCGAATGATGAGCGGGTGGTTGCCCTACTGGACGACCGCAGAGTCGGTCAAGTCGGTGGTCGATAACTCAGACCTCTTTAGCGACGTCTCGCCGTTCTGGCACAACGCAACCAAGAGCGGATCTAGTGCCTCCGGGGTAGCGCTTGAAAACAATTCCCTGAACTCCGGGACTCGCGCATCCAACCTTGCCCAACTCAAAGGCCGCGGCTTCGACATCTTGCCCTCGATCACCGATGGCACCGGCGCTGGACACATGAGTTCGGTCATGAAGAACACCACCAAACGCACCGCGCTGGTCAACCAAATCGTAAATTTGGTCAATTCAAACGGCTACGACGGCATCGATCTGGACTTCGAGAAGTTCGCTTTCAGCGACGCACAATCGACCTGGGCGGCGACACGTCCAGCGTGGGTCGCATTCATCGCGGAATTGAGTGGGCGCTTGCGGGCCAATGGCAAGAAGCTCGCTGTTGCAGTCCCTCCGATGGGCGTGACGGGCAGTAACTACTGGGTGTACGACTGGAAGGCAATCGGCCCGTACATCGACAAACTTCGGATCATGGCGTACGACTACTCGTGGTGTACCCCCGGTCCAATCGGCGGCCCACTGAGCTGGGTCGAGAAGGTTGCTGCCTACGCGGTGAGTGTGCTGCCGCCGTCGAAGGTGCAATTGGGCACCCCGACGTACGGTCGTGACTGGATCAAGCGCGACAACTGCACGTTGACTGGGCAAAAGGTCTACGAGTCGCGGCAGCTGGGTACGGCAATTGCGAATACCCCAGCCAGCAGTTGGAAGCGCGACCCGGCATCGCAAGAACGCTATTTCAACTACTCGGTGTCGTCGAACGGCACAACCGTGAGCCGTAGCGCCTGGCTGCCTGATCACGTGACGGTTGAAGCGCGGGCCCGGATCGCGAGCAAGTATGGACTCAATGGCCTCGCGAACTGGTACCTCGGTGGCGAGCAATCAGCCATGTGGGCGCCGCTTCGAAGCGTCGCGCTCAACTTGCCATTTTCCGCTCCCAACGGACCGCGCAGCCAAAAGGTCGCGGTCAAGGTGAAGTCGAAGACCGGGCGAAAGGGTCGGACGGTCAAGATCTCAGGTGCCGTAACCCCCAAGCGCGCGAACGCCAAGGTGCGCTTGCAGGTGAAGCGGGCCGGCAAGTGGCGGACTGTCAAGACCGTGACGACGAGTACTGCCGGACGGTACAAGATTGCATTCAAGCACCGGACATCTAAGAGTTCGTACCGCGTCAAGGCACTGAAGAATGCCAGATACAAGGCCAAGTCCAGCGGCGCGTTCACTGTTCGCGGGCGTTAGCACCAGACCCTGTACCGCGTGGCCGTGCCGTAGCCGCGCAGGGATGGAGCCTTCGCGAGGACGAACGCTGCTACTCCGATCCGAATCGGTTGAAGGGCCTTTTGTGCCAACCGCACGACTATTCACAGTCGTTGCTGCACGCAGCGAGAGGGGCACCCCAAGTGTGGAATTATCAAGCCCGTGACTGCTGCCCCGTCTGAACTCGCCGAGCCATTTACCGAGGTACAGGCAGAGACCGATAAGCCGTGGGCGTGCATTGTTTGGGACGACCCGGTGAATCTCATGTCGTACGTGACGTACGTGCTGATGTCGTACTTCCACTACTCGAAAGAGAAGTCACAACAGTTGATGCTCAAAGTTCACAACGAGGGCAAGGCTGCAGTGAATTCGGGTACTCGCGAAGAAATGGAACGGGACGTAGCAGCGATGCACTCGTTTGGGTTGTGGGCGACGATGGAGCGAGATAGCTAGTGGCACTGGGATTTCAGCGCATCGGGGATCGCGTGAGCACGCAGCTCGAACCGGTCGAACAAATGCTCATTTCATCGCTCATCGATGAACTCTCCGACATTTTGCGGCGCCCCGATGAACTTGATCGCGCAGAAGTGGACCCACTCGCAAGAGAACTAGGATTAGAGGGTCTCACCGGCCTTGCCCCGGACCCGCCGGACAACCCGATCGCTGCACGTCTGCTGCCCGACGGCTACCGCGACGACGATGAGGCCGCCCTGGAGTTCCGGCGATATACCGATGATTCCTTGCGCACGACCAAGCTTGCTGACGCCGAGGTGATGAAGGCGGGATTGGAATCTGCGACTGAAGACCCCGATGGTCGGATCGAGATCGAACTGGCTGAGGCTGACCATTGGGTCCGGGCGATCAACGATTTGCGCTTGGCACTCGGCGTGGAGTTAGGCATCGCTGATGCGCCCGACGGTGACGCGACCCGATGGCTGGGAGACGAGCGGATGGAGGGTCGCGCGATGCTCTATGACTTCCTGACCTGGTGGCAGGACGGACTCGTCACCGCCCTCATGGGTGAATAGCCCGGCCGATGTGGCAGAAGTCCCGATTTGCATCGCTCGTGTGAAGAGTGCCGCCTAAACCGCCGAAGATGACATTTGTGACGTATCTTTCATCGGAGTCTGCGTCGTAGGTGCTCACTGGTACCGGGTTGCGACCAGCGGAGCCTGTGGATTCCCACACTCGACACTTGGACAAGAAGGAACACATATGAAGTCGCAAGCCATGAGCAAGAAGGTTGTTGTAGCAACTGCACTCGGATCAGGCGTCGCGCTCGCGTTGGCCGGCTGTGGAAGCAGCTCGTCGAGTTCGACTGAATCGCCGACCGCCGCCGCAACCTCGGAGGCGCCGGCACCCGCACCCGCACCTGCCGCAGGTGTTCCGGCCCCGCCAGCAGGTTCGACGTTGGTCTCGGGACCGACGGCGACAGCAAATGGTGGAACGTACAACGACTACAAGACCTCGCAAGCGCCGACGGCCGTCACCGGCTACTACAACACTGCGCTGAAGAATGAGGGCTTCACGATCACGAACAGTGGCAGCGGCGGCGGCGGCTGGGGCCAGTACGGCGGCTCGGGCTCACAGGTTGGCGGCAACAACGGCACACTGTTCGTTGAGGTCAACGCTGGTGGCTCCAAGCAAGGCGCAACGTTCTTCGAGGTGTGTTCCGGCCCGTCGCAAGCCGCTGTGAACTCGTGCCAGTCGGGCAACCACGGGCAAAGCCAGAGCAGCTAGGCACTGACGCGCCTAATATCACGCAGTGAGCAATTCAGACGTTGGATCGGCCAGTTCGCTTTCGTGGCGGGCTGGCCGATCTGCGTTCGCCCCCGGCGCAGCAAGCCCACCGAGACTCGCGCTGACGGAGACGTCGTTCTGGGCCATGGGGTGTGAATGCCAAGTGCTGGTATTAGGTGGCTCCGCGGGCCTCGTTGAACAGGGCGAGCGCTACACGCGGACGCTAGAGGATCGGTGGACGCGGTTTCGGGCTGACAGCGAACTGTCGAGGTTCAATGCTCGGACGGGCAACTGGGTCTCTATCTCGCCGGAATTGTCGGTTCTGTTGTGGCGAGGACTGGCTGGCTTCCGGATGTCTGGCGGCCTTTTCAATCCCTTTCTCGGATCGCAGATTCGCGGCGTCGGGTATGACCGTGACTTTGCCGAACTCGATCCAGCTACGGTGGACGACGAGTCTCACCCTGGCGAAAGATCGGCATTGATGCCCCTCGCGATCCCTCACCCGCTTGAGTTTCGTCGCAATCGGCGCATCGCCCGATTGAATCCAGGCCTCGAGTTCGACAGCGGAGGAATTGGCAAGGGCCTCGGTGCCGCGATGATCGTTGAGCACCTCATTCGCGCGGGGGCCGCTGGGGCGATGGCGAGTCTCGGGGGAGATGTGGCGGTGGGTGGTAGTTGGCCAGATGAAGGATGGCGCATCGGAATTGAGGACCCCACCGGCCGCACTGATCAACCGATGAATGTCGTGTTGCGTGAGGGCTCGATTTGCACCAGCGGAATTCTCAAACGTCGTTGGCGTGAGTCGTCGGGAACCGTTTCTCACCACATATTGGATCCAGCAACCGGGAAGTCTCTAGCGGGCAGCAACGTTGTAGCGGCAAGCGCGATTGCGCGGCAAGGCTGGCGGGCAGAGGTGTTCACCAAAATGGCGATCATCGGTGGTTCGCAGGTGGCGGACCAGATTGTTCGGCGCAACAGCGGCGTCGCGTTGCTGGTGTGGGACCGAACCGGTTCAGTCTCCACCGTTCAATAGCAGTCAGTTCTATCCAATAAGGTCGGATGCATGCTTGAAATTAGTCAAGAGCTCGTCGACAGTATCGTTGCGCACGCCCGCCAAGATCATCCTGATGAGGCGTGCGGTGTGATTGCCGGGCCGGCCAACTCTGATCGACCGACTCGGTTTATTCCGATGACGAACGCGGCACGGTCGCCAACGTTCTACGAGTTCGACTCGATGGATCTGTTGCGGCTGTATCGCGAACTCGCCGCCAACGACGAAGACCCGGTGGTCATCTACCATTCGCACACGGCGACTCCGGCGTATCCATCTCGCACCGATATTTCCTACGCCTCCGAGCCGAATGCTCACTACGTCCTTGTGAGTACTCGCGAGACAGGTACCGAAGACGGGCCTTACGAGTTCCGCTCATACCGAATTGTGGATGGCGTCGTGACCGAAGAAGAGGTACGGATTGGCTCCGACGCTTCGTAGCGTCGGACTAACCCGTAGGCTATTCCTGTGATTTCAGTAGAGATTCCAACCATCCTGCGCACCTACACCGGTGGCGAGCGAGCAGTGACCGCTGAAGGTGACACGTTGGGTGCTGTGATCGAGAACCTAGAGACGGCTTACCCCGGCATCGGCGACCGGTTGGTCGAGGCCGGCGCACTACGTCGTTTTGTGAACGTGTACCTCAATGACGAGGACGTGCGATTCCTCGATGGTCTCGCCGCGGAGGTCTCCGATGGCGATACCGTCACGATCTTGCCCGCGGTCGCAGGCGGCGCGCCCGCCGCTGCGGTCGGTTAAGGTCCGCTCCCGAACATGACCCGCTTCGACTCATTGCTGGACTCCGTCGGCCATACCCCTTTGGTGGGTCTGCCACGGTTGTCGCCCTCGCCAGAGGTTCGGTTGTGGGCAAAGCTGGAAGACCGAAACCCTACGGGTTCGATCAAAGATCGTCCCGCGTTATGGATGGTCGAAACTGCCGAACGTGAAGGTCGCCTCACGCCTGGCTGCACAATCTTGGAACCAACGAGTGGTAACACCGGGATTTCGTTGGCGATGGCGGCCAAGCTCAAGGGCTACAACCTCATCTGTGTGATGCCCGAGAACACCTCGGCTGAACGTACTCAGCTACTCAAGATGTGGGGTGCGGAGGTCCGCTACTCACCTGCTGCAGGTGGTTCGAACGAAGCTGTTCGAGTGGCGAAGGGCCTCGCCGCACAGAACCCCGACTGGGTGATGCTCTACCAGTACGGCAACCCAGCCAACGCCGATGCGCACTATCGCGGGACAGGCCCGGAGATCCTCGAGGACCTCCCAACGATCACCCACTTCGTCGCCGGGCTCGGAACGACTGGCACGTTGATGGGAGCGGGCCGATACTTGCGCGAGCACGTGCCCAACATCCACATTGTTGCCGCCGAACCTCGCTACGGTGAGCTTGTGTATGGGCTCCGAAACTTGGACGAAGGATTCATTCCTGAGCTTTACGACGAGTCCGTCCTGACGACGCGATACTCGGTTGGGCCGCGAGATGCAGTTCGGCGAACCCGCGAGCTACTTGCTGAAGAAGGGATCTTCGCCGGGATTTCGACGGGCGCAATCTTGCATGCTGCACTCGGAATGGCGAAGCGAGCGATCAAGGCCGGCGAACCTGCCGACATAGCCTTTGTTGTCTGTGATGGTGGTTGGAAGTACCTTTCGACCGGTGCGTACGAGGGCACGCTTGAAGAAGCGGAAGATGCGCTCGACGGTCAACTTTGGGCGTAGCCGATCTTCGACTTGGGTAGATGAGAGATCGCTCATACTTCCCTCGTTCTCGGGCTACACGGCGCAAATTCGGGATCACAAACACGTAGTCTGCTCCAATGGTTGACGCGCCTATCGGGATCTTCGATTCTGGAGTTGGTGGACTGACGGTTGCGCGTGCCATTCTTGATCAATTGCCTGACGAGCAGATCATCTACGTGGGTGACACCGCGAACGGTCCCTATGGTCCGCAGCCCCTCGCCGAGGTTCGCAAGTATGCCCTTGCTGTGATGGACAACCTCGTAGACCGCGGGGTGAAACTTCTTGTTATTGCCTGCAACTCGGCGAGCGCCGCGGTGCTTCGAGATGCCCGCGAACGTTATGACGTGCCGGTGGTGGAGGTCATCCACCCTGCCGTTCGGCGCGCAGTGCATGCGACACGAAACAACCGGGTGGCAGTCATCGGTACCCAGGCGACTGTGACGTCCGGTGCCTACGCCGACGCGTTTGCGGCAAATCCGCGGCTGACCGTGGTCCAGCAACCGTGCCCGCGTTTTGTCGAGTTTGTCGAGCAGGGAGTGACAGGTGGGCCTGAGTTGCTTGAGGTTGCGCAGGAATACCTCGCGCCAGTGATGGCGCAAGATGTCGACACTCTCGTCCTGGGCTGCACGCACTACCCGGTCTTGACGGCGATGATCCAACATGTCGTCGGCGATGACGTGACCTTGGTGTCGAGCGCGGAGGAAACCGCGAAGGACGTCTACTCGACGTTGACGTCACACGATCTGCTTCGGCCGGCCGGTTTGCCCGCGCCCGAACACGTGTTCCTCGTGACCGGAGATGCCGGGAACTTCGCGACACTTGGCCGACGCTTTTTGGGCCCCGAAGTCCGCCACGTCGATCACGTAGAGGGAGTGAGTTGGTGAAGCTAACCGTCATCGGGTGTTCTGGTTCGTTCCCAGGCCCGGATTCGCCCTCGTCGTGCTACTTACTGGAATATGACGGATTCTCGCTCTTACTTGACCTTGGCAACGGAGCTATTGGCCCGCTAGCGAAGTACCTTCCAACGGATAACGTAGATGCGGTTGCGTTGTCTCACCTTCACCTTGATCACTGTGCGGATCTCGGTCCGCTGTACGTGACTCGCCGCTATCACCCAGACGGATTCACGGGGCGGATTCCAGTGCTTGGACCACCCGGTTTGGATCTTCGAATCAAGAACCTCTACGCGGCCGAAGGTGAGGGTCCAGAACCACTCGAAGCAGTTTTCGACTTCATCGAGTTCGGATCTTCTGCCACAACGATTGGGCCCTTCACGATCGAAGCGCATCCGGTGGTCCACCCGGTGCCAGCATTCGCACTACGGGTCAGTGCAGGGGGTCGGACATTGGTCTACTCCGGCGATACCGCGCCATGTGAACAGCTCATCAACGCGAGCCGGGGCGCAGACCTTGCGCTCTTTGAGGCCTCGTACCTCGAACGCCACACCAACCCGCCGGGCGTACACATGACTGGCGCAGATGCGGCAAAGGCCGCCACCGCAGCAGGAGTCGGGCGCCTCGTCCTCACGCACTTGGTGCCGTGGAACTCAACGGACGAGGTGGTTGCCGACGCCGCCAAGCATTTTGCGGGCGACCTGATGTTTGCCCATGGCGGCCTCACGCTTACGGTGTAGCCCGACATCACCGCATCGTTTTAGGAGTCTCATGACCCGCACTGACGGCCGCACCAACGACGCCCTTCGCCCCGTTCGATTTCACCGCGGATGGCAAGACCATGGTGAGGGCAGTTGCCTCGTGGAGTTCGGTCGTACACGGGTGCTGTGTGTCGCTTCGTTCACATCGGGAGTCCCACGGTGGCGCAGGGACTCCGGCCTCGGCTGGGTGACCGCTGAGTACTCAATGTTGCCGCGGGCAACCGATTCTCGTGGATCTCGCGAATCGGTGAAGGGCAAATTGTCGGGACGCACCCAGGAGATTTCGCGCCTCATCGGGCGCTCGTTGCGGGCCGTCCTTGATGACGCTGTCCTCGGCGAGAACACGATTCAGATCGACTGCGACGTGCTTCAGGCTGATGGTGGCACCCGCACGGCCGCAATCACCGGGGCATACGTCGCGTTGTCGGATGCACTGACCTGGGCTAAGTCGGAGGGTCTGCTTGCGGCTTCGGCAAACCCACTCATCGATTCGGTTGCAGCCGTGAGCGTTGGCATCATCGACGGCGAGCCACGTCTTGATCTGCACTACGACGACGACGTTCGCGCCCAGACGGATATGAATGTCGTGATGACCGGCGGCGGCAAGTACATCGAGGTTCAAGGCACGGCTGAGGGTGAGCCGTTCTCACGCGAGCTGCTAGACGATCTGCTCGCCTTGGCCGCAGATGGCTGTGCTGATCTCACGAAGATGCAGCAGTCGGCGCTGGCAAGTGCACTGCCCGAGCGTGGGTTCCTCATCGACGGCACACCGGCTCGCTCAAGCTGATGTCGAAGGTCGTCCTCGCGAGCCGAAACCAGAAGAAAATCGTCGAAGTCAGGCGCATCCTCGCCGAAGTCGGCTCATCCATCGAATTGTTCGGGTTGGACGACCTCGACGTTGACGTCGTGGACGTGCCCGAGACTGGCGCGACCTTTATGGAGAACGCGTTGATCAAGGCGCGTTCGGTCGTGGAGCAGACGGGATTCGCAGCGCTGGCAGATGATTCCGGACTGATCGTCGACGCTTTGAACGGAATGCCTGGCGTCTTGTCAGCTCGCTGGGCGGGCAGCCACGGTGACGACGTTGCGAACCTTGAGTTGGTCCTCAACCAGATTGGCGACGTTCCCGATGATCGGCGCGGTGGCGGGTTCGTTTGTGCGGTCGCGTTGGTTCGGCCCGACGGTGCCGTGGTCGAAGCTGAAGGAATCGTGCGAGGGAGGTTGCTGCGCGAACCGGTGGGGGAGAACGGTTTCGGCTACGACCCGATCTTCGTGCCTGATGGCTACACCGTCACCACCGCCCAAATGTCGGCTACAGAAAAGGACTCGCTGAGCCATCGTGGGCGCGCTTTACGTGCGCTTGCCGCCCAGCTCTAGCCGACACCCGATCCGCTGACTGGTGAGGCAAGATGTCCCCTTTGGGTGATTTGCGAAGGATGTTCGGACCAAATCACACCTAAACGGGTTGATCTCGTGGAGATCCAATGCGCATGGTGGACGGACGCTGTCTATTCGGGGGAATCATGCGAAGCAAAATTTCGGTTGGCCTTGCCGCGCTCGTGGCCGGTTTGATTGGTGCCAGCACTGCCTTGACCGTTCCAGCGATGGCCGAGGATGCACACGCACAACAGCTTGGTCCAGTTGCCACGGTCGGTGGCCTCACCCCGGCGCCTGCGGTGTTTGTGGGTGCGGATTCGGCGTTCGCGTCCCCGTTCCTGGCAGCCGCTCAGGTTGCGGCCCAAGCCGCGGCTCCTGCGCC
>Ga0172380_10007561_pt1 | contig 12172 bp, 12 predicted proteins | sample Leawe162metaG_FD_119747 | JGI IMG/M metagenome (GOLD analysis project Ga0172380, IMG submission 119747) | Leachate microbial communities from a municipal landfill in Southern Ontario, Canada - Leachate well 162 metaG | ecosystem: Engineered > Solid waste > Landfill > Unclassified | place...
AATTGGAGAGGACAGCACCACCGGAGGTGCTTTTGTTGCAGGCCTCAACTTGACCAACGGTAACCAGCTCTGGTTGAAAAAGAGCTCTAAATTTGTCAACAAGCTTGTTCGCGCCGGTTCCGATGGATTTTATGTGCTTGGGAACGGCAACAGCGGCGCCTGGGCCATCGATACCATTACGACCGCCTATCTGGGTTCAGGTTTTATGTTTGCCAAGTTTAATGCCGCCGGTGCTGCCCTGTTCGCCGAAGGTTTTGGTGCTATCGGTGCTACTATCGGAATCGCCGATGCTGCTTACCGGGATGGGGATTTATTGGTAGGTGGTTCGTCCTATGGTTTTGGCACGGTTAATCTGGGGAACAACCAAAGTCTGGTGATCTCGGAAGTAGCTTACAACGACCTCTGGTTTGGCTTATATGGTTCACCCGGTGCGAGTACCGCCGTCAAAGTTGTCGCTAATCCGCTGGCAAACGTGCTGCTTTATCCCAATCCGGCACAAACCAGTTTCAGCTTACAAAGTGAGTTGGCCGGGCCAATTCAATATGAAATCATCTCCCTAACCGGTAAAAAAGTGCTGAACGGAAGTAGCCATTCGGGCGAGATGATTCAAACCCACACCTTGGCCGCAGGGACGTATATCATTCGACTACAGCAGAATCACCATTTCAGCAGTCGGAAATTGGTTATTACGCCTTGATGCGGTTGCCCAACCACATACCGGCAATGGAAGCCCCAAATCCAGGCAAAAGCGCTGGTACTGTACTGTTGGTATGGTAGGCAAAATAATACCAAACCAAACCACCGCACAGCATCGAAAGGGCTGCTCCCCATGGAGTGGCCTTTTTGCTGTAAAGTGCAGCAAACATGGGTACGAGTAAAGTCACCAGCCCGAGTACACTCGATTCGCCTACCAAGGCGTAAATGTTGTTTCGCTGTAAAGCCATCCAGCAGCCCGACCCGGCAATCAGCACTACAGAGAGCCGCAGCAGGAGGAGAAAGTGTTTGTCCTGCAATTTGTGCTTCCACAGCGGTTTAATGATGTTTTCGGTGAGTATAGATGCCGGGGCCAACATAGCGCCGGAGCAGGTGCTGAAAATGGCTGATATCAGCGCCCCAAAAAAGAGAATTTGTAGCCAAAACGGACTCTGAGCCAAAATGAGACGGGGCAGCAGCTGTTGGACTTCGCCCTGAAGCCAGTCGGGATACATTTGCCTGGCAATTAAAGCAATACAAAGGGGCAATGCAGCAATGAGCAGATACAAAATCGCACCGATATAGAAGGAAAAAACGGCTGTATTTTCTGTTTTACTGGCATTCATCCGCTGGAAGATGTCCTGTGAAGGCAGACTGCCCAGACTGATCGTCATCCAACCCGCCAGATATAAAAGCCAGTCGTGCGGATTGGCTGCAGGTATTATATTGAAAAAGCCGGGTTCTGTTTTCGCAAAAACAGCGTCTAATCCGCCCACATCTCCACTTAATTGCCAGAGGACAGCTCCCAAACCAATTACAATGAGAATGCTCTGCACAAAATCGGTGAGCGAGATGGCCCACATCCCTCCGGCGAGGGTATTAGCCGAAACAATACAGCAGCTTAGTACAATGCCTTGCGCCAGACTCAAATCCGTGACCATCTCCAATAACAAACCCAGTGCAACCAGTTGTGCGGCGATATAGCCGAAAAATGTGAAAAGCATGGCCACTGATGCCAGTAATTCAACTTTTGGGCCATATCGGTTGCGGTATAAATCACCCAGGGTGAGCAAATTCATCCGGTAGAGTTTTCGACTAAAAACGAGGCCGAATAAAAGCAGACAAAGCGCCCCGCCAAAAGGATCTTCGATGATGCCCAATAAGCCATGTTGTGCAAATTCACTGCTGGCACCGAATAGGGTTTCTGAGCCAAACCAGAGCGCAAACAGGGCTGCAGAGCTCATAAACAGGGGTATCCGCCTGCCGGCTGTCAGATAATCGCCGCTGTTTTTAACGCGACGGGCAGCCCAAAAACCCAATAATAGGGTGAGGGCGAGATAGGCGATTATGTAGGGCAACAACATGCTGCCTGTGCTTAAACGGGGAACTGTTTGCGGAGGATGTCGAGTAATTCGGTGTAAACCGGCGGTGTACCAGCCAGAATTTCGAGTCCGTAGAGGTATTTGTTACCACCGTGGAAATCGGTGACTATACCGCCGGCCTCCTGTACAATTAATGCACCAGCGGCCACATCCCAGGGTTTGAGGTTGTACTCAAAATAGGCTTCAAACCGACCGGCAGCCACATAGGCCAGGTCGAGTGCGGCTGAACCTAAGCGGCGCATTCCCTGACTGCCTTGCATACATTGCCGAAGCACTTCGAGATAGGCTGGCATCTTGTCGAAATTGTAGTAGGGGAAACCTGTAGCGAGTAAACTTTCGTTCATTGTGGGCACTTTGCTCACCTGAATAGGTTTGCCATTGAGAAAAGCACCGCCATCTTTAATAGCTGTGAAACATTCTCCCCGGCTCACCTCATAAACGATTCCCAGTTGCAATTCTTCCCGGTGAATGAGGGCTATACTGATGGAGAAAAACGGGAGACCATGTATAAAATTGGTCGTGCCATCGAGCGGGTCGATGATCCAGCGCCAGGGTTTTTCTTCCTGCAATACCGTGCCTTCTTCCGTTAGAAAACCGGCTTCGGGAAAAAGTACGCCCAAGCCGGCTACCAAGGCTTGTTCCGATTCCCGGTCGACATAACTCACCAGGTCGTGTAAACCCTTGTATTCGATGCGTTCGCGACCAAATCCCTGCAATTCGTTGAGCTGAAACTTACCCACTTTGCGGCAGAGCTCGCTTACATCTATAACCAATTGTTGCAGGGTGGCGCTTGTCATGGGCGGAGGGATTTTTTGGTGCGGGAACGCGCCAGTCCGATAAGGTAAAGTAAAACAGCCAGAAAAGCTGCTGTCCGGCCGATATAATCGCCATAACGTGTGTAAAATGTAAGCTCATCGTTGAGATGAACCTGGGCGGTGAGTGTGGTTTGTTCCCACCAACCTGTCTGCCCAACGATGTCGCCGCGCTGATTGATAAAACCCGAAATGCCCGTATTGGCCGAACGCGCTATATCGCGGCGATTTTCGATGGCCCGTAAACGCGCAAAGGCCATATGTTGGCGGTAACCATCGGTATCAGCCCACCAGCCATCATTGGTAATAATAGCGATGAGGTTGGCACCACCACGTATATAATCAGTGACATAACCGCCGAATATCGATTCATAACAAATCACCGGTGCGGCAGCAATGCCGGCATGTCGGAAGATAGTTCTGGTTTCCTGGGTGCCAAGTGTACCTGTCATGCCACCTAAATCGAGCGCAAAACCATCGAGTAAACCCATAATTTTTGGGTAAGGCATCTTCTCTACGCCAACTACCAGCTTACTTTTGTGATATACCAGCGGAGCTTCGCCATTGCGGTATAATAATGCACTGTTGTGGGGCAGATAATAACCACCACTGGGATGAGGGCGGGCGTAATCGGGCAGTTTAGCGCCCTGAGGGTAGTCGGTAACCGCACTGGCACCGACCAAAAAAGCCGGGCCCTCGTAATTCGATAAAAAGCTTTTAATCGCACTTTGCTGCCAGTTTTCATCGCCTTTATTGAGCCACAAACTGCCTGGAATAGAGGTTTCGGGCCACAATACCAGGCGGGTTTCAGGGGTCATGGAACGGTCGCTGAGCAGCAGTAGCGTATCTAATTGTAGTCCGTATAATTCCTGGTCGAATTTACCGGAATAAGGGTCGTAATTGGGTTGAACCACAGCTACTTCGGCAGTGAGACCCTTGGCTTGGTAGGAGGAATAGGTGCTATAAGACCAAACAGCCGGAACTGCAAACAACACGATAAAACGCACATAATAACGCAGGGCACTCCAGCCAAACCAACGTTTTTCATCAGCATCAAGCGCCGGATTCCGGCGCAGCAGGGTGTGTTTGATGGCGTAGAAAAAGGCAATATTCAGTAGCAAAACCCACAAACTGCCGCCAAAAACCCCTGTTTTATCATACCACTGTACCAATTCGGGGGTATTGGCGAACATATTGCCCAAAGTGAGCCAGGGGAATTCGAGATCCCAGTGATAATGGATGTATTCATAGCTGATCCAGAAACAAATCAGCCCGAGTAAGGCAATTCTTTCACCTGCTCTTTTTTTCAGGAGATGAAAAAGATAAAAAGCCCCGCTCATCAGTAGCGTATTGGCAAGTATGGGGGAGATGGCGCCTATCCAGGCGGCATTTTTAATCCACCATAAACAAAGGGTATTCAGTATCAAAAACTGCAGTGAACTCCACAACCAGAGTTGTTTGCCACTATCTGCCCGACCGCTGAAAAACAGCTCATCTTCGATGAGGAGCAAGGGCACCAGGAAAAAAAAGCTGAGGTATACCTGGTTGTGTGGCGGGAAAGCCAGCCAAAAAAACAATGCCCCAAGCAGGGCATACAACAACTTAGCGGATCGGGGCTGCGCCAGCCAGAACGAGTACGAATTCACCTTTGGGAGTGGTTTTTTTGAAGTGGGCTGCCAGTTCGGTCAGACTGCCACGACGGGTTTCTTCAAACTTTTTACTGATTTCACGCGATACCGAAGCCTGTCGGTCGCCGCAATAAATGGCCAGTTCTTCCAGGGTTTTCACGATGCGGTAAGGCGATTCGTAAAAAACGAGGGTACGGCTTTCGGTGGCCAGCTCTTTGAGCCGGGTTTGACGTCCTTTTTTCTGGGGTAAAAAACCTTCGAATACAAAACGGTCGCAGGGCAATCCGGAAGTGACCAAAGCCGGAACAAAAGCGGTGGCTCCGGGCAAACACTCCATGGGTAAACCAGCTTCTGCACAGGCACGGGCCAGTAAAAAGCCGGGGTCGGAGATACCCGGGGTGCCGGCATCAGAAATCAGGGCAATGATTTTACCGGCAGCTATCATTTCCACCAGTCGCTGGGTTTGCTGGTGTTCGTTGAATTTGTGGTACGACTGCAACGGATTCTGAATGTTGTAATGTTTCAACAGCACACCGCTGGTGCGGGTATCTTCACACAATATCAGGTCGGCCTCACCAAGCAGACGAAGTGCACGCGCGGTGATGTCTTCCAGGTTCCCGATAGGCGTAGGGATAAATATGAGGCTGCCTGTTTCCTTATTCACGGCCTTGAAGATAAGTGGCAAAATCGGCTATCAGGCCAAAAACAGCATCATACCGCTTAAAGCTTAAGGATTCGGCGACATCAAATACATTGTGATAGGCCGTTACATCGCCGAGGGTATAGATAAAAAAGGCCGGGACTTTACGCCGACTGAACGGATAATGATCGCTGTTTTGGGTGTTTTCGCGGGCTACCACTTTGGGGAGTTGATAGTGACTGGCATTGCGGTCGACCAAATACTGGTATTCGGCAGCATAAGCTGTAGCATTCACGACAGTAATTCCTTCGCTTCCGCCACCCATCAAATCAAGGTTGATGACAAAACGTATTTTTTTCAAAGGCACCAACGGGTCTTCATCTACAAAAAACTGGCTGCCTACCAAACCGGCTTCTTCGGCGCCGAAGGCGATAAATACCATAGAATAGGCGGGTCGATTTGCAGCTTGTGCAAAATGGCGGGCTAAATCGAGCAGCATGGCCGTACCTGAGGCATTGTCGTGCGCACCGGGGAAGATGGTTTGACGGCCCATTTGCCCCAAATGGTCGTAATGGGCACAGACAACGATAAACGAATCGGGTCGTACACTGCCGCGGAGCAGGCCAACTACATTTGCCTGACGTTGTGCTTTAAACTGACTGTTGACGATATAATCTACCCTTTTGAGTTGGGCCGGCATCACGCTGTCTTGTACCAAAAAACGCACTTGCTGCTGAACATCTCGCCCTACCGACCAGATCAGCGGTTGCGCAGTAGTTTCGATAAGTACGGGTTTGGCTGGTCCTGCAGCCAGACTTAAAGCCGTCTGACTTTGAGGTTGCACCTGAACTTCCTTACCCGGTTTCGCCTTTTGGCCACTACCGGCCTGACTCATAGGATGGACCAGATAATGTTTCCCTGGCGTAAGTAAACGGCCGTTGAGTCGCAAACCCACTGTATCCGGAAAGCTGTTCACTTCGAGCGAAAACCATTGGCGATAATCGTCGCCTATACTTTCGAGTCCGAGTCGGTGAAATTCACGGGCAATAGCTTCGGCAGCCAGTTGTTGGCCGTCGGCTACATAGCCCCGACCGGCAAAGGTGGCGCTTGCCAGCGTATCCACCCATTTTATGGCATAGTCACGGTTTTGCCCTTGCAATAAAGCAGGGCAGCAGACTAAAACAAGGAGGATTTTAGAGCGCCACCAGATCAAAGCGGTACGACTCCATAATAAGATTGGCCAACAGTTTTTTGCAGGCTTCTTCCACTTCGGCACGGGCTTCGGTTTCGGAGGCGACATCGAGCTGTAGGGTGATGTGTTTACCCACCCGCACCGAGCTGATATTGTTGAGTCCGAGGTTACGTAAGCCGGCATTTACGGCTTTTCCTTGGGGGTCTAACAGGGCCTCGAGAGGCATGATGTCGATTTCGGCGCGGAATTTCATCTGATTTTGGGCTTAAATAGTGCCAGCACAGCCGACACTAAAATGTAGGCCAAAATTACAAAAGCCAAGCCGAGGTAGGAGAGAGAAATGATGAGAATTAATGAAAAAATCAGAAAAACATAAATCAGCTCGTTGCCCGACCAGCCAAAATGTTTGAATTTGAGGGCAAAAAGGGCAAAAGGAGCATTTAATAACAAAGCCAGGCCCAAAGCAAAAGCAGCAACTATCGTTTTATTGAGCTCGGGCATAATGGATGCCGGGCTACTGAATAACCAAATGAGGAGGGAAGCCACCAGAATAGCACTCGCCGGAGTAGGGACGCCTATAAATTTGTCGCTCTGCCGGGTATCGTGGTTAAAACGCGCTAAACGTAAGGCCGATAAAAGGGGTAAAATGAGTACCGCATACTCCAGCCCGATAATACCCGGTACTGAGGCGGAAAGCTGGTAGAGTAGTATCCCCGGCAATACGCCAAAACTTACCACGTCCGACAAAGAATCGAGGTCTTTACCTATAGGTGAACTTGCCTTTAAGGCCCGAGCCGCAAATCCATCGAAAAAGTCGAGTATGGCTGCGATGTAAATACAACGTGCAGCACTGATTAAATCGCCCCAACCTGCGAAAATGATGCCTATACAGCCCAGTAGCAGGTTGGAAAGCGTAATGATATTGGGAAGATGTCGGAGTAGAGCCATGGGTTGACAGAATTTGGCTAATTTACAGCATTGATTTAGCTCCTATGCGTTTTCTCCTCATTTTTCTCTTATTGAACAGCTGTTTGATGACCGGCCTGGTTGCCCAACCCATCGCTTTTGCCGTGCATGGCGGTGCCGGTGCGGCCGATTCAGCGCGTATGTCGCCCGAATTGCGAATGGCCATAACCGTGGCACTCACCGAAGCCGTTCAAACGGGCTACACCATACTTGAAAAGGGAGGTACAAGCCTCGAAGCTGTCGAAGCGGCCATTATTCTACTTGAAAACTCTCCTTTATTTAATGCCGGAAAAGGTGCAGTAACGACCGCCAACGGTATTTGTGAACTCGATGCCGCCATCATGGACGGAAGAACCGGGCTAGCCGGTGCTGTGGCCGGTCTGCATCACATTAAAAACCCCATTGTGCTGGCGCGTTTGGTTAAAGACAGCACCAAACATGTTATGCTGATCGGTGAAGGTGCCGAGGCTTTCGCCAAAACCCAAAAAGTGGAATGGGTGAATCCTTTGTACTTTCTCGAAAAGTCTGAACTGAAAGGTGTGGCTCCTGAAGTGACCCGTTTTCACGATTCAAAATTTGGCACTGTGGGTGCCGTTGCTCTCGATAAAGCCGGAAATCTGGCCGCCGGCACCTCTACTGGAGGTATGCAGGGTAAAAAATTCGGTCGGGTGGGCGATGTACCTATTATTGGTGCAGGTACCTATGCCAACAATGCCTCTGTGGCTGTGAGTTGTACCGGACATGGTGAATATTTCATACGCGAAGTGGTTGGTCATGAATTGTCGGCCCTGGTTTTATATAAAGGCCTCAGTTTACAAGCTGCTGGTGACGAGCTGATTAAAGAACGATTGGCCAAAATGGGTGGAAAAGGTGGCCTAATCGCCATCGACAAAGCTGGAAATATCCACATGCCTTTTAATACGCCAGCCATGTTACGCGCCAGTAAGGATGCCCGGGGACATTTATATGTACGCCTCTGGCAATAGCTTAACACAAACAAAGCGTGCTTTAACATATTCTGTGCTTTAAAATGTGAACGAGAATGTATCGGAGAACCGATTTCGTGTTATCTTTGTACCTGCATGTCCAAAATTATTACGGCACGCACCTGTTAACTTAACCTATGATTACACCTGCCATTCGCTTTCAGCGCAAGGACGAGACCGGTTTTTTCCGGGAACTGAAAAATCGTATTGACAACTATTTCGAAGAGAACAAACTTACCAAAACGGGCGGAAGCCGTATGGTTTGGAAAGCTGTCGGTATGATGAGTATGTATCTTATTCCCTACGGTTTGATTTTATCGGGCATGTTTGGTCCTTGGACCATGCTTTTACTCTGCATCTGGATGGGCGCTGGTCTGGCCGGTGTGGGTATGTCGGTAATGCACGATGCTTGTCACGGGGCTTTCTCCGAAAAACGCTGGGTAAACAAATTGTTTGCACGCAGCATGTATCTGGTAGGCGGTAACGTCTACAACTGGAAAATCCAGCACAATACTTTACACCACACTTTTACCAATGTGCACCATGCCGATGAGGATATTGCCGGTAAAGCATTCCTTCGCCTCGACCGCAACGATGAGCTGAAACGCAGTCACCGTTTCCAGCATTATTATGCCTTTGCATTATATACCCTCATGACCATCGCTTTCCACGTGAAAGATTTCCGTCAGGTGTGGAATTGGGGCAAACAAACGTCACGTAAGGTGTTTGTACGTGAATTTACCTTACTCGTTTTAGGTAAATTATTCTTCTTCGCCTTTGTATTGGTGCCACCCATGTTGTTGTTAGATGTCGCTTTCTGGCAGGTTTTGATTGGTTTTATGGCCGTTAATCTTACTTCAGGTTTTGTGCTTTCTGTGATTTTCCAGTTGGCGCATATCGTTGAAGAAGCCGAACAAATCAAAGCTGTTGACGGTGAAATCGACCATATTTTTGCTGTACACCAGCTCAAAACCACCGCCAACTTCTCTCCGCGCAGCAAATTCCTGACGTGGTATTTAGGTGGCCTGAACTTCCAGGTAGAGCATCACCTCTTCCCGAATATTTGTCACCTCCATTACAAAAACCTCGCACCGATAGTCGAAAAAACAGCCCGTGAGTTTAATGTGTCTTATCACATCCACCAGACTTTCGGAAGTGCCTTGGGTTCGCATATGCGGATGCTTAAGCGTCTCGGAACGCAGCCGTAGAACTATCTTTAATGGTGAATTGTCACCGTTTTGGGGTTTAATTCAAAATTTCAAATTCAAAATTCCAAATTATATGAGTCCCGCTTAGCGGGACTTTTTTTGTAGTCTAAATTTTGTCGCTTCGCTCCGCAATTTGGAGTTTCGAGCCCAATTTTGAATTTTGAACTTTGAATTTGGAATTCCGCACCCAATTTTGAATTTGAAATTTTCAATTTTGAAGTCGGTTACCAATTTTGAATTTTGAATTTGCAATTTTGAATTAATTGAGTGCTTTCTGAAAGACAACCTGATCTAATAATATCCCGAATTTCTCGCCTACGTTGCGGAACCAGGCGATTTGTTTGTAGCCCGCCTGTTCGAAAAGTTGGTAGGCTGCCGGGGCGTTGCCGGTTACGGTGCTGAGGAGGTTGATGAGGCCGGCTTTGCGGGCCTGGTGCTCAAGTTCAACCAGGGCGTGACTGCCGTAACCCTTGCTACAATAGCCGGGTTTGATGTAGATCCAGGCTTCGGCCGTGCGGCGGTATGCCATCGACTTACTATAAGGTACGAGCGCGCAAAAACCCACTATACGCTCTTCATTGTCAAGAAGTGTTAATGCCGGGTAGAGGGGATGGTCGAGATAGACCAACTGTTGGAACTCTTTCATGGAAGGGGGCTCGACCAACAAATTGGCGGTAGTTTGGCTTGTATAGTGGTCAAAAATGGATTTTACTTCTTCCAGTTGACCGGGGGCGAGGGGGCGATAACGGATTTCCATGGGCGTTTGGGTTACCCCAAATTTCAGGGAGAAGTAGAATTTTCACTTGTTAAGGCTTTCTAATTAACGTTTTTGGCGTTTGAAAGACATTTTACTGACATTTTCTGCCCAATTAACAATTTCACCGCTGTCCACTGGATTTCACTAAACAAGAAGCAGCTGCGTACGTTATCTTTGCAATATGGCTGTACAACCTACCGAAACTGCTGTTCTGGCGGCATTAAGCCGGGTGATTGAACCCGATTTGCGCAAAGATTTAGTCAGTTTAAAAATGATCAAGGCGCTGGAAACAGCTCCCAACCTCATCCGATTTACCATAGAACTCACCACACCGGCCTGTCCGCTGAAAGAACAGATTGAAGCCGATTGCCGTCGTGAGCTGGCCAAAGATTTTGACAATACGCTGGTAGAAATCAGCATGAGTGCCCGGGTCATTGGTCAGGGGAATGCCCGCGACCTGATTCCCAATGTCAAAAACGTCATTTTGGTGGCTTCCGGCAAAGGTGGGGTAGGTAAAAGTACGGTTTCGGCCAATCTGGCCATTGCCTTAGCCCAAACCGGCGCCAAAGTGGGCTTGATGGATGCCGATATTCATGGTCCGAGTCTGCCGATGATGTTTGGTTTGCAGGGTCAACGCCCGGAGATGGTCGGCGACACCATCTTGCCCATCGAAAAATACGGCATACGTACCATGTCGATTGGGTTGTTGGTCGATGCCAAACAAGCCATCGTTTGGCGCGGCCCTATGGTGAGCAATGCGCTGCGCCAGTTTTTTACGGATGTACAATGGGGTGAGCTGGATTATCTGCTCATCGATTTACCTCCCGGCACCGGTGACATTCATCTTACGCTCGCCCAGCTCCTTAAGGTAGCCGGTGCAGTCATCGTAACCACGCCGCAACAAATCGCACTGGCCGATGCCCGTAAAGCTGCCGGCATGTTCCGCATGCAGGGCATTGAAATTCCGGTCATGGGGGTGATTGAAAATATGTCGTGGTTTACGCCTATCGCCCATCCCGATGAAAAATACTACATACTTGGTCGCGGAGGTGGTGCTTTACTGGCCGATGAACTGAATGTGCCTTTATTAGGTCACATCCCGCTCGTACAGGGCATAGCAGAAGCTGCCGATGGGGGTCGCCCGATTGTTTTAGATACCGGTAATCCAGCTGCGCTCTACTACAACCAGCTCGCAGGTGCCCTGGCGCAACAACTTTCGATTGGAAACCTGACTTAAGCCAGCCCATAGTGGGGTAAGCTGTTGGAAAATAGCCTATTTTTGCAAATATGATGGTGAATGCCGATTTAATAGCTAGAGTACAAACCGCCCTGGACAACATCCGGCCCTATCTGCAAACCGATGGTGGCGATGTGGAAGTGATTGATATTACTCCGGAAATGGTGGTTAGATTACGTTTGGTGGGCAATTGTGAGAGTTGCAGCATGAGCGCCATGACCATGAAAGCGGGCATCGAAAAAACCATACGTAAGGCCATACCTGAAATTTTGGGGGTAGAAGCCGTGAGTGAAACACAAATTCCCCAGGCATGACCCGTGCGGAATTGTATGCGCAGATGTTGGCGAAAAAATCCTTCCTCTGCGTCGGCCTCGATACCGATCCGGCCAAAATACCGGCCATCCTCAAAAACGAAAAAGATCCGGTACTCGCTTTTAACAAAGCCATCATCGAAGCTACTCACGACTTAGCCGTGAGTTATAAGCCCAATCTGGCCTTTTACGAAGCCCTCGGCCCCAAAGGTTGGGATACGCTGCAAGCCACTTTGGAAGTCATACCCGCCGAAATATTCACCATAGCCGACGCCAAACGCGGCGATATCGGCAATTCTTCCCAAATGTATGCAGAATCTATTTTCGACCATTTCAAATTTGATTCTGTAACTCTCCATC
>Ga0172380_10007562_pt1 | contig 12171 bp, 12 predicted proteins | sample Leawe162metaG_FD_119747 | JGI IMG/M metagenome (GOLD analysis project Ga0172380, IMG submission 119747) | Leachate microbial communities from a municipal landfill in Southern Ontario, Canada - Leachate well 162 metaG | ecosystem: Engineered > Solid waste > Landfill > Unclassified | place...
AAAAGTACCCAAAGAGCATATATTGGCGGTTTGGTTGCTAGAACTATTATAGTAGTTATGCCCATTGCGATAATACCACCGATATAAGGAATAATGTTTAGTATAGCGCTTATCACTCCAAGTAAAACCGCATATTCAATTCCCAACATGATTAGCCCTAATACATTCAAGACTGCAACAACACCAGTTTCTGCAAGCAGTCCTATTAAATATTTCTGAATAAGTAATTTTGATTCTATCAGTATTTCAGTAACAGTTTTTTGTTTTTCTGTTGGAAAAAGTTGGCTGAAAAATTCAAGAAATAGCTGCTTATACCATAGGATCAGGAATATATAAAATGGCATTAATAAGAATACTACTATCATTCCACCCACAGATAATATGGTAGGACCAATTAGTGATTTCCCTGCTGTTAGGGCTTCATCCTTTATCTGCGCAATCCAAACATTAATGTTTTCTGTACTTAAATTAAAAAATTGTGAGGCCCATTGGATACTCTGAGAAATAAGAGTGTCAATTTTTTCTTCAAGCTGCGGCAGCATCTCACCGAACATAATTATCTGTGAGGTGATAAAATATACTATAGCACTTAAGCTAAGAAACGCAAAGAGAATTGATAAAAATATTGCAACGAAACGATTAACTTTTCTTTTGCATAAATAATTAACTACCGGATCTAACAGGATGGCAATGAAAAAGGAAAATATTAACGGTATTATTATTTCCTTACCTATATAAAGTATAAAAAACAGGATAACTATTCCCAAAAGAATTTGCGACAGTTTAATATATAAAGGTACTTTAAATGTAGTGTTCATATTTTCATCCAGGATTTTTTCAATAATTCCAATCTTCTTTGGACAAGCCTTGTCCATATTCATTATTCCATCTGCAATAAAAATAGCGATACTATGCTGTAATCGCTATTTTCACGCTCAACAAATTAACATGTTAAAAATGATTATTCTCAAATTTTTGTTAAATTTCTCCAAATCCAGAACTCAATTGCACTTTGAAATTATCTTCCTTCGCTTGACAAAGATTCTCCATAATCGAGACCGGTTCAGGTATTTGGTAAGTTTGAAAAAGTACATGTGGCCAACGGAATGCATAACTATTACTTTAGAAACGCAGCGTAGTTAATTCTCAGAATTATTCCCTCTGATAAAGTCTTGATTGATCGATGCATTTCCATATTTATTCTCTGTAAAATCACTTCCGTTTTGCAAACTTCAGAGAATTATCAGATAGGTCTTGCTTGGAGTGTTGCGCTCTACTTCTGAAATTAATTTATATCTCAAGTTAATGGAGCAATTTTAGCTTCGTTTTGAATAATGAATATGGATAGCCGTCTACACAGACCCCATTTAATAAGAAAAACCTCGAAAACAGCATTCATTTGCTATAATCGAGGTTTTATTTCACTAGGCGGAGAGTCAGGGATTCGAACCCCGGAAGGACTTGCATCCTTAACGGTTTTCAAGACCGCCGCATTCAACCACTCTGCCAACTCTCCAAACAAAAATTTTACTTCTCAGACTTTAAAGGGATCAGCCTGCCACATTCTACCGAAGGGATGGCTTCGCCAAGCCATCCCGCCAACGGCGGGACCAACTCTCCAAGTGCTGCTTTTTATTAATAAACTCAAAAAAGCGCCTACAAGAATAGATAAAAAAAAAATAATTCTCCATCGGATTTTTTATAAAATATCAAAAATCGATCTAATTTGATCTAATCCGAAAACCTCCAACGGGGACTCTAAAGAAGCTTTCCTCTTCATGCGGAAATCAATTTTCATTATCTTTATAATTATTATTAATGATTCTTATCCGAATGGAAGACTTAAATTGATTCAAGAGAAATCGAAAGAAGTGATAGAAAAGATGAAATTCCATACTGAAAAAGAGGGAATTTCAACTACTTCCATTCTTAAAAAAGAGTATAATTATGAATTCGTGGCGGAAAAAGGGAGAGAAAAAGTAAAGATTCAGGTTTATTTCGGGAAGAAGGGAATCAAGACAATTCTTCAGGGGGATATCAAATCAGGATTATATAAAACTCTCGGCAATCTGATTCTCGATCAGCCAAAACTTGATCTCGGAGAAACTCCCATTAACGAACCGGACGAATATATCGGGACGGATGAATGCGGCAAGGGGGATTTCTTCGGTCCTCTCGTAGTAGCCGCAGTTTATGTAAATGCTAAAACAAAAAAAATACTTTCGGATGCGGGGGTTCGGGACAGCAAAGATCTCAGCGATCCTCAGATAAAATTTGTTGCGGGTAAAATTAAAAAAATTATCGGAACCGATTTTCAGATCGTTAAAATTAATCCGGCTAAGTATAACGAACTTTACGAACAATTCCGTAATCTGAATAAATTATTAAACTGGGCGCACTCTAAAGCAATAGATAATCTTCTCGATAATACAGGATGCGGATATGTAATAACAGACAAATTCAGCAGGAAGGAGCTGGATGTTGTCTCCCTCTCAAAACATTCTGACGTTGAATTTGTTCAGGAGACGAAAGCTGAAAAATATACGGGCGTAGCGGCAGCTTCAATTCTTGCCAGGGAAAGTTTTGTGAACTGGTTTGAGGAGCATCAGAGAAGGGGACTAAACCTTCCGAAGGGATCTTCGATTGAAACGGAAAAATTTGCCGGGATTTTATTGAAAAAGATCGGCGAGGAGAAATTGAATGATCTGGCAAAGCTTCATTTCAAAACTTTTAAAAAAATCAGTCTCTCCTGAAAGGCTGAAGATGATTCATGAACTGAATATCATTTATATAAATACAGGTGAAAGGTGGCTTCGTCTAAAGTTAAACAAATAGGAATTTTAACTGGGGGAGGGGATTGTCCAGGACTTAATGCTGTAATACGCGGCGTTACTAAACCCGCGCTCGATATGGGATTGAAAGTTCTCGGAATATACGACGGATTTGAAGGATTGGTTGAAGGAAGAGCCAAAGAACTTTACAATAAAGATGTCTCCGGTATATTATCCGCAGGCGGAACGATTCTCGGCTCATCTAATAAAGGGGACCCGTTTCACTGGCCGGAGGAGATCAACGGTAAAATAAAAATAATCGACCGCTCCAAAGAGGCGATGAAAAATTATCTTGCCTGGAATATCGATGCAATGATCGCAATAGGCGGCGACGGAACAATGCATATCTCCCATAAATTGAGCCAGATGGGGATGAACATTATAGGTGTCCCTAAGACGATTGATAACGATCTCGAAGCTACCGATCAGACATTCGGACATGATTCCGCGGTCTCTGTTGTCTCTGAGGCATTGGACCGTCTGCATACTACCGCATCTTCGCACCACAGGGTAATGGTTATAGAAGTTATGGGAAGATACGCCGGATGGATTGCCTTAAACGGGGGACTTGCCGGAGGCGCGGATATAATTCTTCTTCCGGAAATTCCATTTGACTGGAATGTGGTTTATGACAAAGTTCTTAAAAGAAACATGAAAGGAAAAAGATTTAGCCTTGTCTGTGTTGCCGAAGGGGCAAAATCGAAGAACGGCAGCTTAATTACAAAATCTAAAGATCTTAAAAGAACCGATCCGATACAGCTTGGCGGAATAGGTGAACATGTAGCGAAAATGATTTCGGATAATACGGGTCTGGAAACAAGATATACGGTTCTCGGGCATCTCCAGAGGGGCGGGAGTCCGTCTCCTTACGACAGAATTTTAGCAACAAAATTCGGGACTAATGCAATTCTGCTGGCTGTCAAAAAGCAATTTGGAAGAATGGTTTCACTCAAAGGAGCTGAGATCAAGAGCGTGCGGATTGAGGATGCCATATCCAGGCAGAAGCTCGTAACACCGAAAGATCAGGGGGTTTTGGCTGCCAGCGCGGTTGGAGTAAGTTTCGGCACAGAAAAATTATAAACTCTTGCTTCGGATATAGTTTAATTACTATTTTTGCTCTCGAAATTAAAACAGTTATGATTTTTGAGCTTTAAGTTAACTCATCACTATTAACTAAAAACTCCTAACTGTCTCATTCTGGGGTCGTAGTTCAGTTGGTTAGAACGTCTGCCTGTCACGCAGAAGGTCGCGAGTTCGAGTCTCGTCGGCCCCGCCATTTGGCGGGTAATCCCGCAAAAACCCGCCTAAAAGGCGGGTTTTGTATTTATGTACTACACTTACATTTTATATTCCACTTCGATCAACAAATACTATATTGGTTACACACAAGACTTGAAACTCAGACTTGAGAGACATAACTCAAGCTGGGGAAAATTTTCGTCCAGAGGAATTCCATGGAAACTCGTGTACGCTGAAGAACATTTGGAAAAATCAGAAGCAATCAAGAGGGAAAATGAAATTAAAAGAAAGAAGAGCAGGAAATATATTGAAGCGTTGATTAGTCACGCAGGAGGTCATCCCGCCTAAGGCAGGAAGTCTCGTCGGCCCCGCTTATAAAAAAGCCTCTACGGTGAAACCGTATGAGGCTTTTTTATTGTTAGTAGCAATAATCCAAAATCTACTCCGGCTGAAGTTATTACTACAGTTTTGCCTCATCCCGCGCGGCATTGCGGAACAACAATGCCGATCCGCTCCATAAAACAGCAAAGAATCCGTTTACACCCAGGATCTCAATTATGGAACTCTCAGGAGCCAGATCCAAACGTAAGATAAGTGCTATTACAGTAATAAGCAGATGAGCAAATGCCATTGCGAAAAGCACCCTCGTCATTCCCTTCGGCTGTAATCGCGCGATGATAGCTCCTAAAAAACCGACGGCGAGTACTCCTATATACATCAAGTTTGCCGAATTGTCCTCGTTTCCAATAAGTCCGACTGCGAGATTTGACCAGACGAGGAAAAGGCCTGTGCCGACCGCAACGGCTACTGCTGCCCGGTATTCAAAATTCCGTACTTTTCCGGATACAAGTTTGTAGATGAAAAAAGATGTGAACAGGAGTATCCATGCCGCAATGAAATCTGATACGCTCCAGTCCATTTCATCGGTAATCAGCTCAGCCAGCAAGGGAATTATAAGTAAGAAAGCAGCTGTGAGTGCTGCGCCGATTGCGTAACGGAATGTGGAGCTGAGCATCTCTGTCATTTTGTAATATTTGCCGAGTAATTTCATAAGAATACCTCTTTTATTATTGTTTGTTATTTTAAACTACTTTGTAATACAAAGTTAATGGATAAAAAAAATCAATCTAATTTTCCGTATTGATCCGATCTGTCGAACTTTTATCCATACGATTTATCTTAGTTGTTGATGGCCTCCGGCAATAGCGGAAAAAAGTCTCCGCGCGGCGGCTTACTATCTATTTTGTATGCCGCGTCCGGAATTGAATTCGCGTGATTAAATACCCTCCGGCGCCCAATAGAATCATCAGTAACGGGATAGCGCCAGGTTCACTATCCTCATAAATTTTCATACTCATCAATAAGATTCCGATAACTATTACAATGACTGATATTAATTTTTGAGTCTTCAGTTTCTTGCTGCTCTCTGTTTTCATCTCTGTATTCACGGCATTCTCTGTGAGTTTATTATTTTTTTCAATATGACAAGATGGTTGTCGAACGCTCTCTTTCCCTCTTTAGTCATATAATAGTTCGTATTGGGTTTTCTATCAACGAAGGATTTTTCTACCCCTATAAATTTCTCTTTCTCCAGCATTTTAAGATGGCTTGCTAAATTTCCGTCGGACACATTCAGATATTCCTTCAGAGAGGTGAAATCGAGAGAGTCATTTACGGCCAAGGCCGACATAATTCCGAGTCTAACGCGACTTTCGAACGCCTTGTGTATATTCTCGAAAGATAATTCCGCACTTTTCACCGTTCGTACCTGAAATGCATATAAATGCCATAGATGATATGGACAATTCCGAAACCGGCAGCCCAAAGAAGCAGGCTGTATTCTACATAGTAGAAACTCATCAGTCCAAATCCAATCTGAATCAGACCTAGAATCTTCACTTCATCATAAGTAAATTTGCCGGCATTATATAAAGCGAGGCCGTAGAAGAGCAGAGTGCACGGGGCCATTAACCCGGTAAGACCTTTTGACAATAAAATCAATATAAAGATTCCGCCCGCTGATAATGGAACGGCCATGTTTGTTAAAAGCCGTCTTGAGGTAGCGTTCCATATTTTTTCGTTTCTCTTATTTGCCTTTTTATAAGAAAGGTAGATGGCTGTACTTAATGACAATATCAATATGAGCAGGGCCAGGATGATGACTTGCGGCAGGATCGATGAAACATTTCCCGGGCCGGTTATGCTATAAAAAATTTTGTCGGGATTGAACCCGAGAAAGCGATAGGCGATCCAGGTCCCAGACAAGGCGTAAATTCCGGCCATTATTCCAGCCCAGCCGGAGAGTGACATAAATTTGGAAGAGCGCTCCATCATTGAGCGAATTTCTGTTATATCCTGAATGTAATCCCGTTCTTTTTCCATGCAAAGTACTTTTTATTTCAAAGTTAATACAAAAATTTCATTAATACAATAGTTGATGTTATAATTAATTGAAAAATTTTTTACTATTCCGCCAGGCTAATGTCATTTGAAGGAAAAAGGCCTCACATTTAATCCATAATATTAAAATAAAATGTCAGCCAAATCCCGGGAAACATTCTTATTCCGATCTGAAAACATGAGATTATGGCGTAAACAGCGCCTTTATTTGACATTGAGGACTCACCAAATTTGCGGAGTTTGTAGAATATCAATAATTAACTTAACTTAAGTCAGCAATAATCAGAATAAATATCTTTTGACAGATTGATTATTGCGGAAAGTGCAGGCATTAAAACAACAAAATGCTGAGTTCTTAAATTTTAACTCTGAGCAGCAATTTATTTAGCGATTCTAAATTAGATGGAAGAGAATCTTCTCATCAGCTTATTTTCTCCTTATCCAATTTAACCTCCGTCATCTACTTATTTCTATTCATCTCTATCGGGTCGGATCGCAGATCGGTTATTAAATTTCCTGTCAGGGAAATAAAAACAATAAAAGGAGTAAGTGATGAACATTTACGTAGGTAATTTATCCCAGCAAGCAACCGAACAGGATTTAGAAGGTCTTTTCAAGGAATTCGGGGCAGTAGCAAGCGTAAAAATAATACGCGACATGTTTAGCGGTGAATCAAAAGGATTTGCATTCGTAGAGATGAATGACAAAACCGCAGGAACAAAAGCAATTGAAGCTCTCAATACAACAGATGTTAAAGGTAAAAAAATTGTTGTCAATGAAGCTCGTCCAAAAACCGACAGCAGACGCGGCGGTGGCGGAGGCGGCAATCGCGGAGGCGGCGGAGGCGGCGGTAATCGCGGCGGCGGAAGCGGCGGCGGCGGAAGACGCTGGTAATATTTTCTTTAATTTGTGATTGTATTATATTGCCGATGTCCATAGGACATATTCAATAATAATTCAGGGATACTAATCCCGCTACTTGCATTCCCGCCACCCGGCGGGAATTTTTTTACATCTCAAAATAATCAAGATTCTCCGTTCCCGGTGAAGTCATTTATTATTAAATTATGAATGAAACTTTCAGGCGAATCGTCATCAAAAGAGTCAACTATAATGAAATCTCCTCCGGCTACAATTTAAGATATGATAGAAGCCCGATGAGGGGAATTAGAGATGAGCTGTTACGGCTTATCGATGCGAATAAATTCAAAACTGTTCTGGAAGCCGGATGCGGAACGGGGCACTGGCTGAAAGGTATCAGAGATATTAGCACGGAGATCTATGGTATTGATCTCTCCGAAGGTATGCTCCGCGAAGCGCAGAAATTCGGGGAGAGATTCGGATTGATTTGCGCCGATGCCGACCGGCTGCCGTTTATCAAAAAACAATTCGATCTGATCTATTGCGTAAATGCTATTCATCAGTTTACCGATAAAAAAGAATTTATCATTTCTGCTTCAAAGCTTTTGCGTCCCAATGGAATTTTAGCCGTATTCGGTTTGGATCCGAGGAATAAGGAGGACGAATGGTATGTCTATAAATATTTTGATCATGTGCTCGAGAACGATTTGGCCCGGTTCCCCTCATTCGGTAAGGTTGAAAAATGGATGATCGAATCCGGTCTGCAGAATATCGAAAGAAAAATTGTAGAGAAGATCAGAAACGACCGGAAAGGAGGGGATATTTTTAACGATTCTTTCCTTCAGAAAGAACAATCTTCCCAGCTTGCGGCGTTAAGCAATCACTACTATTCCGACGGGATAGAGAGGATAAAAAGAGAAGCAGTTCTAAATCCGGATAAGATATTCCCCGTCAGGATGAATTTTACAGCAATATCAGGCAGACGGACTTAGACGAAACATAACTTTCAATCTCCCAAAATTTTTCCCCTTATTCTATCAGAAATATTTCAATTCATGTTAACCTTTGATGTGTCAGTTCCGTCTAAAGAAATGAAAGGAAAAAGCAAGATGAATAAGTTTGAAGATATGCCGCTGTATCAGAAGCTGGGAATAAAAGAGGGGTTTCAGATAAAACTGATTAACGAGCCCGATGATTTACGGGAATCATTTAACGGGAGTAATAATCGGATCTATTTTCACAAAAGACTCAAAGAACCGGTCGATCTTATCCATCTATTCACAAGATCTAAAAAAGAGCTGCTGGTTGAACTCCCCGCGTTAAAAAAATATCTTAAAGAGAATGGAGTCCTGTGGGTTTCCTGGCCGGAAAGAAATTCCTGTTATGCCTCGGATCTTAACGAGTCCGTCATCCGGGAGATAGGAGGAAATAACGGACTGACGGGGATGGAAATCTGTTCCATTGACGAAAACTGGAGCGCTTTGAAATTTATTTTTAATTTACCGGAGAGTTCATAATGAAAATCATTTTATGGCTTCTGCTTCTCTTTTTCTGCGCGCCGTTAGCGCTCTTTGTACTGGTTCTTTATCCGGTTGTCTGGATTATTCTTCTGCCGTTCAGACTAGTAGGAATTGCAGTCGATGGCGTATTCGATCTTCTCGGGGCGCTGCTGAAACTCCCCGCAAGAATTCTGCGGGGAATTTGAATTTCAAAAGAGAATCATTTCTTCGCTTCAGGAGCCCATTCTTTAAGGAAGGTCATTATTTTTTCCGCGCTGTAGGATTTGTCCTTTTCGAGCTCGCCGGTATTTTTAGAGAATAAAAACTTGCCGTCATTTTCCAGAATATAGATATGAGGATATCCGGCAACTTTAGGATACTGCGACAGAAATTTTTCGTTTTTATTATCAGGGCTCCAGTTTACTTTAAGCACTACGAAATTAGCGTGCATAAAATTTTTCAATTCAGGATTGGCCTCAAAGAAACCATCCAGTCGGTGGCACCAGATGCACCATTCGCCGCCCACATCAAGTAAAATTCTTTTATCTGATTTTTGAGCTTCTGCAATGCTTGTTTTTAGATCTGCAAAGGGATCTCTTGCGGGATCAAATTTCGGCGCGTTGTTCTTAACGGCGTCAGTCTGTGCGTTAATAATATTAAAAAGAGTGATTATTAAGAGCAAGGATATGAGAAAGATTTTTTTCATTTTCACCTCTATAAATTCAAAATAATAATATTACGGCAGATATCTTTCACCGCTCATCACATCAAAAATAATACTATTTTGGCGATTAGAAAGGGCGAAAAAATAAAAATGGCCGCAGAATCAAAATTATTTTATCTGGTTGAATTGATTGATGACGAGAGTGCCGAAATCCGGGATGAGATTGCCTCTCAGCTGAATAATTACGGTTTATCTCTGGAAGAGGATCTGAAAAATCTCAGCCGGGAACTGCATCCGGATAAAATGAAGATCATTTCACCTATCCTTTCCAAGAACAGAAGGAGATGGCTGGGAGAAAACTGGAATTTGTGGTTTGATTCCGAAAATGCTTTTGAAAAAATTGAGACTGCGCTCGATCTTATCGCCCGGTATCATTACGGATCTTTTTCAACCCCGATGCTGAGCAAAATGCTTGACATTCTGACGGAAGAATTTAAAAATAAAATTCCCTACGGCGACGAATTCGATCTTTCCAATTTTCTCTTTCAGGAGAAGGGAATCAAAGGCGCAAAGGAAAATTACTATAATCCGTTCAACAGCAACGCCGTCTTCGCAATTAAGGAGAAAAAGGGACTCCCGATAACTCTATCCCTGATATTTATCCTGATCGGAAACCGTTTGGGATTTGATATACGGGGATGCAATCTGCCTGGTCATTTTCTGTCAAAAATAATGATTGATGAAGAGATAATTCTGATAGACTGTTTTGAAGGGGGACGGATCATCTACGAGAATGAGATAAATGAGGTTCTCGATTATCCAGTCGAATCCGTTTTCGCCGCACTTCATAACGACCCGACCGCCGAGCAGATGATTTCGCGGGTGGTCAATAATTTAATTAATGCTTATTCATTCATAAATGATGATGGAAACAGTGTTTTTTTCTCGGAGCTCCTTAATCAGATTAAAAAATAGGTAGAATGCTTCCGACACTTTTTTATTGACAAATTATTTTATAGATTAATTAAAGTTAAACTGCAAAAGGATCAGGATGTCATTAGGAGGATTTTTATTATTGCTGCTCATAGCTTCTATTTGCGGAGGAATAGGGCAGAGCATCGCAGGATATTCGCTGGGCGGATGTTTTGTATCCATTATTGTGGGTTTTATTGGTGCCTGGATTGGACCAATGATTGCCCGTGAATTGGATCTGCCGATGTTTTACACAATGAATATTCAGGGAAGGGAGTTTCCATTCGTCTGGTCGATTATCGGTTCTGCAGTCTTCGCGCTAATAATCGGATTAATAACCAAAGGCCGAAAGCAGAACTGATCCGCAAGTTTTTCGGATTGAACTAAAAGATTTCGTGCGCGGTTACAGATAAGAAAGAAGTGTCAGATGTCAGCAACTCACCGAAAACCAAACCGTTTGATCAATGAGATAAGTCCGTACCTTCTTCAGCATGCCTATAATCCGGTTGACTGGTTTCCATGGAGCAATGAGGCATTCGAGAAAGCAGCCGGTGAGGATAAGTTGGTTTTTCTCTCAATCGGATATTCAACCTGCCACTGGTGCCATGTGATGGAAGGCGAATCGTTCGAGGATGAAGAGATTGCAGAGTTTCTTAATGAGTCATTCGTACCAATAAAAGTTGACCGTGAAGAAAGGCCCGATCTTGATAATATCTATATGACTGCCTGCCAGATAATGAATGGGAGCGGTGGATGGCCTCTTTCGGTATTCATGACTCCCGAAAAAAAACCATTTTTTGCCGGGACCTATTTCCCTAAAAAAAGCGGATATGGCAGAATCGGATTTAAGGAACTTCTTAAAAGCATTACCGATGCATGGAAATCTAACCGGAGCGGGATAATTTCCGGAGCCCAGGAATTCACTCTTCATCTCGGGGAGGCGTATTCGCCGGGTGCGGATACACAGTTATCTCCGCAAATTCTTGATGACGCATATTCCGCTTTTGAAAAACAGTTCGATTCCGTTAACGGGGGATTCGGAAGCGCTCCAAAATTTCCATCGCCACATAATCTGATGTTTCTAATGAGATACCGGAAGAGAACAGGAAATGATAATTCTCTTCAGATGGTTATCAAAACTTTGACAGAAATGCGGCAGGGGGGCATCTTTGACCAGATTGGATTCGGATTTCATCGCTATTCCACGGACTCCAAATGGTTTGCCCCTCATTTTGAAAAGATGCTTTACGACCAGGCGCTTTTGATAATGGCCTATACCGAGGCGTATCAGATAACGGGGAAAGATCTCTTTAAAAGAACAGTAGGAGAGATCTCCGCTTACGTGCTGAGGGATATGAGTTCTCCCGAAGGGGGATTCTATTCAGCCGAAGATGCCGACAGCGAAGGTTCAGAAGGAAAATTTTATTTATGGAGCGAAGATGAATTATACTCTCTGCTCGGCAGCGAAGATGCGGAGTTTGCGCAAAGGGTATTTAATACTTCGAAAGACGGAAATTTTGCCGAACCGGATCATAAGTTCTCCGGTACAAACATTCTCCACCGTAAATCGATCCGGCAGGAATCTGTGAATGATGAAACCCGTCTGGAAAATATAAGGGTGAAATTGTTCGGTGAAAGAGAAAATCGGGTTCATCCTCACAAAGATGATAAATTACTTACTGACTGGAATGGTCTGATGATTGCG
>Ga0172380_10007564_pt1 | contig 12171 bp, 11 predicted proteins | sample Leawe162metaG_FD_119747 | JGI IMG/M metagenome (GOLD analysis project Ga0172380, IMG submission 119747) | Leachate microbial communities from a municipal landfill in Southern Ontario, Canada - Leachate well 162 metaG | ecosystem: Engineered > Solid waste > Landfill > Unclassified | place...
CGCAACCTCGTAAATCAGCTGGAAAACCAATAGTCGCAAACGACGAAAAGTACTCTCTAGCCGCTTAACCGGTTAGACCTCACACCCTGCTGTCCATGGAGGGGCTCAAGGCAGTAATGCCGCGATGAGTGAGGTCATCTACATGGAATCGTGTCGTGCAGGGTCACTTTGTACGAAGCTAAAACTAAGGTGGCTCGTCCTGTAGCAGCCTGTCGGTTGGCGTCTGCGGGATAAAATCAAATAACTAGACTAAGTATGTAGAACTGCCTGTAGAGGGCTTGCGGACGGGGGTTCAATTCCCCCCATCTCCACCAACAAATAAAAACGACACCCGCGCGGTGTCGTTTTTATTTATTGCATTGAAGTTGCGCGGGAATTAAATCGCCGTCCGGTACGGACGGGGGGGCGAAGGGCGTTAAGCCAACAGCACCTGCGTGCTGTTGGTAGCCCATAGCGGCAATCGCATGCGGATGATTGCGCGGCCTGCAAGGCCAATTCCCTCTCCGCTATACCCATCAATAAACCAGCCTCGCTGTATCGAAGCTGTTTTGTGATGTCACAATCAAACTCGCCGAATCAATTGAACCCTCTGCACGATAACGGTATAGTCCGCCAACTCTTTCCCGATGCACGAACATGGCAGCCCACGACGCCCCAGAACACAAACTGAAACTGTCCGAAGTGCTGGATATGTTGGTCGGCGACAAGATGATCGACCGAGACGATGCCGATGCCTTGATCGCCGAGCGTCGCATCCATCGCAATGATGGCCATCCTCTGGTCGTCATCGCTGAAAGAGCTTGGAAATCCAAGCTCAGTCCACACCGAACGCTCAGCCTAGATAGCCTGACCGAATGGATGGCGAAACGTGTAGGGTTAGAGTATCTCCACATCGACCCGATCAAGGTCGATTTCTCCAATCTCACCGATCTGATGTCGATCGACTACGCCAATCGTTTCGCCATCATGCCTATCCGTATCGATGGAAGCGACCTTGTCGTAGCGACTGCCGAACCTTTTCTGCGTGATTGGGAAAGCACGGTACAGCACACATCGCGCAAAAACATCCGCCGCGTGTTCGCCTCCCCCACCGACATCAGCCGTTATCTGGTGGAGTTCTACAACCTCGCACGCTCGGTGAAGAGTGCGACTAAGGACACCCCTAATTCTTCCAACCTTGCCTCGTTCGAACAGCTAGTCGAACTCGGCAAGACCAACAAACAGTTCGATGCCAACGATCAGCACATCGTGCACATCGTGGATTGGTTGTGGCAATACGCATTCGACCAACGCGCGTCTGACATCCACATCGAACCGCGTCGCGATCTCGGTCTGGTGCGCTTCCGCATCGACGGCGTCTTACATCAGGTACATCAACTGCCGATGTCAGTGGTCACCGCGATGACCAGCCGTATCAAGTTGCTTGGTCGTATGGACTTGATGGAGAAGCGTCGTCCGCAGGACGGGCGCATCAAGACCCGCACCGAAGTTGGACAAGAGATCGAGTTGCGCCTCTCCACCTTGCCTACTGCTTTCGGCGAGAAGTTGGTCATGCGTATCTTCGACCCCGAAGTATTGGTGCGCGATTTCTCCGAACTGGGTTTTTCTGACGATGACAGCGCGCGCTGGCATCAGATGACCGCCAAGCCCAACGGCATCATCCTCGTCACCGGCCCGACCGGTTCGGGTAAGACGACCACGCTGTATTCCACGCTCAAGAGCCTCGCCACACCGGAAGTGAACGTGTGCACGCTGGAAGACCCGATCGAGATGGTCGAGCCTTCGTTCAACCAGATGCAGATCCAGCAGGGCATCGACCTGAGCTTCGCCGACGGCGTGCGTGCGCTGATGCGGCAAGACCCGGACATCATCATGGTAGGTGAGATACGCGACCTAGAGACTGCCGATATGGCGATCCAAGCCGCCCTCACCGGCCATTTGGTGCTTTCCACCCTGCACACCAACGATGCACCTGCAGCCATCACGCGTCTGCTCGACCTAGGTGTGCCGTCCTATCTTCTGAATGCGACCTTGCTGGGCATCATGGCGCAACGCTTGGTACGCACGCTGTGCCCGCACTGCAAACAGCCGCACCCCATGAGCGAGAGCGACAACGAGCTTTGGGACAATCTGGTCGCTCCGTGGAAAGCAGCTCGCCCCACGCAACTGCAACGTCCAGTAGGTTGCCTGGAATGCCGCATGACAGGCTACGCAGGGCGTATCGGCATCTATGAGATTCTGCTCATGTCGCCTGCGTTGCGTAAAGTCATCAACACCGAAACCGACATCGCCGCATTGCGTGAACAGGCCAGCCGCGAAGGTATGAAGCCACTGCGCATCTCGGGTGCGCAAAAGGTCGCCGCTGGACTCACCACATTAGAAGAAGTCATCAAGACCGCTCCACCGCCTGACCAAAGTTAATTATTCATCTTAAGGAAGACAGCATGACCACATTGAATTCTCTCAATCAACAATTCGGTATCGCCGGCCACCTGCAATTCATCGAAGTCGATGGCGGCCTCACCTTCGCTGAGATCAGCAACGCACACGCGACTGCCAGCATCGCCCTGCAAGGCGCACACATCGCCACCTTCCAACCCAAAGGTGAAGAGCCTATCATCTGGCTGTCCAAGCTCGCCAAGTTCATTCCGGGAAAATCCATCCGTGGCGGCGTGCCTGTGTGCTGGCCATGGTTCGGACCTCACGCGACTGACAGCAAGCTACCCGGCCACGGTTATGCGCGCACCGTGATGTGGGAAGTGCAAGAGACCAAGGCATTGGCCGATGGCTCTACCTTCATCCGCTTCGGCCTCATCGAGAACGAGACCACCAAAGCACAATGGCCGCACGCTTCTACCGTGCAACTGGAAGCCACCGTTGGCAAGGCATTGAAGGTTGAGTTAGTAACGAAAAATACAGGCAGCGCCGCATTCCAACTGGGTGAAGCACTGCATACCTACTTCCACATCAGCGATGTCGGCAACATGACCATCCGTGGTTTGGAAGGATGTGAGTACATCGACAAAGTCGGCGAAACGACTCGCCGCACACAGCAAGGCGGCATCGTCATCGAAAGCGAAGTGGATCGCGTGTACGTGAACACCACCGCTGATTGCGTCATCGAAGACAAAGGCCTGAAGCGCGCCATCCGTATCGCCAAGACTGGCAGCAAATCAGCGGTGGTGTGGAACCCGTGGACAGAGAAGGCCGACAAGATGGGAGACTTTGGCCCGCAAGGTCATCGCGGCATGGTGTGCGTGGAAAGCGGTAACGCCTTCGACAACGTCATCACCGTGCAAGCAGGCGAGACCCATCGCTTGGTCGCGGTGTATAGCTCAGAGAAACTGTAACTTCCCCACGTCATTCCCGCGCAGGCGGGAATCCAGTCTTTTTATTTAACTAGATTCCCGCCTGCGCGGGAATGACGGACGAAAAAATAGCCGCTTCTCAGCGGCTATTTTTTTGCATCAACGAACTTAGATCAGTTTGCGCGTTTCTTGAACTCGTTAGTGCGTGTATCGATCTCGATCTTGTCGCCGATCTCGATGAACGCGGCCACCGGCAATTCGAAACCAGAACCTACCAACTTAGCTGGCTTCATCACCTTGCCGGACGTATCGCCACGTACGGCGGGCTCTGTGTACTCTACTTCACGCACGATGGTATTTGGCAACTCGACAGAGATCGCCTTGCCGTCGTAGAACACCACTTCGCAGATGTCTTCCATGCCGTCAGTCAGGTAGTTCACGACGTCGCCGACGTTTTCCTTTTCCACTTCGTACTGGTTGTACTCGGTATCCATGAACACGAACATCGGGTCAGCGAAGTAAGTGTAGGTGCATTCTTTTTTGTCGAGAATGATCTGTTCGAACTTGTCGTCCGCCGCGTAAACCGTTTCCTTCGCAGAGTCAGTCAGCAGATTCTTCATCTTCATCTTCACGACAGAACCGTTACGGCCAGAGCGGCTGTATTCGGCCTTCAGGATAACCATTGGCTCGCCGCCCACATTAATCACGTTACCGGCGCGGAGGTCTTGTGCGATTTTCATAATATGTCTGCCTTAAAGCTGGATTTTGAAGGCGCGGATTCTATTCAGTTCGGCGCAAAAAATCCAGCAAATTCAATGCAAGGCTGTTCTTAGATAACCGCTGCGCCCATTCCGCACCATGTTTAGCCAAGCCCCCGCGCTGTGCCACAAAGTCTCGCCACGCCGTGGCAACGCCCTGCCCGCCGTTCCAAGATAGCCACATAGTCTGGACTGCCTGCGCCGTTTCCTCTGGCAGACCCGCCGTATAAAGCCGCCGCAACGCCTCCAACTTCTCCAGATGCACCCCGTCATGCTGCGGATAGATATGCCAGATGAAAGGCTTCCCCGCCCATTGGGCGCGCACACAAGAATCCTCACCGCGCACGAAATTAATGTCACACGCCCACAACAGCAGGTCGTACTGCTCCTGCTCCACAAAGGGCAATACATGCACGCGCAGATTGCCGCGTTGCCACACCTCACCCGCAAAATCCCCGTTCGTCCTGAGCTTGTCGAAGGATAAATGGGCTTCGACAAGCTCAGCCCGAACGGCATTTTGTTCTTTCGCTACAACTTTTTCAAAGAAAGCTGCCACCTGCGGCAAAGCCTTACCTTCAGGCAACAGGCAGGTCACAAGATGCGGACCCAGTTCCCATGCAGAGAGCAGCGCTTCCATCGCCTCGTTCTCGTAGCCGAACAAAGACACGCGCAATTCGCCTTCGACGCGCAGCGGCACACCCAACCTCTGCCAAAACTCCCTCTCCCCACGGGGGAGGGCTGGGGTGGGGGAGATTTTCGCCGAGGCATCGGACTGGAACGCATCGCGCCGCTCCAACAAATCGCGCTCCAACAACAGACCTCCCGTCTTTGCAGTGAAGCCGGGAAAGAAGAAATATTTGGAGAGCGCTAAGGTCGGATGCGGCGAAGGCAGTTGATGGCAACCCTCTACCCACTCTTCCGCAGAGAGATATTCGAGATTGATCCAAACAGGTTTGCGCTCACGTGCCGCCATTGCTTCGATGTATGCCTGCGGCAACTTGCAAGCGAACGCTTCTATCACCAAGTCGGTAGGTTTGATAGCGGGAAACTCAGAACCCCAATGATTGATCTCCACCCCACGACAAACCTGCACCCCCAACTCCACATCCAGTTCAGGGCACAACTTGCCAAAGCTGCGCAGATCATCCACCCACAGCCGCACCTGCAAACCCTGCTCATTCGCCAACTGCCGAGCCAATCGCCAGCACACGCCGATGTCGCCGTAGTTATCGACGACGGTACAAAAGATGTCACAGGATTTAGATTGCATGCGACATTCCAAAAGTTGGAATGAACATCAATTTAAGAGGATGGAAAAACAATTCTAGCTTGCCCCCTTTAGTTGGTTTTCAATACCCAACTTCCCGTTGATGTCGTAACGCAAGGATGATTGCTATCTGCCCATCGAAACGGTACAGGATGAGGTAGCCAGCACTTCCGAAGGCTATCGGCCATTCTCTGTACTCGGGCTCCATATCCTCGATGGGGCGACCTACTTCGGGGTGTTGTACAAGGATGGTGACACTTTGACGTATTGCTTTGACTGCTTCTTTTGCAGCCAGCGGATTTTTAGATTCCAAAAAGCGGTAGACGCGGTGCACGTCTGCTAGTGCCTGGGGTGCCCAGATTACACGTGACATGCAGGCATCTTCCCGTCTTGGCCTTGTTCCAGTTTAGCCAACCACGCATCCGCTTCGTCATGCGTCACATGCAAACCGGTGGCTTGGTATTCTTCCCACGCCCGAATTCCGTATTGTCTAAAAGCTTCTCGCTTTTCTTCGCGTTCGACATATTCGTTTATTGCATCAAGCATGATCCGATGCGGAGTACGGTGGCGCGCATCGGCTAGTAGCTTGATGCGGTCTTTGATCCCTTGATCGACTTTGAGTGTAGTCGTGCTAAGCGTGGTGGCAACCATATTCCCTCCCCATTAAATGCAAAGGTGTTACTTGGTGTCACTTTACATCAAACAGTCTGCTGTTCCAACACAAAACTGCCTTGCCCAAGCTGTCCCAAGCGTGTTGCCAACACGGGCATCACTTCCTGCAAGGTGGCATACAAGGTCCAAGGAGGATTGATGACGAACATGCCACTGCCGTGCATGCCGAAGCCGTCTTCATCGGGGGTGTGGACAGTCAGGGCAACATGCAACCAGCTCTTCACGTCTAACTGTTTCAATTTCTCGGGAAGTTGCTCGGATTCACTACGTTGCAACTGCGGATACCACACCGCATAGATACCGTTCGAGAAGCGTTTCAAGCCTTCTTGTAGCGCAGTCACCACGCGCTGGTAATCCTGCTTCTCTTCGTAAGGCGGGTCGATGAGTACAAGTCCTCTGCGTGGCGGCGGCGGCAACAGGGCTTTGAGCGCACCGAATCCATCCGTTTTTTGCATCAACACGTGCGTGCCGTGCTCGGCAAAATTCTCCTCAAGGATGGCGTGATCGGTGGGGTGTAATTCGAACAGGCGCATACGGTCTTGATCGCGCATGGCATGCAGCGTGACCAAGGGAGAACCGGGATACAGCTTCAACACGCCGTCTGGGTTGAAGTGTTTGACCATGCGCACGTACTCCGCCAACGCTTCTGGCAGGTCATCGGCGTCCCACAGACGCGCGATACCACTCTTGTACTCGGCGTTCTTCTCGGCGTACTCACTATCCAATTCATAACACCCCGCACCCGCGTGGGTGTCGATGTACCAATAGGGCTTGTCTTTCTGCGCGAGGTAACGCAGTAGCTCCAACTCAACGAAATGCTTCAACACGTCGGCGTGGTTGCCTGCGTGAAAAGCGTGGCGATAACTCAACATAAGGATTCTCTCAAAAATCTAACAACTACAGTTTTCCACAAAAGACACGAAAAGCACGAACAACTTCACATACCCAACCTTTCGTGCTTTTCGTGTCTTTTGTGGACAGTTACTTTGACTTACTCTGCATGCAAAGCCTCGACAGGATCAAGCCTTGCTGCGCGCATGGCAGGTGCGACACCCGCCGCTAGGCCGATCGTGACTGCCGTCAATTCTGCCAGCACGGCGTACAACCAAGGCGTGTGAACCGGCAGTGCGGGGATGAGCAGATGCAATCCCTGTGCGATGCCGACGCCGATGAGCAAACCCATGATGCCGCCCAAGGCGGAGAGCATGATAGCTTCACCGAGGAACAACATCAGCACCTGATTCTCGCGTGCGCCCAGTGCGCGTAGCAAACCGATCTCGGCGGTACGTTCGGTGACGGCCATGGTCATGATGGTGAGGATGCCAACCGCACCGACCAGTAGTGAGATACCGCCCAATGCCGCAACAGCGAAGGTGAGCACGTTCAACACCGAGCCCAATACTTCGAGCGCTTCCTCCTGCGAGATGAGGGTGAAGTCCTCGCGTCCATGTCTTTCGATGAGGCGTTGCGACACGAGTTTCTTCACCTCATTCGCATCGATGCTCGGACGATAGCTGACGTTGATCTCCATTAATCCCGGACGGTTCAACAACTCCATCGCACGCGCGGCGGGGATGTACACCGCATCATCGAGGTCCATCCCCAACACCTGTCCCTTGGGCTCCATCACCCCAATGACGCGGTAACGCTGACCACCGACGCGCAGATATTCACCTAAAGGGTTCTGCCCTGCGAAGAGTTCTTGGCGCACCTTTGCCCCCAGCACGACGAATGCGCGTGCCTGCTCGTCGTCGGCGTCAGGCCAGAATGTGCCGCTCTGCACCTTCATGGTGAAGGCTTGGGCGAACTCACGGCCCTCGCCGAACACCGTCGTACGCCGCGTCTTACCATTGAACTTCAATTCAGCATTACCCATCACTGAAGGGTTCACACTCTCGACATACGGCAGACGACGTAAGGCATCTGCGTCTTCCAAAGAGAGCTGGCGGGACGAACCGAACACGCCGACGTTACTACCCTGCGTCTGCGTCTTGCCTGGCTGGATAGAAATGATATTCGTACCGAATTGCGAGAACTCTTGCAGCACGAACTGGTGCAAGCCTTCACCGATGGAGGTGAGCAAGATGACCGCCGCGATGCCGATGGCGATACCCAGACCCGTGAGGAAACTGCGCATCCGCGATGCAAGGAAACTGGAAGTGGTGAGCGTGAGGAAATCGCGGTAGTACATGGCATCGTCATTCCCGCGCAGGCGGGAATCCAGTCAATTGAAACAAACTTGCGAAGCAAGACAAAACCAAAATGCATTTTGAATAACGGCACTGGATTCCCGCTTTCGCGGGAATGACGGAATTTATAAATTGGAGATTCATCATCATCTCCCTGCCAACGCCGCCACGGGATCAAGCCGAGCTGCACGCCGTGCCGGCCACACGCTGAACAAGATGCCCGTACCGAGCGCCGTACCACATGCCGCGATGACTGCCCACCATGGTGGCGAGACAGGCAAGCTGGGATAGACCTGCCCGATGATGGTGCTACCCACATAGCCAAGCACCAAACCTGCGATGCTGCCGATGCTCGAAAGCAAGGCAGCTTCCGCAAAGAACAAAGAGCGTATCTGTTTTGGTGGTGCACCCAATGCCTTGAGCAAACCGATCTCTTTCACACGCTGCGCCACCGCGATGAGCATGACATTCATGATGAGCACCCCTGCCACCGCCAGACTTATGGCGGCGATGCCTCCAACCGCCATGGTGAGTGCAGAGAGGATACGATCGAAGGTGGCAAGCACAGCATCCTGCGTGATCACGGTGACATCCTTCTCTCCCGCATGACGCTGGAACATGATGGCTTCGGCATCACTTTTCGCTTGCTCGATGGAGTCTCGATTCTTGGCTTCGATGAGGACGCGGAACAAACCGGAGGTATTGAACAGTTGGTGGGCAGAAGCGACGGGGATGATGACCAACTCATCGGTACGCATGCCCATAGATTCCCCCTGTGCAGACAACACACCGATGACGCGGAAACGCCTATCCCCCAGTCGCACCCACTGCCCCACGGCTTGCTCGTTGCCGAATAGTTCCTGCCTCATCTGATTACCCAGCACGCACACCGAGGCACTTTCATGGATGTCGCCTGCGGGGAGGAATCTACCGATGCCCATGCTCATGTGACGCACTTCGAGCAGATCGAAGGTGGAGCCCAACACCACCACATCGCGGTTCAGCGCATCGCGCGACAAAGTGGCGGAGCCGACCGTGAGCGGCGCGATACGTTTGACGGCACGACTGGCGGCAATGGCTTCCGCATCATCCAGCGTGATCTCTTTGGGGATCTGACCGACCAACATGCCGGGACCAAGTCCGGCTGTTTCAGTACGCCCCGGCAACACGATGACGAGGTTGGTGCCCAATGATGCGAACTGATCCACCACGTAGCGGCGTGCGCCCTCGCCCAGTGCGGTGAGTACCACCACCGATGCCACGCCGATGGACATGGCGAGGATCATCAGCAAGGTACGTGTGGGACTTCCCCGCAGACTACCGGACGCGAACAGCAGGGTATCGGTGAGCTTCATATCAACCGTTCCTTCCCCCTGCAAGGGGGAGGGGATGTTGGGCGTATTGAGTCAGTTGGTTTTTTCATACAACATTCATCTCGTCGGAACGAATGGCACCGTCCAGCATGTGGATCTGCCGATGGGCACGCGCACCGATCTCGGCGTCATGCGTCACTACCACTAGCGTGATGCCCTGCTCCAACAAACCTTCCAGTAACTTGAGCACTTCCCATCCTGTGGTGCGATCCAAGTTCCCCGTCGGCTCATCCGCCAACAGCACCGATGGCTTCATCACCGTCGCGCGCGCGATGGCGACACGTTGGCGCTGGCCACCGGAGAGTTGATCGGGTCTATGGTCTGCACGTGCGGCCAATCCGTAGTTCTGCATCAAGACCTCGACACGTTGCTTGCGTTCTTCAACAGGAATGCCCGCCAGGATCATCGGCAATTCGACGTTCTGCGCCGCAGTGAGGCGCGGGACAAGATGGAAGGCTTGAAACACGAAGCCAATCTTCTCTCTGCGTACTTGAGCTTGCTGCTCGTCAGTCAGGTCAGTGACGTTACCGCCATCCAATAGATAGGTACCCGATGACGGCCTATCGAGCAGACCGAGCAGATTGAGCAAGGTGGATTTGCCAGAACCGGAAGGTCCCATGACGGAGATGTATTCGCCCGCATCCAGTCGCAAGTTGATATCGCGCAATGCGGAGACTTGTTGATCACCGACGGTGAAGCTACGACTGACTTTCTGTAGTTCGATCATGCTTCACACCTTGAGTAACAAATAACCGTTCGTGGTGTACCCGCGAGGAGTAGGCCGTGCCTGTACGGGGCATACACCCCAACAGCACACGCACAGCTTGTCGAACCATCCAGCACGGTACGTGATGGACTGCCCGCTGCGTACCGCATCGGATGGTTCGATACGGCCTGCGGCCAGCTCACCACGAACGGAAAGGGATTCATTTCGCTGATTTGGTTTCTTCTTGGATAACCTTGGCCCCCGCCCTCACGCCTGCTCTATCCAAAGACGACACCACTTGATCGCCTTCCGACAAGCCAGACAAAACTTCGGCGAACTCCCAGTTGGAAAGCCCGGTCGTAAGTTTGCGTTCTTCCAGCACACCGTCCTTAAGCAGTAGGACGCGGTTGCCTTCGAGCAAGGTCTGTGTCGGAACACGCAACACTTGAGGACGTGCGTCATACACGATCTCAACATCGGCGCTGTAGCCCACCAACAGATTCTCTTCCTGCGCCAACTTGTCGAATTCGACCTCGACCTCGACGGTGCGCGCCTGCTTCTCTAGGTCGAGCACATAAGGCGCGATGCGACGCACTTTGCCCGCAAAACTACGCCCTTTTATAGCATCAAGAGTGATGCGACTACTTTGGCCTATCTTGAGTTTGGCCGCATCCACCTCGTCAATGGGCGCGCTCACATAGAGACAGCTATCGTCGATGAGGTCGATGGCGGGGATGGTCAGGATGCCGGGAGGCGACGGCGTGGCATATTCACCCAATTCACCGCTGATGTCGGCCACCACACCATCGAAAGGTGCACGCAAGGTCATGCGTTGCAAGCTGGCTTGCGCCATCGTGATGCGCGACTTGCTTTGGTCGATATCGCCCTTCGCAGAATTACACGATGCTTTGCGCGCTGCCGCTTCACTCATCGCCTTGTCCAACATCTGCACTGAGATGAAACCCTTGTCGCGCAACTCTTGTGAACGCTTTGCATCACGCTCTGCCGCCTCTGCCAAGCCGCACACCTCTTGCACGCGACTCTGTGAGACCTTCAATTGTTCTTGTGCAAGTCCTTCTTGTGCATGCAGGTCGTCGTCCCACAGCTCCAGCAATATCTGTCCTTTACTGACACGCTCGCCTTTCTTCACCCGTAACTTGGCGATCTGTCCGCCGGCGGGTGGCGACATCTTGGCGCGACGGCATGCCTTCACCGTGCCCGCGCGCGTGTTGCTCACCGCAGCTTCGACATCACCGCGTTCTATCTTTTGCAAGGTAACGGGAATCGGCTTGGCGCTGCCAAAAACAACGAATGCAATGGCGACCAGCACAACCACAATGACAGCAATGGTGGTCTTTTTGTATTTGGAGAAGGTGCTACTAAGTTGCGGGGAAGTCATTGTTGCTCCTGACTGTTCGCTAAGATTTCGCGAAAAATGGTGCCGATGAGGGGAATCGAACCTCTGACCTACGCGTTACGAGTGCGTTGCTCTACCAACTGAGCTACATCGGCCTACTGCTTGGAATTATATGCGTGCGGAGGACACTCGGGCAACGCTTAACGCCAGCGATAAGCGCTTACATCGAACGGTTGCGGCGTGCCATCCATCTCATTCAACAGCACTTCCACACTGGCTGGTGACATAGTGACACCGTAGCGGAAGTGACCGCTGTTGATGAATAGATTCTGCAGATTCGGATGCCGACCGATGGTAGGGATGTTGCCCGGCGAAGCGGGACGCAACCCCGACCAATGTTGGATGATGGGCATATCCTTCAAGCTTGGCAGCACATTGGTGGCACGTTGCAACAAACTATCGCTCACTTCTTCTGTAGTCGATTTATCAAAACCCACATCTTCCAAGGTGCTACCGACCAACAGGTGTCCATCTTTGCGAG
>Ga0172380_10007565_pt1 | contig 12171 bp, 4 predicted proteins | sample Leawe162metaG_FD_119747 | JGI IMG/M metagenome (GOLD analysis project Ga0172380, IMG submission 119747) | Leachate microbial communities from a municipal landfill in Southern Ontario, Canada - Leachate well 162 metaG | ecosystem: Engineered > Solid waste > Landfill > Unclassified | place...
CGCCGCCGCCTCCACCACCGCCTACGCCGCGAACTCGTATTTTTTTAACACCAGTTGGCGTTGTGTAATTTCCAGTTATGTCAGCAGAGAATCCACCAGAGTGTTCTGCTAAACCTGCCTTACTAACTGTCATTGGTGTGAATCCAGTAATTAAACTTTTTACTTTAGTTAGCGCCATTATGTCCCCTTAAGTTAAGTATTCTGTGACAGTAATTGATGAAACTGCGACGCCACCTAAGAATCTGCCACCGCTTACGCCATTGATTTGAATTGTTGAAGCTCCACCGCCGCCTACTCTAATTTTGAAAGTAGTTGAGCTTGTAGTCCCAGATGTCATGGAAAAAAGAAGTGATAGCTGTTCACTTGCAGAAGCTGGAATTAGCTTAAACACTCCTGATGTAGCGTCTGCTGTACTGTCTTGAAATAGCGCCATGGTCGTATTTACTTGTGCATCTGAAGCGATGTTAAATACCGCATGAATAACGAGTTTTGAAGTCGCGCTTTTCGGCGTGATTGCACATGTTAAAAATTCAGTTCCTTCAGTATTTTGTGGAATAGTATCGTCAAAAGGTATCTGAGTTGTGCCGGTTAAATAACTAACTGTTGATGCGCGAGTCTGTTGCATAATATTCTGGAAGCCGAATGTTGCATTAGTACCATCAGATATTAATGCCTTGCCAGCAGCACCAGATTGTGTTGGCAACAACTGGTCAACAGTGAATGCAAGTTTCGCTAAGGTAACAGTAGCGTCGCTTGGTGTGCCGATTGTTAACAAAGTTCCAGTCATAATATTAATATTATCTGTTCCAAGTGGAGGCGCTTCGCTAAATGTAAGCGTTGTTCCAGAGACAGAGTAAGTATCTTTTTGTTGATAAACTCCTGAGATAAAAACAAAAGTGTTGTTTTCAGATCCAGGCGTTACTGACAATGTGAAAGCAGTTTGAGATCCAGTGCCACTGAATATGTCGCTTGTTAAATTTCCAGCTTGAGCACCGAAGTCAGCAGTGGTCCAGATGTCAGGGCTCGTATCAATGTCAGGTACGAAAACAGATCCAGCCTGTGCGACAGCGATTGATTTAGAAGTAGCGCCGTCAATTGTATCTGTGCCTGCTCTGTTAATTGTAATGGCATTTGAATCGGATGTTGTTTTCTTAAAGCCAATTGTAAATGGTGAAGATAAATCTAAACCAGATATTTGTGGCAAGTTTACAACGACAACACCACCAGATGTATCAACTGCGAATAGTTTTCCACGATCACCAGTAACAATTGTTTTAGGCGAATCTGCAAAAGTTAAAAATACTACATCTCTCCATATAGAAGATGATGCCGACAATGCTGCTGCTGCTGCACTTGCCGCTGCATTCGTTGCTGAAGTAGAGGCATTGCTAGCCTGAGTTGTCGCCGTAGTAGCAGATGTACTTGCTGAGCTTGCTGATGTACTTGCTGCACTTGCAGAAGTTGAAGCAGCGCTAGCTGAAGTAGCAGCGTTACTCGCTTGAGTCGTAGCGGTAGCAGCTGATGTGCTAGCAGAAGATGCAGAGGTAGCAGCCGCTACCTGTGAAGCCGCCGCGTTTGTTTCGGCAGTTTCTGCGTTAGTCTCTGCTGTCTCGGCATTATTTTCTGAAATTAAAGCAGCGTCGGCACTTGCATCTGCATTAGTCTCTGAAGTAGCAGCAGCACTTGCACTTGATGCAGCAGCAGTTTGACTTGCCAATGCAGCAGCAGCGCTTGCAGCAGCCGCTGCCGCCGAAGCAGCAGCACCAGAAATAGCACCAGTAGTTGGTCCCATTTCAAATCCAGTTCCATCAGATTTAGTAGCAAGAACTCTTGCCGAAGCAGTAGCTATATCGAAAGGTAATTTAGTATCAAAGGAACTTGAAGGCATCGTCTCTTGAAGCCTTGCAGATCTATTGATGTCATCCTGTTGTTGCTGATGCAAGAATGTAAGATCATCAAATTTATCTTCATGCATCTCAGGCAAGAAAGGACCTTGGTTTCTTACATCAGTTTCTTGGATTAGTTCTCTCACTCTGCGAATTGTTAAATGGTATCCTGCTGTCAAGTTACCAGCCAGCAAAGTGATAGTTCCACCAGATGCTTCTCCAGCACCTGAAACAGTGTAGTCAGTATCAAGAACAAGAAGAGTCTCGACGTTTGATGTACTTCTTTTTGTAACTCTGAGATCTTCATTAGTGAATATTTTAAATGTAAATGAATAGACAGAAGCAGAACCGCTGGCTGTGTAATCATTTCGATTATTTGCATTTGATAATGACATTAATTATTCTCCTACGTGGTAAGTAAAAAACATTTTGTTCAATCAGTCAAACTACTTATTTTCCGTTACGACCAGTCGCTAGACCTCTGGCATAGTCAATCGGTCCTGTTGGCTGTGCCGCTCCACTGCTTACATCCATTGCATATCCAATCGGCTTACCAAGCGGTCCGGTCGGAAGACCAGTAAACAAACCAATAAATGACAAGGCATCCTTGACATTTTTCTTTTTAACACTAGCGTCATTCATCAACACATTATAAATATCATGTGGCACACCAGCAGCACTTTCTAAAGAACTAATAACTGGTGAAAGCGATAACCTGTCATCCATTGGATTATTATTAAATCTGTTATAAACGGCATTTGCCATTGGACCTACATATGGAACTGTACCAGTAATTGTTTTTAATTGTGAGCCAAAGAACGCTTTTAAAATATCATCCAGGTATTCATCATCATCGTCCTGATCAACACCTTTACCAGACATTGCCATCATAATACCTTCAGATAAAACAGCTGGTATCATAAGTGCAGTCATGTATAAATAGAACGCTTTACCAGCACCTTTCTTAAGGCCGACTTGTCTTGATATTTTTGTAATCTCACTAGAGTTAAGATTCGCAAGCATATTAAAATAACCAGCGAACTGTTTAAATAAAAGCTGTGTCTTAGTTCCAGTTTCAAAAGCAGATATATCCTCTGGGTTATTTGTACCTTGAGTTAATCTTACTGCTGAGTCAGCGGCTTTAACCGACTCTTCTTCTGACATTTTATTTTGAACTGCTTGCTCGTAAGCACCAAGCCACACAATTGTATTCACTTGATTCTGCGCAAATGATTGCAAGAAATAAGTGTGGCGCTTAGAGAAATCTTTTATCGTGTCGAAAGTACCAGGCTTAACAATAATATTATCAACCGCATTGTAGATCTCATGGATGTTAGAGCCTTGAGTTGATTTCATGTAAGTTGATTTTTCTAAAATATTTTCAACTGATTTCTGTGGTGAAGTCATATATGTCGCAAGTCCATTACGAATATATTTAGGCTTGATCTTACTCATCGCTACTACAAGACCTGTGTACTGCTGAAGAGTATTCGTAATATTACCGAACATAATTTGCGTCGCTATATTTCCACGTAAGAAACTGGCGGCTGCATCAAGTGCTTTACCAAGACCAGTGTCTGATGGATTAACAACCTTCTGTGAAGCCGCACGCTGTAACCACGGGATGATTGCATCTTTTGCAATGGCCGTATCAATCTGAGCAAGCTGCTGTCTAAAGCCCTTGTCAGTCATTACTCTTGCTACTTCTCTAACTCGTGGCTCAATGATTGAGAATCTTAATACTCCATCAATGTGAGATGCTAGAAGGTTCATATCAAGAGAAAGCTCAGCATTATAATTGCTCACGCGAGACTTAGTAAATCCACGACCAGTAGTTGGAAACTGAAACGACTTCTGAGAAGCATCGAAATCATTTTTCTCTTGTCTGATTTTTGCATCTTCATTCTGATTAACGTCAACTTTAGCTGGAATGTAACCGCCTCTGTATGTTACTGGTGTACCGGCCAAGTTACCGACACCTCTATCAAAGTGAATTGTAAATTCATTTGCTGTGATTTCGCTGAAGTAATAACCGTACATTTGTTTATGTGCTTTCTGAGCACCAGGTTTTAAACTCTCATTTAAATCCCAAATGCTTTGAACGAAATCAAAGTCTGATTTTTTAAGCACACCTTCTGACTGCATTCTATTTATGAATGTATCCCATTGAGTTCTATTCAAAGTTTTATCTTCGTTTAAAGTTCCCCATGCTCTGCCAAGAAGTAGCTTCTGCAAATTGCTATCATTGCCTGAGTGAAGAACCGCCATGATAAGCTCTGCTTTATTTTGAAACATGAAGTTAAATTCAGGCGCTTTGATTTTTTCTTTAGTTAGATTATCCTGGTATCCTTTTAAAAGACCAAGATACTCTTTCATAACTTCATTCTTTTTAACTCTGTATTCAGCAGTTGACTGGCTGACTGGATTAAAAACATATTTTCTAAATGGTCCACCGAAGCCTACGTCAATAGCTTCAACCCAATGCTCAATACGAGTGAGTGTTGCTTTAGCGCCCATGAGCATGTCTTTAGCAACACCCCATTTATCAACTGTCTGATTGTATTCTTTCGTCTTTTTATCAACTACTACTTTATCAATTTGTTGGTTAAGTTCTTCTTTGATTACTTCACGGTTTACCTTTTTTCCATCAATCTGATTTTCTCTTCTTGATTTTGAAAGATCCCACATTGCATTAACAGCGTCGCTCATAGCAATGAAATCATTGTAGGTTACGTCTTTGTAATTACCAGATCCTTCGCTGGCAGATTCAACTAAAGCAAGTACTGCTTCGTAGGTATCTGGCTCATAGGTTTGGATTGGTTTTAAATATTCTACTGCTGACTTATCAGCCCTTGTAATCCCGAACTGAGCAAGTACAGCGCGAGCAGCGTTAACCAAATCCACATCGCGTGTCTTAGACAAGTCCTCGTCGGACCGGAATAATTTTCTGAATGTTTTGACATCTTCTTCTACTCTTTCCTGTGCCTCAACAGCAGCGCGGTAAAGCTCGTGATTTAATAATTCCTTTCGTTTAGCTTCAAAAGCTGCGTCGATATCACCTTTGGCTAAGAATTCACCGGCAAGTTTTGCCTGCTTGATCTCAGCACGTTGATAGATAATAGGTCTGATTTCTGATGTTGCTTTGTTACCTAAAATTTCAGCAGCCTGTTCGCGCACTATTTTTTCAGAAGGTACACGTCTTGCTACTTTACGAATTGTTTCTTTTAATACTGGCATATTGTTTGATGCCAAGTGCTCAAGCTCCATACGAAGCATCTGCGCACGCTTGTCGTTATGCACTGCCTTGATAGCTTCATTTGAAATTGTTCCATCAGTAAGGCTATCAGGAAAGAATTCAGCCATACGCTGATTAGTCTGTAATTCAATTGCAGCTTTTAATTTAGGAATACTTGTTAACGCATCAAATAGTTTTGATCCATCTGCGTAACCAAATAAAGGCGCAGCCATTTCAATATGCAATCCATCTTTTGAAACAGTACCACTAGGCATTAGCTTAAGAGCTTCTTTACCCATACTGTCTACAATCGACTGCCTTGATATTTTAATCTCTGGAGTTCCTGTTGGCAGTGGTGATCCATCTGGCTGAGTACCTTTTTGAATTGCATACAAAGCCTGGTAAGCTCTGCTGTCTGCAAGTTCTTTTGTAACTTCATCTTTGATCTGTACGCGCTTCTCTTTATAGAAAGCCTGATCTTGTCGTTTCAAATCATCCATCAGTCTTTCACGTACTTTATTCTCAGCGAATATTCTGGCTTCTTCTCGAGCCTCAATATACTTCGCCGCCTTTCCTGCTGGCATTCCATCACCAACTGGATCTGAAAATAGTGGATCATATTGCATGGCATTCTCAGTCATGCGCACCTGTGAATCAGCAGCGAATACTCTGTCAAAAACTGATTTAATTTCATCAGTCATATCAACATTAAGAGCGCGTGCTGATGAATAAATACTTGTCAACCATACTTTAAATGTGGCAAAAGCTTTACGAAGTTTAGAGTTGGCGGCCTTGCCCTCCATCAGATACGCCTCGAAACCACGAGCGAACTTCTCGTGTTGTTCGACTCCAACTTGTTCTCGGGATTCCACCCCTAACCAGTTGAGCAATGTCGCATAGTCATCCTTGAGCGATTGGGACGTATTAGGATCTTGGGCAAGGTCGCCCATGACTTCAAATAAAAAGTGACCTGTTTCATGCAAAAATGTTGAGTGATCTTTGTTTTTAAATAAATCGATATTAAATGTTCTGTCGGCGCCGAAACGGATTTGACCGCGTGGAGTTGACTCGTCACCTTCTTGAAGAAATATTTTATTATCTCGGATAGAGTCTCTAAATTTCTTGCCAAATTCAGTTTTTGAATTTACGTCACCTATTGGTATCCCAGCAGTTTCAGCGGCTAGCCTGTAGAGTTCTGTGGCAATTCCCTTCCTTCTGAAAGAGGCATCAACGTCAACCGCCGATGTGCCACCATTATTATCATCAGCTACAAGGATGCCATCCTCATTTATAATGAAACGTGCTTGGGCTATTTGATTTCCAGATTTATCCTCTGCGTAAACTGAAAAACTAGATCCTGCTTCGCCAATCTTTGGACCTTCTATTTCGTTTCCATTATCATCAAAATAAGGATCTTCAGATACATCAAATGAGAATCCCTCAGATTTAAGTTTTTTTCTATTAGCCTCAAGCCTCTCATTAGTAGCAACGAAAGAGTCCTGATTAAAAACCTTTTGCTTATCTGAGTTAATTTTCTTCGCTAAAATTGTGTCGCCATTTGCCGCCAAGGATGCAACGTAACCTTCTGCCTGATACAAACTCACCAGGTCGCCTGATCGTTCAATGCCAAGCCTATTAGTTGATGTCATGATGGTGTCAGCACCACGCCTTGCAGCAGCGCCCTCCATTGATCTGATCATGTCAGTTGATACGCCGCGATACTTCTCATTGTGACTGAAGCTGTCAATTACAGCTGTCTTGCCTAAATTTTCATCTTCAATAATTTGCGCTGTGGCTTTTAATCCACTCATCGGTTCAATAGTTAATTTGTCGCCTTCAATTCTGACAGGAAACTTAACGCCTTCACGCTGAGATTCTTGTGTCACAACTTTAAATCTGTAGCTCTGGTCATAGGTGACTTGCTGCTCACCTTCCATCTGCTGCTGAATATCGGCTTCAGATTCTACATTGCTAACTTTCAATCCGTAACGGTTGTAAAGTTCTTGAACTTGCTGGCCAGACTTCTCAGCAAAAGTGCTGAATGCAGTTCCATAAAGCAGAGCTTGAGCAGATGCTTCTTTAGCAGTGTAGCCAGCATCTCTTAGCTGTTTCGTTACATCATCTTGTACAAATTTAACTGCCTGCTCGTGAGTTTGTTTTACGCCTTGGTTAGCTACCTGTTCTGCATTTACTTCAGCACTTGCATCTTCAGCCTTGATATCTGTTTTAGTTTTATCATGCTCTTCTGTGGCCTGATTAACTGTCATCGCTTCAGGAGAAAACTTCACATCATTCTGCAAGCCTTTCCAGTGCTCAGTGCCTGCAATCTTGTTGGCATAAACGTCCAGTGGTATTTTAACATCACTGCCAGTTTCCTTAGCTTCATTGTATTCTTTTAAGATCCCAATATCCTGAGCCGCCTTTGACGGTGGAATTTTTGAGTCCTGAAAATATCTCTCAAATGATTCATGCGGTATGTAAACATTTTCTACTGGACCATCTTTAACCAGATCCTTGATATATTCTTTTTGAGTTTCAGGTGATCGCTTGTAAAGTTTTGACTCTTCAATATTTCCACCAAGCTTGTTGTAGAAATCTTTCATCAAAGTTGAGTTACGAATCTGAGCACCGCGAGCAGCGCCCATGCCAATTGCTGAAGGTCCAGTCATTCCGACACCTGAAACACCACCGATAAAGCCAGCGTCAAGTGCTCGCTGTCCAATGCCTTCAAGCGCTTCAGGATTCACACCGCTAATATAATCAGTAAAATCTTGAGCAACACTTGTGAGAAACTCTTCATTAGCTTCACCAGCAAAAGAATAAGCCAAGGTCTTTGCGAAATCTTTTATGACTTCTCTGGAAACATCCTTGCCATAATTCTTGGCAATGACACCCTCCCAGTGCTTAAGCAAACCAAATGTTCCAAGGCTTTCGAAAGCAGATTCAATTGTACCTTTTGCGAGCGCATCAGATACTGATGTCACTGGATCTATTCCGGCATTTAAATTCTCAACATTAGACTGAGCAGCTGTTGATAAGCCAGTGGCAACGAGTGCTGGAGTAGCAGCGCCAGACATAATGCCGACAATATTAACTGCCTGCTGTGGTGCGTTTGCAGCGAACTGCATAGCTAGAACTCGACCAGCTTTAGCGTAGTCACCCTCACCAATATGTTTAGTGATGCTTTCATTTAATTCTGGAGGCGCTAAATTTGAAGCCATTGAATCATAGTATTTAGCGATTGGATTTTCTGGCAGCACATCTTTTGAACTTACCTGCAAACCTTCAACGCCAAACTGTTGAGCAATAATATTTTGCGGTATTGCAGCAGTGTCGTAAATTAGACTTGGTATTTTAGATATGTTCGATAAGCTTGTGGCAGCACCTGATGACAATGCATTGTACAATCCATTAAGCAAACTCTGTTCTTCAATAGTACCTTCAATTGCTTTTAATCCATGCACATCATCTTTAGCCACTGCCATGTTATCAGCGCTTGCAGCTAACCAGCTTGCGGTCTTTGGAGCTTCTTTAATTATCTGATCGTAATCAGTATCGGTTAACTCAGTCTTGCTTCTGATAGTATCAAAGTTACGATCCACAATTGACGTAGGTAAATTTGTTCTTTTAGATAATTCTAAAACCTTAGCCTGGCGCTCTGGATCTTTAGGCGCTGCAACAAACATGGCACTTTGCATACCTTGCTTCGTTTGCTCTGCACCTTCATTTACTAGTGCATCGTATTCGTTTCCAGATGCAGCTTGGCCACCAGATAAAATTTCATCGTACTCATTTGTTGGCATTAGAGGTCCTGTCTCTCATTAACTTTCTTCTAAATAATTCAGCCACAGACTGATCATTTATAGGCTGTCCATTTTTTCGTAAAGCTTGCTCAATCTTAGAGCGCTCATTTCTCGGCACATCTTTAACAGCAACGTCTTTGATCTCATCAGTTGGATCAAGCTCAAAGGATCTCTTGGTGCTGTCCCAGAGCATACCCTTCTCAGTAACAACTTTAACCATCAGATCATCTGAAATCTTTTGTACATCCTGGCCAGTGTATTTTTTGCCAGTTGATTCTTGAAGCTGCACAAGTTTCTCGTCCACCATTCTCTTAAATTGGATCGCAGTTTTATTATCCTTGCCGACTCCGTAGCCAGCAGATGCAAGCACGCCTTCAACGATAGCTTCATCAGAGCGATAGCCATCAAGTGCTTTACCAGTTTTCTCATCACCATTTCTAAGATCAGCCTGAAGCTTAACTATCTCAGAGAATTTTTCATCTGATAGTTTATTTCTGTATTCACCGTAAAGATCCATTCTCATGAACTCATCACGAGTTGAAGTGCTTGAAGCTAAAGATCTTAAGTTGTAATACTCTTGCCAGTTTGTTGCTGGCTCTAAACCTTTTCTGCGAGTGTCGGCATAATTCTTAAGCGCTGTCTTTTCGCTTGAGTCAAGAGCGTCCCATGCGCGTGGATTTTGCGCTATGTAAGAATTGATATCTGGATTCTGGTCAATGAAGTTTGTTGCTGCGATGTTATTTTTCTCAACAAAGTTTCTTCTAGCAATCTCAGCGTCCTGGTAATTCTGTTTAACTCTTTCCACTGTGGCATCGCGCTTGCGAGGATCGTCGATCTTCTTAGCCTCTGCCACTGCGTCGCTCATAGAAAGATTTCTGCTAAAGATCTTGTCAGACTCTCTTTGAGAGAATCCACGCAGTGACCCTTCTTCAACGTCTTTCGTTGCATTAGTAAGATCCTTGCCGACAAATTGCTCGCGGTTTTTCTCGTAATAAGAAGAAGCTGCGATATCATTACCGCTTGCCAAATATTGTTGAACAATACCTGAATGAGTTTGAGATTTAGCTTCAGCTGCTTTTTGGTCAATCCACTCTTTAGGCATACCGTTACGCTCAGCATGTTGAGTGATCGCTTGCTGTTGATTTTTAATTGATTCATCAACTCTATTCAAATCATATGGATTAACAAGAGCAGCGTTACGCTCCGAAGCTATGAATGATTCTGTCTGAGCGTTGTCGTAATTAACGATCTCAGTAGAAACGTGTTTATCCATTTGACGAAAGATGTCTTGTTGTTTTTGAGAAGCATGTCTGCGAAACATCTCGCGCTGAGTGTTACCAGTCAAACCAGATTCGATATCTTCAGTACCTTTAGTGAAAGCTTGATCAACTTCACCTACAGCATTGAAAGCGTCCTTACCTTTTTTATTGTAAGCGCCTGTCTTTGGATCATATAAAAGATTAGTTTCTAACTGAGTTAGTTTTCTTTGAGCGTCAAGGACTGCTACTTCATCAGAACTCTTTCTTGCATGATCAGCCAACTTCTCTGCTGCACTGAATACGCCTTCAAGAGATTTACCAGCATTCAATGCTTCAGCAGATACGTTTGTCGTAATCTGCGCACCTTGGCCAATTTGCTGCCTTACGCCTGGACTGTCTAATCTTGGTACTTGAGGCATTTAAAAACTCCTAAGCTATATTGTCGTAGCTTCCATATGATCCACCGGCTGAAGATGTTGAGCTACTCTTATTTGAAGATCCACCGCCGCTGCTGCTAAAATTAACTTTATCAAGGGCCTTAAGACCGCCAGATATTAAAGAGTTTCTAGCAATGTTTTCTGCTCCGAGAGTTTCAGCTTTTGCTTGGAACCTTGAGTTAGTAGCTCTTGTTCTTAATCCCATGGCTTCAAGGTAAGCGTTATTCTGAATTGTCATTACATCTTCAGCACCGAAATCTAAAGTCTCTGTTTGAATATCCGCTGCTGTTCCACTGTTTACGTCAATGCCTTGAGATGCAAATGCAACGCGCTGAGCGCCGACTGTTTGATTAACCTTGTCACTATATTGCTTGGCTTCTTTTTCACCACGCTTAATGGTTTTCTCTGCATAGATATCATCCATACGAGCGTTGGCATTTAGAATTGAATTTATATAAATAGCTTCAGTCTTAGCGCTTTCACCGGCCAAGTATCCACTTGCCAGAGTCGCACCTGCTGAAATTGCTGCTACTACACCCATGAATTACCCCTTAAATGGAAACAAACCAGTTGGCATAATTGATAATATAGTAAGTGGAACTGGATCAGTTTGTCGAATAAAAACCCTACCATTTGAGTTCCAGTCATTTTCAATTGTCACAGTAACCACGCCGTTCTTTAAAGCCACTGCATCGTCGTAGTTTTCTTCGTATCTGATTTGAGCTTCAGCCAGGCCTTGTAATATATTACTAGCTGTTGAAGGCGGTGGACGTCCACCGACCCAAATGCCGCGTGACTCATTGACATTGATGCTGACTTTACCTACCAGGTTTTTCTTATCCGAAATTGTCTCACCATTTGCTGTATCAATGTCCAGTGTTTCAACGTCGGCTGTGATCGGTATTCCAACGTGAATTACAGCGTATGGCTTATCTAATATGATCGTGCCATTTGCCACTGTCACAACAGTATATGATGGATTATTAGGATTAGCTGCAACAAATCCATCACCGAATACTGTTACTGACTCACCTTCTAAATGCCAGAGTCCAGTTAATTCATCTACTGCTCTTGACCATTCAGTCGTTGCCACTGCCTGCAAAGTTAGTGGAACATCCTTGTGTGGTTTTCCTGTTACAACAGTAGTTGATGTGTATGCATTAATTGTGAATCTAATTTCTGCACCAGTGGCTGGATCGTAAATAAATATCTGATTACCAACATCTGCTGCTGTGAAAAACCCAGAGCTTGCAGTCATTGTTAAAGTATCATTTGAAGTCCAGCCAGATCCACTGAGCGTCATAGTTCTTACGCCAGCATTTCTGCCATCATAACTAAGGAAAGAATCCATGAACTTCATGTCAATTACGTTTGTTCCAATCATCTGCCTTGAGCTAATTCTTTCGATGTATCTTTTTACAGCGCCATTTATTGTGCGCTTAACAGTAACATAAAGAACATCTTCGTTACCCTCTGGAACTACGCATACGTTTTCGCACGAGCCGCCTTCAAAATCATGACGATGGAACGCGATCACTTGCTGCTCTTGTA
>Ga0172380_10007566_pt1 | contig 12171 bp, 8 predicted proteins | sample Leawe162metaG_FD_119747 | JGI IMG/M metagenome (GOLD analysis project Ga0172380, IMG submission 119747) | Leachate microbial communities from a municipal landfill in Southern Ontario, Canada - Leachate well 162 metaG | ecosystem: Engineered > Solid waste > Landfill > Unclassified | place...
CGAGTGTCAGGTCGATATCCTTCAGCACTTCCTTGAGCGCGTAGGCGTGGGCCAGGCCGGCAAGCGCGAGGCGGACGGTCACTGGACTACCCTCCCCCCAGCCCCGTTCCACGGCTGGCTTTGCACAGCCAGCCGGCTGCGGCAGCGCGGAGCGGTGCTCCGCGAAACCCTGCCTGCGCCCCCAGGGGAGGGGGTGACAGTGGTTCGCCGCGGTGCGGCTCCGGCTTGTGGCTTGCGCCCCTTCGGGCGGCCGTGCGGAGCGCTCACTGGACTACCCTCCAATCCTCGGTAGCGGTGAGACCGGTATGGCGCAGGGTTATCCACGGTGGCGGTTGGTCGGCGCTTGCGACGAACCGACCGACCGCCGCGGTGGGTAACCCGTGTTTCGCGCCACAGCCGATCAAGTCCTTGACAGGATGCTGTTGCCGAGCCGAAGGTTGATTCCGACTTCCGTGCCCCCGGGGAGACTGCCATCGGCGCTGGCCGCTTGACGGCCCGTATGAGACCCGCAGCCCTCGGGGTGCCGGAAGACCCAGACGGGCTACAGGGTGTAGCGCCATGGAGAAGAGCCAAGAGCGCCGATCAGTGAGCGACCCGCACGGGCTTCCGGCACGGAGAGTCATACCGCAATTTATGGGAGATTGTCCATGACTACGTTCTTCGCCGGGCTGGACTGGGCCAGCCAAACCCACGCCGTTTGCATCATCGACGGGCAGGGAGCCGTCCATGAGCGATTCGACATCGATCACACCGCCGCCGGCCTGACCGAGCTGCGGCGCCATCTGGTGGCCGCCGGCTCGCCGCCCGTCGCCATCGAGCGCCCCTCGGGCCTCATCGTCGATACGCTGGTGGAAGCGGGCTTCACCGTGATCCCCATCCATCCCAATGCCGTCAAGGCCACGCGTCCTCGCTACCGCAGCCATGGCGCCAAGAGCGATGCCTCCGACGCTTACCTTCTGGCGGATCTGCTGCGCACCGACGGGCACCGCTTCAAGCCCTTGGCGCCCCAGGGCGACGAGATCCGCGCCTTGCGTACCTTGGTCCGCGGTCGTGATGATCTGGTCGCCACGCGTGTCCAGTTGGCCAACCAGTTGCGAAGTCTGCTCGATTCCTTCTGGCCCGGCGCCGCTGCAATCTTCGCCGACGTGGATTCGCCCATCGCGCTGGCCTTCGTCGAGCGTTACCCGACGCCGGAGAGCGCCGCCCGGCTGGGTCCCAAGCGCATGGCCGCCTTCTGCGCCCAACATGCCTACTGCGGTCGTCGCACCGCCGAGGAACTGCTGGCCCGCCTGCATCAAGCCCCCATCGCCGGCACCGGCGAACTGGAGGCCGATGCCAAGGGCGAACTGGCGCGCAGTCTCGCCCGCACCTTGGCCCGTCTGGTCGAGCAGATTCGCCTGCTCACCAGCCGTATCGAGCATCATGTCGCGTCCCTCGACGACGGTCGGATCGTCATGAGTTTCCCCCGCGCAGGACGTATCTGTGCCGCGCAAATCCTCGCCGAACTGGGCAGTGTCCGCGAACGCTTCGACAGCGATGTCCAACTGGCCGCCGAGGCCGGCGTGGCTCCGGTGACCTATCAGTCGGGCAAGTCCAAGTCCGTGACTTTCCGCTGGGCCTGCAATCACCGTCTGCGTGCCGCGCTGACCTGCCTGGCCGACAACTCTCGCCATGCCAGCGCCTGGGCGAACCGCCTCTACACTGCCGCGCGGACTCGTGGCTGCGATCATCCCCACGCCATTCGCATACTTGCTCGGGCCTGGGTACGCGTCCTCTGGCGCGCCTGGATCGATCGCAAACCCTACGATCCCGCTCAACACCAGACCGCTTGTTTGGCGCTCCAAACTACTCAGGGTTGACACAGGGTGTCTCATACGTCCACCTCGCGCCAGCGTTCGACTTCGCGCTTGATCGGTTCCAGCAACAGGTACTCGACCACGAGCAGGGCCAGCACTACGGCAGCGATCCAGGCCAGCGTTGCTTCCATGTCGAGATGGCTGCGGCTCACCGCCAGCGCCGCGCCGATGCCGTCGGCGGACGACAGCAGCTCGGCCATCACCACGACCTTCCACGAAGTGCCGAGCGCGGTGATCCAGGCCGGAAACAGATAGGAGACGACGTGCGGCAGGTACAGATCGAACAGTTTCATGCGCAGCGGCAGGCGGAACACCGTTGCCATGTCCTTGAGATGGTGGTCGAGTGTGCGCGTGCCCTGCAAGGCGCCGATAAAAATCACGGGAAAGCAGGCGACGAAGACAGTGAACACCGGCGTGCCGTCGCCGACGCCGAACCAGAGCATGGCCAGCACCAGCCAGGCGATCGGCGGCATGCCGAGCAGCACGGTGACCAGCGGCCGCGCCATCATCGAGGCCGTCATCGAGACGCCGGCGGCGAGCCCGAGCAGGCTGCCGGCGAGTATCGCCAGCGCCAGGCCGGCCATGGCGCGGCGCGCGGTGGTGGCTAGCTCCGGCCAGGCGGCGCCGGAGGCGAACAGTTCGCGCAGTTTGGCGAAGGTGCTGGCGGGGTCGGGCAGGATCAGGCTGCCGTAGGTGAGGCTGACGCCTTCCCACGCGGCCAGCAGCAGGCACAGGCTGGCGATCGCGCCCCAGCCGCTCCACAGATAGGCGGGGATGCCGGCCAGCCAGCTCCTGAACAAGCTCATGGTGCTCCGTAATAGAAGTCCGCGTCGGGCAGCTTGCCGCCGACCAGTGCCGGCTGTTTCGCGTGTAGCAGACCGAAGAAGAATTCCAGCTCGGCTTTGGCATCGCGCGCGCTGACAAACACGGCATTGTCGACGCGCACCGAATCGGCCACACCGTCCGGCGTCAGCATGTCGACGCGCTTCGCCACCAGCTTGCCGCATTCCTCGGGATTCTTTTCGCACCAGGCCAGCGAAGCGGCGTAGGCCTTCTGGAATTTCTCGATCAGCCCCGGGTTGGCCAGCGCCTTGCCCATCGCCACCATGCCCGCCTGCGGGATGCGCGCCTGGCGCTGCATCGTGCGCCCCCATTCTTGCTGCAAATCGGCGCTGCGAAACAGATCTGGAGCGACGATGCTGACCGGGAAGGATTTGGTCTTGCGCAGCGCCACCGAGACGGCGGGCTCGGCCAGCAGCGCATGGTCGGCGCGGCGCGTGATCAGCAACTGCATGGCGTCGAGCGGTGAGCCGACATAGCGCAGCTTGAAGTCGCGCTTGACGTCCAGTCCCTGCTTTTCCGCGAGCACCTGGAACACGATGTCCGGCATGTCGGCGCGGAAGGGCATCAGGATTTCCTTGCCCTTGAAGTCGGCCAGCGTCTTCAGGCCGTTCTCGCGCGAGACCAGCCACAGCACGCCCCAGGTGGAGACGTTGATCAGTTGCAGCCTGACGCCGCGGTTGTAGAGGTTGGCGGCGACATTGGTCGGCATGGCGATGAAATCGACATTCGACTTGCCGTCGAGCGCGAGCACGCGCAACTGGTCGGGATCTTTCCAGGACTGGAATTCGACCGTATTCGCCATGTCCTTCAGCGCGCCGCTTTCCACCATGTGGATCAGCGGGTTCGACACCGCAGCGTAGGGGCCGGAGAGCACCAGCTTGGGCAGCCTGGCTGGCTGGGCGGCGGCAGGCGCGGCAATGGAAAAAAGGGCGGCTGCCAGGCAGCCGCCCCACCTCAACAGCAATTTGCGCATCAATACTTGCCCTGCCATGTCAGCACCAGGCTGCGTCCGGGCGCGCGGGTCTCCTGGCCGCTAACGCCCTCGGCCAGATGTTCGTGGTAGGCCTTGTCGGCGAGGTTCTTGAAGGCAAATCGCAGCGACTGGACCTTGGCATAGCGCCAGGTGGCACCGAGGTCGAGGGTGCCGAAGCCGGGTGTGGCGTTTTCCGAGCCACGCGCGAACACAGTGGCGACGCGATCCTGGCGGCTCACCAAACGCAGCGTCGCGTCCGCCGTCCAGCCCGTTGCCACCGGACCTTCCCAGCCCAGCGACAGCTCGTCGGCCGGCATCTGGAACAGGGGCTCATTGAGGTCATTGTTTTCGCCGCGCACGCGCGAGTAGCCGGCATTCAGCCAGTGCCCGCGCGTCACCTGCCAGCGACCCTGCACCTCGATCCCAGTCAGCGTCACGCGGCCGAGATTGACGGTTTGCTTGCAGGCGGCCGCGTTGAGGGCGCCACAGGCGGCGGTGGCGGCGGCGGTGCCGGAAATGTCGAGGCCGGTGATGTAATCCGCGATGCGGTTGCGATAGGTCGCGAGGGAATAGCTGAACGTGTCGGCGGCGCCCTTCATGCCGATTTCGATCTGCGTCGACAGCTCGGGCTTGATCTGCGGATTGCCGGCGTAGAAGAAGCCGTCCCCGCGCGGCGAGGATTCGAAGCGTTCGCGCATTTCGCCGGCGCGGAAGCCGCGTGCCAGATTGGCATAGGGCCGCAACAGCGGCGTCGCTTCGTAGATCGCCGCGATGCTGCCCGAAACGGCGCTGTCGGAGCGGGAGAGCCCGGTGGTGACGGCGCCGTTGTTCATCGCGGCGGCGGAGCCCTTGACCGTGTCGTGGCGCAGGCCGGCGACCAGGTTCAGCTTGCCGAAGCGCATGTCATCCTGCAGGTGTACGCCCAGCGCCGTCAGCCGGCCATCGACGAAGGGGATGTTGCGCATCGCGGCGAAGGCTGGCGGATTGAACAGCGTGCGGTCCGGCGAGGCTTCCATGCGCCAGGCATTGAGTCCGAACGAGAGCAGGTGTTGCGGATGCCCCAGCCACTCCGCCTTGGCATCGACGCCGTTGGTGGCGAAGGTGACCCGGGTCTGCGCCACCTCGCGGCGCGCGGTTTCGCCATACGACCAGATGCTGCGTTCGACATCCTGGCGGTAGGCGCGCAGATCGAGATTCAGCGGCGCCTCGCCGCTGCCCTTGCGCTGATAGCCGAACTCGACCAGTTGGCGTTCCTGCTGCGGCGAACGCACCGTGGTGCTGCCGACCAAGGCGCTGGCGTGCGGCTTCTTCGAACCGGGGTACCAGACGTCGTTGTCGGTGTGCTGTTGCAGCGAGAGCCGCAGTTGCTGGCTGGCGTCGATGCGGAAGCGGTACTGGCCGATCAGGCTGTCGCTGTCGTAGCCGGTGCGCGGCACGGCTCCGCCCGGCGAGTCATAGTCGCCGATGCGCGCCAGCGAGGCGCCGGCCATCAGCGCGTGGTCGGCATTAGCGGCATTGACAATGCCGGTGCCGCGCGTGCCGCCGCTGGCGCTGTCATGGCTGGCGGCGAAATCGAAGCCGACGCCGGGAGTGAAGGCGGCCTGCGGCAGGCGGACGTTGATCACGCCGCCCAGGGCGCCGGTGCCGTACAGCACCGAGGCCGCGCCCTTGATCACTTCCAGGCGCTCGGCCAGGCCGAGCGACATGAAGGAGGCGATGGCGCCCTGCGGCTGCGCCGAGTTCATGCGCATGCCATCGACCAGCAGCACCACGCTCTCGCGCTTGAAGCCGCGGATCACCGGGTTCTGGCCCTGCGCGCCGTCGCTGGCGACCGCCAGGCCGGGCTCGCCGCGCAGCGCTTCGCCGGGGTTCTGCGCATTGCGCCGGAGCAGCTCGGCGCGGTCGAGCGAGGTGGTCGCCGCCGGGGTTTCAAGATCGTCGGCGGCATAGCCCTTGGCGGTGACGGAAACCGTCGGCAAGCTGGCCGCCTGCTCGGCATGAACGGCGGGAAAACCAAGGGCCAAGGCCGTGGCAAGGGGAGAGAGCGACGTGCGCATCGTGCAATACCTCATGAAAGGTCGGTATTGGCTGGCGATGGCTGGCTGACCGGGAGACGGATATGGAGTTGGCGATCGCCTTGAAGGAGGACGGACGCATCAACTTACGGCCATCTTAGGTAAATGCGAATGATTCTGGTTTGATAGAGATCAATTGTTATCCGGTCGGCAAGAGTCGGCGCTGGCAGGACGGCGAGCAGCGCAAGGAGAGGTATGGGTAGTGGTTTCATAGGCGGATTCCGTTAGTTAGTGGGTTGGCTGGCTGACGGAATCCGCGGGCTGACGTTCGTTCATCCCCCAATGGCCACTTCAAATTCCCCCATCTGCGGCCAAGTCAAATTCCCCCAAGGCGAACGACTGGACTGACTGGTATTAAATCGGAATGACCATCCGCTGTGCAGCCTCTACTACATCGCGGCCAACGCGCTGGCGTCTCCATAGCCACCCCCGAGTGCGTCCCCGACATGTTGATCTTCGGGGGTTGGGAGGAGTCCGTCCAAAATTCGTTTCTTTGATCAAAATTCGATCAGATGCTCCATGGGTTCAAAATTAAACCCGTTCGACATATCTTCACGGCCCGTCATTGGGGCAGGTGAAATATCCGGGCTAGCGCCTTGAAGCTTGATGAGTGGTTCAGGCGCCTCCTTCGTGTTCTTGCTCTATGTTATGGCCGTCTCGCAGTCATTGCATGGGCAAGGCTATCACTCCTATTGCACAGTTTTTAGGGCCCGGCTCTGGTCTGGCGCGGAGAGCTGCATCAAACACTCAGGTGCCCCAAAAGGCTCCAAAAAAAGCTTGACAGGCGCTTACTTCCTTGGAAGAATAATAGCTCGGGTAATTAGTCCGATAAGAGGGCGCAATGCTCTACAGTGCGCGCAGGAATCGTCGGCTGGGATATCTGCGCAGACAGGAAGAGTTCGGGCCCAAGTCCGTGGTCGTTGCTCTTTGCGTGTCCAATGCTTATCTCTGGGAAGCCCCATAAAATTATGAAAACTGCCGTTCTCAAGATTATCCTTCTCGCCATTCCTGTTCTTATCTCAAGGACAGCGCAAAAATTTCCTGAAATTCGAAAGACGCTCCGAGAGCGCAACTGCATCATCCAGATCAAACTGAGAGATGGAAGTATCGCTCGTCACTATATTTTTCATAATGGGACAGTGAAATCAAAGGCGGGCGTGCACCCCGAGTCAGATGCCGCAATCATTTTTAAAGACATTTCAACGGCACTGACGTTCCTCAAGCCTCCCTTTAATCAGGCTGAGATTGTGCACGCCGCCAAGAATTTCCGTGTGGTGACGCCAGGTCGTAGCGAAATCCTAGTTTGGTTCATGCAAATGATGCGTCGCACGCAGACGATCGGACTGCAATATGGGACGGCTTTGTCGAACGGTGTTACGCGTTACACGACCGGAACGAATGGTGGGGCACTTTACGTCTATGTTAAAGATGGCCGCATTCTTCGTACGACACCAATCGATCTCGAGAGCGATGACGCGCCATCCTGGACGATTAAGGCTAGAGGGCACTCCTTTACGCCTGATCGACGCACGACGGTAAGCCCGCACAGTCTCGCGCTAAAGTCAATGGTCTATTCTGACAAGCGGAATCTGTATCCGATGAAACGGGTTGATTGGGATCCGAACGGGGAACGAAATCCGCAGAATCGCGGCAAGTCCGGATACGAGCGCATCACTTGGGATCAAGCACTGGATCTGGTGTCCTCTGAGATCAAGCGAATGAAAAAACAATACGGGCCCGGGGCAATCGCCGTGCCCATTCCTGCGCATCATCAATGGGGGAATATTGGATATCATTTTTCAGCACTGATGCGATTTCAAAACTTGATAGGAACAACAGTCGTACACCCAAGCGCGGATAGCTGGGACGGATGGTATTGGGGCGCGCTACATCATTATGGCAACGCACTTCGGCTAGGCGTTCCAGGCTTCTACGGCACAGTGGAAGATTGTCTGAAGGAATGCGAACAGATCGTGTTCTGGTCGAGCGACCCTGAGAGCACCAACGGCATCTATGCCGGCTTCGAAGCAACGCAACGACGATTTTGGGCAAAGAAGCTGGGCGTGGAATTTGTCCACATTGATCCACACTTGACACCGACGGCGCAGTTGTTTGGAGGGCGTTGGATACCAATCCGTCCCGCTACTGACACCGCACTGGCGCAGGCGATCATGCATGTCTGGATTGTCGAAGACCTCTATGACAAGCAGTATATCGCCGAACGCACAACCGGGTTTGACGAATGGAAAGCCTACCTGCTCGGTGAGACCGACGGCGTAACCAAAACGCCGGAGTGGCAGGAGAAAGAAACTGGCGTTCCCGCGCATGTCGCGCGCGCGCTGGCCCGATCGTGGGGCTCGAAGAAAACATATCTTTCGGCCGGCGGCCTTGGCGCCGGCTGGGGAGGGGCTTCCAGGAACGCAACAGGATCGCAATGGGCACGCTCCATGGTTCTGATGATGGCCATGCAGGGTTGGGGGAAACCAGGTATCAACTTTGGAAATCTTCAATTTGGCGCGCCGCTCGATTACACATTCTATTTCCCCGGTTATGCCGAGGGTGGAATTTCCGGTGATCTGAATGCCACTGCCGCCGCACTGAACAACTATACTCGTATGCCTCATGCGCCGACGATCAATCCCGTGAAGCAAATGATTCCGCGCATGCAACTTCCCAGCGCGATCATCGATGGCAAATCGAAGGGTTACAGAATGGACGGCTCGTCGATGGAGGCACAACTCTCGGCCTTCGAGTATCCGGCGCCGGGATATTCCAAGATCCATATGCTGTACCGTTACGGCAACTCGAGCTTTGGGACAATATTCAACTCCGCGCGCTTCATCGAGGCCTATCGCCATCCTTCGATCGAGTGCGTAATCAACCAATCCATTTGGTTCGAAGGCGACGCAAAATTTGCGGACATCATTTTGCCGGCCTGTACGACGCTCGAACGATGGGACATCGGCGAATGGGCCGGATGCGGTGGTTTCATTCATCACAACCAGTCGCAACTCAATCAACGAATGGTTGTTCTTCAACACAAATGTATCGAACCGCTGGGCGAGTCGAAATCCGATTATCAGATTTTTCTGGATATTCTGAACCGCCTCGGGCTTGGCATCATGTTCTCCGAAGGATGCAGCGAACTGGACTGGTGCCAACGTATGTTCGAGTCATCGGATGTTGCAAAGAATATCAGCTGGAAAGAATTCGTCAGAAAGGGATACTACGTCGTTCCACCTGAACCTGAAGCGACTCGCGATGCCGTATCAATGCGCTGGTTCGCTGATGGCCGCCATAAAGATCTTCCGGAGCCGTTCCCATTTCCTTCGCAGTTCTCGGACGAATTTAGGAAAGGATTAGAAACACAGTCGGGGAAAATAGAATTTGTATCAAGCTCCCTTGCGCGCTTACAGCCTAGCAATCCGGAACGACCTCCGCTGAATAAATATATACCAGCATGGGAAGGGCCGCACGACGAAGAGCTTTTTCGGAAGTATCCTTTGCATATGATTTCGACTCACCCTAGATATAGTTTCCACACCTATGGAGACTCAAAAAACAGCACCGTGAACGATGTCGAAGACCACCGTGTGGAAATTGATGGATACTATTATTGGGTGATGCGGATCAACTCCACTGATGCTGCAATGCGCGACATTCGTCATCATGATCTTATCAAAGCATATAACGATCGTGGGACTGTTGTGTTCGTTGCGGACGTGTCGCCTCTGACGGCTCCTGGAGTCATAAAGACTTATGAGTCATGCGCCGACTTGGACGCGTTTGTACATGACGACTGCGGAGTCGTTGATCTCGCGGGCTGCGCCAACGTGCTAACGGCAAATCGACCGCAGCAGAAAGCAACGGAAAGCACTGCTCCAAATTCGTGTCTGGTAGAAATCGAAAAATGGACGATTCCTATGGCCGAACTGAAGCGCGCGTAGCGTTCAAAAACGAACGGATGATACCCCACCACGAAACAGGATGCTCAGTTATGAAAAAATGGAATTTGATCATTGATGTCGCATTATGCGAAAACTGCAACAATTGCACGCTCGCAACGAAGGATGAGTATGTCGATAACGACTTTCCTGGGTATTCGGCGCCGCAACCGTTGCATGGACATAGATGGATTGAGATCAAACGGAAAGTGAGGGGGACTAGCCCGATGGTGGATGCTGCTCACGTGCCGACGATGTGCAATCATTGTGATGAAGCTCCCTGCGTCCGAGCAGGAGGGGGCGCGGTCAAGAAACGCGATGACGGCATCGTCATCATCGACCCGCAGCAGGCGAAAGGCCGGCGCGATCTTGTGGAATGCTGCCCCTATGGCGCTATATGGTGGAATGAAGAGTTACAGCTTCCGCAACATTGGATATTCGATGCGCATTTACTTGATCAAGGGTGGCAACAGCCTCGCGGTGCCCATGCATGCCCTACGAGAGCCATGAAAGCGATAAAGATCGAAGATTCAGAAATGCAGGACCGGGCGAAGAGAGAAGGGCTTGAGGTATTGCGACCAGAACTTGCGACGAAGCCTCGTATTTACTACAAGAATATTCATCGTTATCTAAAATGTTTCATCGGTGGAAGCGTAGTCGCCATGACAAAAGGTATAAAAGATTGTGCAAGTGGTGCGACCATCGAGCTTCGTAGAGAGATGGATTCGCTTGATACACAGACTAGCGATGTGTTCGGTGATTTCAAGTTCGACTCCATTGAGCCAAACAGCGGTCCTTACGTACTTGTGGTTTCCCACCCTGCGCACGGCCGCTTGCAGGTCAACGTCAATGTGGCGTCTGAAAGCGTCTACGTCGGGGATATCATGATCGCGTAGGCACGAGGCATGCCATAGTAGGGGTAGACTGCTATGAATAACCTTATTCTCCGATAATATGCTACTGCACAAATAGTTACCCGGCCCAATATTCGCTTTGTCCCAGTCAAAGAAGAACGTCAGCAAATCATCCTGTGCCTGCATCGCATCCGACAATGCCTCGTTGAGAAGCGCACTGCCAACTACAACTGGTTGTGCGGCGATGTGATGAGCGAGTTCGGCATCGTGTGTCCGCAGAAGATGGCCAAACTGCAACGCGACATCGCGTCTGGAAGATATGCTCGGCTAAATCAATTAGCGCTGTAATACGTCGTCCAAGCGTCCGCACTGGTTGCGGATAGCCGCCAGACTTAACCCCCTCCCACCAGGTCAACTTGCTCGCAGGGTTCAATACCGGGATTGGAGGAAGAGCCACAAGCGCAGGGTCCATGGATATATGGACAGTTCGCCTGATGGCGAAACGGGCCGCTTGCCGTGGATAACGATGAACCCGTTAGCCACCGCGCCGCCCTCTGACCACAAATCCACAGACCCGCCAAGTTCAAGTTCTTTTATGGTGTTCAACGTCAAGAGCCCTCGGGCCAGAGCCAAACCTGGATTGGATGGTGCCTGCTGTTGATAGCAATACCGTACCGTGGTTAGACATCAGGCCGATGCCGGCTCTCTCCAGCCAAGCTACACCGCTGTATCAAGTCGCGAATGTCCTCAACCCGCCAGGCCGTAATTCGCGTTCCTAGCGTTCGCACAGGTTGCGGGTAGCGTCCCGATTTCACGCCAGCCCACCACGTTGACCTACCGACGGGAATCAGTCCCGGAATAGGCGGAACTGCCTTGGGATTGCCAATGATCTGGCGCAGGCGAAGGTATCCGGTTTCTGGCAGCGTGTGCATGACCGCTACTCCCGGGAGCAGGCGTCACCTGCCATTTCCACTCCATCGGTCGAGACACGTCCCACTTTTCCCATCTGCTCACGCAGTCGAGTCAGTCCGCGCGCGGAGCCTTCCACGCGCAAACGCTCGGGAATTTCAAGCACACCGCCCAGTGCCTGAATTCTGATCAGGCCGCGGAAGTCAAAATCTCTCCTGCCATCGCTGGCAGCGTAACTCGAACGACATTCACCCCGGAAGGGTTCTTTGGCGATACCCATCCGGGTCACTCCTGAATTTCTCTTCGGCATAGCTGAGTCCTTTTCCCGTTTGTTTTGAGGCGGCCGGTCTCACGTTGAACCAACCGTATCTGCGCGGAGGCCTTTCCTGGCCCGCAAAGGATCAATACGGATTTCCCCATAGAAGTGTCGGCGTACATGCCATAGGCAATATGCCGTAGGTCATATAGATATATTTATTTCGATGTCATTTAGCTAAATAGCAACGTCATTGGTCACATTGCCGCCCTTTCATCTGACGAAAGGGGGGCGCCATGGCGCTCAAACAGGGCAATGGTCTACAGGGCTGGGAAATCGCGGTCACCAAGAAACTCATCGGAGAATTCCGCCGGCGGTCACGAAGTCTGTATCGGGAGGAATTCGACGACCTCCTACAGGAATGCCTGATGCACTGGCTTGAAGTGCGTCAGCAGCTAGTC
>Ga0172380_10007567_pt1 | contig 12170 bp, 11 predicted proteins | sample Leawe162metaG_FD_119747 | JGI IMG/M metagenome (GOLD analysis project Ga0172380, IMG submission 119747) | Leachate microbial communities from a municipal landfill in Southern Ontario, Canada - Leachate well 162 metaG | ecosystem: Engineered > Solid waste > Landfill > Unclassified | place...
GGAGGAACCGAGGCCATCGGCGTTACCGTAGCCTCAGGCAGGGAATGGCTCGCGCATCGCGGCACCTGCGGTCGTCCGTTTCTCGCCGACTTCCGCATCCAGGACCCGGCGGGCACACCTTTGCCGGCTCGGCAAGTTGGCGAAATCTGGATGCGCCCCCATGGCGGCTTGATCACCCGATATCTTGGCGAAGCGATGCGGCAGACCGCCGATGGATTTGCCACTCTCGGCGATTTAGGCTGGATGGATGAAGACGGTTATCTCTACTACGTCGATCGACGGAAAGATCTCATCGTCAGCGGTGGCGCCAACATCTATCCGGCCGAGGTCGAAGCCGTATTGAGCGAGTGCCCGCTCGTGAGCGATTCGGCGGTCATCGGCGTGCCGGATGATGAATGGGGCGCTCGCGTTCACGCCGTCGTCGTGCTTGCTCCTGGGGAGCAACTCGATCAGGACGCGCTCAAAGCGTTTTGTCGAACTCGCCTGGCAGCCTACAAAGTTCCAACATCGTTCTCAAGCGTGGACGCGCTACCCCGCGATGGGTTCGACAAGATGCGTCGCTCCACGATTGTCGCAAGCACGTCCCCCTCGCAGTAATGAAGGACTCAACGTTGCCAGGGCAGTCCACGCTGGATTTCACTGACCGGTGTTGAAGCCAGAACTGCTTGCCCTAGCGACAAACTCACCGGCTGCATTATGGCGATAGCGCCTTTTGTCAATGCCATAATCAAGCGTCTCTTGTAGGCCGTGACTTCCGGTCCAGTTTTGTGTGGACCGGAAGTCACGGCCACCAAGTTGTTACCCAAACTCAAATCCTGAAACCCGCGCCAATACTGGCGTTCCGGGCAGGCGAAAAAAAGGCCAGAGAAAATTCTGGCCTGGGTAATCTGGTGGTGCGGGGGCGACGCCGCAAACACCTTCTCTCTCAATCAGATGGCAACGTTTCCGGCGTTTGGGCGCAGCTTCAAAAGCGTAGGGGATGTTGCTGGCTTTCGACGTACATACTGGAAACGCTATATTTGCGTTGGCCAGGCAGCGGAATGAAGTCGAGCGCAATGTATTCAATTCCGTCAAATAGAGAAGGCTGCAGGCGAACCCAAGCGCGCCACCGCCTTATCCGGTCGCTAAGCGTTCCAACTTCGATGCCCAGGTATTCCGCAAGAGAATTGAAATCCGGCCATCGACTGAGGCAAATGGCGTAGGCGGTTGCCTGAGAATAGCTGCTTGTCTGCGCCAGTTCTAGTGGATTGGGATCTTCACGCCGTTCCAGCGCCAGCGAGGGATCGGACGCCTCAGACGCAACTAAGGTCCCAGCCAGGCCAGTGCCAGCTTCGCCATCGTTCCGGTCCCAATTCCTGTCCAGGCGGAGCGCCATGCCAATTCTGGTTTTCAGCCGCTTGACGAACTTCGAGTAGAGCCTGCGGATCATCGAGTCCTGGTCATCGGGACACGACAGGTCGAGCGGCCTTCCGGCGATAGCCAATTCCTCGGTCATTACCCACGCTTCGTTCTTTACATCGTCCAGCGAAACCTCTCCACGGGAATGCCTAACGATGCGCTTGAGACCAGCAATACAGTCCCGGAAAAATATTTCGAGCGGCGACAAATCTCCACCTGCCGTATTTGTGATGACGCAGCAGTGTAAAAGTGACGTATCCGATCGATCAGGGCAATATGGCCAAGAAACGCGCCGTTTATCTGAGGCAGAATGTAACGTATTGAATATATAGCGATAAGTTACTGCGGGGATCTATTCAAGCGTTTCGTCAGTTGATGCTAGAACTTGGGCAATTGCCATTTCGACGGTCTGGAGTTCGATCCCCGTTCGGCTCTCGAACTAGCCAAAGATCCAAACAGCCAGTATATTGAGGGTACCGTATTTCATCTATTATGGAAATAATTGCATTTACAGTAAACTTTCCATCTGATACACTACGGCTTCATTAATTCCCTAATAAGGGTCTTTCAGGGAGTTATAATGGATCTTATTGGATCAAGATATGCTCAAGACTGAAGGGCGAAGCCGCCTCTCTGCCGTCTTGCGAGGTGGTCGAACGCTCATCTCGATTCAAGACGCAACGCTTGCCCTCGGACTCGGGCGGAGCGCCGCAGCGAAGGTGCTCGCACGTTGGCAGCGCCAAGGCTGGGTAACACGCGTTCAGCGCGGCCTCTATGCGCCCATACCGCTAACATCCACGCCCGGCGACCAGGTCATCGAGGACCCGTGGACGTTGGTCCCTGAATTGTTCAGCCCAGGATATGTGGGCGGTGCTAGTGCCGCGCATCATTGGGACCTCACAGAGCAGTTGTTCCGAAGCATCTTTGTTTTCACGGCCAAGCCCGTTCGTCGAAAGACACACGCGGTCTACGGTACGACATTCATCCTTCGGCACATGCCAGAGGACAAGCTGTTTGGCACGCGCTCTCTCTGGAGAGGCCGCATTCGGCTTCAGATATCAGACATCCATCGAACTATCGTCGACATGCTCGACGATCCGGCAGCGGGCGGCGGAATTCGCCATGTCGCCGATTGCTTGAATGCCTATTTGAAGCGGTCCGACACGGCACCCGAGACATTGATCGACTATGCCGGTCGGCTCGGCAATGGGGCTGTCTTCAAGCGCCTCGGTTTTCTCGCGGAACGCGCTGGCGTGGCCGAGAGGTTGGTCAAAGCTTGTGCAGAGAATCTGACGAAGGGTAACGCGAAGCTCGATCCGGCGTTACCATGCCCACGTCTGATCAACCGCTGGCGGCTCTGGATTCCTGACGCATGGAAGCTGGAGGCCGCCAATGATTGATCGCTCTGAAATCATGGAGGTTGCGACTGACCTGTCGCTCTCGCCAGAAGTAGTTGAAAAGGATTACGCGCTAGGCTGGTTGCTGGCAGGCATCTATCGCAATGAGGAGCTTGCAAGCGCATGGACCTTCAAGGGCGGGACATGTCTGAAGAAATGCTACTTTGAGACCTACCGGTTCTCGGAAGACTTGGACTTCACGATCAGCACGGAACAGCAGATCGACGAAGGATTTCTCACGGCTGCCTTCACTCAGGTTGTGGAAGGTTTATACGACGAAGTCGGCCTAGAGATTCCGGCCGACCAACTGCGCTTCAATGTTTACCGCAACAAACGAGAGGGTCTCAGTTGCGAGGGCCGCATTTACTATCGCGGTCCACTCGCGCGCGCGGGAGACCTCACTCGAATCAAGCTTGACCTGACTGTTGACGAGGTGCTTGTGCTGCCGCCCGTCGAGCGTCCGGTCGGTCATCCCTACAGCGATATGCCGGAAGACGGCATCATTGCACGTTGCTACGCATACGAGGAAGTATTCGCCGAGAAGGTACGTGCCCTCGCTGAACGCACTAGGCCGCGTGATCTCTATGATGTCATCAATCTCTTTCGCAACGGTGAGTTTCGGCCGGCTTCCCAGGCGGTGCTCGACGTCTTGCGCGACAAGTGCGCATTCAAGCAAATCGAGATACCGACGTATGCCAATCTCGCTGGCAAGACGGATGAACTTCTCGCCGACTGGCAGGCGATGCTCGGACACCAGCTACCGATGCTTCCACCGTTCGATGCCTACTGGGCAGCGCTCCCAGAGTTCTTCACCTGGCTCGAAGGTGGAATGGCACCAGATGAGCCTGAGAATGCGCCACTGGGGGTTGAGGAAGTCCTGTTCCGTCCGTTAGTCGGAGCGCTACGCCACCAGGGTTTTGCGGGCTCATCTTACCTGGAGATCATCCGGTTTGCGGCGGCGAACCACCTTTGTGTGGACCTCGGTTATCAGCGCAGCGTTCGGCGGATTGAGCCATACTCACTGCGCCGTACGAACGCCGGCGATATCCTTCTCTATGCCGTTAAGACCAATACCGGCGAGGCGCGAAGTTACCGGCTTGACCGCATCGAAAGCGCCCAAGCGACATCACAGGGCTTCGTGCCTAGATACGCGGTGGAGCTCTCACCAACGGATGCAGGATTGATCCAGACTATCTCACGGAGCGTCGGCCTTTCTCGTGGGTTTCGTGCGCCGTCGACACGACCTCGTACCTCCCGAGCCCTCGGGCCAACCTATGTCTACCAGTGCAACACCTGCGGTAAGAAGTTCGACCGCAAGACACGGAATTCATCTATGCGGCCGCACAAGACCGAGCAGGGCTGGCAATGCTCGGGGCAAACGGGCCACCTGGTCGATACGAGGTGGTAGTGTGCCGAGTTATGTGCAAAAAGGTTGAACCCCCTCCAGGCTGAGGCGGGAGGGGTGGTCATGGTGTAGGTTGATGAATATCGAGTCCGTCAACCACTCCCTGCAAGGAGCACACCATGACCACGAAGAAGCGTAGTACGAAGTTGCCTTCAGTGAAAGCCCTGAATGAAAGTGTCGTCATTGGTGCCCACTTTTCATGTCGCTTAATCTTCGCTATCCCCGATCCTTCGCAAAGCTGCTGTCCATAGGCTTCGCCCTGGTCGCGTTGCCGCTATTGATCGGCCTCGTCGGCAATGCCGTCACCATCCGTCGGCTGGCGGCCCAGAGTCAGCAGACGGTCTACCAGGCGGTGCAGGTCACCCAGGCGAGCCGATCCCTACAGGAAACTGTGTCGTCCCTCGAGCGGGTGGCGCGCCAGTACCTGGTACTGAAGGATCCTACGCTTAAGGAGACCTATCATCATCTCCATGGGAGATTCGTCGAGACGGGGCAGCGGCTATTGGCGCTGCCTCTGACCGAAGTTCAGCGGCAGGAGCTGAATCGGTTGCTGGCCGAGGAACAGGCCGTCTTCGCAGCGATTGACGCTGGACGCCAAGGCGACGTTGCGGCAGGTTTTGACGACCTGGCCGAGTTGGCCCGCTCGCTGCTCAATCACGGCAGCGAAGGCATCGAACGGGAGGTAGAGTCCCTGCGCACCCTCGCCGGCGATGCGGAAACCGTCGTGTACGGCCAGTTGCTGGCGTTATTGCCGGTTGCGGTCTTCCTGGTGCTGGGGTTCATCTATCTCCTGGCGCGGCCGATCGCCGAGCTGGGTCGGGGCATCCGCGGCCTGGGCGAGGGCCGCTTCGCCCGGAAGATCGCCATCAGCGGCCCCGAGGACTTGGAGCAGTTGGGGCGTCAGCTCGACTGGCTGCGTTTGCGGTTGATACAACTGGAGGATCAAAAGAGCCGTTTCCTCCGCCACGTGTCCCACGAGTTGAAGACGCCCCTGACAGCCCTGCGGGAAGGCTCCGATCTTCTAACGGAGCGAGTGGCAGGGCCGCTGACGGCGCAACAGGAGGAAATTGTCCACATCCTCAAGGAGAACAGTCTCCATCTGCGCCGCCTTATCGAAGACCTGCTCAGCTACAGCGCCGCCGAGTTTCAACAGTCCTCGCTCAAGCTCCAGACGATCGATCCAGCGGACCTTGCGGCTCACGCCACGGAGAAACATCGTCTGGCGATATCGGCCAAGAATCTAGTGCTGCAGGTGGATGTGGCGGACTTCGGGTTGGTGGCCGATGGTGAGCGGCTACGCGTATTATTGGACAACCTCATTTCCAATGCCATCAAATTCTCACCACCGGGCGGTACCATAACGCTGACGTGGAAGATGGAGGACGGCTATGCGCTGCTCGATGTGGCGGACGAGGGACCCGGCGTGGCGCCCGAAGACAGGGAACGGATATTCGATCCTTTCTACCAGGGGGCGGTGCGGGGTACCTCGTCCGTGAAGGGATCCGGGCTGGGACTGTCCATAGCGAGAGAACACGTCCTCGCCCATGGCGGTCGGATCGAGTTGGTGCAGGGGCAGAAATCCCGCTTTCGGGTTGTACTGCCGCTCGGCCATCCGGCAGTTGCGCAGCCATGAATCGATTCTTACTTGGCTGTGTCGTGACTCTGTTTGCAGGATGTGGGGCTTTACCTTGGACTTCCGTTCAGGGCGATCACTACTGGCTTAAGCCCGGCGCGCCGCGACCGGCGACCCGAGTGGAATCGCTGCTGGCTTACGCCGACTACGCACGCGGCCTGTCCGGCGCCGAGTCGGCGAAGGAGCACGAGCGCCTGCGCAAGGACTTCGCCGCCCAGAATCGCTCCGATTTCATCCGACTCCAGTACGCCTTGCTGCTCTCTGTTTCAGCCGCTCCGGGGCGCGACCTTGCACGTGCCCGCCAACTGCTGGAACCACAGCTGAAAGAGGATGGCCGCGACGTCGATCTCCGGCGGCTGGCAGCCTACGTCCATGCCGGAATTGGCGAGTTGCTCGATACCGATCGTCGCTACCGCGAAGAACAGCGGCGAAGCCTCAGCCTCGAGCAAAAGTTGGAGGCGCTCAAGTCTATCGAGCAACGGATCATCCAGCGTACAGTGCCGGAGGCAAGCCGATGAGCACCGATAAGGCCAACCTACTGTTGGTGGATGACGACCGAGACCTGCTGCGCCTTCTCTCCATCAGGCTGACCGCGGTTGGGTACCGGGTAACGGTGGCTGAAAGCGGCGAGCAGGCCCTGGCCTGCATCGCCGCCGAACGCCCGCACCTGGTGCTTTCCGATATGCGCATGGGTGGCATGGATGGTGTGGCCTTGTTCGACACCGTCCATAGGGCCTATCCCACCCTGCCCGTGATCATTCTCACCGCCCACGGCACAATTCCGGAAGCAGTGGAGGCGATGCAGCGCGGTATTTTCGGTTACCTGACCAAGCCCTACGAGGTCAAGGAACTGCTGGCGCAGATCGAGCGTGGTCTGGCCTTGAGCGGAACGCCAGCCGCCGGCCAGGCGGACGAGACATGGCGGGCAGAGATCATCACGCGCAACCCGGCCATGGAGGACCTCCTTGCCCAGGCCAAGTTGGTGGCGGCTGGGGACGCCAGCATACTCATCCGCGGCGAATCGGGCAGCGGCAAGGAAATGCTGGCGATGGCCATACACCGGGCGAGTCCGCGCCGAGGAAAACCTTTCCTGGCGGTCAACTGTGGCGCGATCCCCGAGGCTTTGCTCGAGTCGGAACTGTTCGGTCACGTCAAAGGCTCCTTCACCGGCGCCATTAGAGACCACCGCGGGTTGTTCCAGGAGGCCGAAGGCGGTACGCTGCTCCTCGACGAGATCGGCGATATGCCGACGGTCCTCCAGGTCAAGCTGCTGCGGGTGTTGGAGGAAAAGCAGCTGCGGCCCGTGGGCGGCTCACGGTCCGTGTCGGTGGACGTGCGCATCATTTCCGCCACACATCGCCGGTTGGAGGACGAGATGCCTGCGGGCCGCTTCCGCGAGGACCTCTTCTACCGACTCAACGTTGTTTCTCTCGCCATTCCGGCACTTGGCGAACGACGCGACGACATCCCTCTCTTGGCTAAAGACTTTCTGCGGCGGCTGGCAGAGCGCTACGGCAAGACACTTACCGGATTCGCTCCCGACGCGATGGAAGCCTTGGCCAAGGCGGCCTGGCCAGGCAACGTCCGTCAACTGAACAACGTGGTGGAGCAGGCCGTGGCGCTCGCCACAGCGCCGATCATCCCGCTAGGATTGGTGCAGAAGGCCATCAGCGACGTGGATGAGACGGTCTCTTTCGAGGAGGCCCGTCGGCGCTTCGAGTGCGATTATCTGTGCCAGATACTGCGTCTGGCTGGCGGCAACGTGAGCCATGCGGCGAAGCTCGCCAAGCGCAACCGTACCGAATTCTACCGCCTTCTGGATCGCCATCAGATAGACCCGGCCGGTTTTAAGTAGCCGCCATCCTGTCGCCCTTCGGCGACACGCGAGAAACCTTTCCCATCAAGGGTCAATCGACGGGTTGGAAAATCCTGTCGCCGATCGACGACGGAACCGCGTACCGGATCCGTTTTGGTCGCTCAGTTATCTCTTTGAATTACGTGATAGTCGTGGCCTTGGCACAGTTGGTGCGAAGGCATGATGAAGCGCATTTCGGCGCGACTGAGTCGACAAGGACATAGCCGTGAAAGCAAAGCTAACTGATCGCTCTCTTAGTTGCCGCAGTAATGTCGCTGACCGGTTGCAATTCCAATCCGACGAAGCAGGAGATCGGTACAGTCAGCGGCGCCGTGATCGGTGGCATCGTGGGTTCTGCGCTGACTGCTGGCAGCACGGCCGGTACCGTCGTGGGACCCACGCACCCGATGAGGTTTTCAATCGTAGCTGATGTTTGGGAGATAGCTCATGCCTAACCTTCACGCCACGGGGCGGAACAAGCTTCTTGCCGCTTTGCCAGAGGACGAATACCAGCGCCTGCTACCGCATCTGGAGCTGGTCTCGATGTCGCTCGGTCAAGTGATTTACGCGTCTGGAGGCAAGATGAGCCATGTCTTTTTCCCCACCAACGCCATCGCGTCTGTACTGTGCGTCATGGGGGATGGCGCATCGGCCGAGATGGCCGTAGTCGGAAACGAGGGCATCGTCGGCATTTTCCTGTTCATGGGAGGCAAAACCACGACTAGTTCGGTCGTCGTGCAAAGCGCCGGCCACGCCTATCGGTTGAACGGGGACCGGCTGCTGAAGGAATTCGATCGCGCCGGTGAGTTACAGCATCTATTGCTGCTTTACACTCAGGCGCTGCTGACACAGGTGGCACAGACGGCCGTGTGCAACCGCCATCATTTATTGGAGCAGCAACTCTGCCGCTCTTTGCTGCTGAGCCTCGACCGCTCGTCCTCGAACGAGCTGGTCATGACGCAGGAACTGATCGCCAACAGGCTCGGCGTGCGGCGCGAGAGCGTCACCGAGGCCGCCGGCAACTTGCAGAAGGCAGGCCTGATCGAGTACCGCCGTGGTCACATCACGGTGCTCGACCGAGCGGGGTTGGAGGCGCACACCTGCGAATGCTACACCGTGGTCAAGGAGGAGTCCGATCGCCTGCTGCCGCAGGCCACACTACACTCCGTTGAGTTTCCCCCTGTTTTGCGCTTTCCAAACCGGAACATGCTTTTGAAATCGCGAAAGGCGGAGATGCAGGCGGTTCAGCTCAATCGATGACGATCATATGCGGGGGCAGTTCAGGGTCGGTACCCGCGGATCATCGGTATCAGATCGACGGTGCAACGCTAAGCCGTTGATGTGGGTTGCCAGTACAGACGGCATGCTACAAAAGGTCATGCATACCAAGCCCAGTTTTAGGCTCCCAACAATATTCAATTTTGCCTATCCTGTCAGCGCATGCCGAAGTGGTATCAAGCTCGGGATCACCGCCGCGATGCAAGCCGAATCGGCGCGCTGGCATCTCAAGAGGGAGACTCTGCTGCTGGTCACAGGCATCGGACAGCTGTTCCGGAGGTTAGTAATGCGCGATAGCACTCGATCCCAGAGCCTGCTGCAAAGCTTGCATCAAATCCTGTCGCACGGGGTCATCACCTTGCTTGCGGTGGCGATTGCGTTTTCCTTGCCGCAGGTGGCCCGATACATTCTCTACGAGTGGTGGCCAGTGGTGGAGAACAACGCTAACCTCCTGCTTGCGACGGAAATCGGCATGGCTTCGGTAATGGTCCTGCTATTCAATTCTGCCAAGATCATGTGGGGCAATCGGCAAAGAGTGGCGATGGCAAAACTGACTGCGCTCGCCTATGCGCGCAATGACCGCCGCAACTGGTTGTCGCGCCGTCGCGAACGCGCAGTGGTCAAACGGCTGTCGGCGGCGCGCGATGCCTGCGTACTAACGCTGACCGGATACGATACCTTCGTCGACGAGCGTAGCCTGCTGCGCGGGGCGCTGCAGGCCGCCTACGAAATTCGCGTCATGCTGGTAAATCCCGTCGGGAAGGGCTTGCAGCGACGTGTCGATTCGCTGCCTTCGGAAATTACGCTGTTGTCTTTTCACAAAGAAATCGAGGCCAGCATCGCCTGCCTCGCGGAACTGCGCAAGGCAGGCAAGAAAATCACCTTGAAATTTTACGAACATGAGCCGTTCTGGAAAGTGATTGTTCTCGGAGATCACGTCTGGGTGCAGCATTGCCATACCGGATTTGAAGTGAAACATCAGCCGGAATACGTATTTTTGCTGCAACACCACAATCCGCGAGAGGGCCTGTACGTCCCGTTCTATATGCATTTCCTGGAGCAATGGAACCAGCCCTGCCACCCGGAATACGATTTCGAGAGCAATCAGTTGATCTATCGCGACGAAGATGGAAACGAATGCGGACGCGCCGCCCTCGGCGTACCGATCAACAGTGCCTATTTTCCCGCCAATGTACCCGCGTCCACGGCCGAATATTCTCTAGCCACCCCCGGCGCCATGCCGGCCAGCGCCGACTTTCGCCTGCCGCATTGAAGCGGCTACGCTCCCTCACTCTCAGGATCACGAATAAGCTTTCAAAGCACGAGATAGGCTGGAATGCATGGCGGCGCATTGCCTAATTCACTGCTTCATGGCACGAGTACATCTTGTCGTCCTTTGGTGACACAGGGGAAACCTTTGCAATCAATGGTCAATCAACTGACTCGAAAATCCCGTCGCCGATCGGCGACGGAACCACCACCCGGATCCTTTTTTGCCCCTCAGCTATCTCATTGAATTACAAGTTAGTAGCAGCCTTGGCACACTTGGTGCAAAGACATTGGCAAGCGCGTTTCGACGCCAGCGAGTCGACAAGGACGAAGCCATGAAAACCAAGCTGATGATTTCTGCTCTAGTGGCCACAACGACCGCGATGGCCGGTTGCAACTCCAATCCGACGAAGCAGGAGACTGGCACGGTCAGCGGCGCTGTGGTCGGTGGCATCGTCGGTTCCGCGCTTACCGCCGGTAGCACTGCCGGTACCGTAGCTGGAGCCGCCGCGGGCAGTCTCGTCGGCAAACGCATCGGTAAGGAACTGGAAGGCAAATGAGCTTCCGGCAATCAGCGCCGGACGCGACCTCCGGCACCGATCGAACCGACTGATTGCTGGTTTGAACAAACGGAGAAACACCATGAAGATCTGCAACAAACTCATCATTCCCCTGTGCGCGCTGAGCCTCGTCGCCGGCTGCTCACAACAACCACCGTCACCCGCGACGATCTCGGCACTGAGCGCGGAGTTCAATTCAGCGCGGGTGGTGGTCGACTCGGACTGCATCTTCTCGGCACCGGTTAAGAACAAGTTCGTCGCCTACCGCGTCTTCGGACTCTGCCTGTTTAGCGACAGCCAACTGCGGCTGTACTACGGTGGCGAGAAACCCGCCCTGGCTTTTGCTTGGTCCATCGCCGACATCAAATCCTACGCCTTTTACACCGACACCTTCATCCTGGTTACAGACGCAGGCAACTTTGGCCTGGTGGTCAAAGACGCACCAGGTTTTGTCGCTGTCTTGCAGGAGCATCGCGTGCCCGAGGACGGCAAACTGCCGCAATTTCGCGCCAAAGATCCATCGCCATTCAATTGGATGTAGCACGGGCTCAATCTCACTATCCCCACTGATCGTGACCACCCGGCGCTGACTTAGCGGTTGTCTGACAGTGTAGGAAACGGAGAAACACCATGGAAACCCGCAACAGACTGCTCTATCCACTGCTGGTGATGGCGGCCATCGCCGTCATCGTATTCAGCGCGTTGGGCATCGCCACGATGATGGGCTACCTGCCCAGCGTCAACTCTGCCGAGAAACCGACGGCGGCGCAGACCGGAGCCAGCACGCAGCCACCCCGCAAGGACCAAGCAGCACCGCAAAAAACGGTCGTTACCTGCGCCAATTGCGGCGTTGTCGACTCGATCCGCGTCATTGAACACCGTGGCCAAGGCACCGGCCTGGGCGCCGTTGCCGGCGGCCTTACCGGCATGCTGGTGGGCAACCAGTTCGGGCGCAGCAACGGACGCGCAGCCATGACGCTGCTCGGTGGCGTCGGCGGTGCTTACGCCGGCAACGAGATCGAGAAGAACACCAAAAAATCGACCAGCTTTGAAATTCGTGTCCGTCTCGACAATGGCCGCATCCATACCGTCTACGGGGCCAGCAGTACCGCCTTCGCCGTCGGCGACAGGGTGCGGGTGGTAAACGGCGCCGTGCTGCCGCAAAGCTAGAGAGGAAGACCAACTGTGTCCGCTGGCAATATCCGTTGCCGCTTGCCCTTGTCGCTGGCCAGCCTGGCACTAGCCGTGACACTCGCCCTAAGCGGATGCGAGTCGATCGCGGTGACCGCCTTCGGCGTAGGCGCTTCCACCGGCGTGGCGCATACGCTGAACGGTTTTGCCTACCGCACGTTTACCGCTTCAGAACCTCGGGTAA
>Ga0172380_10007568_pt1 | contig 12170 bp, 17 predicted proteins | sample Leawe162metaG_FD_119747 | JGI IMG/M metagenome (GOLD analysis project Ga0172380, IMG submission 119747) | Leachate microbial communities from a municipal landfill in Southern Ontario, Canada - Leachate well 162 metaG | ecosystem: Engineered > Solid waste > Landfill > Unclassified | place...
CTGCAATGCATCCGTTTGCACGGCGGTTATAAAAAGCGCTATGGCCAGATCGGCGATATTGTGACTTGCGTGGTCAAACAAGCCGCCCCGCGCGGACTGATCAAAAAGTCCGAAGTGGTACACGCGGTTTTGGTGCGCCAGCGCAAAGAAATTCGCCGTACCGATGGTACTTATATTCGCTTTGACGAAAACGCCGCCGTGATCGTGGATAAAGACAGTAAAGAGCCCAAGGGTTCGCGCATTTTCGGACCGGTGGCCCGCGAATTACGCGCCAAAGGTTTTCAGAAAATTATTTCTTTAGCGCCGGAAGTACTCTAAATATATGTTGAAAATCAAAACCAACGACAAAATAAAAATTTTAAGCGGGAAAGACAAAGGCAAAGAAGGCAAGGTCATTCAGGTATTTTTGTCCGCCGGTAAAGTGGTGGTGGAAGGAGTCAATGTCATGAAAAAACACCTGCGTTCCCGCAAATCCGGTGAAAAAGGCCAAGTGATTGAATTATCCGCGCCTTTGGCCGTTGGCAAGGTGGCGCTCATTTGTCCCAAATGTAACCGCACCGTGCGCGTTGGTTATAAATTTGAGGCGGGCGTGAAAAAGCGCGTTTGCCGCAAATGCAAAGAATTAATTGATTAGTATTATGATCAGTTTAAAAGAACAATACCAAAAATCCGTAGTGCCCGCGCTCATGAAAGAATTTGGTTACAAAAGCGTGATGCAGGCGCCGCGGATTAAAAAATTAGTGGTGAATGTCGGCTATGGTCGCTCCCTCAAAGAGCCGGGTTTTGTGGACAATGTTACCAAAACTCTCACCAAGATCACCGGACAAAAACCGGTCCACACCAAATCCACCAAATCCATTTCCAACTTTAAAATTCGGGCCGGCCTGGAAATCGGCGCGATGGTAACTTTGCGCGGGGCGCGGATGTGGCAGTTTTTGGAAAAATTATTGCGCGTAACTTTTCCGCGCGTGCGCGATTTTCACGGTATTTCCCCCAAGAGTTTTGACAAGCAAGGTAATTACACTATTGGTTTTAAAGAAAATCTGGCTTGGCCGGAAGTAAAAGTGGAAGAAATCGATAAGATCCACGGTTTGCAGATAATTGTGAATACTACCGCGAAAAATCAGGCCGAAGGTTTGGCTCTACTTACTCAACTGGGTTTTCCCTTTATAAAAAAATAAATGACATATGGCTACGCAATCACAGATCGCCAAATCCAACCGTAAACCAAAATTTTCCACGCGCACGGTGCGCCGTTGTTGGAAGTGCGGTCGCGTGCACGGTTTTTTCCGCCGTTTTGGTTTGTGCCGTATTTGTTTTCGCGAACTAGCCAATGCCGGCAAGATTCCTGGGATACGCAAATCGAGCTGGTAATCCGTCCGAGCGGCGGATGCGCCGGAGAGGCGCGTTACTTTAATAAAATCAATAATAACTAATAACAAAATATTCAACATTATGATGACTGATCCTATTGCCGACATGCTTACACGGATTCGCAACGCCTCTTTAGTGCATAAAAAAGAGGTGGAGTTGGCTTTTTCCAAAATCAAAATGGCGATTGCCAACATTTTGGTGGCCAGCGGCTACTTGGCCAAGGTGGAAACCCGCAAAGACGGCAATAAATCTTATTTGCTTTTGACTTTGAAGTATTCCGGTCGCGAAAGTGCCATTCGTCATTTGGCGCGCGTGAGTAAGCCCGGCCATCGGGTTTATGTCAAAGCGACCGAGCTCGACAAAGTACTCAACGGTTTTGGTATGGCCATTATTTCCACTCCCAAAGGACTGATGACCGATATGGCTGCGCGCGGCGTCAAATTGGGCGGCGAAGTGATTTGCGAAGTTTACTAATTTTACGATATTAATATATGTCAAGAGTCGGGAAAAAAATTAGACCAATTCCAGCCGGAGTGACCGCCGAAGTAAAAGGTAACGAACTGACGGTTAAAGGCCCTAAGGGAGAATTGAAATTAACCATCCATCCGCGGGTTACTCTGATAGTGGCGAACGGCCAGATCGAAACCAAGGTGGCTAACGAGAATTTGGGAGACGATCGCGCTTTGTGGGGGACTTTTTCGAGCATCATCGAAAACATGTTGGATGGCGTAACCAAAGGTTTCAAAAAGGAATTAGAAATCAACGGCGTGGGTTTTAAGGCCGCTGTCAAAGGCGATACCCTAGTGCTGGATGTGGGCCATACCAACCCGACGCAGATCAAGCCGGCCAAGGCGATTAAATTTTCCGTTGATAAAAATATTATTACCGTGGAAGGACCGGATAAACAAATGGTGGGCGAGATGGCCGCGCAGGTACGCGCCGCGTCCAAACCCGAACCGTACAAAGGCAAGGGCATCCGATACATTGATGAAGTGATTCGCCGCAAGGCCGGCAAGACCGCCGCCAAAACGGCCGCGTAATTTTATAACAATGTCATCCTGAACTCCGCCCAAGGCGGGGTGAAGGATCTCCCGTAATATACAAGAGATTCTTCGCTACGCTCAGAATGACAGTAAGAAACATATATTTAAAATATAATCTCATTCGCTCGGATATAATCAAATACATTTGATTACATCCTCACTCACTTCGATTATGAGACGACTTTATAAAAAAACCAAAAATTCTTTACGCCAGGTGCGCCACGCGCGCGTGCGCGCCGTTGTGCGCGGTACCGCGAGCGCTCCGCGTTTGTCAGTTTTTCGCAGTTTGCGCGGTATGGCCGCCCAGTTGATTGACGATAGCGTCGGCAAAACGATTTGCGCCGCCGATATTAAAGAAGTAAAAGGTAAAACAGCGGAAGGCAAGACCGCCCTGCCTACCGGCAAGGCAGGCAAAGTAGCCGCCAGTTATTTACTCGGTGAACTTTTGGCGAAAAAAGCCCAGGCTAAAGGCGTGACCAAAGTTGTTTTTGATCGCGGCGGTTATCAGTATCATGGCCGAGTGGCGGCTCTCGCCGATGGCGCGCGCGCCGGCGGATTAAAGTTTTAATAAAAAATAAATATGCCTAAACCAACTCATAGACGCGGCCCCGGCCGGGAACGGGAAAAAAGCGAATTTGATCAATATATTTTAGATTTAGCGCGCGTTACGCGCGTGACCGAAGGCGGCAAACAATTGTCTTTTCGCGCCTGCGTTGTGATTGGTGATCGCAAGGGTCGGGTAGGTTATGGCGTGGCCAAGGGCGCCGATGTGCAACTCGGCGTGGACAAAGCCGCTCGCCAAGCGCGCAAAAATTTAATTACTGTTCCCATAATCAACGAGACCATCCCGCACCGGGTTGTTTGTAAATTCAAAGCCGCTACCATCATGCTCAAACCGGCTCCGCGCGGTTCAGGTATCATTGCCGGAGGCGCGGTGCGGGCGGTATTGGAATTCGCCGGCGTGCCCAATGTGTCATCCAAAATTTTGGGTAAAACCAAAAATAAAATTGTGGTGGTCAAAGCCACTTTTGAAGCGTTGAAAAGTTTTAAGCGCGCGGCGGTGGAAAAGGCGAATCAAAAGAGCCAGCCGATTCAGCCCAAACCAGTCGAGCAAAAAGTTGAAGCTAAAAAAGAATAAATATGTCTTTGCAACCCAATACAATTAAATCCGCTTCGGGTTCTCGTCGTCATCGCAAAATGCGCGGCCGCGGCAACGCCAGCGGACACGGCAATTATTCTGGTCATGGCGGCAAGGGTCAGACTGCCCGTTCGGGCGGCAGCCGGGGACTGCGCCTCAAAGCGTTCCGACGGCTCATGCAATCTACTCCCAAGCTGGGCGGTTTTCGGTCTTTAAACACCAAACCAACCGAAGTAATGCTTAAAGATTTGGATAAAAAGTTTTCCGCCGGCGCGGTGGTCAATTTGCAATCTTTGAAAGAAAGCGGTTTAATTAAAGATGCCGCCAAAGCGGCCAAGATTTTAAATACCGGCGAACTTACCAAAGCGCTCACCATTGAAGGCATTGCTTGTACCAAAGTGGCCAAAGAAAAAATCGAAAAAGCTGGAGGCGGTGTTAAGTAAAAAGTTATAAAGTTTGTAAAGTTATCAAGTTAATGGAATGCCATTATTTTAAATACTTTATAACTTTATAACTTTCAACTTTATAACTATCACATATGTGGGAAAAAATACAACAGGTTTGGAAAATTAAAGATGTCCGCGACAAACTATTATATGTCGTCGGGCTTTTGGTAATTTTCCGTCTCGTTTCCCATATTCCGATTCCAGGCATCGATATCGCCGGCCTGCGCCAATTACTGGCCGGCAATCAGCTCGTGGGTATGCTAGATTTGTTCTCGGGCGGCACCATCAAAAGCTTTTCCATCATCATGCTCGGTGTCGGTCCTTACATTACTTCTTCCATTATTTTCCAGTTGCTCGCCATGATCGTGCCGTCGCTTGAGGAATTATCCAAAGAAGGCGAATCCGGTCAGGCCAAAATAAACATGTATACCCGTTGGCTCACTGTTCCTTTGGCGTTTTTGCAATCTTACGGCATGATCAAACTTTTGGGGCAGGGTGGTCGGCATCTTTTGGGTAATACCAGTATTTGGCAGATCGTAATAATGATGACTACCATTACCGCCGGTACGATGTTTCTCATGTGGCTGGGCGAACTTATTACCGAGAAAAAAGTGGGCAATGGCGTGTCGCTACTCATCTTCGCCGGTATCGTGGCCGGTTTACCTACTACTTTGCAAACCGCGGTAGTCAACTATACTTCGGCTGATTTTTATACTTTTGTTTTGTTTGGCCTTATCGCCATTTTGACTGTGGTGGGCGTGGTGTTTATCAACGAGGGCCAGCGCAATATTCCGGTGTCATATGCCAAGCAGGTACGCGGCAATCGCGTGTACGGCGGGGCCAACACTCACTTGCCTTTGCGGGTGAACATGGCCGGCGTGATTCCGATTATCTTTGCCATTTCTCTTATTTTATTTCCGCCGATGATCGCGCAGTTTTTTGTGCATGCCCAGTCGGCTTGGATCGCGGGCGCGGCCACAACTGTCATTAATTTTTTCCAAAATCAGATCGTGTACGCGGTTTTGTACTTTTTACTGGTGTTCGGTTTTACTTTCTTCTATACCGCCGTAATTTTCCATCCGCAAAAAATTGCCGAAAATTTACAGCGCCAGGGCGGATTTGTGCCGGGCATTCGGCCGGGTAAAGAAACCCAAGAATATTTACAGCGCACCATGAATCGGGTGAATTTGATTGGCGCTTTGTTTCTGGGACTCATCGCCATTTTACCTCTCATTTTGCAAGGCGCGATGGGCACGCAGTCGCTCGCGATTGGCGGCACTTCACTTCTCATCGTCGTGGCCGTGGCCATTGAAACCGCCAAGCAAATCGACGCGCAGGTGACGATGCATGAGTACGATCGGATATAAATTATTAAGCTGCTATATTTTTCCCGGCGTCCTGTTAAGGGCGCTTTTTGTTCTTGATAAGATGTTTCATTTATGATACATTAGCTACAGTAGCTACAGTAATTTATTAATTTAATAGTGCAATTTTATGGGACTATTCGGCCCTTCTATCAAATACTCACAGCGCGAGCATCAATTGCCCGAAATTGATCTCAAACGGTTCTTGGGGCATATTCATATCGCTCCCGGCAGTACAGTGACTTCGGCCGATGAGGGTGCGGTGGAGAAGGCCCTATTGGCGCGGCGCGGTGGCGATGGGTCCATTTCTTTGCAGCAAATTTACGAGGTGCTTTTGCAGTTGCGACACCAAAATGTAATTACCAAAATTGATTTTCAGACACTGATGAAAGATTTCGAGCAGTATTATTCGGAACATTATCAAGAATAAATTTATGTCCACTGACATAAAAAAAGTATTAATTTTTCTCGGTCCGCCCGGATGCGGCAAAGGCACGCAAGCCAAAAAAGTGGCGGCTAAATTTGGTTATGGCCATATTTCCACCGGCGACTTGTTGCGTGCGTTGGAGAATGATCCGCAGGGCGACACCGAAGATAAGAAAAAATTAGCTGAAATGAAAGCTGGGAAATTGGTTTCGGATAATTTGATATATAAGCTGGCTTTTCGTGAAATTGAAAAATATCTAGCGGCTGGGCAGGGAGTGGTGCTCGACGGCGCCATTCGTAATTTAGCGCAGGCGCAAAAATATCAGGAATTTTTTGAATCAAAAAAATTGGCCGGTGAAGTAATGGTGATAGAAATTGCCCTTACCGATGAAGAGTCGTTCAATCGCCTCACTAAGCGGCGCGTCTGCGCGCAGTGCGGTGAAATTATTCCATACTTACCATCGACTAAGGATCTTAAAAAATGTCCCAAATGCGGCGGTGAGCTCAAAATTCGCCACGACGATGATCCAGAGGTTATTAAAAAGCGTATCGTGGAACAGGGCAACATCGCCCTTCGGCCAATTTTGGATTATTATGAGGGACTGGGAGTTTTGGAAAAAGTCGATGGCATGGGGACGATCGAGGAAGTGGAAAAAGAAATCGAAAAGAAATTATAAATACCAGCCGCGAGTCGGCAATTGAGAAATTAGAAATTATTGTTTTGTCATCCCCGCGAAAGCGGGGATCTGCCCCGTCGTTAGGCGGGGTTTTGTTATATAAAAAGCCGCCGTTGATGTTATCGCAGGCGGCAAAGTGTTGGGCGAGCATCTTCTCAAAGGAGCAGAAAACTCAGTCCCGGCCCCATGGTCAAGGCCCAGTCCTTGGATGGGCCACCCAGGGTGACGGTTGTGCTGATGGGGAAGAGAAAAGAGATCTCTTTTGTAATCACCACTCCCAGCGCCAACCCACCGCCGAGCAGATGGGTAATCTCTTTACCATTCGCCGCATATGGCGGATTGAGCTGGTAAAAAACGAAAGGGTTCAAGCTCAACTTTTCTGTGGCGAAGAATATAGGGCCACTCAATGCATATGGCGCCGGATTGAGCGCAGTATTTGGCGAACCAACTCCCATCTCACTTGACCACCCCACCCATGAATTAATCGGGTTGATCAAATTCAATCCTACGGTTGTGGCTGGCGGTAGCGGAATGGCGTTGCTCCCATCGGCCGGGAACACGATCGTTCCCAACTCGTAGACATTGATATACAGGTTCCCCCAAGAGGTAGGGGTGGTCGTGGCGGGCTGTTCTTCTGCCCACACGGTGGTGGCGGAGGCGAGAGTGATGGCGATAAAAAGAGCGATTTTAATGGTCTGTTTCATGATATTTCTCCTGTTTTCGGGTTGGCGCTAAGTCGAGGACATCTCAGCTTAGCTAGACATTATATCATAAATTTTATAAATTGTCCATATTTTGTCATATATTTTATAACACGATATTACCTAATTACGGCTTAAATTAGCCAGTATTTGAAGTTGTTGTCAAAATTATTGACAAATACCAAAAATCATGATATAATATAAGCATGGGTGTTTATATATGTTTTTAGAAAAATCTCTTCAAAATATCGATTTGACCGAGAAACAAGCCAAAGTATATTTGGCCGCTTTGGAATTGGGTTATGGAAGCGTGCAGGATATCGCTCAAAAAGCGGGCTTGAAACGACCTACCGCTTATGTGATTATTGACGAGTTGGTCCAGAAAGGATTTTTATCGGTTGGCCCCGGCAAGCGAGGTAGTTCGTATGTGGCGGAAAATCCGGAAAATTTTAAATCAAAATTAGAGGAAAAGAAAAAATCACTTGATTACGCTCTGCCATTTTTGCGGGCGATGTACAGTGAAGAAAAAAGCAAACCGCAGGTGAGAGTTTACGAAGGCGTGGAGGCAATGCGCCAGATATATTTTGAAACGATTTGGAAAAGCAAAACCGAAATTTTATTTTTTTCTTCCGTAAAAAAGATTTACGAAGTATTGCCGGATTTATTGGATCATTGGCTGGAACATTCCAAAGAAAAACAGTATCAATTAAACACGCGCGAACTGATTAATCCCGATGCGAAGAGCCTGGAATATGGCCGGCGTGCGCTTAAAATTAATCCGGTGGCGCAAGTGAGAGTGGTGCCGAAAGATGCCAAAATATTTTTTTCCGATACCGACAACGCTATTTTTGATGATAAAATAATGCTAGTGTCATTTAAGGATAAATTATTTACTACTATTATTCAAAGTGCTGTTTTAGCGGATTCCATGCGTGCTTTATATGAGTTGGCTTGGGCGCAGGCGGTTTCGTTAGATAAACTTTTAGAGAGTAAGTAGGGGCGATGCTGGAAGATTGCCAGCCAGTATGACTTATGTTATACTGGTCTTGTATTTTTTAAGGTATTTATGCTCATAAAACGACCAGACGAAATCAAACAAATCATTGCTAGCGGCCATATTTTAGGCGAGATTTTAAGTAAGCTCGCGAAAATGTCCAAGGCCGGAGTGACGACCTGGGAAATCGACCAAGCGGCCGAAACGATGATTATCAAAGCCGGCGGCAAGCCCTCGTTTAAGGGTTATATGTCGCACCATTATGATCCGCCGTTTCCTACCACCATTTGTGCTTCGCGTAATCAAGAGTTGGTGCATGGCATTGCCAAAAAAGAAACCGTTTTACAGGACGGCGATGTTTTTAGTATAGATATCGGGATGGAGTGGCCTGTAAAAGGAACGAAAAATAAAGAGCAGAGAGGTCGAGGATGGTATACGGATACGGCGGTTACTTTATCTATAGGCGAAATTGAGCCAAAAGCGCGCGAGCTCATGCGGGTTACCAAGCAGGCGCTGGAGGTGGGTATCAAAGCGGTGCGCCCGGGGTATAGCGTGGCTGAAGTTGGCAAGGCGATTGAGAAGTATGTAAAGTCGCAGGGCAAATACGGCATCATCCGCGATTTGGTGGGGCATGGGGTGGGACATGAGGTACACGAAGAGCCGCGCGTGCCGAATTATTACGACAAAAGTTTAGAAAAATTTATTTTAAAGCCCGGTATGGTGATTGCGATTGAGCCGATGATATCGCTCGGCGGCCATGAAGTGACCACCGGTCCGGACGGCTGGACGATTGAGATGGCCGACGGAAGTATCTGCGCGCATTTTGAGCATACGGTGGTGGTGACGCGTTGGGGTCGGGAAGTGGTGACGCGCCGGCCGAATGAGAAAAGCGAAAAGATATAATTTGTCATTCCCGCGCAAGCGGGAATCTACGCTTATGAACATACTCGCAATTGACTTTGGTACAAAAAATATCGGGCTCGCGTGGTGTGACACGGGGATTGGGGTGGTGTTGCCGTACGGCGTGGTGAAAAAAACAGAATTGGCCGGGTTTATTGCCAAAGAAAAAATAGACAAGGTAGTTGTTGGCTTGCCGCTGGGTTTGGATGGGAAAGAAAACGCCAATACGGTGCGGGTAAAAAAATTTGCCGATGAATTACGCGCGCAAATTTCCGCGCCGGTGGAATTTTTTGACGAAAGATTTTCCAGCCAACAAGCCGATCGCTCCGAGGGCGGTGCGAGCCGCGACGAGAAGTCGGCGATGGTGATTTTGGAGGGATATTTGGCGAAAAATAAATTGTCATCCTGAGCGAGACCGAAGGCCGAGCCGAAGGATCCCTTCGATCTCGTTGTTTAAGAGATTCTTCCTGCCTGCCGGCAGGCAGGCGCTTCGCTCAGAATGACAAACTTATATGCACAGCATAATTTTGTCCCGTCGCGATTTTAGAGAGAATGATCAGATGATCTCCTTTTACACTTTGGAGAAAGGCAAAGTGGAGGCGCTCGCCCGCGGGGTAAAGAAAATTTTAAGCAAAAACGCGGCGGCCCTAGAGCCGTTTTGTTTTGTCGAAGCTGAAATTATTCCCGGCAAAGAAATCGCGCGTCTAGGTAGTGTGACGCCGATAAATATTTTTAAAAATATCCGGGCGGATTTGGAGAAAAGTTTATTAGCCGCTTACGCCGTGAATTTATTGGATAAAGTTACTCATCCCCACGAACCCGACCCGCGTATTTTTAAATTGCTGGTCAGTTGGTTGGAGTGGCTGGACTCGGCCGCTGTCATCCCCGCCATGCCTACCGGCAGGCAGGCGCAGGCGGGGATCCAGGGGGATAACAAAAGTGTCTGGATTCCCGCTTTCGCGGGAATGACAATTGACGTTTTCGTCATCAAACTTTTCTATCTTCTCGGGTTTGACATTACCAAAGTAAAAAATATTCCTCTGTCCGCTCGGCGCGAACTGGCGCAACTGCTCAAAGAAAAGTGGGGCGTAAAATGTCATCCTGAGCGCAGCGAAGGATCTATGGCCGCTTTGCGTCAAACCATTTACCGTTTCGCGGTTTATCACAGCGAACGGAAATTAGGGGATTGGGGAAAGATATTAAATGTTGTTAAATAAAAAAGGCGTCACACGGGACGCCACGGAGTATTAGGCCAAAGAGCGTTGACAATTTGGTTTGCCAACCAACCCAGTAGAGTGATCACGGCTCCAATCCCGATCACCGCTGGGTTCAACAAGAACAAGAACAACACGATTATAATAATTTCTCTCATTGATAATTCTCCTTGAGGATGTTTGCCTACAAGGTAGCATATGCTCACAGGGGATTATTGTCCAGTGGATAAGTATGGCAGCTTGCGAAAATAGGCGAAATTTGATAAGATTATATCACTATGCAAACATTTATTAAGGATTTGGCAGTAAAAGTCGGGCAAGAAGTTACTATCAAGGGCTGGTTGTATAATCAGCGTTCTTCGGGCAAGATCGCGTTTTTGGAAATTCGCGATGGATCGGGTTGGGTGCAGGCGGTGGCTTCGCAAGATGAAGTCGACGAGGCAATGTGGGGAGAAATTGGAAAATCCGGCCACGAGTCATCTGTCGAAATTATCGGCAAAGTCGCGGAGCATCCCAAGAAAAAAGGTGTATTTGAAATTCAAGTTAAAAATTACAAGTTGATATCTAATTCGCAAGATTACCCCATTGCTCTCAAAGACCACGGTCCGGATTTTTTGTTGGATAATAGGCATTTGTGGTTGCGTAGTAAAAAACAATGGGCGATTTTACGCGTGCGCGATGCGGTTTCTTTCGGTTTGCAAAAGTTCTTACGCGAGGAAAATTTTGTTAGGGTGGACGCGCCAATTTTACAAGCAACATCCTGTGAAGATACCTCTGAATTATTTAAAATAGATTTTTTTGGCGAACCAGCTTACTTAACTCAGTCTGGTCAGTTATATATTGAAGCGGCGGAGATGAGCTTGGGGCGCGTTTATGATTTTGGGCCGGTATTTCGCGCGGAAAAATCAAAAACCCGCAAACATTTGAATGAATTTTGGATGATGGACGCGGAGTTGCCATTTGAAAATTTAGAGCAGATGATGGACTTTATTGAAAAAATGATTAAGCGGATTACAGCCGATGTTTTGGTGGAATGTCGTGAGGAATTACAGATATTAGAGCGCAATATTAAACCGTTGGAACATGTACGCGATAGTGGTTTTATTCGCTTAAAACACAAAGAGGTAATTGAAAAGTTGAATCATGAATTTCAAGCCGGGCTTACTTTGGTGGATGATATCGGCGCGCCGGAAGAAGAAAAAATCGCCAAGTTGTACGATGTCCCGGTTTTTGTTACTGATTGGCCGGCGGTAATCAAAGCGTTTTATATGCCACATTTTATGGACGGAGACATGGAGCGAGTGCGTTCGGTTGACCTCATTGGTATCGAAGGATACGGTGAATTAGTTGGCGGGGCGGAGCGTGAATATGATTTAAGCAAACTAATTGAAGTAATGAAAAAACGTGGCTATAAGTTAGAAGATTATGAGTGGTACCTAGATCTCAGACGCTACGGGTCGGTGCCACATAGTGGTTTTGGTTTTGGTTTGGAAAGAATGGTGGCGTGGTTGTCGGGAATTCATCATGTGAGAGAGGCAATACCGTTTCCTCGAACGCTTAATCGGTTGCGGCCATAATTTACCCGTGTTATACTACAGACATCAAATTAATTGAGATTGGCAAGCTCATGAAAACTTCCGTTTATATTTAAAACCCAAATATATGGTGGAAGAAGAAAAAAATAAAAAAGAGGTGGGTGCGGAATCGCAAGAGAAAAATACAGCAGCTAAGCAACAAAGGGCAAAAAGAGACACGGCCGCTCAACGAAAGTTGGCCGAAGCTCTCGCACACCCAGCCAACGAAAAAATTGATACAACCATCCCCAAAGAGGTAGGAATTTTTGACTATGTAGCGAATCTCTTGGGGGTTGAACGCGGAGATGAAGGAGATAAA
>Ga0172380_10007569_pt1 | contig 12168 bp, 24 predicted proteins | sample Leawe162metaG_FD_119747 | JGI IMG/M metagenome (GOLD analysis project Ga0172380, IMG submission 119747) | Leachate microbial communities from a municipal landfill in Southern Ontario, Canada - Leachate well 162 metaG | ecosystem: Engineered > Solid waste > Landfill > Unclassified | place...
AAATTTCAAAAAGTATTACCCGATGCAAACTCAAAATTATTATTATCGGACAATAAGTCCGAAGTTGTCCACTCGGGTGGACAAACTGATTTAGAACTGCAAAATTTAGGCGTAAACAAACTTTATGAACTTGCCAGTCTGGAAGATGACGAACTTACACAGCTTTTAAAAAAGGGAAAAGTTAAGGTTGGCGATGGCGAAATTACCATTGATGATGTGAGGGATCAATCCGCAAAAGAGTTCAGCAAACAGATTGCGGAGTTAAGGAAAAAATACTCTTCCAAAATAAGCCAGTTAAGTGAAGATAACGAAACCCTGAAAGAAGAATTAATTATAAAAGATAAAACCAACCGGAAACTTCAGCAGCGTTTATTAGATGCCGAAGAACTTGAACTTAAGTACGGACCCGGCGCCAGCTTGTTAGAACATAAAAAAGCCAACATAAACAAAGCCAGGGAAATGTTCAACGATGCAATTGAGTACTTAGTGCGCAGTAATGTTAACGTGGAAGATCCGCAATCCGTTCAAAAAGATTTGTGCGATACAATAAGAAAAATTGATGAGCTTCATCAGCGGGCGGAAAGCTACTTTAATGAAGTAATTGCAAATGTAAGTTTATAAAAACCGGTCAACTAAAATTATAGGAGAATTTCCGATGGAAGATAATGAAAATAAAGGTAATGCTTTAGAGTTTAATAGCCTAGCAGGCGATTGGAATATTAATCCTCTGGTAAAAACAGGTGAAGCTTATTATCAATTTGGGGATAATGAGCCTGTAAAGTTTGCTGAACTTTATGATCACAATGCGCTTATGATCTGCCTTAAACAAACGCCGCCATCCCAATCAGATCCTTCAATACAAAACTCTGCCGAAATAAGATTTGCAGATGCCAAAGGAAATTTATTCAGGCTATTTATAAAAGATTGTTTTTAACTGAGGCTTTATATGAATACTGCACAAAAATATGAAAGGAGCATTGCCACTAAAAAACAAGTACGCGCTTTAAGTACACTTGCTTCCAAAATATACAACAGTGATGAAGCATTTAAATATATGCTTCTTAATAATTACGGTGTGGAAAGCAGAAAGCAGCTTACGGGCGCGCAGGCAGGCGAGCTTATTACAAGGTTTTCCGCAATGGTAGGAGGCAAGCATAAGCCCGGCAGCAGCGAGCGAAATAAAATTAAAAAGCACATTTTCGGCAAAGGACAGCGCGGGCACCAAAGGCATCTTACACCGCTGCAGGCGGAGCGGATAAATATATTATCAGATTTAATGTACTGGGATGAATACCGCCTGATGGGTATGCTTAAAAGGCAAACGAGTAAAGCAACAGCAGTATCATTCCTTATGAATTATGAAGCTGTAAAAGTTATTATTGGAATGCAGCGTATTTATGCCAACGGGGATAGGGACTTGAATTTAAAAATAAACGCAATGACGAATGCGGAACTAATCGGGCTTCCTAAAAAATCAATCAACCGGGAAAATAAATATGCTTGAATTAGATTATGCACAAATAAAAAGAGAGCTGGGCGCTACACCAAAAAACTTTAGGACCGCAGTAATAAACGGTTACGCGCAAAAACTTGGTGTAAGCAGATTCACTATTTACCGCGGTCTGCGTAATGTTTACGGACCTGCAAAGGTTATAAAAAAAGAATGCTCTGTTGATCAGAAATTAATTGATGAAGTTGCAAAATTAAAAACCACCGGGGCGGGCTTAAGCTTAGATGAGCGCGAACTATCTACAGAACTCTGTATAGAAATACTGCATAGCAAGGGAATTATCTTAGAGCCTGATGCATTAAAAGTAAGTACGGTTAACAGGCGGTTAAAGCAATCCGGGTTCCGGCAGAAAGAAAAAATTGTACGGGTGGAAGCGCAGTATGCAAACCAGCAGCATCAACTTGATTTTTCCAGGAGTAAATATTTCCAGCTTCTTAAATTCGATTCTTATAAAAACGATTACCTGCTTAAAGTTTCCGGCAAAACATTATTCTATAAAGAAGATGAAACAAAACTCCGCACCTGGTTAATTGGAATAACCGATGCTTACAGCCGGGTTTCACTGGCGCGTTTAATTCCTGCTACCGGTGAAAGTGCATTGATAGGAATTGAATTTCTTAACTTTGCGTACGCCCGCAACGATGATGAACACCCGCTTAACTATATACCCGATATTCTTAAGACAGATAACGGATCGTTCATTAAAGATCACTCGGTTAAAGCAATGCTGGAGGCTTTGGAAATACAATCGGAATTATCAGAACCATTCAAACACCGTGGCATACAAAAAAGGGAAGCTGCCTGGAAGGAGATTTGGCGGCGCTTCGAGCTTAAGCTTGCTTTGCAAATCGGCGATGGAAAAACAATCGGGATGATGGATTATAACGAACTGCTGCACGATCACATGATAAAGCAGCTTGACGCAAAACATCCTGTAAAAAATGAAACCCGCGGGCACGTGTACCGTGCAAGCCTTTCAGCTAACCCGCCGCGCACAATTGATGTAGATCTTAGAGAAGTTGCATTCAAAGTAGAGTACCGCACAGTTGGACCGGATTGCATGATAAGCTTGAATACTGAAAAGTACGAAGCTCCTTTATTTGCGCTCGGCAAAAGAATTAAAGTTTATAAGAACAGACTTGGCGAAGTTGTTGGTGATTTGATTGAAGAATTTCATAAACCCTTTACGCTTAAGCCAACTGAGGGATATGTTGAACTTGGCAACTTTGAACACAGGGAAAAACAAACATACGTTGAGAGGATAGAGGCAGAGGTAAAGCAGGCAAAGGGAAAACAGGTAAAGGAAGAGGCAAAGCAGTCAGTTAAAGTTAATTACCTTCCGGTACGTTCTAAAAAGCAAACCATCAATACAAAATTTAATGAAGTTGTAAACGATGAAGATTATTGCTTCCCCACAATTTACGATGCACAGGTTTACATAGGCAGCAAGCTGCGCAAAGGTGAGACCTATAGGGATTACGAAGCGGTATTTGCCCCGATGCTTCAGGAAGATTTAAGCAAAAGAAATATTGATTTTGTACTTGAAGAAATAAATAACGGATTAACAGATTTAGCTTCCGAAGGATAAGATGAATATTGAATTGGATATTGCGGAAATGGTTGAAAGAAGCGATGAAAAGATGCGCCTGCTGAAAGCCGTTAAAGCCCTTAAGCCAAAGGAAAGGCTGATGCTTACAATGCGGTATTACGATAATCTTAGCTTTCAGGAAATTGCAGAAATTATGCAATTCAAATTAAATGAAGTTCATGAACTTCACAGAAAAATACTTAAAGCGCTAAAACAAAATATGAATGAGGATAATGATGATAAGCGTTGAGGAAATATTATACCGCGCTAAGACAGTATTCCCTGATGCTTCGGATGATATATCCCGGTTAAACAAATATGCGGAAAAACTTTCCCAGGATATGCGTTCCTGGTACGGAAATAAAAAGCATACGGCACAATACCAGGAAGCAAAAAGCCTTTATAAAATAGTAACCGATTTAAGGTTTACCATACTTAAAAATAAAGTACATAACGAATCACAATTAATAAGGAGCAATTAACAATGGCTAAGAAAAAAGAGAAGCCCACAGTGCTGATTAACAGCCGCGGCAATGCCATACCGATTGAGAACGTCCGCAAAGATCACGTTAAAAAACATCTGCTGGTGGAAGATGTTTTTGACCGCGCCCTGGATCTTGAAACCAGGATTAAAAAAGTCAAAGTTTCCATGCGTAAAAAAATTGATAAATACCTGCGCCAGCTTGCAAAGAAAAACAAAGTTGAAAATCCGGAATTTGAAGATGTTTTTGAAGATGTTATTTTAACCAATTACCCGGGCACTTTGCAGATACAGGTTAAGAACAGCAGCATAATAGATTTTGATGAAAACCTTTCACTTGCAAAAACCAAGATAGATAGTTGTTTTGAGCGCTGGGGAAAGAACACTCACCAGAACATTAAAATTATTGTGGATAAATTTTTCCGCGTTGGTAAAAAAGGATTCATCAATAAAAATGCAATCCTCTCTTTATTTCAGTTCCGGATAGATGATGCCGAATGGAATGAGGCTATGGAACTTATTAAAAACAGCATACATGAAACCAGTAAAAAAGAATACACAATGCTGCGCTACAGGGATGATAATAAATCAAAATGGAAGAATTTGAATCTTAATTTCAGCAGTGTGGAGGTTGAATAATGCTACAACTAATTGATAAGTCTACACTAAAACATTTTGGAATTGACCGGATGAAGTTCTTCTGGTCCCAAACAATGGATGAGCGGATTGAAGATATTGAATTTGCAGTTAAGAATAATGAAATGCTTATAATAAGCGGCGCAATTGGCGCTGGTAAAACAGAATTATTTGAAGCTGCAAAAATGAAGATTGAGGAAAGCACTAATGTAAAATTTATTTATGTATCCAATTACTTCAAAGAACATGTAAACATAGCAAGCATCATCAATGCTTTAATACTCGATCTCAGCGATGAAAGTCCGCGCCGGGATCTGGAAGCGCGCAGCAGGCAGGTAACCCGTATCGTTGGTAAAAAATATATTGACGAAGGAATTAACATTTGCCTGGTAATTGAAGAGGCGCACCGGGTTCATCCAAATACATTACGTGCACTTAAGGAATTGCGCGAGGCAAAATTTGCAGGCAAGTCCCCGCTGTTCTCAACAATACTGATAGGGCATCCGCAACTGCAGGCGAATATTGAAACAAGGAAAGAAGCTTACTGGCGCAGCCACACAATGCAATTGGATGAAGCCCATGGATGGATGGAAGAGAAAGAACGCATCAATTATCTTCGTATTGTTTTTGGCGAAGCGCTTACCGCAGATGCACGCAAGCGCATTGCTCAGTTTGTTAAGAATCCGCTGGAAATGGTTTTTTATGTTAAGCGCAAAATGGCTGAAGCAAAAAAAGCAGGCAAGCATATAATCGATAGTGAAGTAGTAAAGCCCTCATTATTGGAGCTGAAGGAAGCGATGAATCTTTCCTTAAAGGAAATTGCAAAGGAAAGTGGTATGGGTAAAACAACCATACATGATATTTTGCACAGCGAAAAGCATCCGCAGACGGATGTAGTACGGGCGGCTATAGACAGGCTGGGACAAAAGAAAAAAACAGAATTTGCAAAGGCAGTAATTAATGGAATGCCCTAATTGCAAAAATAAAAACTGGAAACCGATTGAAGGTTTTGAGCGCCCGTTAAAAAATTTGGGTAAGAAAGAATATTTCAAAACCTTCATTACCAGGTATTATATTTGCCTCAACTGCGGTTACACATTTCAATCAATAGAGCAATTTTACAGGGCAGTAAAAACCAGGGTAGAAAAAAGTTTATTCGACAAAGAAGCATAAATGGCAATTGATAAAAAAATATTAAAACAATACCAACTGGAAATAACTTCTTTACAAAAAAGCCTAAGCACAGAAACATTCAACAGAGTACTTCTGGATAAGCTAATGGATTTCATTTCTAAAAATCCGCCGAAGGATATTTACGATATCAAATACGAACTGCGGAGAATTTACGATCCCATTTACAGTGGTTATGTTACAACAATATTTTCCACTTACGATAAAAATATAGAACTGGTAAATACGCTTTACAAGGATCTTGGCGTTGATGTTGCCAGGGATATGAATAAAGTAAAAGCCATTGAAAAAATAAACGCATCCAAGCTTGGTATTTACAGACGGGAAAGCCTTAATGCAATTGCCTCAAAAACCAGGGAAGCAATAATAAATAAACTTACGCTGGATGAACAGATAAAAATATTATCCGCTATTGATGATAAAGTATCAACCTATGCAGAAACAATTGCAACTACACAAACAAAAGGTTACGGACAGGAGCTTAAAAATATAAAAGCTAACTTAGGTGAAGTATTTTATTATGAATATGTGGGAATAATAAGATCAAACACCCGTCCATTCTGCAGGAATATTTTAACGAGTGCAAATAAAACTTTCCACATTGATGAAATAAATGCAATGGAAAACGGAGTTAAACAAATTAAGCCGGTAAGGATATATGGCGGCGGCTGGAACTGCCATCACAACTGGGAGCCGGACCCATTTTATAAAGGTTAGGAATGAATTATCAGCCAACACTTTTTGATAACCCGGATACTATCCGGCATACTTTGGAAACATCAAAAGTAAATATCCCTTTGAGCAATAAGATAGAATCTAATTACTCTAATGATGTTAAACAAAAAAGGATTTATCAAAAAACTATTATTTACCAGGCTCTATGTTATCACGGTAAAATGACTCAACGGCAAATACATTTAATAACAAAAATTGATAGATGCTTTATTCCGGACCGTTTGCAAAAGTTAATGAAGGTTGGAAAAATATTTATTGCAGGAAAAGTATATGATAACTTCACTAAAAAGAATGTTACAGTTTATGGGGCGGTTAAGTGAAAGGATATAAGAAACCATCTGCAGCAGTTTTTATGAGCAGCCTGAATTTAAGATTATTAACCTTTGGAAGAAGCATTACCTGGCTGGAAGAAATACAGAAGAAAAATCCTTCGTTTAATTATAACGAAGATGATCAATTGAAAAGTTCAATTAATATTTTGGAACAAAAAATTCAAAGGCTCAAAGAAATGGGGGTGAAATTATTATGAACAAATCTGAAGTGGACAAAATATTTAAACCTTTACAAAAGAAAGATGAAGCACTTGTTAGTCCTCTTGTTGATTTAACAGTTAAATTATTAAAAGCTATTACTGATAAATTAAATTTGCCTGAACAGCAGGCGTTTTATAGGTTGCTTTTAAAGAGACCGGAAATTGAACAATATAATACATGGAATATAAGTTGAGAGAAATAGCCGATTTAATTTTACAATATGGTTTAGGGGCGACAGCGATCGGTGCAATAACTTATATAGCCGTAAGGCTGATAAAATTTGTAATTAAAGATTTAAGCGGTAAAGTGGATACTCTTTACGAAATTATTAATAAACTTCGTGATGATATTAAAAGAAAACAGTAAAGAAAGAATGAAATCAAAATTACTAAATAAAAATTTAATCCTGATTTTGGTTTTATTCGCATCAAATAGCCTGGCTCAGTCCGTTAAAATAACCGATGATAAAATTATCAATTCAAAAACATTCGAATTCAGGATAACAGTAGAAGGCAATTTTATACTGAATGCTTACCAGTGCGCACTTAACTTTAATCAGTCAGTCATCAACGGCGGCACTTTGTCTTTTACAATTTCAAAATCCGGATTAACTAATCCTCCAAAGAATACTGCAATAAGAAATAACATGCTAACTTTCTATTCTGATTTTGGTGCGGATACAATCAGAACAGAAGACTCTATCGGAACATTCAGATTAATAAACACAAAGGATTTTACAGGCAGCACAAACCTTCAATGGAATTTCATTACGCCGTTGAATACCATATTTCTATCCGGCTTTAATGATATAACTTCAGCAATAAATTTTACAGGAGCAGATACCCCGCTTCCTGTAGTGCTGCGCAGCTTTACAGCTAAGAATAAGAACAATGCGGTTTACCTTAACTGGCAAACCATTACGGAATTAAACTGCTACGGATTTGAAGTTGAAAGAGCCACAGCAAAAGGCGGCTGGAAAAGAATTGTATTTGTAAAAGGAAACGGTACCAGTTCATCAATTAAGTATTATGGCTTTATAGATAAGTATCCATTGAAATGGTTAAATACATACCGCCTTAAGCAAATAGATAATAACGGCAGCTTTGAATATTTGAAAGAAGTAAAAATAAATTATAAAAATACAATGCCTGTTAATTTTGTTTTAAATCAGAATTATCCGAACCCGTTTAATACAGCAACAAAAATCAGTTTTAATATCCCCCCAACAATGTCAGGAACCCGCCAGGGCGGGTTCCCAACTGTGCAGTTAAAGGTTTATGATATTATCGGGCATGAAGTTATAACCTTAGTTGATGAACAAAAATCACCCGGGTATTATGAAGTTACATTCAACGGGCAATCCCGGACATCCGGGATTTACATTTACCAGTTGCGGGCAGGCAAAGAAGTGTTAGTAAAAAAAATGATTTTAATTAAATGATATGCAGTTAAAAATATTCCCTTGTAAATTTTGCGAAGTAAGGTTTGTTTTTCTTACTACCAACACAGGCAGCGTACTGCCGGTTGAGTGTTATGAGAATAACGATAATGAAAAAAAAATTCTTTTGCCAATTAAGCACGATGATATTTTTGACGGTAAAATACACAGAAGCCATTTAATTAATTGTGAACAGCGCAGGCAGAATTGGGATAAAGACAAAGAAACTTTTTTGGCAAGAGATAAAGCAGTATTCAACCAGGTACAAAGGAATATGCTTAGATAACGATGCTTTGCATAACCCGTAAAAGGGCATTGTAAAAATAAATTTGTTCTTTGACATTTTGAATTGCCTTAACAAAAACAAAAACCCGATAAGAAAATTTATCGGGTTGATGCAATAGTTATTTTGCTTTTTGCCGGGAGGGTGCTCTTTCTAAATATTCTGCAAGAGCTTGTTCTATGATTGCCGAGTATGAATTAGGATGTTTGAAATTCTTTCTGTTCTGTTCGGCTAATTTTTTAGCATCTTTTAAAAGAATTTCTTCGATGCGAATTGAAATAGGAATTTTCATTCTCTTACCTTAATATTATAATTATTGGGGTCTATGTTGCGTTCAACGACGACGGTTCGGATATATTGACTATCCAAATATATTTTTTCAATAATGCAAATTTCATCATCCTCATTAATCTTCTCGGTTTCATTTTCGTAAATCTGCAATGGTGTTTCACCATCGTTAGAAAAATTAATTGATGCGAACATAACGTTGTGTGTGAATCCACTCACAGAAAGAGGTGTTTCTAAGACTTTCATTTTTTTTCCTTTTGTTAAGTTAATCAAAATTTCTACTACTAATATAATACATTGTATATACAAAGTCAAGTGTTTTTTATAATAAATATAAAAAAATAATGATTGAAAATTTGAATAAAATAAAAGGTTTTTATCTTAAAAAGGGGTGAGAGGCAAAAAGTCAAAATAACGGTGTGGCAACTTAAAAGCTGCCAAGAATAAAAGAGAATGAACTTAATTAATAAAATATTAAATAACAAAATGCCCGAAATTAATCGCAGTCTTTTAGAGTTGCGAGTTAGTTTACAAAAGGGCGGGAGAAGTAGAAAATGGAAGACCGAGAATTAACAGTTAAAGAGAGAATTAATTTTATAGTGAAAACTATTTCATCTCTTAATGATTACGAAAAATTATTTGAACTCAATGAAATAAGTTCGCTTGAACAAAAGCAAATAGCGGTTTTGTGTAAGGCAAAAGAACAACTTTTCAGCGAAGGGTTAATAGCTTGCGAAAACGGAATTTATTATGTGTAGCCCTTTTGTAAACTAACGATGCCCGGCATAAGACGCAGCCGGACTAAAAGTAAAATTGATTTATGAAAGTAATTAATAAAATATAAAAACTAAAATTGCCGAAAATATCCGGCTGTCGTTTTGATGCCCGTTGTTATATTTTTGGCGGGCATAAAAGGAGAACTATAATGGAAGCATGGCAAGAGCAACAAATTTATGAAGAAACCTTACGAAAGGTTGAGGAAGAAAGACGGTTGCAACTTATTGAAAAGTTGAAACCAGCATTTGGTAAAGATGGCAACCAATTCTATTTCTTGTTGGGAGAAAATTTACAGGAAGGTATTGCCGGTTTTGGAGATACTGTTGCAGATGCAGTATCTAATTTCTTCCACAACTACAATAATGAAAAAATTGCAATAGTACCGAAAAAGCAGGATGGAATATTTGAAACTTTAGGCGAGACATTTAAGCCAAAAATTAACATTGCGGGCGTTTAAGCCGCAAGTTCCTCTTGCGGACTTGAAACGTTAGTTATCCATAGCGAATGCGGAAAGTAAATAAACAGGAATTATAGATGAACTTAGTGTTAGAAAATTAGGAGGCAACAATGGCAAAACAAAAAGTAAAGAATTGCTATAATTGTGGGAATGAAGTCAGCGTATTACCGGCAGATGGAGGTCGATTGGGACAATTAACGACTTACTCTGTCGATTGTAAATGCGGAATTAAGGAAACAGAACTCGGATGGAAAGATGGCAGAACAAGAACAGCTATTGCGGACTGGAATAGAATCTGTAAAGAAAAAAGAGCCTCCTAATTTTCACTTAAACGCCCGCAATGTTATCCACAGCAGGGATAACAAGCGGGTTACAAAAAAGAATTGGTGTAGGATTATGAATCATCGAAAAAGCAAGCGTTCGCTTGGACATAAATCAATAAAGACAACAATGATATACACCCATATTAACGATACGCAGAAAAGAGAAATAAAAGATTTATTGCAGCCGGAAGAAAACTTTAATTTTCATATTTATAAAATTGCATAGATAAATGGAATTTAATAAAGCTAAAATAATTGCAGAAAAATATTTGCAGATGCTTAAGCCGTTTTGTGAACGCATAGAAATTGCAGGATCTACCGCAGGCTTAAACCTGAAGTTGGCGATATCGAAATTGTTTGCATCCCTAAAAAGGAAATGATTATAACTAAGGATATGTTTGATAATATTATTGAAAGTACTGAAACGCCTGTTGAGGGTTACTTAAAAATAGTAAATTCACTTCCTGCAGTAAGAGGCACGGCAACAGGTAAAAGTACACAGCGCATTTTACCTGAAGGAATTAACCTGGATATATTTACCGCCGTAAAAGATAACTGGGGATTTATATTTGCCATACGTACAGGCAGTGCGGAATACAGCCATAGAATACTTGCAAACGGCTGGGTTAAAGCAGGCTACAAAGGAGTTGATGGAATGCTAACTGTTTATAATAAACCTGTACCTGTTTATGAAGAAGAAGATTTATTTAAACTTATCGGCATACCCTGGATTAAACCAGAGCTAAGAAATTTATGACTAACACAGAATTATTTAACCAGGCACAGAAAGCCATTGATGAATTATTTAAGGATAGCTCTGTTAGAAAAAGCGAAACCGAAAGCAATCTTAAATCGTTAATGTTTAATTTACAAGTTTTACTTGACGAACTTGAAACCAGGAAAGATGCCCCGGAAGAGCCGGGACTTTGACTTATCCCCTTTATTTCAGTTAACTTTTATTTCAAAATTCCGATAATGTAATTGTAGTTTCCAATATACCGGGGAAAATAATGAAGGTTGAACTGGAATTTCCTGACTCTGTATCATTGCTTGATTATATCACCAACTTTTCACTAACCCTTTCTGTATCAGCACAGAACCAAAACGATAATTTAGCGGGCAGTATTTACCTGCTTTATATGTTATTGAAGGAATACCAAAAGGGGATTTAGGATTAAACCATCCCGCTTTTGAATATTACAGTAACAATTATTATTGTAAACTTTTTATCAATCATAAAAGTCTGGGCGGAAATGCTTTCAGTATCTATGCAGTAGCTTGTACCATTGTAACTAAAATCAAAATTGTTTTTGAAGTAAACGCAAAGGTCGGAACTTAACTGCAGATTATTAAGCGCGTTTGTTTTGGTATTATATACATCGGATTTTGTAACAACAAAACAATCAAATGTGAATACCGGGACTTCTGAAACCGGATTGGACGGGCGCAGGAATGGGAATACCGCAGGCAGCTTAGTTGTGGCAACCGTAAGATCCTTTGTATTTATCTGCCCGGCGTAAGCTTCTATGGTTGCTATTTCGAGAGATGAATTACCTATGTGATCGATTAAACCTAACTGGGCGTTATACATTTAATCCTCCTCATCTTCCGTTTGTACAAATGATTCATCAAAGATGCGGTCCTTAGCAACAACAATTATTTTATCGGTATATGCCGGGTCTGTTCCGCTTAATGAATTGCCAGCCTTGTAGCCTTCCAGCATTTTAATTGTATCTTCATAATCTTTTATAATGCTGGGCTTATTTTCAAACTCCACATCGCCATGCTGCCTATCGAAGCAGCGCTTACGGATAATGTTCAATGTATGCAGCTTAAGCGGATCTGTAATTGTATCGGCGTCAACATCAACATACTCTGCAAGCTTCTGCTCCGCCGCATCAATTTCAAGCTGAAGTATATCTTCATCC
>Ga0172380_10007570_pt1 | contig 12165 bp, 10 predicted proteins | sample Leawe162metaG_FD_119747 | JGI IMG/M metagenome (GOLD analysis project Ga0172380, IMG submission 119747) | Leachate microbial communities from a municipal landfill in Southern Ontario, Canada - Leachate well 162 metaG | ecosystem: Engineered > Solid waste > Landfill > Unclassified | place...
GAAAAACGTCTTTACATCAATTTTGTGCCAACACATTTCGAACTCGGTGAAAACCAGCTATATGAATCATTTGCAATTTCGGCAATTTTAAGAAAAAACGTCCCGATAACTGTAGAAGATGGGCCTTACTTTCGTCAGCTTACCGACCTTGGACACCGGCACGGACTGCCAGTGGTCCTGCACTCTTGCGGCGCGATCAAGAGAGTCATTCCCGACCTCATCGAGCTCGGCGTCAATGCCCTGCACCCGCTACAGGCGAAGGCGGACAATATGTCGGCGGAATCGCTCGCGGAGTTCAAGGGCAAGATCGCATTCATTGGCGGGATCGACACGCAGGATCTATTGGTCAATGGCACTCCGGAAGAAGTGAAAGCCGATGTGCGCCGTGTCAAGAAATTGTTGGGCCCCTGCTTCGTGGTGAGTCCCAGTCATGAGACCTTGTTGCCCAATGTTCCGCCGCGTAATGTCGCGGCCATGGCCACGGCCGCCATCGAGTGATCCCATCGGGGCTGTTTCTGCGCGCTTGCTTTACGGGGCTTTTTCCGGCAACATGAGTTCGGCTTGCAAGGAAAGGGTCTCGTATGCTCGACGATATAAAAGAGAAGATCGATCCCATGGTGGCCCGCCTCGCGGAAATGCGGGGTTATCTTTGACGTCGCCAACCGCGAAACCGCGCTGGCCGAACTCGAAAAAAAAATGGCCGCGCCCGATTTCTGGAACGACCAGAACGCCGCCAAGGCGGTGATCGACCAGGCCAACGCCCAGCGCGCCGTGCTGAATCCCTTCAAGGCCGTCGCCGGCCGGCTGGAAGATGTCCGCATCCTGGCGGAACTGGCCGAGGCCGAAGCCGATGCCGCGCATCGCGCGGCCGCGCTCGATGAGATCACCCGCGAAATGGAGCTGTTCGAGGCGGCCTTCCGCAAGCTGGAAATCGAAGCTTTGTTCAACGGCAAGCTGGATCGGCATAATGCCTATATCAACCTGCACGCGGGCGCGGGCGGCACGGAGGCCTGCGATTGGGCCGGCATGCTTATGCGCATGTACCGCCGCTATTGCGAGAAGCATGGGTTCCAGGTGACGGTGTTGGACATGCTTGCCGGCGAGGAGGCCGGCGTCAAAAGCGCGACGCTGTTGGTCGAGGGCGAATATGCCTACGGGTATCTCTCGGCGGAACGCGGCGTGCACCGCCTGGTGCGCATCAGTCCCTTCGATTCCAACAAGCGCCGGCACACTTCCTTCGCCTCGCTGGACGTCGTGGCGGAACTGGACGACGACGCCGAGGTGGAAATCACGGAGGCCGACCTGCGGGTGGATACCTATCGCGCCGGCGGCGCCGGCGGCCAGCATGTCAACAAGACCGATTCGGCCATCCGCCTGACGCATCTGGCGACGGGGATCGTCGTCTCCTGCCAGTCGGAGCGCTCGCAGCACGCCAACCGGACGAAGGCCATGAAACTCCTGCGGTCGCGGGTTTATGAACTCATGCAGGACCAGAAGCGGCAGGAGATGGAAAAGTTTTACGGCGAAAAAGGCGAGATCGCCTGGGGCCGCCAAATTCGCTCCTATGTGCTTCAGCCTTATACCATGGCCAAGGACCACCGCACGGACGTCGAGGTCGGCAATGTCATGGGCGTGCTCGAAGGCGATCTGGACAAATTTATCGAGGCCTATTTGAAATTCAAGAAAGGCCAGGCGGCCGGCGGCTGAAAGGTATTGCTGATTTCGGATTTTTGATTGTTGATTTAATTGCCCGAGTCTGTTTAAGGAAAGCGTAATTATTCGAATCTTATGGGGGTAATTGACTGACAACGGCTCTGACTTTGCAAGGCGCGATCGATGGCGGCAACGGATTGGAAAAATCCGAAATCAGAAATCCGAAATCAGAAATCCGAAATCAGAAATTATATTATGAGCATTCGAAGCATGACCGGGCAGGGACGGGCCGAACTGGCCGCCGGTGGTGTCAAGATCGCCGTCGAATTGCGCGCGGTCAACCACCGCCAGTTTGAAGCGCGCCTGGATTTGCCGCCGGCGCTGGCGGCGGTCGAGTCTGACCTGCGCGCGCGCCTGCACGAACGGATTGCGCGCGGGTATGTGACCTGCCGGGTGCAACTGGATGTTTCCGCCGCAACCCGGCGGGAGGCCGTATGGGTGGATGACGATTTGGCCGCCGCATTCGTGGAGCGCTTGCGTCAGGTTGGCCGGAAATTGGGGTTGAAGGACGATTTGACTGTCAGCGCTTTGCTTGACATGCCCGGTCTGGTGACCAGCGCCGACGTGTCGGCGAAGTTGGGTAAATTAGGTCCGCAGGCCATCAAATGTTTGGACCAGGCGCTGAAATCGTTTTTGGCGATGCGCGCGGTCGAGGGACGGGAACTGGAGCGGGATATCCGGGCGCGTCTGCGCGGCCTTGACGGCATCGTGGACAGGATTGCCGGCCGCGCGCCGGAGGTCGCCGAAACCTATCGCCAGGCTTTGCTGGCGCGTCTGCGGAAGGCGGGCGTGACGCTGGGCCAGGCCGATGACCGGCTGATCCGGGAGGTCGCGCTCTTCGCGGACCGTTCGGACATTACCGAGGAGGTGACCCGCCTGCGCAGTCATCTCAAGCAGGCCCGCGAGCAGTTGTCCTCGTCCGGCCCAGTGGCATTGGCCACACCGGTGGGCCGAACCCTCGATTTTTTGTTACAGGAAATGTTCCGGGAAATCAATACGATCGGCGCCAAGGCCAACGATGCGGACACAAGCGGCCTGGTGATAAACGCCAAGACCGAGTTGGAGCGTGTCCGCGAACAGGTCCAGAACGTGGAATAAACGTTCGAGTATCCAGGATTCAGGAGTCAGAAGTCAGAATGTGCGGGCATCAATTCGCGGCTTATTCTGTCTCCTGACTTCTGGATTCTGAATTCAATTTTAATTGAATGCATACCTCCATCCAACGTCCGCTATTGCTGGTTGTTTCCGCGCCCTCGGGCGCGGGCAAGACGACGCTCTGCGCCCGGTTGCTGGAGGCGTTTCCAGACATGGTCCGTTCCGTTTCCTGCACCACGCGCGCGCCGCGGAAGGGCGAAACCGACGGACGGGATTATGTTTTTTTGGATGCCGCGAAGTTCCGGAAACAGATTGCCGCCGGCGCTTTTTTGGAGTATGCCCAAGTGCATGGCGCTTATTACGGCACCCCCCGCGCGCCGGTGGAAAAAGCTTTGCGGGCCGGGCGCGACGTCTTGTTGATCCTTGACGTCCAGGGCGCCGCGCGCATTCGTCAGTTGTTGGCGTCCTCCGCCGGCGGCTTGCGGGGCGCGTTTGTGGATGTTTTCGTCATGCCGCCGGACAGCGCAACCCTGCGCCGCCGGCTTGTGGCGCGGGGCCAGGATGACGAGGCCACAATCGAGCGGCGTCTAAAAAATGCCGGGGGCGAAATGGCGGACGCTTCGCGCTATCAGTATCGGATCGTCAACGATCGTCTGGAGGACGCCGTGGCGCATCTGCGAGCCATTGTGCTGGAAGAAAAATGCCGGGTGATGAAGTCGGACGATGGATGACAAACGACGGACAGGATCGCAGAGATTTGTAGCCGCGCCCGTGAGGGCGTGGATTCTTCCGGCGGCCACGGCGTCACCGCCGCGGCTACAATGACGGACGACAGAGAACAGCTAATGCAAATTGAGGAGCGAGGTGCATAATGGCTGACAACAAACATATCGTTCTGGGAGTGACCGGGTCGATTGCCGCCTACAAGGCGGCCGAGCTGACGCGCCTGATGATCAAAAAAAACTGGGAGGTGTCGGTCGTCATGACCCGGGCGGCCGCCCGGTTTGTCGGGGAATTGACTTTCCGCGCCCTGACCCGCCGTCCGGTGGTTCTGGATATGTTCCAGGAAACCGAAACCTGGCGGCCGACGCATATCGCATTGGCCGACTGGGCCGATGCGCTTGTGATCGCGCCCTGCACGGCCAACGTGATCGCCAAACTGGCGCACGGCCTGGCGGACGATGCCTTGAGCGCCACGGCCCTGGCCTGTCGGGCGCCGCTGGTGGTGGCGCCGGCCATGAACGAGAAAATGTGGGATCACCCCGCCACCCGCGAGAATCTCCGCCTGTTGCAATCGCGCGGCGCCGTGGTCGTGGATGTGGGGCAGGGCGAACTGGCCTGCGGGTATGAAGGCCGGGGACGGTTGGCCGCGCTGGATAAGATTATTGAGGCGGTGGAGAAGTGCTTGAAATAGTGAAGCCGGGTAGGGAAGTATGGGAGTAAGGCGAACTGAACACCTTTCCGAGTAGTTGCCTCCATCTCCCATTGACCATCAACCATTGACCATCAACCATTCTCTTGCCATGCGCATTTTGATCACAGCCGGACCGACGCGCGAGGCGATCGATCCCGTTCGTTTCTTAAGCAACCGCTCCAGCGGCAAGATGGGCTTTGCCTTGGCGCGCGTGGCCGCGCGGCGCGGGCATCGCGTCACGTTGATTTCCGGCCCGGTGGCGCTGCGGCCGCCGCCGAAGGTGTCCTTTGTGGCGGTTATGACCGCGGACGAAATGCTGGCGGCTGTTAAACGCCATCTGTCCCGATGCGATGCGCTTATCATGGCCGCGGCTGTAGCCGACTGGCGGCCCCGCCGGGTCAGTCCTCAAAAAATAAAGAAAACAACGGCCTTCCCGGTGTTGCGTCTGGAACCGACGCCTGACATTTTGAAAATTTTGCGGAGCAAAAAAGGGCAGCGCGTATTTATCGGATTCGCGGCTGAAACCGAACGGGTGCTGGCGGAAGCCCGGCGCAAATTGGCGGAAAAGGGGCTGGATCTGATCGTGGCCAATGACGTGAGCCGCCCGGATGCCGGGTTCGATGTGGACACCAATCGGGTGACGCTGCTGGAGGCCGGCGGCGGAGCGCGCGTCTTGCCCCTCATGACCAAAATGAAGGTCGCGGCGCGAATTCTGGACTGGTTGGAGGCCGGTTTCCGGCAATAACGTCAGACGTCCCGACCCTATGGAGGGCGGGCGGCCTCGACCGCCGGGTGCGCGGTGACGGAGGCCCGTCGCCCTCCATATTGTTTTTCTTAACGGGCGCTGCCGTCCCAGACGACCCCGATGACTTGATCGATGTCCCAGTTAAGGCGCGACAGCAGGATATACCACTGCGCGGTCGTCTTGTCATAGATGGCCAAATCCGCGTATCCGTCGCCATCAATATCGCCGCTGAGGGGTGTGTAGCCGCTCAAGCCGAACCAGAGCAAATAGTATCTCGTGTAGTTATACCGGGACGACAGGATATACCAGTATCCTGACGACTGGCTGTAGGCCATCGGGTCGCCATAGCGATCGCCGTCAAAGTCCGCGCACACGGGCAAGTATCCGGTCCCGCCCCAATTTTTGAGCAGATAATAGTGTCCATCCCAGCCGTAGCGCGAGCTCAGAATGTACCAGTATCCATTGGAGCTGTCATAGGCCATCGGATCGGCCCGGCGGTCGCCATCGAAGTCGTTGCAAGCCGGCAAGGTTGACGCGGCGCCCCATGGGCCAATATAATACCAAGTGTAGCCGTAGCGGGTCGCCGCAAAATACCAATACCCGCTTGACGAGTCATATAAGGTCGGATCGGAATAGCGGTCGCCGTCGAAATCGCCGGGCTGGATCTTGAACTGACTGCCGATCGCCGCGCTGGCGGTTTCAATAAAACCCCAGCTTGACATCATCAAATGCCATGAGCCGTCACTGCGGAAGATGCCCGGATCGGCATAACGGTCGCCGTCGTAATCGGTCAGCACCGGCGAGCCTTCCACGACCGGGGGCGTCGGATGGGACTCCTCGGTCCAGCCGTTGTCTTTCAAGATGCCCAAGGTGACGGGGCCGGGATTATGGATGGTTTCGCCGTAATTGACCGAATACGTCATCATGGCATTGGCGGTGCCGTTGAAAATTTCGTCCAAATGCGCATAACTGGATCCCGGTTTCCATGGGTTGGGCGCGTACAGCTTGACCTTGGCGCCGTCATTGGCCGCATTGGCGTTGGCGCCGTTGAAATAAACGCTACCGCTCACCAACTGGTTGTACAGCGTTGAAGAGCCGCTGGGATAGGTGATCAGTTTAGTGCCGGACCCGTTTTCGGTGAAGCGGTCATAGATCGTTGGGATGCCGCTGTAGCCCCAGGTTGCGGTGCTGCCCGAAGCGGACATGGAGCCGATGAATCCGAGTCCGTGGCACATCTCGTGCATGATGACCTGGATGAAGTCAATCTTGTCCGCTGGACAAGTCCCCGTTCCGAAATACCAGTCCGTGAACTGGGCGTTATAGGCGATCACAATTTCTTCCGTGCCGTCGCCGTTCAGGTCGCCGCCATACAAGGCGTTGGCAATCGCCACGGGATAATACGTGCCGGACTGCGGGGCGCCGGAGAAATCCTTGTAATAACTGCGCGCCCCGCCATGACCCAGCAGCCCGCCGCCGCCCATGTTGGCCCAGCAGGCGCTGATCTTGATCGGCACGGACGAATTGAGCAAGGTGCCCCAAATATTGGCGGCGTAGGTAAAGGCCGTCTTGGCTTCCGCCGGCCAGCCGATGCAAACGTCGCCGAAATAATTCACTTCACCCGCGTTCAAGTAGTTGATTGTAAACGTCGCGGTTTTCGGCTGTTCGACGAAATTGGCGGGCGGCGCGATCTGGAACTGAGGCACATCGCTGCGGCCGACCATTACATTGACCGGTTGCGGAGCATCCGCATCCGCCAATGCCACTCCCCGCAACGGGCCCATGGCCGTCTGGCCGATGACGCCTTGCGCGCATACGAACGCAAACACTACGAGGCCGGCAATTGCGAGGCGATGCCTTTTCATGACTTGGTGCTCCTGATTGGTTGTTTTACCGCCACCATTTAATGGCATGATAATATTTTCCACGGCTGTGTCAAGGAAAAAATCCGGCAAAATATTTTTCTGACGGTCAATGCGATTGTCAAGCTATGGATTCTTGTGTAACGGAGCCCTTTCTGAGCCTCTGCTCAAGCGCGTTGAGTTCGTCCGCGAGTTCATGCGGCAGGCGCTCGCCGAGTTTTTGAAAATGCGCGCGGATGCCGGGCAGTTCTTTGAGCCACTCATCCGCGTCCACGCGCAGGAGTTCCGCCAGATCCCGGGCGCCGGCTTGCAGTCCCCGGGTATCCAGCGCCGTCGCGCCCGGCATCAGCCCGATCGGCGTTTCGACGGCCTGGCCTTTGCCGGCAATCCGTTCGTAAACCCATTTCAGCACGCGGCTGTTTTCGCCGTAGCCTGGCCAGAGCCATTTGCCCTCCGGCGATTTGCGGAACCAGTTGACGTAAAAGATGCGCGGCAGTTTGGTCGAATCCGCTTGCCGGCCGAGCTTCAACCAATGCGCCAGGTAATCGCCCATGTTGTATCCGCAGAAGGGCAGCATGGCCATCGGGTCGCGCCGCACCACGCCCACGGCGCCGGCGGCGGCGGCGGTGGTTTCCGAAGACTGGATGGCGCCCAGAAATGTGCCGTGCTGCCAGGAGAACGCCTCGCATACCAATGGGATCGTGGTCGGCCGGCGGCCGCCGAACAAAATGGCGGCGATCGGCACGCCTTTGGGGTCCTCCCAGGCGGGGTCCACCACCGGGCATTGGGCGATCGGCGCGGTGAAGCGGGCGTTGGGATGGGCCGCCTTGCGTCCGCATCCGCTTGTCCATTCGCCACCCTGCCAGTCGGTCAATTTCGCCGGCGTTTCCGCGGTCATGTCTTCCCACCAGACGTCGCCCTCGGGCGTCATGGCTACGTTGGTGAAAATACTGTTTTTATCCAGGGTCAGCAGCGCGTTGGGATTGGATTGCATGGAGGTGCCCGGCGCCACGCCGAAACAACCCGCCTCGGGATTGATCGCGTAGAGCCGGCCGTCGGCCCCGAACTTCATCCAGGCGATATCGTCGCCCACGCACCGTATTTTCCAGCCGGGCAGTGCCGGGTTCATCATGGCCAGATTGGTTTTGCCGCAGGCGCTGGGAAAGGCCGCCGCGATATAAATCGTCGGTCCCTTTGGCGGGGTCAGCCCCAGGATGAGCATGTGCTCGGCCAGCCAGCCTTCGTCATGCGCCATGGCGGAGGCGATGCGCAGCGCAAAACATTTCTTGCCCAGGAGCGCGTTGCCGCCGTAACCGCTGCCGAACGACCAGATGGCGCGTTCCTCGGGGAAGTGCACGATGTATTTGTTTTCGGCATTGCAGGGCCAGGGGACATCCTTTGCGCCGCTCTTCAAGGGCGCGCCCACCGAGTGCAGGCAACGCACGAATTTTCCGTTGCCCAGCGCGTCGAGCACGGCTTGCCCCATGCGGGTCATGATGCGCATGTTGACGACGACATAAGGGGAATCCGTGATTTCAATGCCGATATGGGCGATGTTGGAGCCCAGGGGCCCCATGCTGAATGGGATCACATACATCGTCCGACCCTGCATGCAACCCCGGAAGAGGTCCGTGAGCGTGGCTTTCATTTCGGCCGGTTCGCGCCAGTTGTTGGTGGGCCCGGCATCCGCCTGCCGCCGGGAGCAGATGAACGTGCGGTCTTCCGTGCGCGCCACGTCGGAGGGATTGGAACGGCACAGGTAGCTGTTCGGCCGTTTCTGCTCGTTGAGTTTGATGAACGTTCCGGCTGTGACCATTTCGCCGCACAGGCGATCGTATTCCGCCTGCGAGCCGTCGCACCAGTGCACCCGCTCCGGCGCGCATAACGCCGCAATTTCCTGGACCCATGCCGGCAAGGCCTTGTTTTTGGTCATGCTTTGCTCCCTTCCTGTTCCGCTGATTTTAACGCAAGCGTGTGTTGGCGGCCGATTTGAGCGTGTGCGGCCTGATTTGTCAATCGCAAACTTGCCAATGCGGAGAATCCGCAACCCAAACTGCGACCTATATGGAGGGCGGCAGGCCCCTGCCGCCGCGCGGGCACAGGGCGAAAAGCGCGGTCGTAAAACAGTCCGCCGGTCTTAGGCGAGGATTTTGGACGCAAAATTAAATATTGACACCAAAAGCCGGGAAGCATAGAGTACTTCGCATGAACGGCTGTTTTGTCATCGTAAAGGTTGTTGGCGGACTTCTCCGGGCGCTCGTATTGTGCCTGGTTGAAGGCCGCGCCTTCACGGTGGCCAACGGACGCGGATAACGTCATTCCGCCCGTTGTCAGGTTGTTCGAGACCCACCGTGAAAAAACGGTGGGTTTTTTTGTTGTCATCCGCTATAGTGCGGGTTTCTTGTAACAATTCAGGTAGTCAGGAGTCGGAATTCAGGATACAGAATAAATACGCAAGAATCCGTCATTAAAAAAACGCGATGGACATTCCCCCAAGGCCCTGCGTTTAGCGCCGGTTCTTTTCGTATTCTCCGGGTTCTTTATTCTGACTACCTGCCCGCGGTGCTGCGCACAGCGTTGCAGGCGGGCTGACTTCTGAGTTCTGGTTTCTGAGCGGTTGCGGGTTTTTAATGAATGAGGGTTCGTTCGCGCTTGAGGCGGAAAACAGGAGAAACGAATATGCGCACAGGTGTGGAATGTTTGATGGATGGGCTGAAAAAGGCCGGCGTGCAGACCATCTTCGGGTTGCCCGGCGGTCAAGTGCTGGATATCTTTAACGGGCTTTACGATGCCCCGTTTAAGTTCGTTCTGACCCGCCATGAGCAGGGCGCCACGCACATGGCCGACGGCTATGCCCGGGCCACCGGACGGGTGGGGTGTTGCCTGGTGACTTCCGGACCGGGGGCCACCAATACCGTGACCGGCCTGGGAACGGCCTATATGGACTCGATTCCGCTGGTGTGTATTTCCGGCCAGGTGCCGACGCACATGATCGGCAACGACGCCTTTCAGGAGGCGGACACCGTCGGCATTACACGTCCGGTGACCAAGCACAATTATTTAGTGCGCGATGTGGATGATTTGCCGCGCATTATCGCCGAGGCTTTTTATATAGCCGGCACCGGCAAGCCGGGCCCCGTGCTGGTGGATATTCCCAAGGACGTCCAGCGCGCCAGCACCAAGGCGCTTACGCCGGATTCCGTGAGTATCCGCGGCTATAACCCCAATATGGATGGGCACCCCAAGCAAATCGCCCGGCTGGCGGAGGCGATCAACCAGGCCAAGAAGCCGCTCCTTTACGTGGGAGGCGGCGCGATTGCCTCGAACGCCGCCGCGGAAGTTGCCCAACTTGCGCGCCAGGCCAAAATCCCGGTCACGACAACGTTGCTGGGATTGGGTTCCTTCCCCGAAACCGACCCGTTGGCCCTGCGCATGCTCGGCATGCATGGGAGCGTGACGGCCAATTATGCCACGCATCATTGCGATTTGCTCGTGTCCATCGGCGCCCGCTTCGACGACCGGGTGACCGGCAAGATCGCGGAATTCGCGCCGCATGCCAAAATCGCGCATATCGATATCGATCCCACGGCCATCTCCAAAAGCGTGCCCGTGGATATCCCGGTGGTGGGCGATGTGAAACACGTGCTGAAGGCTCTTATCCCGCTGGTGGAAACCAGGGAACGCGCGGAATGGCTCGCGCAGATCCAGGGATGGAAACAGAAGCACCCCTTTACTTACAAGCAGCAGGGGACCAAGCCGATGCCCCAATATGTCATTGAGCAGATTTACGCCCTGACCAAGGGCGATGCCGTCATCGTGACCGAAGTGGGCCAGCACCAGATGTGGGCGGCCCAGTATTATAAATATACCCAACCCCGCACGTTTATCTCGTCGGGCGGACTGGGCACCATGGGCTTCGGTCTGCCGGCGGCCATCGGCGCGCAGTTTGGGCGCCCTGACAAGATCGTGGTGGATATTTCCGGCGACGGCAGCGCCCAGATGAATTTTCAGGAACTCGTGGTGGCCGTGGAGCACCAGGCGCCGATCAAGGTGGTGATTCTCAATAACGGCTACCTGGGCATGGTGCGTCAGTGGCAGGAAATGTTCTATAAAAAACAATATTCGGCCACGTGCCTGGGGCAGAGCGGACGGGGCAGGAACGAGAAGATCAAGGATCGCCCGGAGACGCCCTACCTGCCCGATTTTGTCAAGCTGGCCGAGGCGCACGGCGCCCTGGGCCTGCGGGCGAAAACCCGCGCCGCCGTGACGCCGATGCTGGAGAAAGCCTTCGAGACCGATGGGCCCGTCGTGGTGGAATGCATGGTGGCGCCGGAAGCCAATGTGCTCCCCATGGTGCCCGCCGGCGCCTCGCTCACCGAAATGATTCAAAGCATGGCGTGAGGAAAAATACAAGTATCAAGTAGTCAGAGGTCAGAGGTCAGAAGTCAGAGGTCAGAGGTCAGAGGTCAGAGGTCAGAGGTCAGAACGTCGTGCCGCAGGCAGATCCGTCTAATGCGGAAAATGCCTATGCCGGCTTTCCTCATTCTGGATTCTGTCTCCTGAATTCTGTCTCCTAATTAGCAACAAGGAACGGTTGTCATGAAACATATTATTTCGGTGCTGGTTGAAAACCAACCGGGCGTGCTGGCCCGGGTGATCGGACTGATTTCGGGGCGCGGCTACAACATCGACAGTCTCAATGTGGCCCCCACCCAGGATGTCACAACTTCCCGGATTACCATGATCGTGCCGGGCGACGATCATGTCCTGGAGCAGGTGACCAAGCAGCTCAACAAGCTGGTGGACGTCATCAAGGTTTTTGACTTGAAGCAGGAGAAATATATCGACCGCGAGCTGGCCCTGGTGAAAGTGTGCGCCTCGCCGAAAAACCGCTCGGCCTTGATCGAGTTGGCCGCCCTGTTCCACGCCGAGAACATTGTGGTGCGGAACAAGGCCATGATCATCCAGATGACGGGCACGACGGATGCCGTGGATAATTTCCTGGAACTGATCAAACCCCACGGCATCATGGAGGTCTCGCGCACGGGCGTGATCGCCATGGGCAAGGCGGAAGGCTGAAGAGGGACCGTAGGCTGTGGGCTGTAGGCCATAGGCGGAGGGCGGAAAGCGGGCGACGGAGGAAGGACCAGAGAAGCAAACGCCCAACATCGAACGCCGAACGTCCAACGTCGAATGGGGAAAAAGAACGTTCAAACGTAACAACTCAGGTAGTCAGGAGTCAGAATTCAGGATACAGAATAAAATACGTAAGAATCGGAAGAACGCGCCAGACATTCCGCCAAGGCCTTGTGTTTAGCGCCGATTCTCTTCGTATTCGC
>Ga0172380_10007571_pt1 | contig 12163 bp, 10 predicted proteins | sample Leawe162metaG_FD_119747 | JGI IMG/M metagenome (GOLD analysis project Ga0172380, IMG submission 119747) | Leachate microbial communities from a municipal landfill in Southern Ontario, Canada - Leachate well 162 metaG | ecosystem: Engineered > Solid waste > Landfill > Unclassified | place...
TACGAAAAGGCTGCCGTGAGCCCTCAGGCCTTCTCGATCAGTTCCAGGCCGGCCATGTAGGGTCGCAGTACGACCGGCACGTCGATGCTGCCATCCGCGCGCTGATAGTTCTCCAGCACCGCCACCAGCGTGCGGCCGACGGCCAGACCCGAGCCGTTGAGCGTGTGCGCCAGTTCCGGCTTGTTCTTCTCGTTGCGAAAGCGCGCCTGCATGCGCCGCGCCTGGAAGGCGTCGAAGTGGCTGCAGGAGGAAATCTCGCGGTAAGTGTCCTGCGCCGGCAGCCAGACTTCGAGGTCGTAGGTCTTGGCTGCGGAAAACCCCATGTCGCCGGTGCATAGCGCGACGCGGCGATAGGGCAGTTCCAGCTTCTCGAGGATGATTTCGGCGTGGCGCGTCAGCTCCTCCAGTGCCGCCCATGAGTTCTCCGGCGTTTCGATCCGCACCAGTTCCACCTTGTCGAACTGGTGCTGGCGGATCATGCCGCGCGTGTCCTTGCCGTAGGAGCCGGCCTCGCGGCGGAAGCACGGCGTGTGACAGACGAACTTCAGCGGCATCTGATCGAGGGCGACAATCTCGTCGCGCACGATGTTGGTTACCGGCACTTCCGCGGTGGGAATCAGAAACAAACCATCACGCTGGATATCGAATTGGTCGTCCGAAAACTTCGGGAATTGTCCTGTGCCGAACATGCTGTTGGCGTTAACCAGGTAGGGGGCATACACCTCCTTGTAACCGTGATCGCGGGTATGAGTGTCCAGCATGAACTGAATAAGCGCTCTATGCAGTCGCGCCACGGCGCCTGTCATGACAACGAAGCGCGCCGAGCTGATTTTGGTTGCGGTCTCAAAATCCATCCCGCCCAAACCCTCGCCGAGGTCAACATGGTCCTTCACGGCGAAGCCGAATTCGCGCGGCGTGCCCCAGCGCCTGACTTCCACGTTGTCGGCCTCCGACTTGCCGACCGGCACGCTCTCGTGCGGCAGGTTGGGAATCACCGAGACGAAGGCGTTGATGCGGTTGAGCAGGTCGGCGAGCTTCTCCTCGTTCTGCTTCAGCTCGTCGCCGAGGCCGGCCACTTCCTGCATCACGGCGGCGGTGTCTTCGCCTTTCGCCTTGAGCTGGCCGATCTGCTTGGAGAGGGCGTTGCGCTTCGCCTGCAGGTCCTGGGTGCGCACCTGAAGGCCCTTGCGCTCGTCCTCCAGCGCCTGGAAGGCCGCCACATCGAATCCGGCGCCGCGGCTGGCGAGGCATTCGGCCACCTGGGCCGGCTGGCTGCGCAGAAGTTGTATGTCGAGCATGGTTGATCCCTGTTTTCGGTTCGGTCGCCGTATGGCGGCGACTGACTTTTACTCCAGCCACCGGAGCGAAGCAAACTTCCGTCACCCCCTTCCCTCGGAAGGGGGTCGGGGGGAAGGTACTATTTCTTGCCGGCCTTGCGATCGAGTTCGCGCAGGTGCACGAGCTTCTCCGCGATCTGTGCTTCGAGACCGCGCTCCGTCGGCCTGTACCAGCTTACCTTCGGCATGCCTTCGGGAAAATAGTCCTCGCCCGCGGCGTAGGCTTCCGGTTCGTCGTGCGCGTAGCGGTATTCGCGCCCGTAGCCGAGTTCCTTCATCAGCTTGGTCGGCGCGTTGCGCAGGTGCACCGGCACTTCGCGGGAGCTGTCGTCGCCGATGAATTTTCGCGCGGAATTATACGCGACATACACCGCGTTCGACTTGGCGGCGCAAGCCATGAAGACCACCGCTTCGGCCAGCGCCAGTTCGCCTTCCGGCGAGCCGAGCCGTTCGTAGGTTTCGACGGCGTTGAGCGCGATCTGCAGCGCGCGCGGGTCGGCCAGGCCGATGTCCTCCACCGCCATGCGGACGATGCGCCGGCCGAGATACAGCGGATCGGCGCCGCCGTCGAGCATGCGCAGCAGCCAGTAGAGCGAGGCATCCGGACTGGAGCCGCGCACCGACTTGTGCAGGGCGGAGATCTGGTCGTAGAAGGCTTCGCCGCCCTTGTCGAAGCGGCGCAGGTTCTTTGCCAGCGCGCCCTGGAGAAAGTCAGCGTCCACGACACGGCGATTCGTCGTGGATGCCGCCGTATGCACGATCTCCAGCGCATTCAGCAGGCGACGCGCGTCGCCGTCGGCGAGGCCGACGAGACGGCCTTTCGCGGCCTCGTCGAATTCCAGGTCGGAAAACGCCTGCGCGCGGGCACGATCGAACAGCTCGCCGAGTTCCGCCTCGCTGAGGCTCTTCAGCACGTACACCGCCGCGCGCGACAACAGCGCGCTGATCACCTCGAAGGAGGGATTCTCGGTGGTGGCGCCGATGAAGGTGATGAGGCCCTGCTCGACATAGGGCAGGAAGGCATCCTGCTGCGCCTTGTTGAAGCGGTGCACCTCATCCACGAAAAGGAGGGTGTGGCGGCCGTTCTGCGCCAGCGTCAGCTCGGCGCGCTGCACGGCTTCGCGGATGTCCTTGACGCCGGAGAACACCGCCGAGAGCGCGATGAACTCGGCGTCGAAGGCCTGCGCCATGAGGCGCGCCAGCGTCGTCTTGCCGACGCCCGGCGGCCCCCACAGGATCATCGAATGCGGCGTCTTCGACTCGAAGGCCAGGCGCAGCGGCTTGCCCGGGCCGAGCAGTTCGCTTTGGCCGACGACCTCGTCGAGCGTGCGCGGCCGCAGCAGCTCGGCCAGCGGGGCGTGCGGCTTCTTTTCGAAAAGATCACTCACCTAAAACGTCGGCGCCCTTCGGCGGCGTGAAGCGGAACCGGTCGGCAGGGAGCTGCGGATTGCGCTCGAACTTCTCGAAGGCGATGGTCGTCACCTGGCCGAAGCTGTCGGTGATCTCCATCGCCCGCAGCGCATCGCCGACGAAGCCGATGCGCAGAAACTGGAAGCCGGAGTCCTGGGACTTCGGCTGCGCGTCGACCCACTCGATGCCGTCGACGCTGCCGCCTTCCTTGAGGTCGAAGTTCTTCTCCAGCGCGTTGTCGCCGGCGAGCAGTGCGGCCGGGCTGCTGCCGAGTGCGGCGGAAAGCTTCTTGGTACTGACCTGGTTGAGGTCGCGGTCATACACCCACAGTTTCTCGCCGTCGCCGACGATGAGCTGATAGTAGGGCTTGTCATAGGTCCAGCGGAACTTGCCCGGGCGGGAGAACATCATGCTGCCGGCGGCATTCTGCGGCTTGCGCCCGCTCTTCGCCACCACCGTCTGGACGAAGTCGGCGCGGCCGCTTTTCGTGCCTTCGATGAAGGCCTTCAGCTTGTCGAGGGCGGCGGCATGGGACGGCAGGGCAAGCGTGGCCGCCAGGAGAGCGGTCACGGCAAGAAGTGATTTATGCAATGAGGTCATGCCGGTCAGACAACGTGGGAAGGGGCTTGTTCCGGGCGAATCAAATCATTCCTGCCGCGCCGGTACGACCACCTCACGGTTGCCGTTGCTGCCCATCGGCGTGACCAGGCCGGAACGTTCCATCTGCTCGATCAGGCGCGCAGCGCGGTTGTAGCCGATGCGCAGATGGCGCTGCACCAGCGAGATGGAGGGGCGGCGCGTCTTCAGCACCACCTCGACCGCCTGGTCGTAGAGCGGATCGGCCTCGTCGTCCGGCCCGCCTTCCCCGGCAACGCCCTCCCCGTCCTCGCCGCCCGGCGCATCGAGAATGCCCTCGACGTACTCGGGCACACCGGTCTTCTTCAGGTAGTCGACGACGGCATGCACCTCGCTGTCGGCGACGAAGGCGCCGTGCACGCGCACCGGCACGCCGCTGCCCGGCGCGAGATACAGCATGTCGCCCTGGCCGAGCAGCGCCTCCGCGCCCATCTGGTCGAGAATGGTGCGCGAGTCGATCTTGCTCGAGACCTGGAAGGAAATCCGCGTCGGGATGTTGGCCTTGATGAGGCCGGTGATGACGTCCACCGAGGGCCGCTGCGTCGCCAGGATCAGGTGGATGCCGGCGGCGCGCGCTTTCTGCGCCAGCCGCGCGATGAGTTCCTCGACCTTCTTGCCGGCGACCATCATCAGGTCGGCCAGCTCGTCGATGATCACCACCACGTAGGGCAGCGCGTTCAGGGGCTCCGGGCTCTCCGGCGTGATCGAGAAGGGATTGGGGATCGGCGCGCCGGCCTTGGCGGCCTCCTTGAGCTTGCCGTTGAAGCCGGCCAGGTTGCGCACGCCCAGCGCCGACATCAGCCGGTAGCGGCGATCCATCTCGGCGACGCACCACTGCAGCGCGTTGGCGGCATGCTTCATGTCCGTCACCACCGGCGCCAGCAGGTGCGGGATGCCCTCGTAGATCGACAGTTCCAGCATCTTCGGATCGACCAGGATCAGGCGCACGTCGGCCGGTTCCGACTTGTAGACCAGCGAGAGGATCATGGCGTTGATGCCGACCGACTTGCCCGATCCCGTGGTGCCGGCCACCATCAGGTGCGGCATCCTGGCCAGGTCGACCACCACCGGTGCGCCGCCGATGTCCTTGCCCAGCGTCAGCGTCAGGGGCGAATGCATGTCGTGATAAGCCTTGGAGCCGAGGATCTCCGACAGGCGCACCGTCTGCCGCTTCGGGTTGGGCAGTTCCAGCCCCATGCAGGACTTGCCGGGAATGGTCTCGACCAGGCGCACGCTGACCACGGAGAGGGCGCGCGCGATGTCCTTCACCAGGTTCACGATCTGGGCGCCCTTGACGCCGACGGCCGGCTCGATTTCGTAACGCGTGATGACCGGGCCCGGGTAGGCGGCCAGCACCTTCACCTGGACACCGAAGTCGGCGAGCTTCCGTTCGATCAGGCGCGAGGTGAATTCCAGCGTCTCGGCAGAGGGCGGCTCGACGTCGTGCGAGGGCTCCTCGAGCAGATGCAGCGGCGGCAGCGCCCCGCCCGGGATGTCCATGAACAGCGGCGCCTGACGTTCCTTTTCCCGCCGCGGCGATTTCGGAATGGCCATTTCGGCCGGCTCGATGCGAATCGGCTCGACGTGAAACTCTCCGATGCGCTTGCGCTCGACCTCCACCTCGGCCTCGCGTTGCTGTGCGATCTCGCGGCCGATGCGACGATCCTGCCAGCTCTGGTAGAGATGGCTGCAGCCGAACCAGATGCCCTCCAGCAGCGCCCCAAGGCGCTCGATCAGCTTGAGCCAGGACAGTCCCGTGAAAATCGACAGGCCGGCGGCAAACAGTGCGATCAGAAGAATCGTGCCGCCGGTATAGCCGAAGAACTGCGAGAACAGCCGGCCGATCTCCAGTCCGAGCATGCCGCCCGGATCGAGCGGCATGGGTTTTTTCATGCTGTGGAAGCGCAGCGCCTCCAGGCCGCTCGATGCCGCCAGCAGGACGATGAAGCCGGACAGGGCGATGAAGAACGGCCGCCGGTCGGTATGGAAGATGCCTTCCAGGCGGCGATAGCCCCAGATGACCAGGAACAGCAGGAAGAGCACCCACCACCAGGCGGAGAGGCCGAACAGATAGAGCAGGAGATCGGCCACCCAGGCGCCGACGCGGCCGCCGGGGTTGGCGATGCGCTCGACCTGGGCGGCATGCGACCAGCCGGGATCGGACTTGCTGTAGCCGAAGAGGATCAGGCCGAGATAAAACGCGACGACACCCAGCACCAGCCAGCGCGCCTCCTGCAGGAGCGCAACGATCTTTTCCGGCAGGGGTTGTTGGGCGGTTTTTTCTTGCACGCTCGATAAGTACAGGCGCAAACCGGCAGGGCCGGTCAATGCCGGGATTATACGCCTCAGATCAGATTGATCTTCTCGCGCAAAAGGATGCGGCCGCCGCCTTCCTCGATCAGGCCCTGCAGGCTCAGGTCCTTCATGACGCGGCTGACCATTTCGCGCGAGGCGCCGATCATCTTGGCGATGTCCTGCTTGGAAATCTTCTTCATGACTACCTGCTGGCCGTCGGTGTCCTCCTCGGACATTTCCAGCAGCAGGCGGGCCACCCGGCCATACACATCCATCAGGGCCAGGCTCTCGATCTTGCGGTCGGCCGTGCGCAGGCGCTTGACCAGGCTGCGCATGATGTAGAGGGAGACGTCGAAGTTCTCGGCCAGGCAGCGCTTGAAGTCCGCCTTGGCAATCACTACCAGCTCGCAGGGCGAAGTGGTCATCACCGTGGCCGAGCGGGGATTGTCGTCGAGTACGCCCATTTCGCCGAAAAACTCCCCGGCGCCGAGATTGGACAGGATGACCTCCCGTCCTTCCTCGTCCGAGACCAGTACTTTCAATACGCCGGAGAGGATGAAATAGACGAAATCGGTGCGATCCCCGGCGCGCAGGATGGCGGAGCCGCGCGGCACCTTGCGGAACACGGCAACGCGGGCGATGGGGACGAGGCGTTCGACGGACAGCGACTCGAAAATCGGCATCGAGCGCAGGGCATCGACCGTGACGCTGTTTCCTTGTGGCATGTCAGCTTCCTCCAGCGCGGCAAACTGCCCGCCGCGGCAATTCTCTTGTTCTTGAGCCCGGGAATGATTATAAGACCATTCAGCACTTGCCCAGAGAGGTTCCTGATTCCCGCCACCGCCTCCAGTATAATTTTGCCGTCCGAACCTTCCCCCGAGCGAACCCGCCATGACCAGCGCAACCCGCCATTCCCGCCTCATCATTCTCGGTTCCGGCCCCGCCGGCTACACCGCCGCCGTCTACGCCGCCCGCGCCAACCTGAAGCCGCTGCTCATCACCGGCCTTGCCCAGGGCGGCCAGCTGATGACCACCACCGACGTGGACAACTGGCCGGCCGATGCCGACGGCGTGCAGGGCCCCGACCTGATGGCGCGCTTCCAGAAGCACGCCGAGCGCTTCAACACCGAGATCGTCTTCGACCACATCCACACCGCGAAGCTGAAGGAAAAACCCTTCACCCTGGTCGGCGACAGCGGCACCTACACCTGCGACGCCCTGATCATCGCCACCGGCGCCACCGCCAAGTACCTTGGCCTGCCTTCCGAGGAAGCCTTCTCCGGCCGCGGCGTCTCCGCCTGCGCCACCTGCGACGGCTTCTTCTACAAGGGCCAGGAGGTCGCCGTCATCGGCGGCGGCAACACCGCCGTCGAGGAGGCGCTCTACCTCGCCAACATCGCGAAGAAGGTCACTCTGGTGCATCGCCGCGACAAGTTCCGCGCCGAGAAGATCATGATCGACAAGCTGATGGAGAAGGTGAAGGCCGGCCACATCGTGCTCGAGACCGACAGCACGCTCGACGAGGTGCTGGGCGACAAGAGCGGCGTCACCGGCATGCGCGTGAAGCACGTCAAGAGCGGTGCGGCCAAGGACATCGCCCTGCAGGGCGTCTTCATCGCCATCGGCCACAAGCCCAACACCGAGCTCTTCGAAGGCCAGCTGGAAATGGACAACGGCTACCTCGTCACGCAGTGCGGCCGCATGGGCAACGCCACCCAGACCAGCCTCCCCGGTGTCTACGCCGCCGGCGACGTCGCCGACCAGATCTACAAGCAGGCCGTCACCAGCGCCGGCACCGGCTGCATGGCGGCGCTCGACGCCGAGAAGTACCTGGACAACCTTGGATGAAGCGCCAGCGCGCGCCGACCGAAGAGGAGCGCGCATTGTTTCGCGAGGCGGTTGCTGGAGCAAAGCCGATCGTACCCGATAAGGTCCACCACGAACCGCCTCCCCCGCCGGCGAAGCCGATCCAGCGCTGGAAGGACGAGGCGGCTGCGCTGACGGAATCCCTCTCGCCCGAACCGCTCGACCTGCGCCTGGAAGGCGGCGACGAGCCGGCCTTCCTCCGCCCCGGACTGGCCCGCACGGTGCTGCGCGACCTGCGCCGCGGCCGCTGGGTGGTGCAGGACGCCCTCGACCTGCACGGCGCCACGCGCGACGAGGCGCGCCTGCTGCTGGCGGAATTCCTCGCCGAATCGCTGCGCCGCGGCCTGCGCTGCGTGCGCGTGGTGCATGGCAAGGGCCTCGGCTCGCCCGGACGCGAGCCGGTGCTGAAGGGGCTCGTGAAAAGCTGGCTGATGCAGCGCGCCGAAGTGCTCGCCTACTGCCAGGCCCGCGCCGCGGAAGGCGGCGCCGGCGCCATGATCGTCCTGCTCAAGGGACAGGGTCGGCAGCCATGATTGCCGTATCGCGGAGACTGACTTTCCCCGTTGGCCCCATCCTGCTGCTGGCTGTCCTCACCGCAGTGGCCCTCTTCGTCCGCCCGCTCACCCCCATCGACGAGACCCGCTACATCAGCGTGGCCTGGGAAATGTGGCTGCGGGACGAGTACCTCGTGCTCTACAAGAACGGCGCGCCCTACAGCCACAAGCCGCCGCTGCTGTTCTGGCTCTACAACCTCGGCTGGGCGGTGACGGGCGTCAACGAATGGTGGCCGCGCCTGGTCTCCCCGCTGTTCTCACTGGGCAGCCTGCTGCTCACCCTCTCCATCGGCCGCCGTCTCTGGCCGGAAGACCGTGACACCGGCCGCAATGCCGCCTGGATCCTCGCTTCCAGCCTGCTGTGGATGCTGTTCTCCACCTCGGGCATGTTCGATGTGATGCTGACCTTCTTCGCCCTGCTCGGCATGCGCGGCCTGCTGATTGCGGCGGACGGAAGAATGAGGAGTGGGTTCGCCTGGCTGGCATTCGCGATCGGCTTCGGCGTGCTGGCCAAGGGCCCGGTGGTCCTCCTGCACCTGCTGCCGGTGGCCCTGCTGGCGCCCTGGTGGCGACCGGGACTGGCCTGGAAACGCTGGACCGGCGGCGTGCTGCTGGCGGTGCTGGGCGGCGCGGCCATCGCGCTCGCCTGGGCCATCCCGGCGGCGATCCAGGGCGGCGAGGAATACCGGCGCATGATCTTCTGGGGCCAGACGGCCAACCGCATGGTGGACTCCTTCGCCCACAAACGGCCGCTCTGGTGGTACCTGCCGCTTCTGCCGCTGCTGTTCTTCCCCTGGCTGCTGTGGCCGGGCCTGTGGCGACGCCTGGTTGCGCTGAAGCGCGAAGGCCTCGACGGCGGACTGCGTTTCTGCCTCTCCTGGCTGGCACCGGTATTCGTCTTCTTCTCCCTCATCAGCGGCAAGCAGATCCACTACCTGGTGCCGCTGTTCCCCGCCTTCGCCCTCTTCGCCGGACGGCTTCTGGCCCGCTCGCAGGCGGGTGGCGAGGTGGGTGGTCCTTGGCTGCCGGCCCTGCTGGCGGGCGCCGCCGGCGCGGCGATGATTTATCTCGCGCCGGACGGGCTGACGGGCAAGCTCGACCTGTGGGAACTCTTGCCGCGCTGGCCGGGCGTGCTATTGATCCTGACGGCGGCCGCTGCGGCTTGGCTGGGAAGGAAGCAGGAATGGCGGATGGCGGCACTGGCGACGCTTGGCGCGGCCCTGTTCGCCCTGGCGCAGTGTTACGTCTCGGAAAATCTGTGGCGCCGCTACGACATCCGCCCGCTGGCGCAGGAGATTGGGAAGCTGCAGGAGCGCGGCATCGCCGTCGCGAACAACGGCGACTATCACGCGCAGTACCAGTTTTTTGGCCGGCTGGAACGGCCGATAGACGAACTGCCGACGCCCTTCGATATCCAGCCGTGGTTCGAGAAGCACCCGGATGGCGTGCTCATCCTGTACGTCACGCCGAAGCCCGACGAGGCGGCGCCGCTCTTCAGCCAGCCCTACATCGGTGAAACGGCGATCCTGCTCACTGCGGAGCAGGCGCGGGCGCGGGGAATTCTCAGATAGCCGACTCGTTGGTCTCGCCGGTGCGGATGCGCACGATCTGCTCGACCGGCGTGACGAAGATCTTGCCGTCGCCGATCTTGCCGGTGCGCGCGGCCTTGATGATGGCCTCGATGGCCTGCTCGACGGCGCCGTCGGCGATCACCACCTCGATCTTGATCTTCGGCAGGAAGTCCACCACGTACTCGGCGCCGCGGTAGAGCTCGGTGTGGCCCTTCTGCCGGCCGAAACCCTTGACTTCCGTCACGGTCAGGCCGGTGACGCCGACTTCGGAGAGGGCCTCGCGCACTTCGTCCAGCTTGAACGGCTTGATGATTGCCTCGATTTTCTTCATGGTTGCTCCCGGTCACCATTCATCTGCGTAGCGTGATGTTATCGGATATCGCCAATCCTTGCCAAAACCCCGTTTCGTCACGCGGATGCCGACCGGCGCCTGGCGCCGCTTGTACTCGCTGCGCTTGAGCATGGCCACGGTGCGCCGCACGTCGGCCTCGGCGTAGCCCAGCGCGACGATATCGCGCGGGCTGAGATCGCGTTCCATGTAGGCCTCGATGATCGCATCGAGGACATCGTAGGGCGGCAGCGTGTCCTGGTCGGTCTGGCCGGGCTTCAGTTCGGCCGACGGCGGCCGCGTGATGATGCGCTCCGGGATCACCGGCGCAACGCCGTTCCGATAGCGCGACAGGCGCCAGACCATCGTCTTGTAGATGTCCTTGATGACGGCGAAGCCGCCGGCCATGTCGCCGTACAGCGTGGCATAGCCCACCGCCATCTCGCTCTTGTTGCCGGTGGTCAGCACGATCGAGCCGTACTTGTTCGACAACGCCATGAGGATCATGCCGCGGATGCGCGCCTGCAGGTTTTCTTCGGTGGTGTCTGCTGCGCGGCCGGCGAACTCCTTCTCCAGCATCGCCGCGAAGGTCTTCATCGCCGGCTCGATGGGAAACTCGTCGTAGCGCACGCCCAGCGTCCGCGCCATCTCGCGCGCATCGTCCAGGCTGATCTGCGCGGTATACGGCGAGGGCATCATCACCGCGCGCACCTTGTCGGCGCCCAGCGCGTCGACGGCGATGGCCAGCGTCAGCGCAGAATCGATGCCGCCCGACAGACCGATGATGGCGCCCGGAAAACCGTTCTTGCCGAGGTAATCGCGCACACCCAGGGTGAGGGCTTCATAGACTTCGGCTTCCAGCGGACGCGAAGGTGCCACCTCGCCGGCGCGCAGCTCGCCGCCGGCGTATTCGAGGATCTCCAGTGCCTCGACGAACTGCGGCAGCTGGTGCGTCAGCCGGCCTTCCCGATCCAGCGCGAAGGAGGCGCCGTCGAACACCAGTTCGTCCTGGCCGCCGACCATGTTCGCGTACAGCACCGGCATGCCCGTCGCCTTGATGCGCTCGCGCAGGATCTCGTAGCGCGTCGCCTGCTTGTTCATGTGATACGGCGAGGCGTTCAGCGCCAGTAGCAGATCGGCGCCGGCCGTGCGGGCGGCGTCGGCGGCGCCCGGTTCCCAGACATCGGCGCAGATGTTGATGCCGCAATGCACGCCGTTCACCTCGATGACGCAGGGTTCGTAGCCCGAGGAGAAGTAGCGCTGCTCGTCGAACACCTCGTAGTTGGGCAGGCGGTGCTTGCGGTAGGTGGCGGCGATGCGTCCGTCCTGCAGCAGTGAGGCGGCGTTGTAGTACTCGCCGCCATGCTCCTCCGGATGGCCGACGACGACGGCGATGCCCTCGATGCGGACCGCGAGGTCGGTGAGCGTCCGGGCGCAGGCGCGGTAAAAATCCGGCCGCAGCAGGAGGTCTTCGGGCGGATAGCCGCACAGCGCCAGTTCCGGCGTCACCATCAGGTGGGCGCCGGCGGCGCGCGCCCGATCCGCGAATTCGGCGATCCGGCGCGCGTTGCCTTCCAGATCGCCAACCGTGCTGTTGATCTGGGCGAGGGCTATGCGGAGTGAAGACATCCCCGGATTCTAGAACATCGGCTTGGTGGCGGCCGCCTCGTAGCGGGCGATGCCGTCGAGGATTTCCTGCTTGGCTTCCTCGGCGCCGACCCAGCCCTGCACCTTCACCCACTTGCCGGCTTCCAGGTCCTTGTAGTGCTCGAAGAAGTGCGAGAGCTGCGACAGCACCATCTCCGGCAGGTCGCGCGGCGACTGGATGTGCCGGTACAGGCTGCACAGCTTGTCCACCGGCACGGCCAGCAGCTTGGCGTCGCCGCCCGCCTCGTCCTCCATCTTCAGCATGCCCACCGGGCGGCAGCGCACCACGACCCCGGTGATCAGCGGCACGGGCGACATCACCAGCACGTCGACCGGATCGCCGTCGTCGGAAATGGTGTGCGGGATATAGCCGTAGTTGCACGGATAGTGCATGGCCGTCGACATGAAGCGGTCGACGAACATGGCGCCGGTGGCCTTGTCGACCTCGTACTTGATCGGATCGGCATTCATCGGGATTTCGATGATGACGTTGAAGTCGTTGGGGATGTCGCGCCCCGA
>Ga0172380_10007572_pt1 | contig 12163 bp, 6 predicted proteins | sample Leawe162metaG_FD_119747 | JGI IMG/M metagenome (GOLD analysis project Ga0172380, IMG submission 119747) | Leachate microbial communities from a municipal landfill in Southern Ontario, Canada - Leachate well 162 metaG | ecosystem: Engineered > Solid waste > Landfill > Unclassified | place...
AATGTTACTGAAATATGAACGAAGCACGCCTTCAAGATAAAGTCCTGTTTCCGTGCCTGTTGTCCCAATAAAGGAAACATCTTTAATTGTTATTCCCTGCAACCACGTACTCACAGAAACGCCTTTATACCGTATTAGATTTAATACGTTTTTGCCTGTGCCCGTTTGATATAAAACTGAATGATACCCACTTCCGACAATAGAAAAACCGCTCGCTGTACCAGCATCAGTCTGTTGCACCGTCAAAACATTGGTTAGTTTATAGATGCCAGCAGGAATATACATAATAACTTTATACGGTGAAGCCATAGCGGTATTTATGGCTGCTTGTATCGCATTAGTATCATCGGCAATACCATCCCCAACCGCGCCATAATCTTTAACATTTATTTGAAATTTGCGTTCTGCATCATTTAAATAAGAAATTCCCAATGTATCTCTTGCATCTGCGGAATTAACATCCCTAAGCAAAGTTTTCATATATGCCGAAGCATTTATATCATTAACTTGCCATATCGTAAAACTATCAACTGTCAACGCACCTGTTTCGTCAAAACCAATACCTTTGTTTGTCCTATCAAATTTATTGGGTAAATTCATATCTATATCAGGGTCGGTATCTGAAAGCCTAATACTTCTTCTATCTCTATCCCATAAATCCTGCGTAGTTCTTTGCAACTTATCTAATCCTGCCACTATTGAGGTTGAATTTATGGCCGCGGGTACAGTTTCTTGAGTATTAGTTATCTTCCTTTCTACTATAATTTTATAAGTGCTTGTAATAGCAGGAGTAATAGTAATCACTCCACCTTCAAGATAACTTGAGCCTGTATATGTTATGGTATAATCCACGTCTTTTGTAAGCAATTCAGAAGCACCAGTAGAAATCAACTGCTTATAAACATAAACCTCCGATGCGGCATAACAAGGAATTGTAAATGTATATGTAGTGGAAGTGCCATTACAAGTAAAAAATTCTCTTAACGTCTCACTTGACGGTACAGTGCCATACACAAACGAACCCAACATTAAGATTACTAACAATACTTTTTTCATTTTTAGATTCCTTAGAATAATTTACTACCCTGTTTCTGTTCTATTTTCTCCCTACCTTTGCCAAACCACCAATAATAAGGCTCGCCCAAGTAGGGAACTATTTTAGGCGTTTCAAATCCCTGATACCGTCTGTTTTCATTATCGCTGAATATCTGGTAAATATCCTTGCTAAAAGCGTCTAACGCTTTGGTAGGAATCATAGGCAGGACATTTCTTGCTATAGCAGAAAATCCTTCGCCTCTGGCCTTTTGCAATGTATATTTATTTATAATAAGAGTATTTTGCCACATATTATCTATGATGTTATCAGTCCATTCTATAGGCTTGCCTCTGAAAAAATCTTTGATAGCGTCTGCTGTGGCATCGCATAGCATTAGCACAAATCCCATCCAAAACAACCTGCCCGCGCCTTTCATAAAATCTTTTGGCTTGTCAATAGGATTAGCCATAAGACTAAAACATTCACGCCTTATCATATCAAGACGTTTAATCGTGAAAGTTCTCAACATATAGAATACCCGCCAATTACCACCCTTTGCATAGTATTCAGGCATTTCAGATATTGCAATCGGCTGAACATCTGCTGTTTCATTAAAGGCCAATAGTTTTACATTTTCAGATATTTTATTTTCGGCAAGGTCTTTAATAACAGAATCTGTTTCTTCACCAAAAATCCTACTTATTTCAGTCTTTAATTTATCTGGATTCCTGACAGCGGCCTTTTGGTATTTATTTATTACCGTATTTATATAGGCTTCTTTGCCAATGGTGTCCATTTTCTGCAAAGACCAAAGTAATTTACCACCTATTTTCCCGAATTGATTATCTTTCCATTCTTCGCCTATTTCGTGTACATAAATATCGTGTATCTTAATCTTTGATTTCCCTATAAATGCTCTGGCAATAGGGGTTAAAGAGCCTGTCGGAGAACGCATAACTGACAATCCAAGTTCTCCCAACTGCGTAATGGCATTAGTAATTTGTGAAAGAGTTTCTACATACGCCAATTTCTGAACAGAAGACAACCATTTATCCATCTTTTTTGGGTCGAATAATGCGTTAAACATATCAGCAATTTCTTTTTGCTGACCAGAATCTATCTTACCACTTTCAACAAGTTCAGAAATATATTTACCAATGCTATTCTCAAGAACGTCATTGTTGACCCTATCGTATTCCGCTTCGGCCTTAGCAAGTTTAGTTTGTGTGTTTTTTATTCTGGTTTGGCGTTCAGAATCACTAATATCCTGAAATGTCTGTCCGGTTTTAAGGTTATGAATAGTTGTTTTTATTCTATTGACAATTTCCCTTTGCCTGACTACTTCTTTGGCCTGCTTGCCAAAAAACTCTCTTATCGTAATTTGTTTAGACATTGTGGAAATATAATCTATCTCACCCTTTTGCCAAGAAGCGTAATACTTTTCAAGTTTTTTATCTATTATACCTACCGTTCTTTCTTTTGTTGCGCCGGGTCTTGCAAGCATAATTTGACCGACATTATATCCTCTCAATAAAGAATTAACTATATTTGCTTTTTCTTCCGGCGTTAAAGCCCTGCCGCCTTTTTGCTCTTGTTTAGCGTCAAAAGCCTTTTGTATCATAGACCAATTTTCGGTAGTCTGTAATTCTTTTAATAATCCATCAAGATTTATTACCTGCCTATGAAAGTGAGATTCAAGATAGTCAACACTCATACCAACCCTGTTTGCAAGTTCGTATATTTCATCTTTTGACTTTCGATATTTACCATACTCCTTTTCAACGCCATATATTTTAGTGATATAATCAATCATTCCATCATCACTGTTCCTTATGGCTAATTCAAATCTTCTGTAATCATTTGGATTCTGTTTTTTTATACTTTCTGTTTTATCGAAAAATTCAGTGGCAACATTAGTATATTTGGCAGTTCTTGAGTTGGTGGTAAAAAAAACATTACGAACATCGTATTTAAGCTTAGGGTCTATCATTTCAAGTCTTGTCGAGATAGACGCTAACGCTTTTTCTGATTTTAATCTTATCTCTCGTGCAATATCTCTAAAATTCTCCTTAACGGTTATTTTTTCTTTAATCTTATTCTTCTCGTAAAAATCTTCATCTAAAGTGCTTTGTGGGTACGGTTCTGCCTCAATAATACCCTCTGAACTTTTACGCATCATTTCCTGAAATTGCGGTCTATTTTCTATGATTTTTGCTTCGGTATCAACACCCACATCTTTTAATTCTTTTCCTATCTCACCTAACGGCTGATACTTTTCTAATAATTCACTATAAACATTGTCATATTCTTCCTGTGTTTTTATTTTTCTGCCCATTAAATCATCTGCCATAGTTTTGGCTGTATGATAATTTATGCCTTCAAAAATAGTAATTGATGCGGCAAGATTGTTCCTGTGTTTAGCGGATTCCATACTGTTATATATTTTGCCAGCACCACCCAAAAACACACCTGCCGTAGCACCACCCCAATACGCCTCATTCAATCTTGACGTTATAGACCACCAATCAGGTTTTCCGTTTGGAAGTTTAGCATAATCCCCCCTTAGCATAGCAGGCACGCTAATAGAAACGCCCTCTTGCAGGGCTTCTTCTATACCCTCTGATATTGAAAGCTTAACACCTTCAAGTGTAAATTTGCCTGTATTTTTGGCAATATCAGTATATACCTTTTTCTTAACAGAAGATACAAGTGCATTTTTGCTAAAATCTTTACCGGCAAATCTGAACAATTTTTCTACCTGTAATGCTTCTATTCCCGAATTTATAGTGCCTACAAGAACCCTTTCGGATTGTGCCTGACTTTCAGTAGCGCCATTAGCGAGTGCGTCTTGATAGGCACTTTCTCCCTCTACCGCAAACCCTGTTGTCATTGTCCCCAAAATCTGTCCGGCTTTCGTAGCTAACGCAGAACTACCTGCAATCCTTCCAACAATACCAGTAGCAAAATAAGGTAAAGTCTGACCCAATGTATTTGAAACATATTGCAAAGCGGTTCTATGTTCAGGAGATATTAAGACGGGCGATTTTAACGCCACTGTTGCCTCTGTGCGAGCTTTTTCAAATCCGGGTTGCAATGTTCCAGTTAAATCCGCCGCAAGCCCTGACAAACCTCGTACTGCCTGTAAAGTGCCAGTGGCTAAGCCCCTGCCAAACTCCTTAATGACCGTTGTTTCAGAGTTCTTTGCCAATTCAACCTTAGCACTATATAAAGAAGACAATCTTTGTTCTTTAATAGCAGCATTAAAAGCAACTTTTCTTTTGTTTAATAACTCTTGCACTTGTTCAGCAGATTTAGAATTGCCAACTGCCGATAAGAAAACATCGAAATTAAGTAAATTTTCAGGTGTTAAGGTTTCTACTTCTTCTGCAAATATAACATTAGGATTAGACGGTTTAGCCGTAGCAGATGCCTGATTTAAGTAATTTTGCTGTATAAAATTATCTTGCTCTTTAAAAGACTGCTTAAGTCTTGAAACTTGTTTATTTAAAGAAGATATTCTTATCCTATTTTTAATTTTAGGGTCTATTGATTTTCCATTTACTATCGAATCAGCGATACTGGCAATGTCATTTCTATCGTTTTCTGGGTCTGTAAGAAGTCCTTCTTCCACAAGTTTAGCTTTTACTGCTGATGGACTTATAACTCTGCCGAATTTTTTATAAACAAAATTATCATATCCCGCCATTACAGTAGAACTATCAACCTCAAATTCATCAGATAGAACTTTAGCTGTTTCTATTTTGGCCTTATCATTATTATTAAAAACATCAGGCAATTTTGAGACATTTACATCTTGTGGGTCTGTTATTACATATTGATTAGCAGACAAAGGCTGTTCTTGTTCCTGACCAAAATAAGTATTTATTTCAGGTTCACTGAATCCAGCACCAGACAGACGAGTTCTTTCTTTGGAAACGTAATCGTCAATTTCCTGTTGGCCAAATCCAGCTTGTTTTAATTCCGCTAATGTCATTTACTGCCAGTTCTCTTTATGTAATCGTCTATGCTTTCATTTTCTTTGCGTTTTACAGTCGGTTCAAGCGTTGCACTTTCGCTCAACAATGCTTCGCGTTTTTTATCAATTTCCGCTTGTGCCTTTACGCCTTCTACGCCGGAAACTAAGCCGAACAAATCTAATCCATCATACAAATCAATTCCAGTATTTGCAATGATTTCTTGTCTTTCTTCTTGACTTATTCGCACACCATAACTGCTTATGCTTGGCATTGTCAATACCTTAAAAAACTCCTGATACTGCGCAGATGTAGCATTAGGGTTCTTTTTTGACCAATTTTCAAGAGCTACCATAGAACGTGTAGCTTTATTGATATTGTCAAGTTTATCCTGTTCTGATGTGCCTGAATTGAATAATTTTCTGGTCTGCATATCATTGATTGCACTAACATATTGCCTATGAATAACTTTTTGTGAATCATCCTTGCTTTTGGCAGATGTTAAAATTCCATTTAATTCATTGTAATCATCACGATTTATACCCTTTGTAATATGTTTTGCTAAAAACGCAGAATCATATTTATCAGGCTCTTGTGATACCTTACTTAACAAATCATTATAAACCTTATCGTCTCTGCCAGATTGAGAACGTACTTCTTCTACCCATTTTTTCTTTTGGTCATAAGATAGAGAACTATTTTTTATAGTATCAAAAACATTAGGGTCATTTTTTAGGATTGCATCGCCAATTTGAGTATTTTGTTTTTCAATGGTCTGTTTTAAGTTCTCATCGGCAATACTCTTTTGTTGACTTATTCTTGTAGATAATTCACCTATGCTATCAGCATCAAGACCATATTGTTTCTGAAAATTTACATCATTTATTTTATTTAGTGCGCTATCCCAACCATCAACAGAAGCAATACTTTGTAGTTCAGAAAAGGCAAGGTTCATATTTCTACCTTTTTGCATAACTGCCATATCGCTTTGCAACATCAAATCAGATATTTCAGGGTCAACCAGTTTTCCTTTTTGTCTCTTATATAAATCTGTAAGTTTATCTATTTCACCTGTCTTTGTATATTGCTCTCTTAGAAGATTAAACTTCTCCAGTTCGCGTTTAGACATTATTGACTCAACGGCAGTTTGAGATTTTACCATCAAGGCTTTTCTATTGCTCGACATCCAGTTTTCGGCATAATCTTTGCTCTTCGGCAGAGATAGGTTCTGGCCTGCCTTATTTATACCCTCTATCATAGACTCTCTGGCATTACCAATATCCTCAAAACTTGCGCCGGGATTATTCTTTACATAGCCCTCAAATTCAGCTTGTGCAGTATCAACTTGCCCTAAAAAAGAATGTATCTCGTTGCCTATTTTAGCTTCGACTAAATCAGAGAATATCTTACCAGAAAAACCAGCGATTGCCGCACCTGCCGATTGTTGGCCTACTGTACTTGCAAGAGCCATTGACGGTTTAGCCATTTGAACCGTCTGTGGTGTTTGACTTCTCTGATATAATTGTATTTCAGCCACGTTAATATCCCCTAAACCAAGAACTTGCAGGATTGGTCGTTGATGTCCACGATTTAGAAGCTGGTACTGTATTAGAACTGTATTTAGATGCTAATACAGACGTTTTTGAGCCGCCAAACATTCCACCCTGATAACCCATATAAGCCATACTGCCAAAGCCACTTACTCCAGTTCCGATAGCGTCCCAAACAGATTGCTTTCTGGCCATTTTACCAGTAGCCTTTTCATAGGCAGCAGAAGCCCTATATTGGGCAGATTCCATTCTTCCTGTTTCTAATGTAAATCCCATATCTTTTGTAATATCTTCCCTTGTTTGAGCGGCGACAACCAACGGAGCACCGACATTAAGCATTACTCCGCCAGAGGCATATCCAGCTTTTTGAGACGATACTATTTTACCTCTTTTTTCAGCTAAAATTCTTGACTCTTCAACAGACTTAATTCTTGCGTTTTCAGCCGCCTGAATATCCAAAGCGGCTCTGTAATTGGCAAGTTTTTGCTGGTTTTTACCTTCCTGCAATTTGCTTGATACCTGCATAGCAGTACCAAATCCCATTGCACCCATAGCCAAAGGCATTGCCAATGTACCCATATTAACTCCTTATCCAAAGCAAGGTGTTATCTGTTTTTTTAAAATCAAGATGCTCAAGAAAATTACTACTTATATCGCCGTCAGCATAAACCTTGATTAGATTCAGATTATCACGCATTAAAGTCAAATTTTTTACCGCAGTTCTAAAAACCATACGAGTTTTAGATGTTCTCGCCTCTGGCGTTGTCAACATCCAAGCCTCACCTATACCGCAATATCTTATCCCACCAATACCAAATAACTTACCATCGTCAAAATAAGACTCTGCAACTCCGGTCGATATATTTAATTGTGCCATAAATCTTTTAGATTCTTCTGGCAAATTAGCATAGTCAGGATAACTTGCTGTATTACAAGCCATTATATCAACAAAATCCTGAATTGTCATTGTTTTTTTTGTAATCATTATTCTATATCAAAATTTAAAGTAATACCTCTTAATGTTAATGGCAATGGCTTACTGCTTTGTATATAAATTGTTTGTTTTTTCTTAGAGCCATAAGGCCATTTAGTCATAAACGTACTATCTTCGCTACTATATAATTCAGACATATTAGTTATTTGGCTACTATAAAACCCTATTGGAATAAGTGTACTGTACTTTCCACTACCATATTCGCAATATCCAGTTTGATAAAAATCAAAATCAAGAGTTCTTATCTTTTTGCCATAGTATTTATCCTGCGGGTCAATAGTAATAGGCATTGTTTCAATTTTTGTCGTATAAGGAAGTCCAACTAAAACTCTCTTCGATGAATTTACTATTGTTATAGCACCACTCGAAACATCAACATCTGGGCATACTATCTTATCCGCATATACAGAAACAGATTCACCTTCTAAATGGTCTAATCCTGAAAACGAAGTCGTTGAAGCACCATCATAACTAAGTGCAGAATCTAAAAACCACAAATCATTAACATCATCACCCCAATCTAAAGGTTGAAATTGTTCTATATAATATCTATTTATGCCTTCTATTTTTCTCTCTACTTTACACCAAACCTCATCTTCGGAATCATCGGTAGGTATGATTGCCATATTTTGGAAATTACCATAAGTATTCTGTACAGACCAAGAAACCACTTCCTGTTCTCTTTGGTATGTAAGAGTAGCAATATCCCCGTTGTTCAGGGTACACCACAAAACAGGATATGGTTTCATCTGGAAATCAATATCAACTATTCCACTTTTAGCTATATTTTCAGACAATAATGTCAAATCTGGAGAGAGGTATTTATCATATTGAAGATTATATGCAAATTCCCTTACCTTAGTACCGCCTCTTTCAACGTAAAGAATTGCGTCCCCAGCAAGAATAGCCCTCATTTCAGCACTACCATATCTTGATTGCTCCTGATAATTAGGTGTAGTAGGGGTAATCGCCTTACCCTGCTCACCATATTTACCGCAAGATGATGAAGTGCCTATAAGTAAATAATCCTGTGATAATAACCATCTGATAGGATTTTGTCCGGGGATTGCCATTGTAAATGAATCTGTGTCGTCCGTTCCATCTTCAAAATTATCATAATCATCTGGATTGGCCTCTCCGAACCATATAGTTTGTGGAAAATTATCAGAACCGCCAAAAATCAATCTCTGTTGGTGAAAGCAAACAGTCTTTGGCCAACCCCTTAAATCACTCCAATATCCCTCTCGCCAATCCTTTGTGGCCGCAGTACTTGATAAATCTGTTAAGACAGTAGCCGTTACTTCATTTCCATCAACATAAGTTGCTATCTTGACAATGCCATTATTAGTTTGATTTGAAACTGTTAATGTATATTCGCAAGAACCACTGGAAAAACCACTCATAGTTACTCTATAAATTGCACCATCTTCTTCTTCTGTGGGATTATCAAAGTTTGTATCTGTTAATGGGCTTAATGCCGCACTCCAACTTATTCCGCTATTAGTACTTCTTTCGAGAGTTATCGTTGCAGAAAAAGTGCCTGTTGTCGTAAATCCGTAAGCACCTTTAAAATATGCTGTTTGTATAGAGGATTCGTTACTGTCAAGAGTTCCGGTATATGTAACCGCAGATAATGGTTGATTTATCTGCCACAATGCGCCAACGTGAGTAGGATACCATATATTAGAATTTGCAATTAAAGTTATAGTGCCTGTTGTGGATGACGGTTTTATGGTTGTATCGGTAGTATTTGACGGTAAAAACGCACCGGTAGTTATATTTGCATCATCAATAGTCCAGCTTGTATGGCCTGTTCTTGTTAGTTTTTGTGGCGGGTCTGTGCCATCCACAATATACATAGTGTTATCAGCTTGAGCCCATTGAAGATTTTCAAGTTCATTAGAATCAAAATCAGTAGATATATAATATGGCACGTTACCATTTAATATAACCCCGCCATTACGAAAAAATCTCATATACCCACCACCGGCTTCGATAACGTAAGTATCTCCAGTAGAGTATTCAAATGGAATTAAAATTGCGCAAGGGTCATTACATTCAACTATATATTTCGTTCCCTGTCTTCTCGTTATCGCACCGTGCGCCGTAACAAACACATTTTCAGCCATTCTACAAGCAGAATTATATTTAGGGAAATCGCTTCTTGCGTCAAGCAGTGGCGTTATCTGTCCGGTATTAAACGATGTTAAAGACGGACTGAATCCAAACGAGATAGAGAATAAAAACAAAACTATTACTAATTTTTTAATCAACTTCTACCGCCTTTGTAATCTGGAATAGGAGTTATATAATTATTTAACATTGAAGCGTTGAACTTTTTTGCGTCTGGCGCAGTTAATTGTTTATACTCGGTAAGTAATGTAGTTCTCTGTTCTGATTTTTTACCTATCATTGGGCAAACCTCTGCCGCCAAAAGAGTTACAACGCACCGCTTTAAATATTCACTCCATATATTCGGATTGACAACATCAATAATATACTCAATAAATGCACTGTCGCCATCTGAATTTGATAGGTTATTTGTAAGAAATATACTTCCGCTACCAGCTTTATTTGCTATTGTTGTAAATCTATATTCGACCATATCAGACGAACTATCAGACAAATATGCTTCATCAATTTGTCTGAATACCGAAATGCAATCAGAGGGTAAATTGAAAGCATAATACCAACTTCCTATTTCTGGCAAACTTGCCTCTGCTAATGCAGTGCCTAAATCTTTATACCTAACAGATTCCCGAAATGGACTTTTAGACATCGCTAAATCAATAATAGTCTGTCTTCTGCATATTGGAAGCAACGTCCTGCAAGTAGTAGAAATCTGGTCTGTATCATTTATATCAGAAATTAAACCCGAACCAGATGCTTGGTCTCCGCCGCCCCCAGTTTTTATAAGAGCAAGATTTGCTATTTCTGTTTCTGTCATAATTCACCTAAATAAAATAAGGGGCAAGTTTCCCTGCCCCTACAAAATTATGGATTTGTGTCAGGTTGAATCATCTGGAAGTTAGTTCCATCATATACTGCCATAACAACACTTCCCGCTTCAATGTAATTATCAGGTGGGTCTTGGTCGTGCAAAGATTTTAATGATTTTGCACCAAGAGCATTTACATTAACAGTACAAGCACCTGTATTTGCCGTAGTAGCTGTGAATACAATCATCATACCTGTAGAATATGCAGCTGGGATAGGCGATAGTGTAATTACATAGGTGTCGTTCACTTGAGCATCAGCGGCAAAATTGAGATTGCCAATAAGAACACTACCTAAAACTTTGGTATTATCCTTTGCTGAACCAACAATAAGAGTATCTGCCGCTGTATCATCGGTAGCAATGTTAATAGCGTTTCCGTGAACGTTTGTACCAATGTTAATTATAGAACCAGCAGAACCACCATTGATTGTCAAATCGTCAACAGATGTTATTGTCAAGTCTCCTGTGCCAGATTGGATAGTTGTCGCAGATGTAGTATTTGTAGAACCTAAAGTAGTAACCTTAACACCAGCACCAGTACCGACATTTATAGTCTGTGCAGATGCACCTGTCGCAATACTGACCGTGCCGGTAGTTGTTCCACCACCAATACTCGTAGTAGCAGTTGAGGACGTATCGTTTATGCTTGTAGTCCCAGCAACTGTAAGGCCGGTTACTCCAGAAACAACGCCAGCAGTAGAAACGTCCCAAGTAGTTGTAGACACTTCGGCAGTTCCAGTACCGCCACCAATGGCAGTATTAACTGTATTGCCGTTTGTAATTATAATCCCGCCAAGATAGGCTGCACCATCAACATCGTAACCATACAGACCAACAGTTTCAGCGGTTGTCGTACTCGATTTAATACCCTTTCCAGTTGCAAAAGTTAAATCGTCAGACATTGCTATTGTACTGATACCGCTTATCGCACCAGTAGAAGAAATGTCCCACGAAGAACTATTTACCGCAACAGTACTTGTTCCATTACCAAGAGTCGTAGTTCCGGTAGTCGTAAGAGTAGATGTAGCAACACCTGTTAATGTAGCCAAGCCTGCGCCAGTTACATTCCAAGTATCATCAGTACCCTCAATATCCTTGCCGGCGGCCAAACCCTGAATATCAATACTGTTTCCTGTTCCGGCATTAGTAATAGTCATTCCTTTTGCGGTAGCCGTATCAGATTGAACTAAAGTAAATACTGTATTATTAGCCGCATTCGTAGCGGTCAATGTTACCGCACCGGCATCAACAGTAACCCCAGCACCGCCATTATAAGCAGTATCTAAATCGGTTACAGTCGTTGCACCAACGGCAGACCAAGACATTACACCGGCATCAGTTGACGTTAAAACATATCCCGATATGACAGGGTAAGCAGTAGGCAAAGTATAGGTCAAATTAGCCGATTGATTACCACCTTGAATCTTAGTCCAATAGGTAGCACCTGTACTCTCAAGTATTTTGAGGCTTGTAAGTGCAGGCGTATCTACAAAAGCGGCCTCAATCTCATTAAGAGCAAGGTAAATCGGGTCGTATGTTTTTGACCCACTCAATGCCGATTGCATATTATCAATATAATACCCACCATCATAAGTAAGACCAAAGCAGGTC
>Ga0172380_10007573_pt1 | contig 12163 bp, 9 predicted proteins | sample Leawe162metaG_FD_119747 | JGI IMG/M metagenome (GOLD analysis project Ga0172380, IMG submission 119747) | Leachate microbial communities from a municipal landfill in Southern Ontario, Canada - Leachate well 162 metaG | ecosystem: Engineered > Solid waste > Landfill > Unclassified | place...
GCCAGCAGCCGGATGACTTTCGCCAACGGCGCGGTACGGGCGGCGGCATGGCTGGAACACAAGCCCGCCGGGCTTTACGACATGCTGGATGTGCTGGGCTTGAAAAATTGTTAATGACCAAATCGGCATAATTTCGTAAAATCGCACAAGTTTTAACTCTTTCGGAACGGGATTAGTCGTCAGGCTCATCCCGTTTTCTACATCTAAGGTGGCCAATCTTGAATAAACCTGCACTACTGGTATTGGAAGACGGAACTGAGTTTCACGGCATATCGATAGGTGCCGATGGCTGTTCCGTTGGGGAAGTGGTTTTTAATACGGCAATGACCGGTTACCAGGAAATACTCAGCGACCCTTCCTACGCACGTCAAATCGTTACATTAACTTATCCGCATATTGGCAATGTCGGCACCAATGCCGAAGATGACGAGTCCACGGCTGTTTTTGCCAGTGGCTTGGTGGTGCGGGATTTGCCATTGTTAGCTAGTAACTGGCGCCTTGAAAAAACCTTGCCGGAGTATCTGCGTGAGCATAAGGTGGTGGCGATTGCTGATATTGATACTCGCAAATTGACCCATTTATTACGTGATAAAGGTGCGCAACGTGGTTGTATCATGGCTGGAGATGCGGTCAATATCGACGCAGCCAAACGAGCGATTGACGGTTTCCCGGGTTTGCAGGGTATGGATCTTGCCAAAGAGGTCACCACCAACAGTGCCTATGAATGGATCGAAAGTACTTGGCAATTAGGTGTTGGGCATGCTGAGGCTCACAATCTTAACAAGCACGTAGTGGCTTATGATTTTGGCATCAAACGTAACATTTTGCGCTTGTTAGTCAATCGCGGTTGCCGAGTAACTGTGGTGCCTGCCACTACGCCGGCGGATAAGGTGCTGGCGATGAATCCCGATGGGGTGTTTTTATCCAACGGCCCGGGCGATCCGGAGCCATGCGATTATGCTATCGAAGCCATTAAAACCATACTGGAGCACAAGATTCCGCTGTTTGGCATATGTTTAGGCCATCAATTACTGGCGCTCGCTAGTGGTGCCAAAACCGAAAAAATGAAATTCGGCCATCACGGCGCTAATCATCCGGTACAGCATAAAGACAGTGGTCGAGTGATGATCAGCAGTCAAAATCACGGTTTTGCTGTCAGTGCCGATTCTTTGCCAGCCAATTTGCGGGCGACCTACTATTCCTTGTTCGACGGCAGTTTGCAGGGGATGGAACGTACCGATTGCCCTGCTTTTAGTTTTCAAGGTCATCCCGAAGCTAGTCCAGGCCCGCATGATGTCGAGGCCTTGTTTGATGATTTCATGGCGCTGATGAATCAGCCCCGTCCTGCTTAAGTGTTATAGAGTCCTATGCCAAAAAGAACCGACATAAAATCGATTTTATTACTGGGCGCCGGGCCGATCGTTATCGGTCAGGCTTGCGAATTCGATTATTCAGGTACTCAAGCCTGCAAAGCCTTGCGCGAAGAAGGGTACCGGGTGATTCTGGTCAACTCCAACCCCGCTACTATCATGACCGATCCGGATATGGCCGATGCGATTTACATCGAGCCTATCGATTGGCAAACGGTAGAAAAAATTATTGAAAAGGAACGTCCCGATGCGGTATTGCCGACCATGGGTGGTCAGACTGCGCTGAACTGTGCCTTGGCTTTGGAAAAGCACGGCGTATTGGAAAAATACGGTGTGGAAATGATAGGCGCAAGCAAAGAAGCCATCAATATGGCCGAAGATCGCGCCTTGTTCAATGAGGCGATGGGTCGAATAGGTCTGGCTGTCTCAAAAGCCAAAGTCGCGCATAGCATGGAAGAAGCTTTTGCTGCGCAAGAAGAAGTGGGCTATCCGACTGTTGTTAGGCCGTCGTTTACCATGGGCGGCAGCGGCGGCGGTATTGCCTACAACCGCGAAGAGTTTGTCGAGATTTGCGAACGCGGCTTGTATTTGTCTCCAACCAGCGAATTATTAATTGAAGAATCGATTTTGGGCTGGAAAGAGTTCGAAATGGAAGTAGTGCGCGATTCCAAAGATAATTGCATCATTATCTGTTCGATTGAAAACTTTGACCCTATGGGAGTACATACCGGCGATTCCATCACTGTGGCGCCGGCACAAACCCTGACCGATAAGGAATACCAGGTTTTGCGTAATGCCTCGTTGGCTGTGTTGCGGGAAATCGGGGTCGATACCGGTGGTTCCAACGTACAGTTTGCGGTAAACCCAGACGATGGTCGCTTAATTGTGATCGAAATGAATCCACGGGTATCGCGCTCTTCGGCGCTTGCCTCCAAAGCCACTGGCTTTCCGATCGCCAAAGTGGCCGCCAAATTGGCGGTGGGTTATACGCTGGATGAATTGCGTAACGAGATTACTGGCGGCACCACTCCTGCATCATTTGAGCCAAGCATCGATTATGTGGTGACCAAGGTGCCACGGTTTGCCTTCGAAAAATTCCCGCAAGCCAATGACAGACTGACCACGCAGATGAAATCAGTGGGTGAGGTGATGGCGATTGGTCGTACTTTCCAGGAGTCATTGCAAAAAGCCTTGCGCGGCTTGGAAGTGGGCGTGGATGGTCTGGATGAAATTATCGATTTAACCGATGAAGACTATGAAGACCGCATTTTACGAGAATTGCGTTATCCAGGGCCCGAGCGCCTGTGGTATCTGGCCGATGCATTTCGTAGTGGTTTAAGCTTTGATGAAATTCATCAAGCATCAAAAATCGATCCGTGGTTTTTGGCGCAGGTTGAAGATTTGATTTTGACCGAAAAAACCCTGTCAACCAAAACGCTGGCGACGCTGGAAGCCGGTGAGTTATTGAGTCTGAAACGGAAAGGCTTTTCGGATGCGCGTTTGGCCAAATTATTGGCGACTAAAGAATCGGAAGTACGCAATATTCGACATAAACAAGGTGTACGTCCGGTTTACAAGCGTATCGATTCCTGTGCGGCAGAATTTGCCTCTGATACGGCTTATTTGTATTCGACTTACGAGCAAGAATGCGAAGCCAATCCCACCGATAGAGAAAAGATTGTTATTCTCGGTGGTGGTCCAAACCGAATCGGTCAGGGGATAGAGTTTGACTATTGCTGTGTGCATGCTGCGCTGGCGCTGCGTGAAGATGGTTATGAAACCATCATGATCAACTGTAATCCGGAAACCGTATCCACCGATTTTGATACTTCAGACAGATTGTATTTTGAATCGTTGACGTTGGAAGACGTGTTGGAAATTATTGATCTGGAAAAACCCAAAGGCGTTATTGTCCAGTACGGCGGTCAAACTCCGTTGAAGCTGGCGCGCGCCGTGGAAGCTGCAGGTGCGCCGATTATCGGCACCTCGCCTGATTCTATCGATTTAGCCGAAGACCGTGAACGGTTCCAGAAGCTTTTGGAACGCCTGAGCTTGTTGCAGCCGCCGAATGCGACTGCGCGTTCTGTTGATCAGGCTATCAATTCGGCCAAAGAATTGGGTTATCCATTGGTAGTGCGACCTTCCTATGTGTTGGGCGGTCGGGCGATGGAAATTGTCTTTAACGAAGAAGGCCTGCGCCGCTATATGAAAGAAGCGGTTAGCGTGTCTAACGATTCGCCGGTATTGCTGGATAGATTCCTGGATGATGCGGTTGAAATGGACGTCGATGCGATATACGACGGCGAAACTGTTCTGATCGGTGGTGTAATGGAGCATATCGAACAGGCTGGGGTACACTCCGGTGACTCGGCGTGCTCAATTCCGCCTTATGATTTGCCTGTGCATCTGCAAGATCAATTGCGCGCTCAGGTTGCAAAAATGGCCGAAGCTTTGGGCGTTTGCGGTTTGATGAATACCCAGTTTGCGATTCAAGGCGAGACCATTTACGTGTTGGAAGTCAATCCAAGGGCTTCGCGTACCGCACCGTTTGTGTCTAAAGCCACCGGCTATCCGCTGGCTAAAATCGCTGCGCGTTGCATGGTCGGCCAAACCCTGAAACAGCAGGGCATCACCGAAGAGCGTATCCCTGAGTATTTCTCGGTGAAAGAAGCAGTATTCCCGTTCATCAAATTCCCCGGTGTCGATTCATTATTGGGGCCGGAAATGAAGTCAACCGGTGAAGTAATGGGCGTCGGTAGAACCTTTGGCGAGGCTTTTGCTAAATCGCAAAGAGCGGCGGGTGTAGACTTAAGTCAAAGTGGCAAAGTGTTGATTAGTATTCGCGATGCCGATAAACCTAAATTACCCGATTTGGCTAAGATGTTGATCGACAAAAATTATGAAATTGTCGCAACCCGTGGAACAGCCAAGGTCTTGAAAGCCGCAGGCATAGCTTGCGAAGAAATTTTCAAGGTTAACGAAGGTCGTCCTAATACGGTGGATATGATTAAAAATGGTGAAATCCAATTGATCGTTAATACCACTGAAGGCGCGAAAGCGGTGGCCGATTCGTTTACCATGCGTCGCGAAGCCTTGCAGCGTAAGGTAACTTACTACACCACTATGGCAGGAGCTAGAGCCGCTTGTTTTGCTTTAGGTGAGCTGTCTGCTGGTGATGTTAATTGTTTGCAGGATTTGCATAAAACTTTTATTAAAGGATGATGTTTGAAATGTTTTTAGGAGTTGTTCATGAATAAAGTGCCGCTGACGGTGACGGGGGCTAACAAGCTACGTACCGAGCTGGATGAATTAAAAACTGTCGTCAGGCCTCGTATCATTCAGGCCATATCTGACGCCCGCGAACACGGTGATTTGAAAGAAAATGCAGAATATCACGCCGCGCGTGAGCAGCAAAGTTTTGCTGAAGGCAGAATTGCTGAGATCGAAAGTAAGTTATCCAATGCAAACATCATTGATGTGACTAAAACCGATGCCAATGGCAAAGTGATATTTGGCGCAACAGTGGAAATCGAGGATATTGAATCCGGTAAAGTTGTTACCTATCAAATTGTTGGTGAGGATGAAGCGGATATCAAGCAGGGTCGAATTTCTGTGGGATCGCCGATTGCGCGTGCTCTAATTGGCAAAGAAGCCGAAGATGTGGTGATTGTGAAAGCACCGGGCGGTAATATTGAATACGAAATATTATCGGTTGAATATATCTAACCAATAAGGAATGAAGTAAGGGAGGTTTTACCTCCCCGGCTTTACTTTTTAGGGTTCTTTCTAAAAAATACTGCTACTTGACCAATCGACTGTATCAGTTCTGCAGTCGTTTCTGCGCAGATTTGAGTCCTGATTAGGCTTCTGTCGTCTCTTTCGGCTCGAATTTTGATTTTGATTAATTCGTGAGTATCCATTGCTAAATTGATTTCTTTCATGACTGCTGGGGTTAAGCCGGAATGACCAATCATCACCACCGGTTTAAGCAGGTGGGCTTGGGCTTTCAGCTTTTTCTTTTCAATGAGATTCACTCTGTTTCCTTTAACTAAAAAATAGTAGCAATTTTACACCAATAGAATTTATGGCACGTACTAAAAGTAGTCAGCAGTGGATGCAGGAACATTTTCAGGACGAATATGTCAAGAAAGCACAGGCACTTGGTTATCGATCGCGGGCAGTATTTAAACTGATTGAAATTCAAGAGAAAGATAAAATCATTCGTCCTGGTATCAATGTGGTCGATTTGGGTGCAGCGCCGGGCGGATGGTCGGAATATGTCAGGAAAATTGCCGGAAAAAACGATAAAGTGATCGCTTTGGACTTGTTAGAGATTGAGCCGATTGCCGGTGTGGATTTTATTCAGGGTGATTTTAGGGAAGAGGAAGTCCTGCAAAAACTTTATAAAGTACTTGATGATAAGCCGGTACACTTGTTATTGTCAGACATGGCCCCCAATATAAGTGGTAATAAAGAAGTTGATCAGCCCCGGGCGATCTATTTAGGTGAGTTAGCCTTGGATGCGGCGCAGAGTATTTTAGTCAAAGGTGGTACGTTTTTGATTAAAATGTTTCAAGGTGCAGGTTTTGATGCGTACCATAATCAAGTTAAACAACAGTTTTCCAGCGTGGTTATTCGCAAGCCCAAAGCTTCACGGGCCAGAAGTAATGAAGTGTATATTTTAGCAAAAGGATTTAAATAGCTTGGTACACTCATAAGACAGCAGGCTATGATGGTCGGTAGGGTGGTGAGTATTCCTGATACAATTACTCCGTTTTTAAATATTTGGGCCGAATGTGGCCGGAGCGCGTAAATTGAGCGATATGATGAAAAATTTAGTGCTGTGGGTTGTTATCGCAGTGGTTTTGATGGCGGTTTTCAACAATTTTGGCTCTCGGTCGATTCGAGCTGATGCTACCTTGTCGTATTCACAGATGATTGATGCAGTGAAAGCGGGCCAAGTGCAGCAAGTTGCCATTGCAGACGATACCGTCATTGGCAAAATGCAATCGGGCGATAAGTTTAAAACTTACAAGCCTGATGATCCGCATTTGATCGATGATTTGTTAGCTAATGGGGTGGAGATTGTAGTTAAACCACCTGAAGAGCCTTCCATGCTGATGCAGATTTTTGTATCTTTTGGACCTATCTTGTTGCTGATTGCAGTTTGGGTGTTTTTTATGCGCCAAATGCAAGGCGGTGGTGTTGGTGGTCGCGGTGGAGCCATGGGTTTTGGTAAAAGCAAAGCCAGAATGCTGGATCAGGATCAGAACAAAGTCACTTTTGCTGATGTAGCAGGCTGTGACGAAGCGAAGGAAGAAGTGCAGGAAATGGTCGACTTCCTTAAAGATCCGGCCAAATACCAGAAATTAGGTGGCAAAGTACCGCGTGGTGCTTTAATGGTTGGCCCTCCGGGAACAGGTAAAACACTGCTGGCTCGAGCGATTGCTGGCGAAGCTAAAGTGCCATTCTTTACTATCTCAGGTTCAGATTTCGTAGAAATGTTTGTCGGTGTCGGTGCCTCTAGGGTGCGCGACATGTTTGAACAAGCCAAGAAACATGCGCCCTGCATTATCTTTATTGACGAAATTGATGCGGTCGGTCGTTCTCGTGGCGCAGGTTTGGGTGGCGGTAACGACGAGCGTGAGCAAACCTTGAACCAGTTATTGGTTGAGATGGACGGGTTTGAAGGTCACGAAGGTATTATCGTGATTGCTGCAACCAACCGTTCGGATGTATTGGATAAAGCCTTATTGCGTCCGGGTCGTTTCGACAGACAAGTTGTGGTTGGTTTGCCGGATGTTAGAGGGCGTGAACAAATTTTGAATGTACATTTGAAAAAAGTGCCACTTTCTGAAGATATCACCGTTAAATATATTGCCCAAGGCACACCTGGTTTTTCCGGTGCAGATTTGGCCAATTTGGTTAACGAAGCAGCCTTGTTCGCAGCGCGTTTTAACAAACGCTTAGTCAGCATGGTCGATTTGGAAAAAGCCAAAGACAAATTAATCATGGGTGCGGAAAGACACTCCATGGTCATGGATGAAAAAGAAAAGAAAATGACCGCCTACCACGAGGCGGGGCATGCCATCGTAGGTAAGTTGGTGCCGGAACATGACCCAGTCTATAAAGTGAGTATCATGCCCCGTGGCCGAGCATTGGGTGTCACTATGTTTTTGCCTGAGCGCGATCAATACAGTGCCAGTAAATGTAAGCTGGATAGTATGATTTCAAGTCTTTATGGTGGTCGGATTGCCGAAGAGCTGGTTTTTGGTTGGGAGCAAGTTTCAACGGGTGCTTCAAACGACATCGAGCGCGCTACCGAATTGGCTAGAAATATGGTAACCAAATGGGGTTTGTCGCAAAGATTGGGACCGTTAACGTATAGTGAAGAAGAGGGAGAGGTTTTTCTGGGACGTTCAGTGACCCAGCATAAATCTGTCGCCGAAGAAACCTCACATACAATTGATGAAGAAATTCGCTCGATTATTGATAGAAATTATGAGCGTGCAGAAAATATTCTGAAAGAGAATATGGATATTTTGCATACCATGTCTGAAGCATTGATGAAGTATGAAACTATCGATAAATATCAAATTGAAGATTTGATGAACAGAAAGCCAGTCAGAGAACCAAAAGGTTGGGATGACACGCCTCCTTCTTCCAATACCGATGTCGAAGTTGATCATTGGGGTAAGGGCGATAGCAACGCGTCTGTTGATGGCGCTACCGAGCAAGGTTAAGCCTGCAGGCAATTAAAACTAAGAGAGGCTTCGGTCTCTCTTTTTTTTGGCAACAGGAATGTGGAATTGAATATGGCAAAAAAATATTTTGGTACTGATGGTATTCGTGGAAAAGTTGGTGACTATCCCATTACAGCAGATTTCATGCTTAAACTCGGTTGGGCGACCGGTCGGGTGTTTGCAAAGGAAGGCAGCGGTTTTGTCATCGTTGGTAAAGATACGCGTATTTCGGGCTACATGTTTGAATCAGCGCTGGAGGCGGGCCTGTCTGCGGCCGGGGTTGATACTCGCATGTTGGGTCCAATGCCAACGCCGGGCGTGGCTTATCTGACGCGTACTTTAAGAGCTAAAGCCGGTATTGTTATCAGCGCGTCACACAATCCCTATTACGATAACGGTATCAAATTTTTTTCAGTCAATGGCACCAAGCTGCCGGACGAGCTGGAGCATCAAATTGAACAATATATTGATGCGCCTATGACGACAGTGGAGTCGGCAAAGCTTGGAAAAGCTAAGCGCATAGGCGATGCCGCTGGCCGCTACATCGAGTTTTGTAAGTCAACCGTGCCGCCGCATTTGGATTTTAAAGGTATGCGCATTGTTATCGATTGTGCAAATGGCGCAACCTATCATATTGCGCCGCATGTATTCAGCGAGGTGGGTGCGGAAGTCGTTACCATTGGTGCCGATCCGGATGGGCTGAATATCAATGATGAGTGCGGCGCGACGAGTCCGGAGGCCTTGGCTGCCAAAGTATGGGAATATCGAGCAGATCTAGGCATAGCGCTGGATGGAGACGGCGATAGAATCATTATGGTCGATCACAAAGGCGAGATAGTCGATGGTGATGAGTTAATCTACATTATCGCCAAATCCCGTCTGGAGGAAGGTAAGTTGCATGGCCCTGTGGTAGGCACACTGATGACCAATCTGGGAATGGAGCACGGCCTAAAAGCATTAGGCGTGCCGTTGTTCCGTGCCAAGGTAGGTGATCGCTATGTTATGGAATTATTAGCTGATAAAAAAGGCATGTTGGGCGGCGAAGGTTCCGGTCATATTATTTGCCTGGATAAAACGACAACCGGCGATGGTATCGTGTCTGCCTTGCAGGTGTTGGCAGAAATGCAGCGCACTGGCAAAAGTTTGCACGAACTAAAATCGGGTATGAAAAAATATCCACAAGTTTTGATTAATATTCGCACCGAAATTAAGGTTAAGCTTGACGAAATTGAAAGCATCAAAAAAGCGGTTGAAGTCGTTGAGAAAAAGCTTGGCGACAAGGGCAGGGTACTGCTACGCTCCTCAGGTACAGAGCCTTTAGTGCGAGTAATGGTAGAAGGCGTGAATGAAGATGACGTCAATAAATATGCTAATCAACTGGCTAATGATGTCAGAACAGCAATCGTATCTTGAATTGAATGCCTTCAGGGTTTATTATAGTCGGCTTTATTTAGCCTGGAGTATGTGATGCGGCAACCTTTGATTATGGGAAACTGGAAAATGAATGGCTCTCGGGAAGAGGGCGTGCAACTTGCGAAAGCATTGGCTGAAGGATTGAATGCCACTAGCCAAGAAGTTGCGGTTTGCGTTCCATTTGTCTATTTGTCAGATGTTCGTGGCGCATTGGCTGCATCACCGATTGCACTGGGCGCACAAAATGTAGCAGATCAAGCTTCAGGTGCTTACACAGGCGAAATTTCAGCTGCCATGTTGGCTGATTGTGCTTGCAAGTATGCTTTAGTGGGTCACTCAGAAAGACGTTCTTACTACGGTGATACCAATCAAACAGTAGCCAGCCGTTTTTGCCAAGCTCAAAAACAAAATGTGATTCCTGTTCTTTGTGTAGGTGAAACCCTGGAAGAGCGTGAGCAAGACAGAACATTCCAAGTCGTTGATGAACAACTGGATGCTGTTATCGAAGCTGCCGGTATTGAAGCGTTTGAAAATGCTGTCATTGCTTACGAACCCGTTTGGGCTATTGGCACCGGTAAAACCGCCAGCGACGAACAGGCGCAAGAAGTTCATCAATATATTCGTCAACGTATCGCAGCAAGAAACCCCGTTATCGCCGAAAAAGTACAAATTCTGTACGGTGGTAGCGTCAAGCCAGACAATGCAAAAGCACTTTTCGCCATGCCGGATATTGATGGCGGCTTAGTAGGCGGTGCTTCGTTGGATGCAAAAGGTTTCCTGCAGATTTGTCATTCAGTTTAGAATTTTTGCTTTAGGATTAATATGCTGTATCAAATTGTCATTGTTATTCACATCCTTTTAGGTATTGGGATTGTCGGTCTGGTTCTGATGCAGCAGGGTAAAGGCGCTGATGCCGGCGCTGCATTCGGAAGTGGTGCATCAGGATCGGTTTTTGGTGCTCAAGGTTCTGCATCGTTTTTATCCAGATCCACCGCTATTTTTGCCAGCTTGTTTTTCATGACCAGCTTAGGTCTGGCTGTGTTGAGCGGCTATCATGTCAAAAAAACCGACATAATCATGGACGCACCTGTTGTAAAAGAACAGCCATCAGATGTGCCACTAACTCAAGCTCCTGCTGCTGATGCAATACCACTTACCGCCTTGCCAGAAGATCCAGCAATTAAGGAAGTAGAATAGTCAAAAAAAGTAAATTTAAAGCCGATGTGGTGAAACTGGTAGACACGCCATCTTGAGGGGGTGGTGGACGTAGTCCGTGGCGGTTCAAATCCGCCCATCGGTACCAAGCAAGGGTTTTAAGCAGCCCAAAGAATTACAAAAACCCGCAAGTTATCTGGCTTAGCGGGTTTTTTATTGTTCAGCGAGGTTCAATAGGGTGTATTGACATACCGTCATGCCGCTATCTGATCCTGCAATAAAAAACGCCAAATCCACTGAAAAGTCTTACAAAATGCCCGATGAAAAGGGTATGTATTTGTTGGTTAACCATATTTAGGCCGCACCCTGTAAGATATGCCGCAGGAAGGCTAAGCCATTAGCCTGTTACTCAAACGGACAGCCACTACGCATGCTCAACAAAGACACCCTCAACAACCTCGCCCAAGAGATTTGGAAATCCGCCGAAAGTTTACGCGGTAAATTCAAAGCCTACGAATACCAAAATATCGTGCTGCCGATGATTACCATTCGCCGGATTGAATGCGTGTTGGAAGCCTGGCGCACTGAGCAACAAACGATTATTGAGCAACGCTTTCCCAACGACTCCCCGGCACAAATCCAAGAACGTTTAAAAAAAGACGAAAAACGCTTTCGTTTCTGGAACAGCAGCGACTGGACCTTAAAACGCCTGCATGACGAAGCCCCGCAATTGCTGGAAGACAATTTTCGCGTCTACCTAAAAGCCTTCTCGCCTAACATCGAAAGCATTATCGACCATTTCAACTTCCGCGAAACCTTGGGCAAGTTGAAAAAAAGCGGCCGACTGGCGACTATTGTTGAGCAATATGCCAAAGAGGATTTAAGCCTGCAGCGGCTTTCTAACCTGGAAATGGGCTATGTCTACGAAGAACTGTTACGCCGCTTTTCAGAGCAAAGCGGCGAAGAGGCCGGGGAGCATTTCACCCCGCGTGAAGTCATCCGTTTGATGGTGGAATTGCTGGACATTCAATTTAGCCAGGATTTGCAAAGTGTGGCCATTTATGACCCGGCTTGCGGCACCGGCGGTATGTTATCAGTGGCCAAAACCCATTTACTGGATCAGATCGAAGACAACCAAAAACGCCAAGCCGCCGAAAAACTGATTACTCTGTATGGTCAAGAGCTGCAACCGCACAACTACGCCATCTGCAAAGCGGAAATGCTGTTAAAAGATGACCTCAGCTTTATCGAGCTGGGCAATTCCTTGATTCCGTTTACCCCAGACCGAGACGACAAAGGCGACCAGCTTAATAAAGACGAAGACCGTTTTGATTATATGCTCAGCAATTCGCCGTTCGGCGTCACCTGGAGCGATTACAAAACTCAGGCCGAAAAATTCAACAAAACCCGTTATCAAGCCGGCATGCCGCGCAGTAACGACGGCGCCTTGTTGTTTCTGCAAACCATGCTGGCCAAAATGAA
>Ga0172380_10007574_pt1 | contig 12162 bp, 9 predicted proteins | sample Leawe162metaG_FD_119747 | JGI IMG/M metagenome (GOLD analysis project Ga0172380, IMG submission 119747) | Leachate microbial communities from a municipal landfill in Southern Ontario, Canada - Leachate well 162 metaG | ecosystem: Engineered > Solid waste > Landfill > Unclassified | place...
GGTTCGAGCTTCTTGAGATCTTCCAGATTCTTGATCCAGCTGTTACCGATTTTATCGGTGATCAGCGCCGACAGCTCCGGATTGCATTTGAGCAGCCAGCGGCGGTGGGTGATCCCGTTGGTTACATTGATAAATTTATTCGGATAAATCCGGTTGAACTCCGGCATAACCCGTTCGCGCAGCAGTTGCGAGTGAAGCCCGGCTACGCCGTTGACCTTATGGCTTCCGACCACCGAAAGATTAGCCATGCGAACCTGCCGGGTGCCGTTTTCTTCGATCAGCGATACGTTCTGGATCATTTCGGTTTCGCCGGGATGATCCATTTCAACGCGTTGCAGGAAACGGTGGTTGATTTCGTAGATGATTTGCAGATGGCGCGGCAGGACACGTTGCATTAACTCAACGGGCCATTTTTCAAGTGCTTCCGGCAACAGGGTGTGATTGGTATAGGCGCAGGTCTTAACGGTGATATCCCATGCTTTTTCCCAAGGAAGGTGGTTTTCATCACAGAGCACCCGCATCAGTTCGGCAACAGCCAATGCCGGATGCGTATCGTTCATCTGGATCGCGGTTTTCTGAGCGAACGAATTGAAATTGCTGTGGTTTTTCAGGTAGCGCCGGATGATATCGCTGATCGAGCAGCTGCAAAGGAAATATTCCTGAATCAGGCGAAGCTCCTGGCCGGCGTGGGTGTTGTCGGAAGGGTAAAGCACTTTGGTGACGTTCTCGGCCCAGTTTTTTTCTTCAACGGCGCGGACGTAATCGCCCTGATTAAAGACGTCGAGGCGGAAGCCTTCATCGGCCCGCGCGCTCCAGAGGCGGAACATATTCACGGTATTGTTATCGTAGCCGATTACCGGGATATCATAAGGAACGGCCTTGAACATCTGCCAATCAGTCCAAACCGGGTGACGCCCGCGGTGTGTAGTCGAAATATTTTCAATCCGTCCGTAAACAAATATCGGCACCGTATATTCCGGGCGGATCATTTCCCACGGATAGCCCAGTTCCAGCCAGTTGTCCGGACGCTCTTTCTGCCAGCCGTCTTCAAACTCCTGCCGGAAAATACCGTGTTCATAGCGCAGTCCGTAACCGTAGGCGGGCAGTTCCATAGCGGCCATTGAATCCAGGAAACAGGCTGCCAGCCGTCCAAGGCCGCCATTGCCGAGTCCTGCCTCGATATCCAGATCAATCACCTTCTGCAAATCAATATCCAGCCGCTTCAGCGCCTCGCGCGCGGCCTCCAACATTCCAAAAGCGAGGACATTCTGCTCCAGGAGTTTACCAATCAAAAACTCCATCGAAAGGTAGTAGAGGCGCTTTACATCCTGGTCGAGATAGCTTCGCTGTGTGGTGGTAAACCCGTCCACGGCCAGGTCGCGCACCACATGAGCAAAACTCCAGAACTTGTCGAAGTCTGTTGCGCTGCGCATATCCTTACCGCGGCTGTAGCGCAGATGAAACAGCGTGCGCTCTTCGATCATATCGGCGGTCACCTGTGTCTTTTTCGGGCACTTCATAAAAATCTCCAATTTCCATCTAAAAATCAGCGGAATCATAATTTGAATAGAATGAGACCTGCAAATGAATTATCGTCTCCATATATGTCCAAAAATGTACAAATCACTTCGTATTATCAGATGCTTCTCGACTCCCTCGGGCCGGAGCATCCTTTGCGCCGCACTGTCGAGCCGCTCGACGACTGCACCCCCGCATCCGGTGAGCTGGTCGACCCGCTCGGCGAAGAGGCGCACAGTCTGTGCCCCGGGCTCATCCACACCTATCCTGATAAAGTTCTTCTGCTCGCTACGCTCGATTGCGCTGTCCACTGTCAATACTGCACTCGCGGACGGCTTGTCGGCAAAAGTTCCAAACCTTGGAAAATTCCGGATGAAACGTTCCAATATCTGGAAGATCATACCGAAATCCGTGATGTGCTGGTTTCTGGCGGTGACCCTCTGATGCTTCCGGATGACGAGTTGGATGAGCTTTTTTCCAAACTTCGGAAAAAAACAGCAAGCCCTGACGCAGTCAGTTCCAAGGTTCGGACAATCAAACACATCCGCACGGTTCGCCTCGGTTCAAAAGTACCCGCCGTGCTTCCTTCGCGCATCACGCCGGAGCTCGCCGTCATTCTCGCAAAGCACCGCGTCTGGCTTCAGCTCCATGTTATTCATCCCGCCGAGCTGACGGACGAAATGACCTGTGCGCTTGATACACTTGCCGATGCCGGCGTTCCGATGGTCAGTCAAACCGTGCTGCTCAAAGGAATTAATGACGATACAGATATTCTTGCGGATCTTTTTTACGGACTGCTCGAACGGCGTGTAAAACCGTACTACCTTTTTCAGTGCGATCCCGTCACTGGTTCTTCCAGTTTCCGCACGCCGGTCGAAAAAGGTCTCCATCTCATCCGTGAACTGCAGGGTCGGGTGAGCGGTCTTGCTCTGCCGCATTTCTGTATCGACGCACCCGGCGGCGGCGGGAAAATCACGCTCTTGCCGAACACGCCGATTCGGCGCAATGGCGACGAGATTGTCCTTACAAATTACGCCGGCAAAGAATACCGCTATCCCGATTCAAAAAGATAACAGACCGGATTAGGTAGATTTTCTGACGATTAACTTTGCCTTCAGAGTGCTTTCTCCAGCGCGCGCCCCGTTCTTAATGGTTTCAACCGCAATTCGAACCAGCTCGGCGATCGGTTGGCAAATCGTGGTAATGGGCGGAATAAACTGCGCGGCCGTCGGAATATTGTCGAATCCGGTGACCGCAATTTTTTCCGGGACGGCGATGCCGGCATCATGCAGAGCATGTAATGCGCCCATGGCGATCAGGTCGGTGGTGCAGATTAATGCATCAGGTTTAGGTTCGGATTTCATCAGCCGTTGTTGAGTGATTTGCAAACCGGCTGTGAAGGGGTCTTTCTCTTCGGATACGACTGTAGTCAACAGAACTCCAGCTGCAGAAGCCGCTTTTTCAAGAACCGTTTGCCGCAGTCGGTGCGCAGGCAACGGCCCGGAAATGCAGAGTAGATTTTTTCGTCCGCCGGCGGTCAGGTGTTGTATGAGCTGGTTGGCCGCATCCGCTTCATCCACCGTCACCTTCAGGCTGTTTTCTTTAGCGGAGCCATGTCCGATCCGGGCGACGGGCAGGTGTTTGAAATCAATCAACCATTCGGCTTCAGTATCCGAACCGAGTACAATCAGTCCGTCGAGGACATGTTTATGAAGTGATTGCAGATCCTGTCCATCAGGAATGCGGTTGAGAAATCCGGCCAGTACCAGTGAGTAGTTATGTTCGTGGGCTTGAATCTGAATCTGTTTGATGAGCGCGCTGAAGAACGGATCGTTAAAATCATAGACAGCCACACCGATCGTGTGGGTGGGCTTTCCTTTAAGGGACAGTGCTGCGACACTGGGGACATAGCCCATCTCCTCGGCAGCTTTAATCACCCGCTCAATGGTGTCCGGCGCAATACCGATTTCAGCCGCTTTGCCGGAGAGCACGCGCGAAACCAGCGCAATGGATACGCCCAGTTTTTCTGCAATCTGTTTTTGACTTACCGCCATTTAAATCCCTCAAACAATTGAGACAGTGAAATACTACACGATAAAAAGCAAGTTTTTGCTTGCGAAAAACCTCAATAATCACTATCTCAAACAATTGAGGCAATTAACCGGAGGGATTATGAAGAATCTTTTTGATGTATCGGACAAAGTAATCGCAGTAACCGGCGCGGCCGGCGTACTGGCGGGCGGAACCGCGAACTATCTGCAGGAGCAGGGGGCGTATGTAATTTACCTCGATCTGTTTCAGGACAAGGTTGATCAGACGGTTGCTGAGGCGAAGAAAATTTCTGATAAATGCTGCGGCTACGCCTGCAACGTACTCGATCAGGCAGTGCTCGACAGCGTTTACCAAAAAATCATGACCGATGTCGGCCGCATCGACGTGCTGATTAACGGTGCGGGCGGCAACATGCCCGGTGCAACGATCGGTGCCGATCAAGACGTTTTTGATCTCAAGATTGAAGACTACAGCAAAGTGCTTGATCTCAATCTCAAAGGAACCGTCATGCCGACGATGACATTCGCCAAAGCATTTAAGGCTCAGAACTCCGGATGCGTGGTCAATTTTTCCTCCATGTCCGCCGCGCAGGCGCTGACCCGGGTGCTTGGCTATTCCAACGCTAAAGCCGCTATTGACAACTTCACCAAATGGATGGCCACCGAAATGGCGCTCAAATACGGCGACAAGGTTCGCGTCTGCGCGCTGGCGCCCGGTTTTTTCATTGGCAACCAGAACCGCGCGTTGCTGATCAAAGAAGACGGCTCTTATACGGAACGCGGACAGCAGGTCATCAACAAAACCCCGTTTCGCCGTTTTGGCGAGCAGGAAGAGGTTTACGGAACAATTCACTATCTGATTTCGGAGGCCGCAAAATTCGTGACGGGCGTTATTGTTCCGGTTGATGGCGGCTTTTCGGCATACACCGGTGTTTAATTATTGAGGAGAAAACAAATGACGGAAAAGAAATCAAAAAAATATTCCCTGATTATCCCGACCAGTATGGGAATCCGGCTGACACCGGTTGACTCGCAGCCTTTTCATTGCAGTGACACCTTCAAGATGCAGGCGACCAGCGCCGAGACAAACGTCGCCAGCGTGGCTTCCTATCTGGGCATGCCGGTTAAAGTGCTGACTGCCTTTGTCAAAGGCAGCCCCGTAGCGCACTTCATCAAGGACAACCTTAAAAGCCGCCGGATGGATTTTGAGGGGCCGGAGTTTGAACAGGACAATCCGTGGGGATATCGCCACCAGATCAATATGGCCGACAGCGGCTTCGGTTCCCGCGGCCCGCGCGTGCAGAACGACCGCGCCGGCGAAGTCGGACGGGAGCTCAGCGCAGACGATTTTGATCTCGACCGGATTTTTGCCAAGGAGGGGGCGAAAATTGTACACCTTTCTGGATTAATCGCGGCGCTCTCGCCCAAAACCAGTAAGTTCTGTCTGGATATTGCCCGCGTTGCCAAAGAAAACGGCTCACTCATATCGTTCGATCTGAACTACAGAGCCAGCTTCTGGAAGGGGCGGGAAAAAGAACTTTCCGCCGCGTTTGCTGAAATCGCTTCGCGCAGCGATATTCTGATCGGCAACGAAGAGGACTTTCAGCTTTGCCTTGGCATTGAAGGCCCGGAATCCGGCGGCAAAGGACTGGACGAAAAAATTGATGGCTTCAAAGAAATGATCGGCCGGGTTCAGGCAGCTTATCCCAATGCCACCTACTTCGGAACAACACTTCGCGAAGTGGTCTCCGCAAACAGCCACATGTGGGGCGCATTGGTCACAGACGGCAAAGAGTGGGAAATCATCAAGCCGCGAGAAATCGGTGTGATGGATCGTATCGGCGGCGGTGACGGTTTTGTCGGCGGACTGCTTTACGGCATACTCAAGGGCTGGAATGTACAAAAGTGCGCCCGGTTCGGCTGGGCAAGCGGAGCGCTTGCCGCAACGATGCTCACCGATTATGCCCAACCTGCCGACGAAGATCAGCTTTGGAGTATTTGGAACGGAAACGCACGGGTTAAGCGTTAAACAAAACAGAAAATTTAAACCGAAAAACAGGAGTAACAGATGAAAAAGGCGGATATTGGATTAATTGGACTGGCAGTGATGGGCGAAAACCTCGTCCTGAACATGGAGAGCAAGGGCTTCAGGGTTGCGGTGTTTAACCGTACGGTGGAAAAAGTTGATGCATTCATTGCCGGGCGCGGCGCGGGCAAAAACTTTATCGGCGCGCACAGCATCAAAGAGTTTTGCGCCAGCCTCGAACGTCCGCGCAAAGTGATGATGCTCGTAAAGGCCGGCCAGGCAGTTGATAGCTTCATTGAGCAGGTGATTCCGTATTTGGAAGAAGGGGATATCATCATCGACGGCGGAAACTCCCATTTTCCGGACACCATTCGCCGCGCAAAATATGTTGAAAGCAAAGGCCTGCTCTACATCGGCACCGGCGTTTCCGGCGGCGAAGAAGGCGCGCTGCTCGGTCCGTCGATCATGCCCGGCGGTTCACCCGCCGCATGGCCGGCCGTTAAGCCGATCTTTCAGAAAATCTCCGCTCACACCGAAGCCGGTGAACCCTGTTGCGAATGGGTCGGTGAAAACGGTGCAGGCCATTTCGTAAAAATGGTTCACAACGGCATCGAGTACGGCGACATGCAGATGATCTGCGAAACGTATCAGATGATGAAAGAAGGCCTCGGTCTATCGAATGAAGAGATGCACGAGGTGCTCACCGAGTGGAACAAAGGTGAACTCGACTCCTATCTGATTGAAATCACCCGCGATATTCTCGGCTACAAAACGGAAAAGGGCGAAGCGGTGATTGATCAGATTCTCGACACCGCCGGCCAGAAAGGAACCGGTAAATGGACGGCTGTTTCTGCGCTCGATCTCGGCCAGCCGCTTACGCTGATCGGCGAAGCTGTTTTTGCCCGTTGCCTCTCCGCTCTCAAAGATGAGCGTGTTGCGGCTTCAAAAACGCTGAAAGGCCCCGGAGCGAAATTCACCGGCGACAAGGCTGCGCTGCTCGAAGATCTCCGCCAGGCGTTGTATGCCTCCAAGATCGTTTCCTATGCGCAGGGCTATCAGCTTATGCGCGAAGCGGCCAAAGAATACGGCTGGAAGCTCAACAACGGCGGTATTGCCTTGATGTGGCGCGGCGGCTGTATCATCCGCTCCGTCTTCCTTGGCAAAATCAAAGAGGCCTTCGATACCGATCCCGATCTCGTCAACCTGCTGCTTGCTCCGTTCTTTACCGATGCGGTCGAAAACGCGCAGGCGGCATGGCGCCGTGTCATCGTCAAGTCGGTCGAACTCGGCATTCCGATGCCGACCATCGGCGCGGCGCTGGCCTACTACGACGGCTACCGCGCGGCGCGGCTTCCGGCCAACCTCTTGCAGGCGCAGCGCGACTATTTCGGCGCGCACACCTACGAACGGCTCGATAAACCGCGCGGCGAATTCTTTCATACCAATTGGACCGGCCGCGGCGGCGATACCGCAGCCTCAACCTATATTGTTTAAGAGGAGTTCATTATGACCAGTTGCTTTGGTGAAGACGTTTCAATTTCTCAGGATGAGCTGAGGCAACTGGTTTTCCAATGTTTGGAAAAATGTGCAGAGAAAGTTTCCAAACCTTGGAAAAAAGTTTTGATTCTTCCCCCGGATCACACCCGCCTGAACTCACAGGCCGGGCCGATCACGGCGTTGATCTATGAAATGCTCTCTGCCGAAAATGTGCGGGTTGATATTCTTCCAACCCTTGGAACCCACAATGCCATGACGGAGAAACAGCTCCGCATGATGTTCGGTGACACCATTCCGCTCGGAGCATTCAAAGTACACGATTGGCGCAACGGCATTGTCCGCAAGGGTGTGGTGCCGGGTGAAATGCTCGTAGAGCTTTCCGGCGGCAAAGTGGACTACACGGTCGGTGTGGAAGTGAACAGAATGCTGTTTGACGGTTATGACCTGATTCTCTCCGTTGGACAGGTTGTCCCGCACGAAGTGGTCGGCATGGCTAACTACACCAAGAATATTGTGGTTGGTGCAGGCGGGTCGGATATCATTAACAAATCGCATTTTCTCGGTGCGGTCTGCAACATGGAAACCATTCTTGGACGGACCGATACGCCGGTGCGCCACCTGTTCAACTATGCCGTGGATACATTTCTGAGTGAGTTGCCGATTACTTATATTCTGACCGTAATGGAGCAGGACTACAGCTCTGGCAAAATGCACATGCGCGGATTTTATGCCGGTGACGATGTAGCAGTCTACAACGAAGCCTGCGAGCTGGCGCGCAAGGTGAACATCACGCTGCTCGACCGCGAGCCGAAAAAGGTAGTCGTCTATCTCGATCCGCACGAATTCCAAAGCACCTGGCTTGGCAACAAGTCGGTTTACCGCACACGTATGGCGATTGCCGACGGCGGCGAGCTGATTGTACTTGCACCCGCGCTCAAGGAATTCGGCGAGGATCATAAAATTGATAAATTAATCCGCAAATACGGCTATCGCGGGACGCCGGCTACACTGAAGGCGGTCGAAGAAAATGAAGAGTTGCGCAACAATCTGGGCGCAGCGGCGCATCTGATACACGGCTCGTCCGAAGGGCGCTTCAGCATCACCTATTGTCCCGGGCCGGAAGTAACGCTCGACGAAATCCTTTCTGTCGGCTTCAATGCCGTTGCATATGATGAAATGGCTGCGCGGTATAATCCGGCGAAGCTCAAAGACGGCTTCAACACAATGCCGGATGGTGAAGAAATTTTTTATATCAGTAATCCCGCACTCGGACTCTGGGCCTATAAAGAAAAATTCAGAGGGTAAGCAATGAAGCCGTTTATGGATCAGGATTTTCTGTTGCAGACGAAGACCGCACGGCGACTCTACCACAATCACGCCGCGAAAATGCCGATCTATGATTATCACTGCCACCTTTCACCGAAAGAAATCGCGGAAGACAAACCGTACGATAATCTCGGCGAAATCTGGCTGGGCGGTGACCACTATAAATGGCGTGCGATGCGCGCCAACGGTGTGGACGAAAAATTTGTAACAGGCGATGCCTCGTGGCGCGAAAAATTTAAGAAGTGGGCTGAAACCGTGCCTCAGACGGTTCGCAACCCACTCTATCACTGGACGCATCTGGAGCTTCAACGCTATTTCAGCATTAATACGTTACTGAGTCCGGAAACGGCAGACAGAATTTTTGATGCCTGCACCGCCATGTTGCGCACGCCGGAGTTTTCCGCGCGCAACCTGATGCGCAAAATGAACGTGAAGCTCGTCTGCACGACCGACGATCCGGTCGATTCACTCGAATATCACAAACAGATCGCCGCCGACGGATTCGAAGTGAAAGTGCTACCAACATTCCGTCCTGACAAGGCGATGAATCTTCTCCTCGCGAGCCCCAACGCAGTTGGTTCCAATGTTTGGAAAAAATATATCCAAACATTGGAAAAAGTTTCCGGCTTGGCGATCAACGACTTCGCTTCATTGCTCGAAGCGATTAATTTGCGGCACGAATATTTTCATTCTGTCGGCTGCCGTCTGTCAGACCACGGTATTGCCTATGTGCCGGATGCACAGGCCACATCGATGGAGCTGAATATTATTTTTGAAAAAGCAATGGGCGGCGAAGAGGTTCGTCTGGAAGAGCGGGAAAAATTCGAATCGGTCTTTTTATATGAAGTTGGGAAGATGAACCACGCGCGCGGCTGGGTGCAGCAGTTTCATGTCGGTGTATTCCGCAACAACAACAGCCGGTTGTTTGCAGAACTCGGGCCGGATACCGGTTTTGATTCGATTGCCGACTACCGGCAGGGGCCGGGGCTGGTTCGTCTGCTCGACCGGCTCGACAGCTCCAATCAGCTGGCGAAGACGATTCTCTACAACATTAATCCGTGCGACAACGAACTGATGGCGACGCTGATCGGCAATTATCAGGACGGATCTTTCCCCGGTAAGATGCAGTTCGGCTCCGGCTGGTGGTTCCTCGACCAGAAGGACGGTATGGAAAAACAGATGAACGCGCTTTCGTCGCTCGGACTTCTCAGCCGTTTCGTCGGGATGCTCACCGACAGCCGCTCATTTCTTTCCTATCCGCGCCATGAATATTTCCGCCGCATTCTCTGTAATCTGATCGGTAACGATGTGGAAAACGGCGAAATTCCGAACGATATGAACCTGCTCGGACGGATGGTAGAAAACATCAGCTTTAACAACGCAATGGATTATTTCGGTATCCAGCTTTAACCAGCGGTAAACCCAGCCAGGGAGGGCGGGAGAAACGACCATAGGGTATTATTCGCGGGATCTGTCCGTATTCAATGAGTCATCAAACTGCTTGAACCGGAAGAACCGTGCAATTCATCGAAAACAAGTAATGGAAATTTTGTGCACAAAATTCTCCTGCGTCGCTGCGAAGACATCAAAATCGTTTTACAAACTGTGAAGGAAAAGAATACCGTCATTTCCGGAAATGAAACTGTTTCGCAGGAAACCAAAGATCCAGAGGGTCGGGCTGGCGCTGGGCGGCGGCGGCGCGCGCGGGCTGGCGCATATCCAGGTGCTTGAATCACTCGATGAACTCGGCATCCGCCCTTATCGTATGGCGGGCACCAGTATCGGCGCTGTCATGGCGGCACTCTACGCATCGGGTCTTTCCGGAAAAGAAATGCGCAAACTGGCTTACCAATGGCAGACACCGAACCCTGTTAAGCGGCATGGACTTCTCGACCGCCATGATCTGCGCCGCTGGGCAGCCATGCTTGATCCTTCGTTTGACCGGAGCGGACTTTTTAAAGGTGAAAAAATTATCCATTTTCTATCCGACCACATCAAATGCACAACATTTGAAAAACTGAAAATTCCACTTTATGTTACGGCGGCGAGCTATGGCGATGCCTCGGAAGTGGTTTTTAAATCCGGCGACCTGCTTTCCGCTGTACGCGCCAGTATGGCCATTCCCGGCGTCTTTACCCCTGTTGAGCGCGACGGGCATCTGCTGCTTGATGGCGGCGTCGTCAATCCGCTTCCATACGACCTGCTTCAACGGGAATGCGATCTGGTAATCGCTGTGGATGTCGGCGGGACGCGCCATGTTGACGAAAAACACCGCCCGGCATTTTTCGATACCGTCATCAGCAGTTTTGAAATCATGGAAGCCTCCATGATTCGCTACCGCCTCAAGGCCAACCCGCCCGACATTTATCTCAAGCCGAATATTCGCAACGTCGGCCTGCTTGAATTCTTCAAAGCCGATCAAATTTTCGAACAATCCGCAGGGATCAAAGACGAACTGCGCGCAAAGCTAAAAATGATTCTTAAGATGTAGGCCCGCTGCCCTCAGCGGGCGTAACACGCCGGGTGGGGCACCCGGCCTACAGGTGGAAGCGACAGAGTCATGGATGTGGAAAGAAAAGAAAATCTGCCTCGTCGCCAGCGACGGCTGGATCGGTTATTTAAACCTTCGTCATCGTATTTTGTAACGCTGTGTACTGCAAACCGGATGCCGGTTCTGGACAACGCCGAAATTTTCGACCGTGTTCGCGCATTTGTTTCTGATTCGATGGAGCGCTACAGTGTTTATATAGATTCCTATGTGCTGATGCCGGATCATGCTCACCTGATTATCACGATTGCTGGATCTTCTGCCATCACTCTTGGCGCGTGGGTAAAAGCATTTAAGGCGATGGTTGCTGTTCGCCAATTCAAATGGCAGTCCGGATTTTTTGACCACGTCTTGCGCAGCAGTGAAAGCCGCTCGGAAAAATGGGAATATATCCGGATGAATCCGGTCCGTGCGGGGTTGGTGAATGTTCCTGAGGAATGGTCGTACGCCCAAAAGTTTAACCAATACAACGGGTCTGAATTGTAGGCCCGCTGCCCTCAGCGGGCGGAATGTGCGGAGAGCGCCGGGTGGGGCACCCGGCCTACAGTGAGAGTTGGGCGGAGAGACCTTTAGCGGAGGCGAACGTCCGGATCTGGCCGTTGAGGTTTAGTTCGACGCGATCCGGCTGAACGGTGAGTTTAATTTTTTCGTCCGGGTGTCTTTGTTTCCAAACATTGGAAAGCAGGATGGCTTTTTCGAGGCCGTCGCCGGTTTTATAGTTCCAGACTTCGTCGGGCTGAGCGAGGCGCGGGCCGTCGTAGATGGACTCCGAATCAAAAGTTTCCAATGTTTGGAAAAGTGCATCGTCGCTCATCGCTTTGGCTGCTTCAATGCAGACGGGGTTGCGTTCGAGCGCGGCCTTCAGAAACGGTGCCCAGTCGGCGCGGCTCATGTCGCGCAGGGCGTAGAAGGCGAGGTCGGCGGAGCAGTTTTCTTCCCGCACGGATTCGACATAGGCGACGATTTCTTCGCGTTCCATGACGGGAGTGATTTCGAGTTTTTTCCAAGCCTTGGAACCGGCGAGGCCGGATTTCAGATTTTTGCCCGCGATGTCAGGAAATTCTGGCTCTAAATGAACAAATTTAGCGAGCGCGCAGAGCATTTCGTTTTTCTGTTCGCTGGCGCATTCGAGTTTTTTACCGAGTTCGGCCATGCTTTCCATATCGGTTCGCCGGATGGGATTGTTTTTAAAAAAC
>Ga0172380_10007575_pt1 | contig 12160 bp, 8 predicted proteins | sample Leawe162metaG_FD_119747 | JGI IMG/M metagenome (GOLD analysis project Ga0172380, IMG submission 119747) | Leachate microbial communities from a municipal landfill in Southern Ontario, Canada - Leachate well 162 metaG | ecosystem: Engineered > Solid waste > Landfill > Unclassified | place...
CCCAGATCCAGGCGCTGACAACGACGCAGTCGACCACGGGTCTGACGACGTCCCAGCTGCAGGCGCTGACAACGACCCAGGTGGCGGCGCTGACGACGGATCAGATCGCCAACGGCCTGACCACGAGCCAGCTGCTGTCCTTGCTGACCAGTGAAGTGGCGGCGTTGACCACGACCCAGGTTCAGGCACTGACGACGACCCAGTCGACCACAGGCTTGACGACGACGCAGTTGCAGGCCCTGAAGACCACCCAGGTGGCGGCGCTGACGACGGACCAGATCGCCAATGGCTTGACGACCAGTCAACTGTTGTCCCTGCTGACGACGGAAGTCGCGGCCTTGACAACGGAGCAGATCCAGGCGCTGACGACGACCCAGACCAGGACCGGCTTGACGACGAGCCAGTTGCAGGCCTTGAAGACCACCCAGGTGGCGGCGCTGACGACGGACCAGGTCGCCAATGGCCTGACGACCAGCCAGCTGCAGTCGCTGCTGACCAGCCAGGTGGCGGCATTGACGACGGACCAGATCGCCAACGGCCTGACGACGACCCAGCTGCTGTCGCTGCTGACCAGCGAGGTCGCGGTGCTGACCACGGCACAGATCCAGGCCCTGACGACGACCCAGTCGACCACGGGCCTGACGACCTCGCAATTGCAGGCGCTGACGACCACCCAGGTGGCGGCGCTGACGACTGATCAGATCGCCAATGGTTTGACGACGAGCCAGTTGCGCTCGCTGCTGACCAGCGAAGTGGCGGCCCTGACCACGACCCAGATTCAGGCGCTGACGACGACCGAGACGACTACGGGCCTGACGACGACGCAGTTGCAGGCCTTGAAGACCACCCAGGTGGTGGCCCTGACCACGGATCAGATTGCCAATGGCCTGACGACGAGCCAGTTGCTGTCCTTGCTGACCAGCGAAGTGGCGGTCCTGACGACGGAGCAAATTCAGGCCCTGACCACGACCCAGACGACCACCGGCCTGACGACGACGCAGTTGCAGGCCTTGAAGACGACCCAGATCGCGGCATTGACAACCAATCAGATCGCCAATGGTTTGACGACGAGTCAGTTGCTGTCCTTGCTGACCAGCGAAGTGGCGGCCCTGACCACGACCCAGATCCAGGCGCTGACGACGACGCAGACGATCGCGGGCCTGACGACCTCGCACATCGCCTCGCTGACGACCACCCAGGTCACGGCACTGACGACGGATCAGCTCATCAATGGCCTGACGACCACCCAGCTCGGTGCCCTGACGACGACTGAAATTGCGGTGCTGACCATGGAGCAGGTGGCTGCGCTGAATGAGGCGCCGACGCAATTGGCGGCATTGATTGCCGTGAATTTTGTGATCAGTCCTCTCGCCCTCGATCTCAATGGCAATGGCATAGAGACGCTGGACATTTCTGCCGGCGTGCGCTTTGATCTGCCCGCCGACGGGCAGAAGATCAGCACCGGCTGGCTTGCTCCGGGAGACGGATTGCTGGTCCTGGACCGCGATCACAACGGCGTGATCGACGACGGTAGCGAGCTGTTTGGAACCTCGACCCTACTCCCGTCCGGGCAACGCGCCCGCAACGGTTACGAGGCCTTGCGCGCCCTCGACAGCAACGGAGATGGGGTAATCTCCAACACCGACGCCGGCTGGTCCAGCCTGAGAATCTGGAAGGACGTCGACACCGATGGCGTCACCCAGGGTGGCGAACTGGTCACCCTGGACAGCCTGAACATCACCAAGCTGAATCTGCTTGCCAGACCGTCATCGACCATCAACAACGGCAACCTGATCGGTCTGGTATCCAGTTACGAGACTAGCGACGGCGCAACGCACGCCATGGCCGACGTGTGGTTCCGCGTGAATACGGACCCGACAGATCAATCCGTCGCGCCAGGCGCGCAGCTTGAAGCCGAAAGCGGACTGTCGTCCAGGGTGCGAGGCATGGTGGAAGCGATCGCCAGTTTCGCCAGTTCCAACCTGGGTCCCGAGGTTTCCGCCGCACCCCGGCTCGATCTATCGGCGAGTGGTGAGCGAAGCGCCAATGGCTCGGCAGTGGCGGTCGCCAGCTTGCTCGACGCGTTGAGGCAATTCGACGCCAACGGCAACCGCGCCCAAGCCTTGCTACCGGCTGGCGCACAGTCTGGCCCCGCCGTGGATTCCTTGCAGAAGCTGACGAATGGGCAGAGTTCGAGTCTGCCCGGCGTCCTGGCAAGTGGCGCCAAGTAGCCATGCACAGTTGAGCGCGATCACATGAAGCCAATATTTCAGAACTGGTGCGTCCAGATCGATATCACGAACTATTGCTTCATGTCCTGCCTCTATTGCTCAAGATACAACGGGCATTTGCGCAAGGACCAAAGAAGGCACATGACCATCGAACAGTTCAGAACTGCCCTCGACAGTCTTGCCGACTGGCCCGCAAAGATCGGCATCATCGGCGGCGAACCATTGATGCATCCGCAATTCCGCGAGTTCTGTGCCGAGATCCAGAAGAGGTTCCCCAAGGACAAGATGGGACTGTGGACTTCCGGCCCGGAACCCCTCAAGCGAAACGTGGACATCATTCAGAGCACTTTCGGCTTCATGGCATACAACGAACACAGCCCGGAGCAGGTCAACGTGTGCAGGCACCAGCCTTTGACGATTTCCATCAAGGAAGCCGTGCCTGATGAGAGCCTGCGTAAGCAACTCATTGATGATTGCTGGGTGCAAAGGACCTGGTGTGCCAGCATCAACCATTTTGGCGCCTACTTCTGTGAGTGCGCAGCGGCTCAGGATGTCCTGCTCAATGATGGCGTCAACGCATGGCCAGTGACCCCCGGCTGGTGGAACAAGACACCAGACATGTTCCAGGACCAGGTCGATAAGTTCTGCGGCGACTGTGGCATGGCAATTCCGATGGAAAGAGACCTGATCAAGAACACCGCCGAAAAATTCTCACCCGAACTCTTGAAGAAATTCGAGGAGAGAGGACTGGCTAGGTTGGACCCGGAAAACGTCGAGCTTTTTACCTATCAGTTCTCCCGCGAAGAGATCAAGCAGTATGCCAAGCGCTGGACACCAGGCAACTACAGAGGCGACCTGAAACCGGACGAGACGGCACCAGAAGGTCTGGGATTTACCGGGGTCATCGAGTGAGCCTAGGATAGGTCAGCGGCACGATTCGACGCATCCCGAGCCAGTCTCAAGCGGACGATTTCGGCGCAGAGATCGGTCATGCATTCATCCATCCGCTTGGTCAGATTGATGTGGGACAACTCCCGCAGTTCGATGCGGTCTGTAGGGAGACCAACCCGCGGGGCAGCTTCGTCGACCGAGAGAACGCCAGCCTCCTGGTCCGGTTCGATGCCATAGCGCCAGGCGATCTCCACCATCTCGGCATGACTTAGGCGATAACCTGCACGGCGAATCTTCTCCGCCATATCCACCCAGTGCTGGCTTTCGCGCTTGCCGCGCCCTTCCTTTATCAACAACCGTTGGCTGTTGATGAGCACCTTTGCCAGCAGTTGATCAAGCGAGCGGACCGGAAGGTGTTGCAGCACCGGGCTGACAGTGACCATGGGCGGGCGCTGACCATCGATGGTGACATAATGATTCCCTTCGGCGATAAGGCAGGTCAGTGCGAATTCTTTGGGGATCACCACCTTATGGACCGGTTTGTGCTCAGCGCTGCGTCTTCGAAACACGTCATAGAGCGGCGCAGCGCTCCCATAGTAATCACCCGCACTGGGAACATAGCTTGCCCATGCCATCTGGCCGCATGTTGCCTTGGGAATGCTCGCTTCAATGGCATCGGCAAGACGGCCCTGCTCGCAGTAAATGAATTCGTCAGCATCCAGAGGCACTATGAAATCGTAGGCCCCGCTTCTTGCCACCTCCCGCAGCAGCGAAGAGAGTATCAATGACTGGCGAAAATCGGCGGCATCATTGCGGAACATTGTCAGCGGATAGCCACCGTCCTTCAGGCACATCAAGATTTCGAGCGTCTTGTCCCGGCTATTGTGGTCCACCACGTAGAGGTGGTCGACCATGCGCGAATTGATCTTGACGAACAATTCGATAATGTCGCATTCGTCTTTGACCACGCTGATGACTGCCACTTTGGCGACCATGTTGCTCCCTCAAGAACGCGTTCCCGTATCAGATCAGATCAAGTTCGCAGTTCATTCCTCAATCCGGCGCCCAGGAAATCCCTAGCGCCTCGGCAGCGCAGCCGAGCATCTGCCGCACGCTAGCGTCACCATGATGATATTGAAGCGCGTAGCGCTGCCGCGCCACGATGCCGGCCTCCCCTCCCGCATCGAACAGCTTGTTGGCCTGGTCTACGACTGCGTCGGGATGGACTATATCCACCGGGGAATAGAACACGATGTAGTCGCGCGGAATTGCATTCACTGGGGGCAGAAAACGCAAGGAACTTGGCGTAATCGGAATCCCTCCAGTCAGCAAGGCGTCAAAGATGCGGATTGGAACATCGTTCAGAACCGGCGCAATCCAATGCGTCTTGTGCGCGCACCACTCTGCGAGGCGGTCCTCCGGCGTACGCTCGTGGAATGCGCGCGTCGTGAAGCCGACGGAAGGATAGCGCTTGTTCAGCGTAGTAATGACTTGGATGCGAAACTTGAACTGCGCATACGGTATGTGCATTCCAAGCGGAGCATCGGAGCGCTCGGCCGCCAGAATCTCCTGCATGTGCGCCGCGAGGAAGGCCCTCGACCACTGCACCGTGGAGCAATACACCGGTCCCGCGATGAGCCAGTTGTATCGACTCAACAGGAAGAGATTTTCGTGGTGTGCCGGTGCATAGATGTCCGAATGTGCCGCCAGAAACGGGCTCAATTCCAGCCAATGGTGATTATCCCAGTCCCAGGCGATAAAACAACTCGCGGCACACTCGACGAACAGCGCGGCGTATTCATCGCGCGACTCGCCCGTGCCGACGTCATTGTTATTGACGATGACAACACAGCTCTCGAGTTGCGACTTCTTCGCCTGAAATCGCTCCGGATCCTGCTTCGAAAAAAAATCCTTGGCGAGGATCTCGACATCAGCGCCCGGCACTGAGCAGCCGAAGCCAGCGAGATTGGCGCTGAGCAAAACCTTGCGCACACCCGTCCGGGCAAAGTGCGCCTTTAGTTGTGTCAGGCGCGCATCTTTGGCAACGGCCAGATGAAAGAAAGCCTCGTCTTGCGCAAATTGCACATACTCGTTGACCTGGCGGGCAGGCAAGCGTGGATCTGGCAAGCCGGCGTACAAGCGGGAAATGGGACTCAATGCCGCAACCTCGCCTGGCGCATCACGAATTGACCGCGAAGTCGGCGTGCTGGATGGCCTCCCTGAAGTAGGCGATGGTTTCCTTCAGGCCATCTTCCAGCGCAACTCTCGGGGTCCATCCGAGCTTCTCCCGTGCCAAGGCAATATCCGGCCTGCGTTGTCGCGGATCGTCCTGCGGCAGTGGCACGAATATCAGCTTCGAGCGCGATTGCGTCAGACGCAACACGATCTCCGCCAATTGCAGGATGGTGAACTCCCCGGGATTACCCAGGTTCAGCGGCCCGGTGAAATCGGCGGGCGTGTCTATCGTCCGCAGCATGCCTTCGATCAGGTCATCCACGTAGCAGAAGCTGCGCGTCTGCTGCCCGTCGCCATAGATGGTGATGTCCTGACCCCTGAGCGCCTGGACGATGAAATTGCTGACGACGCGACCGTCGTTTGGATGCATCCTCGGCCCATAGGTGTTGAAGATGCGCACCACCTTGATCTCCAGGCGATGCTGGCGGTAGTAATCAAAGAACAAGGTTTCCGCGCAACGCTTGCCCTCGTCGTAGCAGCTCCTGATCCCAATCGGATTTACCCTGCCCCAATAGGATTCCGGCTGCGGATGCACTTCCGGATCGCCATAAACTTCGCTCGTCGACGCCTGCAGGATGCGGGCCCGTACGCGCTTTGCCAGGCCCAGCATGTTGATCGCGCCATGCACGGTGGTCTTGGTCGTCTGCACCGGATCGAACTGATAATGCACCGGACTGGCTGGGCAGGCGAGGTTGAAGATTTGATCGACCTCAACATACAAGGGAAAGGTGACGTCGTGCCGCAGCACCTCGAAGCGCGGCTCAGCAAACAAGTGGGCGACATTGCGCTTGCTTCCGGTAAAGTAATTGTCAACGCAGAGCACGTCATCGCCGCGCGCAATCAAGCGGTCACACAAATGAGAACCAAGAAAACCCGCGCCCCCGGTCACCAGAATTTTTTTCATTAGCAGCTCCGCAGCATGAATTAACCTAATTGATTCGCTCCGGGCCGAGACCGCTCAAGCGTCCCGGCCGTCTAGATGGGGGTTGGTGTCGGTCCGCAGGAATCGCCAGTCCGCATGCTGGCTGGCGAGAAGTTCAAATAGCTCCTGCGCCACCGGCTGCTTGAAGAAAATGCCCTGCACGTAATTCGCCTTGACCGTTCCTTCCTGCATCGCCTTGGTGTGCAATTCAACCTTTGATCGGGTTTCCGCCCATACCGGATCCCCATCGACGCAGTATGCAAACTCGCAACCCTCGAGATAGACGTCTATCAGGGCACGGGTTGCAACACCCCTCATATTCAGTCCATAGGCGATCTTCTCCAGCTCGCGTGCCGAAAACTGATAGACATAGTTGCCCACCGCCTCGTAATGCGGGCTCGTTTGATCTGTCCGGCAGGGCCAGTCTACCCAGGGGTCCTGCGGTTCGATCACGACCACCCCATAGCGGGCCACGCGAAAGAACTCATAGATCGCCGCGTAGGGACGGCTCATATGATGCAAGGATTCCTTGCACAGCACGAAGTCAAAGGAATTATCGGGAAAATTCATACGCTCGGCGTTCTCGATGCGATAGTCATTGATGCGACCGCTCTGCCGGGTTTGGCGCAGCACTGTGTCATCCAGGTCGGTTGCCAGAACCTCCCGGAATCCAGCCTGCAGGAGGCGCCAGGCGTCGGTCCCGGCGCCATCACCGATGGTGAGCCAGGAAAGGTTTCTTAGTCCGATCAATACCTCAAGGGCGGGCGAAAGCAGGCGCGTATGCCGCCAGTAGTTGACGGTCCCGGGGACCCACCACGAGTCATAGAGCGAGCGGTGCCGCGCGTCTTCCATGAAACCTGACCAGTGCTTCTCGTGGATTTCTATCATGCTCATGCGAATCTCCCGGCGCCTAGCTGTCCTCAGCGACGCGGCTGAAATACGCTTGGAAGCAGGAAATTCCCGTACTCGGCACCATCTTCGAGGGCGGTGGGGAATGCTTCAGAATATCCGCATCGCGGAAAAAGATCGAGGTGCAGTTCTTGTAGAGATATGAAGGGATCAGGCCCCAGAAGTCTATGCGGAAATATCCTTGTTCGCCGAAATACTTCATGCTTTGATCGAACTCCCGGGAATCGGAATTATCGAATATCACAAATCCATTCTTTGCCAGCTTGCCATCGCACATGGGAGCGCAGTCGTTTCTGAATGAGCCATCGATGACAATGACATCGAACTCACCAGGCTCATTGGTGATGCAATTGACATAGTCCGCCTTGCCAGGCAAGCTCATCAGCCGCACATTTGCCGGCAATTTTTTGCCCAATGCGCTATTCCACTCGATATTGTCTTCGGCGCAAACGACTTCCATGGCTCTCGCTGCGAACCACAGCGAACTGTAGCCCGCCCCCCATTCAAACACCCGCGTCTGTGCCGTGATCTTCGCTCCGATGAAGTCAATCGCCGCATAATTCATCCAGGGCAGCGCCGAGCCATTCCTGTCGACCGGCCGACCCGTGCGCAGCGAGTGCAGCCATCCCGAGGTTTCCAGGGCGTTCATTTCGGGCGGCAACAGCTTGGCCACGGTCTCCCAGTCACAATCGATGACCAACTGGTTCGCATAGCGCACCGGGTCTCCGTCCAGTTTCCTGCCCTCGGCGACACTCTTCCTGATGAGGTCAGCCGCCTCGTGCGTCTTGCCCTGTGCCAACAGGCGGTCGATTTGCTCCATGATCGGCTCTCCTAGGTGCCTGGGAGACCGACCTTCTGCATCACCGTGAGCAGGTGCGGCCCCCGCCATTCCTGTAACTTCAAGAGGAACGAGCCCCTGAAGCCATAGCCTGACGCCCAGCGATAGACGTTGTCGAAATACAGGGGAAATGTTTGGTCGGTGATGATGTTGACATGGGTTGGATCACGGAAGGCTTCTGCATTTGGGTAGGCCGGGGTGAAGGACAAGAACAGACCGCCAACCTTGAGCACCCGATAGATTTCATTCATGACCTCGACAAAGGCATTGCGACGGTTCGGCACATACACCACCCGGGGAATATGCTCAAGAAAATCGTGGGCCGTGACATATTCGAATGAGTCATCGTCGAATGGAATGGGTTCGATTACCAGGTCAGCGCGTTTGATATGCGCCGTCAGATCCTCCCGTACGTCGATGCCGAACAGTTCGGTCGCCCCAAACCAATTCTTGGGGCTTTGTCCACAGCCCAGATCAAGGCTTCGCGTCATCAATGTCCTCTCTTCGTCTGTCGGCCATAGCCTCAGCGACGGTCACGGCAAGAACTGGCTTGCCTGCGCCGTCAAGTCAATTTGCCCAGCGCGGTTTGTCGGTGCTGCAGAGGGCATCGCGGGCATCTCCCAACTGGTATTGTCGCCACATGGCAATATAGGCAGCTTCCAGATTACGACAAAATCCCGCGGTGTCAAACAAAGGATAGGTCTCCTTATTGGCACGTAGCCGATCTTTCAAGTCCTTCAGGACCGCGGGGCTGGTCGCCAGCCTGACGGCCAGTTCCTCGTAATCCTCAAGAGAATGGGTGATCAACTCCGGTAGGCCTATGGCGTGCAGCAGGCTTCCGGCAACGCGCGCCGGAAAGGCATTGCCCATGTAGGTGATGACGGGCAATCCTGCCATCAAGGCATCCGCGGCAGTCGTGTGCGCGTTGTAGGGATGGGTGTCGAGGAACAGGTCGGCTTGGCGGTATCGCGCCAAATGATCTTCGACCATGGGCACCCTGCGCGCAAATATCAGGCGCGACGAATGGACTCGCCGCGCCTCGGCTTCTTTCCGCAGATTGCGTTGCGCCCCATCATCGCGAGACATCAACCAGAGCACGCTCCCCTCGACGCGGTTCAAGATCTGCATCCAGACGTCGAACAACTGCGGTGATATCTTGTGATCATGGCTAAATGAGCAAAAGACGATTGCCGTTTCTGGCAGTCCGCACTCTTCCCGGGTCGGCACCCGCTCCGAAATTCTTATGCTCGAATCCGTCGGCAGGTAGGCATCGGGGAGGTACACCACCTTCTCACTGAAGAACTGCTGATTCTCGGCGGGAATCACGTGCCGGTCGGCGAGAATGTAATCCATGTAATCGGTGCCCATCGTCCCGGGGTAGCCCAGGTAATTGACCTGGATCGGTGCCGGTCGGTGGGCAAATATGGCAGTTCGCGAATCCGCAGTATATCCGGCAAGGTCGACGGCGATGTCTACTTCCAGGTCGCGCATCATCTTGGCGACCTGCAGGGAACCCTGTTCCTGCGCATCGATGAACTGGTCAAAAGCCTGGCGCATACGCCCACGCAGGCGACTTCCGTCATCGACGCCGACCGAGATCGCGATGGTCTCAAAGCGCGACTTGTCATGCAATTCGAGTATGCCCGCGATCAGATGTCCTACGGGATGCTCGCGCAAGTCCGGAGAGACATAGGCCAGGCGCAGCTTCTTGTGCCGGTAGCGCTCTCCCTGCCAAAGGGGCGTGGGACTGGGCGGAAATTGATGCGTGGCAAATATCTTCGCCGCCAGGGCATGATCGCTCGCCGAATCCGATATTGCCATGAGGGCGAGCGTCTTGCAGACGCGCCGCCCGGCACGAACACCTTCAGTGATCTTTGTGGCGTTTGCCTGGAAATCGGTCCAGTCGCACAGATGTAGGCGTTCGTAACAGAGCAAGCCAAGTCCATAGTTGAAATCTGGAGACAATTCCAACAGACGTTCGAATCGCGGTATCGCCAGCTCGGGCTGCTTGAACTCGGTGAGCAAGATCGCGCAATTTCCCAATGCTGCCGCATCATTGGGGTCGATGATCAGGATGTGGTTGAATCGCTCCAGCGCCTCCTTGTGACGCAGCATGTCGCGCAGCAGGGCACCGCTGTTGAGCAATGCCGGGATGTTGTCCGGCTCTATCTCTAGCGCCTCGTCGTAGGCCTTGAGGGCCTCTGGCCTGTCCCCCATGCCATGCAATATTCCGGCTCTGAGTATCCTGAGTGGGAAGAATCGGGGAGCTGCGAGTATCCCCCGGTCAACGAGCTGCAGAGCCTCCGCCTGCCGGTTCCCCTGCAGGTAATTGATGGCGAGGGAATAGAGTGCTGCCGGGTTGTTAGGTTCAACCGCCAGGACGCTGGAGAACAGCAGAGACGATTCCTCGAGCAGTCCCTGGCGCTGCAATTCAAGTCCCTGCGCAAGGCTGTTGACGTCAGCGCTCATCTCTTGCAATAGCCACGACCTTGAACGAACCAGTGGACCTGACCACACCGGCAGCATGCAGTAGAGAAGGCGGCAAGACCAAATCGATCTTGCCGCCTTGGGAGTTTCACACCTACTTCGAGCCGCTTGCGAGAATGTTGGTCGGACTCGAGTTCTGACCGTTCGTCAGTTTCTCCAGCGCCCCCGCACCACTACCTGCCTGCGACGCGGCCGGCAGCAAGCCCTGGACAGGATTGCCGTTGGCATCGAACTGCTTCAGCACATCGACCATGCTGCTGACTGCCACTGTCGAGCCGCTGCCGTTCTGCTCTCCAGTCGCGGGCATGGCAAGCCTGGTTGCAGCCGATCCCTCCGGAGTCTGGCTGGCGCTGGCGAAGCTGGAGATCGCTTCGACCATGCCCCTGACCTTCGACGCAAGATCACCGCTTGTGTCAGCTTGTGCGCCAGCCTTGTTTGACGAGCTCGTATCGGCGCGGAACCACACATCGGCCATCACGTGCGTCGCACCATCGGTGGTCTCGAAGCTGGATACCAAACCGATCAAGTTGCCGTTGTCGATTGCTGGCGATGGGGTCGCAGCGAGATTCAGTTTGGTAATACCCAAGCTATCGAGCGTATGCAACTCGCCAGTCTGGCTAAGCGCATTGGAATCGCCATCAATCCAGACCCCAAGCCGGGACCATCCTGCATCGGCGTTGGTGATAACACCGTCACCGTCGCTATCGAGGGCGCGCAAGGCCTCATAACCATTGCTGGCACGTTGTCCGGATGGCAGTAGGGTCGAGGTCCCGAACAACTCCCTGCCGTCGTCGATCGCGCCATTCTGATCGGCATCCAGGACCAGCAAGCCATTCCCAGGAGCTATCCAACCGGTGCTGACCTTCTGTCCATTGGCGCGCAGATCGAACTGAAGGCTCGCGTTGAGGCTCAGCGTTCTGATACCCAAGCCGTCCAGATTGAGAACCAGCGGACTCTGCAACGCGGCAGTGCTGATGGAAGCAATCTGGTCAGTACTCAGCGCCTGGAGTTGCGTCGTCGTCAGGGCATTGAGCTGGGTCTCCGTAAGCGCGGCGATTTCGCTCGTCAGCAGCGACTGCAGCTGACTCGTCGTCAGGCCGTTCTGCATCTGGTCCGTCGTCAGCGCCGCCACCTGCGTCGTCTTCAGGGCCTGCAGCTGCGTCGTCGTCAGGCCGGTGCTGGTCTGGGTCGTCGACAGTGCCTGAACCTGGGTCGTGGTCAGTGCCACCACTTCGCTGGTCAGCAGCGAGCGCAACTGGCTCGTCGTCAGTCCGTTCTGGATCTGGTCTGTCGTCAGCGCCGCCACCTGGGTGGTCTTCAGGGCCTGCAGCTGCGTCGTCGTCAGACCGGTGGTCGACTGCGTCGTTGTCAGCGCCTGAATCTGGGTCGTGGTCAGCGCCGCCACTTCGCTGGTCAGCAAGGACAGCAGTTGGCTGGTCGTCAGGCCGTTCTGGATCTGGTCCGTCGTCAGGGCCACGATCTGGCTCGTCTTCAGGGCCTGCAATTGTGTCGTCGTCAGGCCCGCCGTCGTCTCGGTCGTCGTCAGCGCCTGTATCTGGGTCGTCGTCAGCGCCGCCACTTCGCTGGTCAGCAGCGAGCGCAACTGGCTCGTCGTCAGACCGTTGGCGATCTGATCCGTCGTCAGCG
>Ga0172380_10007576_pt1 | contig 12160 bp, 9 predicted proteins | sample Leawe162metaG_FD_119747 | JGI IMG/M metagenome (GOLD analysis project Ga0172380, IMG submission 119747) | Leachate microbial communities from a municipal landfill in Southern Ontario, Canada - Leachate well 162 metaG | ecosystem: Engineered > Solid waste > Landfill > Unclassified | place...
AAGTGGTGGACATTTGGCGTTACGATAGAAGGTGCCGGAAAGGATCACGCTTCTGCGGGAGGAACTTATGACGTTGCCAGAAAAATAATAAAAGATGTATTTAAAAAAGACCCGCCATTAAAACTGCCATACGAATTTTTTCTTTATGACGGTAAAAAAATGTCTGCTTCTAAAGGATTAGGACTTATCGCGCAGGAGCTTTTAGAGGTTATGCCGCCAGAGCTGGTGCGTTTTCTTATGATAAAAACTCCGCCAAATCAAGCTGTCGAATTTAATCCATTTGGTACGCAGATTATTCCTCGTCTTTATGATGACTACTATATGTGCGCTAAAAAATATATCGACAAGATTAATGACGATGACACTAGGGCTTTTGAATTATCCCAAATTGACAGGGATAATCCTTTATTACCGCCAGAAGCGAGATTTACCACTCTTGCCCAGTGGTCACAAATGCCTTCGATGTTAAATAAAATTAGTGACTCAGAATTAGGGAAATGGGTTAACTATGCGAGAGTATGGATTGAAAAATATGCTCCAGAGAGCGAAAAGTTTTTAGTGCAGGAATCATCCCCTGACGTTTCGAATTTAACACCAGATCAAAAAAAATATCTTGAAGAGGTCGCAGATAGACTTGAGCTAGGCCAGGACGCTGAAAAAATCCAAGAGGTTATCTATAATACTTCAAAAGAGTTAGGTGTCGCTTCTAAAGACGCATTTAAAGCAATTTATACCTCCCTTCTGGGAAAAGACCACGGTCCCAGAGCAGCAGACCTCATCGCGTCACTAGAAATCGAATTTGTAAAGAAAAGATTTAGAGATTCTTCATGAGAAAGCTTTATTTTGCGACTGGGAATAAAGGAAAAGCGGGGGAGGCACAATTTATATTAGGTCGTGATATAGAGATAGCAAGTCTTGAGTTAGACGAAATCCAAAGCAGCAGTTTAAAAAAAATCGTAACTCACAAACTTAATCAGGCATACTCGATCTTAAAAAAACCTGTAATGGTCGATGACGTTTCGCTAGAGCTTGATGCATGGGATAAATTCCCCGGTCCATTTGTAAAATATATGCACGGTGGGGATAATAAAAGATTTCTCAAAATATTTGAGAATGTAGAAAACAGAAATGGAACACTAATTGCAACTATTGGATATCATGACGGCAAAAAGACACATTGTTTTACTGGAAAAATTAGAATAACAATTTCTCATAAAGAGAAAGGAAGCGGAGGATGGGGACTTGATGCAGTGCTTATACCCGAAGCTTACAGGCAGACCTTTGCTGAAATGGGGGAGGAGACGAAAAATGCCATATCTCACAGAAGAAAAGCACTTTTAATGCTGAAAAGATTTTTAGATAGTAAAAAAAGTAAAAACGATATATAATTTGGCTTATGATAGATACAAAATTCTTACGAGAAAATTCTGAAAAAATAGTTAACGGAGCAAAGTCTAAAAATATCGATATCGATATCACAAAGATTTTGGATCTCGATACGAAAATAAAAGAATTATCCTCAGAGGTCCAGAGCTTAAGAACCGAGCGAAATATAGTAGCTAAAGAAAGAAATATAGAAAAGGGTAGAGCTATAAAAGAAAAGCTCGATGTATTAGAAAAGGAACTAGGGAGTTTAGAGCTGGAATTTGAAAATCTAACTTCAAATATACCCGCTCTTCCTAAAGACGACGTTAAGGTAGGTAAAAATGATACGGAAAACGACGTAGTAAAAAAAGTTGGAGAGAAAAAGGATTTTAGCTTTAAAGTAAGAGACCATTTAGAACTTGGAGAAAAATTAGGCATTATAGATATGGAGCGCGCGGCAAAAGTTTCAGGGGCACGATTTGCATATCTAAAAAATGAAGGCGTGAGGCTGCAATTCGCATTATTTAACTATGCTCTAGAGGTTCTTACTGCAGAAGGGTTTATTCCTGTAATTCCACCGGTGATTATAAATAAGGAGACGATGAAAGGGCTTGGCTATACAGAAAATGGAGGGGATGAGGATATGTTCCATCTAAGAGACAACGATAAGGTTCTAGTGGGCACTGCAGAGCATTCATTAGTTCCAATGCACATGAATGAGGTTTTAAACGAAAAAGATCTTCCGCTTAGATATGTGGGGATTTCTAGTGCATTCAGACGCGAGGCAGGAAGTTATGGAAAAGACACTAGGGGAATTTTTCGAGTGCATCAATTCGATAAAGTTGAAATGGTGTCATTTGTAAAAGACGGTGAAGATGATAATGAACAGGAGTTTTTGTTAGGTCTTGAGGAGAAGCTCTATCAGGGACTTGAGATTCCATATCAGGTTGTAAAGATGTGTACGGGTGATTTAGGTTTTCCTGCAGCAAGAAAATTTGACATAGAAGCGTGGATTCCAAGCCAGGAGAAATATAGAGAAGTGACCAGCGTATCAACAGTTGTAGATTTTCAATCAAGACGTTTAAATATAAAATATTCAGAGGGAGACGAAAAGAAATACACGAATGTATTAAATGGAACAGCTTTTGCGATAGGCAGAACTATAATTGCGATACTCGAAAATTACCAGCAGGAAGACGGCAGCGTAATAGTACCTGCAGTTTTGAGAAAGTATATGGGAATTGATCAGATCAATCCAAAATAAAATATTACCTTGGCAGTTTTAAAACTGCTGTGATAAAATATGTACTCTTCTTACTTCATTTTACAACCATTAAAAAAAGATTATGTTGTAAAATCAGTTTAGAAGAAATTATGCCCTTTAAGAACAGTTAGCTGGGCATATTTCCCTTCAAATAGAAGTCGAAAAAATTAATCATGCTAAATTTTATTACTAAAGTTTTTGATTCCAACGAGAAAGAGATTAAAAAAATAAGGCTTGTCGTTGAGAAAATTAATAGTCTTGAGAAAAAAGTACAAAAGTTAAAAGACGAAGATTTTCCTAAAGAGACAGAAAAACTTAAGGCGAGACACGCAAAAGGCGAATCTCTTGTGGATATTTTACCTGAGGCATTTGCCTTAGTTCGCGAAGCAGCAAAAAGAACAATAGGTCAAAGACATTTTGACGTCCAGCTTATCTCTGCCGTATCGCTTGCTTCCGGAAAGATTTCTGAGCAAAAAACAGGAGAAGGAAAAACACTTTCAGCAGTTCCAGCGCTTTACCTGCATGCACTAACCGGCGAATCAGTACATTTGGTAACTGTAAATGATTATCTAGCCCGACGTGACGCGGGATGGATGGGAGTTGTATTTAACTTCTTAGGACTTAGTGTAAGCTCTATTATTAACCAAAAGTCGTTTATATATGATCCAGAATACAACGATAATGAGGCAAAGGATTACAGATTAATTCACTTAAAGCCCACTACTAGGAAAGAAGCATATGACGCTGATATAGTCTATGGAATTAACTCCGAATTTGGATTTGATTATCTTCGCGATAATATGGCATTTAGTAAAGAAGAGCAGGTCCAGAGAAGTCATTATTATGCAGTTATAGACGAAGTAGACTCAGTTCTTATAGACGAGGCCAGAACGCCGCATATTATATCTATGCCGGACGCTACTCCGTCAAATAAATATTACGAATACGCAAAGGTTGTAGAAAAGCTTTCGCCAATCGACTATAAAATTGACGAAAAGAGAAGAACAGCACATCTTACTGACCACGGAATCTCAAAAATTGAGACTATGTTTGGGATGAAGGATATTTATGAGAAAGACTTTGATACCGTATATCATATCGAAGCAGCGCTTAAAGCAAGGACGCTTTTTCATAAAAATAAAGATTATATAATCCGCGAGGGAAGTGTGATTTTAATCGATGAATTTACAGGACGCCTTTTAGAAGGAAGACGTCTTTCTGAGGGATTACATCAGGCGATTGAAGCAAAAGAAGGAGTTAGCGTTCAGAGAGAGTCAAAAACTCTTGCAACTATTTCTCTGCAAAATTACTTCAGAAAATATGAACTGCTCGCTGGTATGACAGGTACTGCGATTACTGAGTCGGAAGAATTTCACAGGATTTACAAACTTGAGGTCGTAGCTATACCGTCTAATAAAGAAATTCAAAGAAAAGACGAGGCTGATAAGATTTTTAAAACACGGGGAGCAAAGATTTTTGCAGTAGTGCAGGAAATTGAAAAAGCGTATAAAAAAGGTCAGCCGGTTCTCGTAGGTACGGCGTCTATTGAGCAAAACGAAATAATTTCAGAGTATCTGAAGCGCAAGAATATAAACCACGAAGTTCTTAACGCAAAAAATCATTTAAGAGAAGCACTTATTATAAAAGACGCAGGACGAAAGGGTGCAGTAACTGTTGCGACAAACGTCGCCGGCCGCGGAGTTGATATCATCCTGGGAGGAGAAAAGCCTTCGGAATTTAGCGTTGAGTATCAGGGGAAAGAAGGGCGAAAGAAGTATGAGAAAGAGGTCGCTATCTGGCAAAAAGAACACGATGAAGTAGTAAAGCTAGGAGGACTTTTTGTTATTGGAACAGAAAAGCACGAATCACGAAGAATTGATAATCAGCTTAGAGGTAGATCAGGGCGTCAGGGAGATCCTGGAAGATCGGTTTTTATAATCTCACTCGAGGATGATTTGATGAGAATTTTTGGAGGCGAGCAGATAGCAAATCTTATGACTCGTTTTAATTTTCCTGAGGACCAGCCGCTGGAAAATCCTATCGTTACTCGTGTAATTACCCAGGCTCAAGTTAAGGTTGAAGGTTTTAACTTCGAGAGCAGGAAGCACACAGTGGACTATGACGATGTTTTAAATAAGCAGCGCGAGATAATTTATGGAACTAGACAGGACATAATTGAGGACGACTTTGACTATAAAGAATTTATAAAAGACAAAATAAATGCAAATATCGAGGCAATAGTAAGACTGGGTTTAAATTATAACGAGATAGAAGATCCTCATAAAAAAATTATTGAAGAATTTACGACGATAATTCCTTTTGACGAAAAATCTCAGGAACAATTAATAAAGCAGATTCAGCAAAGAGAAGGAGAAGCACAAGTAATCGAATTCTTAAATGATATAGCTGATAAATTATTTGAGAAAAAAGTAAAGGATTATGGAGAGGAGACAATTAAAAAAGTTTCAAGACTGCTTTCCCTACAGATAATTAATAACATGTGGATGGACCACCTGACTGCGATGGAGGATGTAAGAACTGGAATTAATTTAAGAGGGTATGCGCAGCGAGATCCGCTTATAGAATATAAAAATGAGGCATTTGGACAATTTGAGAATCTAATTAAATTAATAAATGACGGGATCGTAAATAGATTTTTTAAGGTAAATATTGTTTCTGAGTCACATGTGCATAATCATGACCATGATCACAATCATGAGCATACAAATCAGCCAGCTGAAGAGGTATCGGAAAGCGGGAAGGGTAAAGCGGGAAGGGTAAAGCCGAACTTAAAAATGGAAGAAGTAAAAAAGGATGACTTTAAAAAGAAGCTGGGTCGCAATGACCCCTGCCCATGCGGAGCGACGGATAAAAATGGGAAACCCTACAAGTTTAAAAAATGCGGATTAATCAACGCCCCTTATCACAAAGGATAAAGCGGAGTCCTGACAAATTCGCTCTTTGAGCCGGATCATGTTAATGGGGAATTGAGAAGGCGAAAAGGAAGAATAGTAGGACGGATCAGGCTTGAAGTACAAAAAATGCGGACTTATAAACGCTCCGGAACACAAGGTTAGTATTAGGTAAGTCCGCCTAGATTCGCAGGTTCTTCTCGTACAAGTAATACAGTTCTATCCTGCGGTCCGTTTGTATCTACTCCTATAAATCTTTTAAGCTTATCAAGCTTTTCTTGTATAAAACCAAGATCATCCTTATTGTCAAAATCAGCGATAGTTGTCCGTCCTTTTGAGTCCTCGAGTATCCAATATAGCCCCTTCCCGCGAGTTATAGGTTTTTTCCCTTGTCTTTCTCTGCGATCCGGTTCCGTTCCGTGGCCGTGTTCGAAGTCACCCATTTCTTCATCGTAGCCCATCAAATCATAATCTATAGTTCTAATACCATTAGCGGATTCTATTTCTTGACGCCTTGTTTTGATTTCTTTTTCCATCTCTAATTTACCGGGCATAGTAGAATGTGCAAATTGTGACTCAGAGCGAAGGAGCCTTAATATTTTTAACTGAGGTTGAGATAGGGTTTCTTCGCTTTCAGCTTGAGGTTCTACGATTTCTGCTGTTGTGTCCATATATTTATTTTATTTGATCAATAGGCTGTCTGTCTACACAGGTTTCGTCATTTCCATATTCATTAACTATCTAGTTTCTCCTAGAGTGCGTTTTATCAAGGGAATTTTCGTAAGTATAAGTGATGCTATATATGCGAGGGTAAAGACTACAAAAAGTTTAACTAAAATATACAGCCATGCAGGCGAGATACTATCAAATAATTTTAGCTTTGAATCCAATATATCAAGTATAAAAATATGGAGGATATAGATTCCCATAGAATTTCTGGCTATAGAATATATCAGTTTTTTCGCTTTTTCTCCGATTAGATTTTTAAAATTAACATTCATCAAAAGTGCATATGCACTGACGGACATTAGGACTACATTAATACTCAGAAAAGAATCAGTGTAAAATGCCAGACATCCTCTGTCAGAAAGAATATTATTTCCTTGAAAAGATAGAGAATAATAAAAGTAAGCTCCTATAATTGTAACCGCAAGAGACGTTGCTAGGCCAAATATCGGAAGACTTAAGTTTGAAATCCTTTTATTTCCCAGAGTATAACCCGCTACAAATAGACCAGTGAATGGAAGGAAGTAAATCAGAGAATTTGCAGGCGTACAAAGAGAGAAGAAATACTGAATAAAGTAAAAAATAGAGCCTCCTGTTAGGAGAACTGCTGTCAGAATTCTATTCGACCATCTTTTATTATTAAGAAGATATTTTTTAATAAAGGGAGACACTATATAAAGCCCGATTAGTATTATAAAAAAGTACAGATAGAATACATTTACAGTAAGTAGTTTATAGAAAAGATTAAAATTCAAATACTCAAATGTAGGATTGCCAAAATTCCATAGAGTGTAAATTAGAAACCAGAATATTAATGGAATTCCAATCCTGTTAATAGTTCTTAGGACGGTCTCTTTGTAGGTTTCTTTCTTGGCTAAAATAAAATATCCGCTTACCAGAATAAAAAGAGGAATTGAAGCACGTGATGCTGAGCTTAGTATTATCGCAAACCACCACGATATACCCCCGAAAAAATCGGGCCTGCCGTAGACGGCATTTGCGGTGTGAATTATAACTACTCCAATGATGGCAATTACACGAATAATATCTGCAGAGAGGTTATATGACTTTTTGTCATTCATTAAATCTGGTATTTAGATAATTCGTCGAGAAGCAGTTTAAGGTTCATTGTGGCAACACCAAGTACTTTATCCGCTCCTCCATAATACATATAGAGAGTGTCATTTATAACTACATTACCGCACGGAAAAACTACATTATTTACGATTCCCTCAAGTTCGTATTTTGCTTCGGGTTCAAATACAGGATAAGAGAGTCTGGAGATAACAGTATCAGGACTATTAAGATCAAGTAAACAAGCACCCACTTTATAATATTTATCCTCAGTTATTCCGTGATATAAAAGCAGCCATCCGCGATCGGTTTCGATAGGCGGGCCAGATATCCCTATTTTTTTGTGATCCCAATGATCAACTCTGGTGTGCATTAGGATCGAGCCATCGAGAAAATGATTATTCTCAAATTTTAAATCGTCTACAAAATCTATCCAAATATCATCATTTATTCTATGCAGAAATACATATTTATCATTTATTTTCTTAGGAAAAATACACGCGTCTTTGTCGTCTATATTCGGCGGAGATATTAGAATCGGTCTTTCCCACTCCCACCTGCGGTTGAGAAAGTCGTCTGCAGAAATTGAGCTAAGTGCTACACGCGGCGGATTTACTCCTCCGTCAAATGCCGTATAGGTTATATAAAATCTATCGTTTAATCTAACGAGTCTGGGATCTTCGCATCCGAAATTTCCTTCTTTTAGTCTTGTTTCAAATGGTTCACGAGGAGTATAGATAGGATATGGAAGCCTTTCGTCTATGGTAAAACCGTCATGACTCACCGCATATCCGACTGATGACATGCCATCTTCTCCCATAGCCCGATAAAGAATATGAACCTTACCGTCTTCATATACTGCTGCGGGATTAAATACAGCCATAGATTCCCACTTCCTGTCTGGGACTGCAGTTAGGATCGGATTTTTTTCGTATCGTTCAAACTTTATCCTCGGGTTTAGTGGAACTTCCATTTGTTTTCTTTTTAGTCCATGCATCAGATCTTCAATTGTGCATGTAGCTACACCCGTACACGTGTCTGCTGCGCCATAATAGACGAAAAATTCATCACCTATAATTTGTGCTCCTGTCGGAAATACGACATTAGGAATATTTCCGAAATGTTCGTATTCCTCCTCGGGCATAAGCATCGCATTTGAAGTTCTCGCATTAATAATTGTAGGATTTTCGTTATCTAGAAGAGCTGCTTCGACAGTAAAAACTTTATCATTTGAATAGTAATTTCGAATCAAAGAATAAACAAAAACCCACCCCTTTTCTGTTTTAACCGGAACCGCGCCTGCTTCGACTTGATCACGCGTGTGACGGAGTAAAGGAAGAGTATGCGTATCCAGTTTTTCGTACCATTCATTCCATTGTTTTTGATCCCATAAATCCTCTATTTTTTCAAAGCTACGGATAGAAATTTTTGCAGGCGGGATATCTGTATTTGCACTTAAAAAAGCAGTATATTTACCGTTAATCTTTTCCGGAAAAAGACCCATCGCCTTTGCATTAAAAGGAGTAACCAGATGGCGCTCTTCAATTGTTTTTAAATCTTTTGATATCGCAACAGCAACTTTTATGTTATGTGCGCCGAAGGGATATCCGCCTATGGCAGTATAAAAGATATAAAATTTATCATCTATAAATGTGATTCTCGGATCTTCACATCCGTATTTCTCCCAGTCTTCTTCCGGTTTTATTAACTGAAAATGATCAGTAAAATTTACTCCATCAGTGCTTTTTGCGATACCAATCGTCGAAAGCTGGATATTTGCATCCATGTAAAACCCTTTGGGCGTCATGGCTCTGTATGCCATATAGTACGTATCGCCTTTTTTTGCAACCGATCCATTAAATGTTCCGCCTTTCTCCCAGTCATTAGTAATGCTGGGAAGTAGAATCGGATTATTTTTGTGTCTTTGTAGTTTAAGCATGGTGATGAATTACGGTTCTTTTATCCAATTTTTTTTCAAGTTTTACTTCGTTGTGAGTTTTTAGCTCGTCTAGAAATTCATTTATGTTTTTTGTAGCAACGCACGTAAATTTATCTGCGCCTCCATAGTATACAAATAATCTGTCATTATTTATCACTGCGCCACATGGATAAGCAACTCCAGCCTTAAATCCATTATTTTCATACCATTGATCAGGTTCTAAAATTGGCTGCTGGCTTCTAAAAAGCACTTTCCACGGTTCTTTTAAATCGAGAAGCATTGCGCCTATTTTGTACTGCGAATCATTTTTATCGTCAACTGCGTGATAAATAAGCAGCCAGCCGTCTTTAGTTTTTATCGGCGGCGGTCCAGCGCCTACTTTACGGCTATCCCAGCCATCAGCTGTCGGAGGAATTTTAAATTCTCCTTTTAGATATCTGGGGTTAGTAAAGTCTAGGTCATCGAGAAGATCTACTAAAATATTTGGAAAAACTCTGTGCATAACCACATATTTCCCGCCTATTTTTTCAGGAAAAATAACAGCATTTTTATTTACTTCATTAGGTTTTGAAATTAATTTTGGAGAAGCCCAATCCCAATTTTTATTTTTAAAATCACTTTCTGAAATTGATGATAAAGCAACCCTAGGCGCATTCGCTCCGTTGTAGGCGATATATGTCAAATAATATTTTTCATCTTCTTTTATTCGGGTAATCCTAGGATCTTCACATCCTCCATACCCGCCGCCTGACATGAACCATACTTTAGGATCTCCGCCCGGAGTTTCAAATGATTTACGCGGAGAGTAGATCGGCTGATCGGCTCTGTAGTCTACGTCAAGTCCATTTGTACTTTCAGCGTGTCCCAGAACGGACGTATTTTGAGGACCCATCGCTCTATATATAAAGTGGAATTTTTCACCATCGTGAACAGCCGCTGGATTAAATGTCGCATCCTGCTGCCACGCGTGGTGCATGACGGGAGTAATTATCGGATTTCTTTCGTGTTTTTCAAGTCTTGGCTTTGTTCTTCCCGGCAGAGCGTTGAAAACGTCGTTAAATTTTCCGAAAGAAATCGTATAGATATCCTTTCCCCTTATTCCAAAATATAAAAATAGATCATTTTTTAACTCTACAGCGCCGATCGGATACAATTCTCCCTTCTCAGCTTCAAGGTGCTGTGTGCAGATCGGTCTGGTGGATCTTGTGATAAGTCTTGACGGGTCATTTTTATCAAAAAGAGCGATTCCAACAGAGTAATTTAACCCTTCTCTAAAAAATTCCCTAACATAGTAAAAAACTAAGATTCCCTCAGGGGTATTGAATACATTTCCCACCTGAAGAGGATAAGCGTCGAAGTAATTTGACCGCGGCGTAAGAACTATTTTTTGGTCTTCCCAATTTATTAAATCAGTTGAGTAAGCAACTGAGATATTTTTATCACCAAAATAAGACACAAATTTGCCATCTATTTGAAGATTTGGAGCGATACTGGCAGTCTCAAAAATATTTTTAACCTCACCTAGTTCTCCCCATTTTAAAAGATCTTTAGATTTGGCCACATGAATAGACGTTTTTTCTGCAAGATCTTTATATAAAAGAATATGCTCCTTACCGTTAGCAGCAATTCTAAAATCCTTTGCAGTTGACGTATTAATAGTTCCAGATGCAGTTAATATCTCGCCCCTTTCTTTTGCTGATTTGAACCCTGTAGCATTGAGGCTAACTGAGGTAAAAAGTGAGTTTTGCGAAAAATTTAGAAGATTACCGTAGATAAATACTTTTTTAGTATCCGATGCGACTCCGAGGTCATAAGGAATAAAATTAGGCAGATTATTCATTTTTAAATAACACAAATTTAACACGGCCACAGCCGCGTCCTATATACAATTTACCTCAATTAAGCCTTATGCGTCAAATGCAAAAAAGGTATTTTTTTTAAGTTAATTTGTTGTTTTGGTTTAAAATGCTATAATAAATTTATGGAACTTACAGGACTTGAAACGGCGTTTTATACTTTAGGTATAATCCTTATGAGTTTGATAGTAATTCTTATGGTAGTAAGTGTAGTTATAATTTTTTACATCAAACATAAAATTAATCAAATCCAGAAAACGATAGAGGAAAAAATTAGGGACGTTACTACAAGGCCTCAGGAAATGGCATTTGATCTGGGAGCAGGACTGATTTCAAAAATAATAAATAGAAATAAGAAAAAATAAATTATGAAACACTATATTTGTAAGGGAGAATGCGGAGGTGTTTCAGACGAGAAAAAGAATTGCGATAGTCCGTCTTGCAGCAGATTTAATAAGGAGCTTATAGAATGCAGTTGTACAGATGGCAAACATAATGATAAAAAGGAATAGATTTAAAAAATATGGCTGATAAAAAAGTAAAAACCACAAAAAAAGACGAAAAGCCCTCCGTTGAGGAGATAAGAAAAAGAAAAGAAGAGGTTTTAAGAAGGCTTGATGCTGAGATAGGTGACGCAACTCCCGACGAAGATGAAAAAGAAGTAGTCATAGAGCAGAGGATTGAAGTAGTAGAGACTCAGGAAGAAGCGCCGGAAGTAAAAGAAAGTGAGGAAGAATCAAAAGAGAAAATAGAGGAAGAGTTATTAGCATCAGACAAGGTAGAGGAGAAAGTTGAAGAATTAAAAGAAGAAAAATCAGACGCGTCAGAAGAGGTTATAGAAGAAACAGAAGACAAAACTAACCAAGTGGAAGAAGATGAAATAAAGGCGACAGAGGAAGAAAAAACACCCCCGCCATTTTCTGCTGCAGAATTTGGGCTTGCAGATAAATCCGGTAATAAATCAAAAAATATTATTTTGTTTCTTATCGTATTTCTTATCGTTGCTGTATTTTCTGCTGCATTC
>Ga0172380_10007577_pt1 | contig 12159 bp, 8 predicted proteins | sample Leawe162metaG_FD_119747 | JGI IMG/M metagenome (GOLD analysis project Ga0172380, IMG submission 119747) | Leachate microbial communities from a municipal landfill in Southern Ontario, Canada - Leachate well 162 metaG | ecosystem: Engineered > Solid waste > Landfill > Unclassified | place...
AGACCCTCGAAGCCTGCCGTCGCCGGTCGCCGACGGCTTCACTGTGCTGGTCTACACCAGCGACGATCCGGTCCGGCCAAGGAGCTGGAATCGGCCGGCGCCGCGGCGGTGATGCCGGCCGGCGCGCCGATCGGCAGCGGCCTCGGCGTGCTCAACCGCAACAGCATGGAGATCATCCTCGAGCGCGCGACCGTGCCGATCATCATCGACGCCGGCGTCGGCACCGCCTCGGATGTGACCGTAGCCATGGAGTTGGGTGCCGCCGGCGTGCTGCTCAACACCGGCATCGCCGGGGCCAAGGACCCGGTGCGCATGGCCCGCGCCATGCGCCACGCCCTGGAAGCCGGTTGGTGGGCGGCCGGCGCCGGACGCATCGAGCGCAAGCGCTACGCCACCGCCAGCAGCCCCCTCGGCGGCCTCATCGCCAGCGCCGCGGCGCACGGAATCCCCGGCGAATAGCGATCTGCATCTGCAGCCGAAGGCGGCATTTGCGGAGCGGCCCCCGAACGGCACGATCCTGCCGCGATGCTCCCGCCGTACGAATCCGGCCGACCTCCGCCGCCCTGGCACCGCCGTCCACCCGTGCTCCTCGCCGCCATCGCACTGGCGGCGGCCGGTGCCACCCTGGCCATGCAGATGCTCTGGCCGCTGGCGATCGGAGCCGCCGCCCTCGCCGTCGGCGCCCTGCTGCTCTGCTACCGCGGGGACCGTACCGAGAAGGACCTGCGCGCCTCGGAGCGGCGCTACCGGCTGGTCGCCGACAACACCACCGATCTGGTCTGCGTGCACTCGTTGGACGGGATCTACACCTGGGTATCGCCATCGGTCCACGGCATGGCCGGCTGGACGCCGGAGGAGCTGATCGGCGGCGACCCCTACGCCTACTTCCACCCCGACGACGTCGAGCGCATCCGCAGCGAGGCGCATACCGCCCTGCTCGCCGGCGCCACCAGCACCACCATCGCCTATCGCTTCCGCCGCAAGGACGGCTCGTGGCTGTGGCTGGAGACGCTCAGCCGCCTGCTCTGCGACGAGACCGGCAAGCCGACCGCCATCCAGACCGCCAGCCGCGACATCAGCCAGCGCAAGGCTGACGAGATGCGGCTCGCCGAGGTGCAGCGCGCCGCCGCCCTGGCCGAGCGCATGGCCGCCATCGGCACCCTCGCCGGCGGCGTCGCGCACGAGTTCAACAACCTCAACGCCGTGGTCATGGGCAACGTCGAACTGGCCCTGCGCCGTTCCGACCTGCCGCCCGAGGCGCGCCGGCGTCTCGACAGCGTGCGCGAGGCGGTCGAGCGCGAGAAGGGCATCGTCGAGGCGCTGCTCGCCTTCTCGCGCTCCGAGCGTGGCGCCACCGAGGTCGCCGACATCGGGCGCATCACCAGCACGACGCTGGCGCTGGCCCGGCGCACCCTGCGCCAACGTCGCGTCACCCTCGCCGTCGATCTGCCCGCCGAGCCGCTCTTCGCCACCATCCCCAGCGGTTCGCTCGGCCAGGTCCTGCTCAACCTGCTGCTCAACGCCTGCGATGCGATCGACCGCCGTGACGATCCGCGCATCTGGGTCCGTCTCCACCGCCAGGGTGGACGCTGCGTGCTCAGCGTACGCGACAACGGCATCGGCATCGAGCCGGAGCTGGCGACGCGCATCTTCGAGCCGTTCTTCTCGACCAAGGGCGAGCATGCCAGCGACGGCCACGGCCAGCCATGGCTGCGCGGCAGCGGCCTCGGCCTGTCGGTCTGCCTGACCCTGGTCGGGCAGATGGAGGGCACCATCGCGGTCGAAAGCAGACCTGGCGAGGGCGCCATCTTCACCGTCTCCATCCCCCTCGCCGATGCGCCCGGTCCGGTGGTGCTGGTCGCCCCCGGGACGACGCCCTGCGCGCGCATCCTCGTGGTCGATGACGAACCGGAGATCCGCGTCCTGCTGTGCGAACATCTCGTCGCCGTCGGCCACGTCGTGGTCGAAGCCAAGGACGGCGACCAGGCCCTCGACCGTCTCGGCCGCGAGGAGATCGACCTCGTGCTGCTCAACTGGAGCATGCCGGGGCTCGACGGACAGGGCGTGCTCGAGCACATGGAACTGCATCCCGAACGGCGCTGGCCGCCGGTGGTCGTGGTCAGCGGCTGGACCGGCGGCGGCAGCGGCATCGACCGCTGGCGCCGCGAGATCGCCGGCGAACTGCGCAAGCCGTTCAGCCTCGAGCAGGTGCGCAGTTCGGTCGACCGCGCCCTGTGCGGCCAGCGCGACAGCGGCGCGGATGACGACAGCAGCAGCCGGATCGCACCGGCCTGAATCCATCTTTGGCGGAAGCGGAGGGATTCGAACCTCGCGCCGCCCGCCCGCCGCAGACGGGTCCAGCCCAACTGCTTGGGCTGGACGGCGGGACAGCCGACCCTCTGCGGTCGGCTGGGGTTGCCGGAACGCCTCCGCTTGCGCCAAGGAGAAGGCCCGGCGCTTCGGCCGGGGTTTCTCCTTGGCGGAAGCGGAGGGATTCGAACCCCCGGTACCCGTAAGGGCACGCCGGTTTTCAAAGCCCAAGGCCGGGGGTGTTCGGGGGAGTGGCTGGGGACCGCTGGGAACTCCTAACTCCAGACGCAGCTTGCTTTTGCGTTGTTCTGATAAGATGCCCAGCAGTTCCCCACAAGGCCGCCGGAGTTGCATTCTTGTTGCATTCTCGGGGTGCAGATCGCTGCGCGGCGCTGTGTGCAGGAGCGGGAGGACGCAGACATGGCACGCTCGGGCATCGTGGTCATCGACCGCTGGCGGAAGGGGCCGGTTCCCGGCAAACGCTGGCTGTTCCGCGTCTGGGATGCCCGCACCGGGTCGTACACCAACGGCCGCTTCGATGACCACGCCAAGGGGCGGAGCTGGGCCGAAGAACAGTTGGCGAAGTTCACGCTGAACCTCGACCGGGCTGGTCGCCTGTATTTAACCGAGATCTCCAAGGTCTTCGTCGACGATCTGAAGGCGCGGGGAAGATCAACTCGCTACGTCGAGGACGTCGAGACGACGATGAAGCAGTTGATCGCCTTCGGCATCACCGACCTCAAGGCCGACAACTTGGCGGATCGCATCCGGGCCTTCATCGCCTCGGTGCGCTGCTGCCAACCGCGTCGCATGGGGGTGGCCCTGACGCCCCGCACCAAGAACAAGAAACTGATCCACATCAAGGCGCTCATCAACTTCGCCTTGGACAACGAACGCCTGCACCGCGATCCGCTGCGCGGCGTCAAGCTGATCGAGGATCCGGCACGGCGGCGGGAGAAGTCCATCTTCTCCATCGAGGAACTGCGCAAGATGGTGTCACCAGAGCGGGAGCGCGATCCCTACTTTCTGACCGCGTGCCTGATGGTCTACCTCGGCGTCCGAGTCGGCGAGGCCAATGCCATCCGCTGGTCGTGGTGGGACCAGGAAAGCCAGGTCATCCACATCAAGCAGGACGCCAGCTATCGCCTCAAGTTCCACAAGGAGCGGCAGATTCAGGTGCAGCCCGAACTGGAGGCCATCCTCGGGCGCATGCGGTGCAAGCCGGATGGCACAACGAAACCAGCGTCGGCGACCATCGCGGATCCCAAGGCCGGCGGAACTAGCTCGTTCACGCATGGCCCCAAGTTCGCCTCGTACCTCAAGCGATGCGGGATTGAGCAAGCCAACCGCTCACCGCACAACGTCCGTCATACCTGGGTGTCCTTGATGCTGGCGAGTAACGCGCCGACATACTCCGTCATGGATGCGGCTGGACATACGCACCTCATCACGACCCAGCGGTATGCACATGCGGTGCGAGCCGAAGCCGTGAAGGGCTGGCTGCCGGGGCAGTTCATCCTGCGCGGTGGAGTAACGACCACCTCGCCCGTTCCTGCCTCCAGCGGGAATGCCCAGGCGGCCATGCTGCGATTCGAAACCGTCGTTTGGCGGTTCCCAACGGTTCCGAAACCGGCCTGACGTGGCTTGTTTTCCAGGGATTATTGCTTAGGTTCCTTTTCGAGCCAAGGCGATCCGCGTAGGATTCCCACCCTGCGCCTGAACTGCCAGCGCCCTATAGCTCACCTCATTCCTCGGCCTGGGGGCCGCAGCAAATAACTCCACGATCGGGTCTCACCGACCTGTCGTTCAACAGCGGTACCACCGCTTGGGGTGTTGCGTGTCCCTCGATCTGTCTGCCGGCGTCCCTGCGCATACTATCTCCCCACGACTCGATGGTCGAATCGCGGGCCACCAAATCCTGACGGCCAGCGAGAGCGCCAAACTAACCCGCTGTCGCAAGGCGTCCGTGATCTCGGCGCTCAAGAGCGGTGAGTTGCGTGGGATCCACGATCCCGCCGGTCGCGGTGGTCACGGCATGTGGCGTGTGCGGCTCGCAGATCTGGAAACCTGGATGGAACGTCGCTGTCGCCGTTCAGCTCGATAGTCCATCGCTAGGCGAACAGAAACGCTAGCCGCACACGCTGCCGTGTTTCGACAATCGACGTGAGTCATACCCCCACACCATCACGAAGACCGGCTTGGTAGTATCGAAGGAAGAAACTCATCGCGGTTCTGGACAGCGAATTTGGCCAGAGCGACTTCAACATCGTTCCCTTCGATGCTCAATCCTTCGAGGATCTTGTCCTGATGCTTCGAGAACTGGGATAGCTGCTCCCATCGGCGGTCCCGGCTGACATCGGGGCCTTCTGGGCCGAACAGGGCCGTCGCCTTTCCCATGTCGCCAACGACCTGCTGTAGCCCCATCTCCTTGGCGCCTGAAAGGCAGTACTTCCAGCCATCGCCGCTGCTGTTCACGAAATACTGGTGCCAACCCCCGTTCTGGACCTCCCCCAAGAGCAGCTGCACCTCCCAATAGGATCGCTGGGGTGGGCTGAGAATCCCTTTCTGATCGTAGAGGATGGCATGGCAGAGGCTCGCCGGATCAATGGTTATGCCGTGCATCCGCAGGAATGCGGGACAGGCGGAACTGCGCGCCTCCTTGCTGGGATCATCCAGCATGGCCATTACCAATGCCTTGGTTTCGGCATCTGCCCGCTCGGCATTCGAAGGCAGGAGCAGCATCAGGCAGGCGCCCAGCACCTTTCCGCGATGGTAGGCGCTGCTCCATTCCGGCGCTGGCTCCTTGCGCCACCGCTCGGCTAGGCCGAGTACCAGATTCCGTTCGGGAGGAATCTTGGCCGAACGCAGGCCGGCGAGGATGTCATCGAGATTCCGATGATCCCAACGCAGGATCGCTTCAGCATGTAGCTCCGAGCGGGCGCGATCGCTGTCAGCTCCGGCCATGCGACGGATGATCGTGGACACGCTGGAGTAGTAGACCTTCTCCGCCGCAAAGGCCTGAAGCAGGTCCGGCCAGAGCGACCGGATCAACTCGCTGCTGCCTTCTCGCTCGTAGACCGTGGTGGTCATTCCGTGGAAAACGCCTTCGCGCAGGCGATGGTCGTCAGACGAGATGCACCGGCGGATCGCGCTCGCCGCACGTACGTCGTCGATCCTGCCCAAGATTTCAGCAGCGCAGTGGCGACACCATTCGTTGTCGTGGGCCAGGAACGCTTCCACATGGGGTAGCACGTCGATCGGCACGACCTGTCCGAGGAGCCGCTCCAGAGCGCTGAGATTCCAATGCGGTAGGCCGTTGTCCGGGTTGGGCCAGGCATGGCCAACAAAGGCCGAGTCCCGCATCAGCCTGGCGGCAGCAGGCGCGATGCGTGGACTCCGGTCGGCCATCCGGGTGTACTCGAACGTGTCCCACTGCTCTTCGATGGCTTTTCTGAGGCTGGCGTCCCATGCCTCCTCCGAGTCACCGGCTGGTAGTGGGAAAGCCTTGCCTGGAGGGTCGGACCAACGGCGGTTCTTCATCGCCCCCGGATTCTTAACGAAGTCCCAGAATCCGCCCTTCCCGTCACCACGAGCCGGCCGGACGTACTCGTCCCAGATGACGTAAGCAAGCCAGCAACCACCGATTCCAAGGCAGGTCCAGCCGAAGGGGGACATGCCGCAGGTGTAGGACCTCGGGGGGCGGGGTAAACAGGACCATGCGCTGCCGGCATATGCCCCTCTGTTCGAGCCGCTTCTTGGCCACCAGGCAGGACGGCCATGTTAACAAGGGCTTGGCCGACAGCGGTGATCCCGGTTTGTGTGCGGAAGAGGTATTGTCTAGCTTCCATGGACCCCACCAGCGACTTGGACGACTTTCAGATTGCATATCGAAATCTCGTCCAATATTTCACGAATGCCTGACGTAGAAAACACTTGTATCGACAGCATCTTGGACGACAAGGTCGCAAGCGAGATCATCCGGGCAATGTGGTCCGGCCTCTGCGGTCAGCAGGAGCAGGCCAGGCGCGCTATCGATCGGTTGGCTCGGGCTACTGAATCGCGATCGCCTGAGTTTGCATCGCGCTGTCGACGGCTACTAACACAAGCCGTACCTCCGACCGCATTGATTCGCGAAGCGGCAGGCTTCAGGAGCTCCCCTGCGGCATCGCCAGACGGCAATCGTCTAAACCACATCCTCGTTGAAGAAAACCCAAGGCCCCATTTGGAGCCACGATGGGGCGCTTCCGTTACGAACGCCCTCGAACGTCTGATTGCAGAACGCAGGTTGCGCGACCTGCTTGCCGAGAAGGACCTCGTGCCGACCCGAACGGCTCTTTTCGTCGGCGCACCGGGCCAGGGCAAGACTCTCGCTGCTCGCTGGACTGCGTGGAAGTTGGGACTGCCGTTGCACGTTGTAAATCTTGCATCGATCGTCAGTAGTTACCTCGGGCGCACTGGAGCCAACCTTCAGGAGCTGATGACTGCGTCCTCGCAAATGCCGTGCGTTCTGCTCCTTGACGAGCTTGACTGCCTAGCGAAGCGCCGGGGAGACGCTAGCGACGTTGGGGAAATGAGTCGTCTTGTAACGGTGCTGCTCCAGCAACTCGATGCATGGTCGAACCAGAGCTTGCTGATCGCAGCCACAAATCATCCAGACCTGCTTGACCCCGCGATCTGGCGTCGGTTTGAAGTCGTGGTTGAGTTCCCCGCTCCGACCGATGACGATCTCGTCCATCTCGCCTATCAAATGCTCGGATCAGATGAAGCACAGGCCACAAAGGCGGGCCTGGATGCGCTCGTCGCCGCACATGCGGGCGGAAGCTATAGTGACTTCACGACCACGCTGCTGCGAGCGCGCCGTGCGGCCATAGTTACATCCAAGCCCCTCATCTCAGTCCTCATCGAAGTGGCAGCAGAGCGCATTGCCGAGAAGCCGAACAAGATAGCAAAGAAACAAGTCGCAACCGCGTTGCGAGAAGGTGGCTGGACTGAACGCGAGATTCGAAACATGACCGGGCTCTCGCGTGACGTGATTCGCACCCTCCCAGGAGGTCGTCATCGTGGCTAAACCGACGCAGACTCCACCAACCCCTCCACGTCGTCGCTACCTGATCGGCAAGGGTGAAACACTTAGCGCGGAAGGCCGTGCCAAGTCGCAAAAGAGGCCAAAACCACCGTTCCCACCACGCACATTTGCTGATGCCGTGCAGCATCTGAAGCAGCGTGCCCAGGCAGTCGCTAAGGATGTAGCCAGTCTTCCAAGAGCGGCATGCCCTGACGACCATGTTGTTGTCATGCTCACCATGCATCCCGAGGGGCAATCCAAGAGCCACTTTCCCGGAAGCCTTCTGCGAGGCTTTGATCTTGCTGCTGTTGGAAGCCACAAAAGACATATGCAAGTAGATGTCTGGAGCGGCAAGCCGAGTGCGAGGCGCCTCAAGGCTCACGAGGATCATGATGGACTTGATACCATCGAGATGTTTGTGGCCGGCCCGAGGGAGTCGATTGTAAAATGGTCAGATGGCCTCGATGTCGCACGTATCACGACGGCAGCTGCTCAAAATCAACTCGGATACGTGCAGGATTTACGCCCGATGACCGCACTTGAGAATCGGATTAAAACCGATGCGCCGGGGCCCGAGATATTTTTAGAGGTCGCGCTGCATCAGATGGAAAACGTGGCCGTCTTGGCTGCCTTTGAGCGTTACGTAAAGTCGCTGGGCGGACGGATTGTCCGGGATGCGATTCTTGACCTTACCGGCCTGACATATGTACCGACTGTAATCCCGGCAAATAAACGCGCTGAGCTCGAACAATATTCCTTTATGCGCTCAGCCCGCAGCCCCGGAGTGCTTCGTGGCCTACCGAATCTTGGACCATCCGACTTGCTTCGGGCGAGCGGACTCGATCGGCCCATTCTAATCCCAAGCGATCCTCCGGCGATGTCGTCAGGTGTGGCCAAGTCAATCATTCTAGATGGCGGCCTTCCTCCCGACCATGGCCTTCCACATGTCATGGCGTATGGACATTCCGACTTGGCAGCCCCAGAGGGTCAGTTTGCCAGTCACGGACTTGCTGTAACAGCGGCGGCAATTTATGGCGACGCACTGAACCCGACCAAGCCGGCGATTGCTACTGAACATTATCAGGTGATTGGGCCCGAGGATGCCGAAGACAGCTTCCAACTCCTTCGTGTGCTCGCTCGCATACGCGATGCCATCGGTCTAGCTGACCCCCACCGACCAACCTTCGTAAACATTTCACTTGGTCCAAACAGTCTGCTTGAGGACGATTACGTCCATCCATGGACGAGCACGCTTGATGAGCTTGCCGCTGCTGGTAACCGACTAATTTCCGTAGCTGTTGGCAACAATGGTGGAGGTGATCCTGCGACGGCTCGAATCCAGATCCCAGCCGATGGGGTCAATGTCCTGGGAGTTGGCGCACATGATCGGCGAGGCAATCGGTGGGCCCGCGCTCCCTACAGTGCCATTGGCCCTGGTCGTCGACCAGGATTTGTGAAGCCGGATCTCCTGGCACATGGTGGTTGCTCCGAAGATCCATTTCTAGGCGTGGCCTTAGCTGCATCTGGACATGTAGTCCGGCCGACAGCTGGAACGAGCTTTGCCTCTCCACTTGTACATCATTCGGGGACACAGGTGCACGCTGTCTATGATGGCGAACTTACTCCCCTAGCCATCCGAGCCCTCATGGTTCACACCGCGGATGCCGGTGGTCATGACCCTCGCTATGTTGGGTACGGACGCTTGGCATCGCTGGAAGATTTGCTCTCGGTAACTGCTGACGAAGCACGCGTGATCTACCAAGGAACGATCACCGCGCGAAAGGTTCTTCGGGCACGTCTTCCGGTTCCCAGCGGCCTTACTGGCATGGTCAATATCACGGCGACACTTTGTGTTGCAACGCCCACAAGCGCCGCAGATCCTTACAACTACACGAATGCTGGGATCGATGCCTGGTTGGTCCGCGATGGAACACTGCCCGTTAAAAAGGAGCAGGAGCTAACTGACGACCACGAGCGCTTCTTTAGCGCGCCGGACCCCGAGTATGCGAATGAAGCGGAACTACGCTCGATCCATCACAAATGGGAAACCATCTTGCATCGACAAGCTGAGTTGCGGCCGTCGACCATTGCTAATCCATGCTTGGACTTGCGCCATATTCCTCGTTTGGGAACCTTGAATCCGGGTTCTGCAGACCCAGTTTCTTACGCTCTTGTCGTTACCGTTCGCTGCCGCAAGGAACCGAACATCCACGATAGAATCCTGGCTGAGTTCAAGTCGCTGGTCCCGCTCCAACCAGTCGAGGCTCGCCTGCCTATTCAGGTCTAGTGTCCCCTGCTGTATTCGTCAGGTCGTCGCCCTCTGTCCCTCCAGCAGTCCGGCTTCCGTCTTCGTTTGTGTTGCCGATTGCACCGGCCGAACAGCGTACAGCCTTCCCTTACTGACTTGCAGAGTGGGGTGACCGCCGAAACGCCTAGACACATAAAGCATTGCCTTGTCTGCGGATATATGCGGAATTTGTATGGCCTTAAAACTAGGCGGTTAGGGGGAATGGCGGTCCCAGAACTCGCGCATATGGTTGTTAAGGTCGAGCTGAACCAGGGCATGACAGTATGAAGAGGGCCCCGAATGGCCTTGGAGTGCACATGCAAGCAGTGGACGCCATGCCCGCCGACCGCACCCTCCAGATGGTCTGGTTGAGCGAGGGAAATCGCGCGCACGATTACTGCGCGATGAATGGCCAGATGATTCTCCGCATGGCCGCGGAGCGATACCGACAGGTGTTTGGTGTCCCTGATCCACAGGCGAGCGATGCCGTCGGGGTCGCAGCAATGGCCGTGCTCATCAAGCGCGCCCAGAAGGGTACCTTGCTCAAGTTCACCAATGGCGTGGAAGCGTTTTTCATGGGGACCATCACCCTGATCGTCCGGAAGCGGTTCTCGCAGCTAAGGGCTCGGCGGCGTCCCACATTCGTGGACATCGACCCAGACAAACTCGGTTTCGTTCCGGATACAGAACCGTTGGAGAGCAAACATCGGATGCTGGAGGAGCACCTAGAAAGCTGTTTGAATGGTCTTAGCCCTCAGGAACGGCAGGTAGTGGAAAGCCGTCGTGCAGCTGGACCGGAGGTCACCTCCACGATGCTTGGCGATCAACTCAACATGACGGCGAGCCACCTGGACGTCGTCCTCAGCAAAGCCCGCAAGAAGCTCAAAGCATGCCTAAACACGAAGGGAGTCTCCGTATGAGCGATCAACTCGACTTCCTGCTCGACCGCTACTTGTCCACCCGGGTCCGACGCGCTGGTCGCCAGTCGTCCGGCCCGCTTCGCGGCCTTGATTCGCAGCTGCCAGCGGCTCAGCAAGCCATGCTGCAGGCATTCCTGAAGGGCCCCATCCGCCTGCCGCTTCCACCCGAAGAGCCACAGGAGCAGGGAGGGATCGCGGCCCGCAATGGAAACGCGACTCTACCGGTGGAACTCCTGCGCGAGCTCGACGACCATGAGCGAGCATCCGACCCGAACCGCGATTAGGCCACAGACGCCTAGTGGCGCCAACGTCCTCGTAGACCAGCAGCGCCGAAAGGGGCAGCTCGCCACGTACGCGTGCGATGTCCTTCAGCACTTCGATGTCAAGACGACGCCAGTGCGGCTCGACCTACTCCCATGGCCGAAGGACACCATCGACATCTGCGCCAAGGACCTGCAGGGCTATTGCGACGGTCTCCTGCGGTGGAATGTGGCGCAGCGTCGCTTCTACCTCTACTACGACGATCGCCATCCAGCCCGAGCTAGGTTCAACCTGGCCCACGAGCTCGCCCACTACCTGATCCCAGACCACGCCAAGATGATTCGCCGGGGTAGTGTCCACCAGTCGAAGGCCGAGGTTTGGTCTACCACGCGGGCCATGGAGATCGAAGCGGACCACATGGCGGCCGAGCTCTTGGTACCGGCCTACCTCTACGATACTGCCGCCTTTGACCTGAGTTGCGTGGGCATCTGCAAGTTGAAGGAGGCGTTCGATGTCTCCTATCCGTGCGCTGGCCTCAAGTTGATCGAGCACGCCTCCGAGCCAGCGGCGCTCATCTGCTACGAGGCCGGGCGGATCGCCTGGTGGCGAACAAATACGGCCATGAACGACCTTGAGATCGGCGGTATGACCATTGGCGGCAGCGCACCTCGGGCGGTGCGGTCGGACGCACTCCTGGTACCGGGTACGCAGGATATCGGAGAGTTCCGAGCGTCAGACTGGTTCGACCGCGTCCAGGAGGACATCCGGGTCTACGTCCAAGCACAAGTCGTCGAGATCAACTCCGATGCAACTGCGTACGTCCTGGTGGTCGGCGCCGACTAACGTAACTGATTCGTCTCAGGAAGCGCCACTTAAGTAGGGCGTTAAGGTTGGGCTCTCTCCGAGGCATAACTTTAGGCACGATAGTCAGGCTCGCGGGTGGGCGACGAGAGGTCTGTTTCACCGTTAAGTTTGGCGCACCTCGTTGGCATGAGGGGGTAGGCAATCCCGCCTCGGAGAACGATGAAAATGAACCTCACCCCCCACCCCGACGAGGTCCTCGACCTCGAAGAGCTGTCGGCCGCCGGTCGCCAGCCCCCGGCCGACCACCGGCACTTCCGGATCAAGGTCGACCTCGCCCACTACACGGTGCACCAGCCGACGATCACCGGCCGCGAGATCCTCGCCCTGGCCGGTAAGACGCCACCGGAGCGCTACCAGCTCAAGGAGCGTATTCGCCATCAGGAACCGGTCGAGATCGGCCTCGACGATGTCGTCGATCTCCGTGCCCCTGGCACAGAGCGGTTCACTACCCT
>Ga0172380_10007579_pt1 | contig 12158 bp, 22 predicted proteins | sample Leawe162metaG_FD_119747 | JGI IMG/M metagenome (GOLD analysis project Ga0172380, IMG submission 119747) | Leachate microbial communities from a municipal landfill in Southern Ontario, Canada - Leachate well 162 metaG | ecosystem: Engineered > Solid waste > Landfill > Unclassified | place...
GTAATCCTAAAGATACTCTTGGAGCGCTGATTTGTAAATCATGTGATGGTAACTTGTTTAATGTAGGCACTGGGTTTAGTGAAGAGCGTCGACATGAACTTTGGGATATTAAAAGTTTATTACCAGGAATGAAGGCTAAAGTCCAATATCAGCATATAACGACAGGTAAGCAAGTTCCAAGATTTCCTGTGTTTGTAGAAATAATAACTAACTAATTAAAGAAAGGAGTATCAAGATGAAAAGAGAATTCTTTATCGCCGGAGTTCAGTTTAGACCTAAAGATGAGATTAGAAAGGCTATGAAAGAGATTAAAGTAGGTGAGCTACTAATGTTAGAACCTGAGCCAAGTAATAAATATGATCCTAATGCTGTAAAGATCATATTTTTACAGGACATTACTGGATATTTTATTGGCTATGTTCCAAAGAAGTTTAGCGCCGAAGTAGCTGGATTACTTGAGGCTGGCATCGAACTTGAATGTGTAGTCAAATCAATCGATCCTTCAGCCAAGCCTTGGGAAATGTGTAAGGTTGTTGTCAGAGACATAGTTGAAGATGAAGAAGTAAAAGATGAGGAGGATGACATAGATGACTAATAATGAATACTTCACTGAAAAAGAACGTGACACTATCTTATCGGCTCTTCATACTATTTCAGACATAGGTATCTCTATCTTCGACAATGATACTAAGGAAGACTTAACAAGGAAACCTGAAATCACAGATCGTGAGACTTTCTTTGTTAAGGCAAAACTTTGGCATGTAATTAGTACTATTATAACAAGTTTGTTTATCGAGAAGTTAAACGATAAGGAACTATTCCTTCGTGATAGAAAGGGTAATGTCTATACAATAATGCCTTCTATGGTTGGACAGAAGATGGAGGAAGTAGAATGAAACTATATTGTGCCGAGTGTGGATTGCCACTTCAACTTGTTCGTAAGGCACTTCCAAAATATAATACTATCATTGACGTAGTCTTACCTCATGTATGTTTGGAAGTACCTATGGAGATAGACCTCAAACCTATCAACAATAAACCTTTGAAAGAACAAGGAAAGTTCGTTTCAAAATTAAACGATCTTAACAATCAAGGTCCAAAGGGAGTCTTTGGTGGGATTAGTACTGCTGATCTCCATGATAGGAGGTTTGATCCAGGTGAACCATTAACCAATCAAGGACCTAAAAGTTCAATAGCTCCTCAGACAATCCTTAATATGATAGACTCGATTGGAATCTCTCAACCTGCACATGACTTTGAGGACCCTGAAAGCGAGGAATGATATGAAACGCGTTTATATAGTAAACAAGAGTTCTCACGACTTTGCTCCGGCTGCTAATTATGGAGATGTAATCTTCCTTAGTGAGGGTTCGATGAATAGATATTCAACAAACTCCATGATTAGACAGTTTGAACAAGTTATGGAGGAATCAGAAGCGAAGGATTATATAGTTCCTTGCTCACTTAATGTGATGAACTCTATAGCATGTGCTATCTTTGCCCACAAGCATGGGACGTTAAACTTACTTTTGTTTAAAGATGGAAAGTATATTGAGAGGAATCATGTATTGTAAATTCATCTATTTTTCAAAAGAGAAAGGAGATGGTGAGATGACCAAAGACGAATTTATATTTAAGCAGTTGTGGCCGGGGAAGTGCTGGCACAAACGCGGATGGCATAGAATTGAAAATAGTCATCTCCCTATAAAATGCACTAGATGCAAAGAGGAAATAAATTATGCTCCATACTGCAATCTGTCGAGGATGTAGAAAGAAACTAATAGGAAAACCTTATCATTTAGGAGGAGGCGCATATGACCCTGTTACGTTAAAGAGCTGTAAGGTCAATCATTACGGGGGATATGTTTGCTCTCCCGAATGTGATTATAGGGTTAGCCTTGATATGCTATCGTCTATGCCTGGTGCCGGAACGGCTACTAGCCTCGATTGCTATGCACGGGAATCATATAATAGAAATTGGAAGGGTTAGGAGGAGAAGAATCACTCCGGGCGCATTACTCGACGCCGTTTGGAGATTCTTTGGGGGTAGTGATGAGAGTAATAGTTGATTTTGAAGACAAGTGGCCAAGGGAGTTTTTATTAGGGAGTGATGGAAACATGAAGACAGCATTCAAGCATGATTTTGACTGTTTGCAAACTTCACCTTGTGGCTTTGGTGACACCTATGAAGCGGCAATTATAGACTTATGCAAGCAGTTGCACCTTGTCCCAGTGAGCTGGGAGTTCTTTGGATGGGAAGATGAGTAAACCATTTCTTCTCTTTCATTGGTCGCCTGTATCTCGACGCAAGGAGATTTTGAAAAATGGTCTGTGCCCTGGAAAGAAATCAAGATGCGGACTCTGGAAGCCACCTTATGTATGTTTTACTAAATCTCCGTCACTGTCTTGGGGCTCTTCTGCAGACATGAGTACAACTAACATCGAAGAGGAATATGATTTATGGATGGTGTGGTCTAATGTCATAGGTGGGTACGAAGTTCTACCAGAGTATAAGTGCGGTATGCGAGAGTATCGCGTCTATCATCGAATTAAAAAAGCGCTGATTTGGTACGTTGGAACGCGCACATTTAAGCCAAGGGGGGAAAGATGAGTAAGATTAAGAAACCAACAATAAAAGAGTTAGAAGACATTCTTGATGGTCCTGCGCGAAGTATTAAAATTAATCCAGATGGATCATTAACAACAGAAGACGCCGAAATCTCCCGCCTCACTGGGGAACTTGCCGAGAAGGATTGGAAGAAAAAATTAAAGAATAAATTACAAACCTTCTTGACATTATTTAAAAGGTATGATATAATTCGTTCAATAATTAAACGATCTTAATCAATGAAAGGAGTAAGAAGATGATTAGTGAAAGAACTTTAAGGAATTGGAGAAGGAATGCACTTAAATCACTTCCAGATGACACACTTCCAACTGATCCAAGAGATATATGGATAAACTTAAAAGCGCGTGATGAACGTATCCTTCGTTTAACTCAAGAATTATTAGACTTACATTTGGTAAAGAAAGGATAACTATGTTCCCAATAACTGAACACCCTTCATGGTCAATAAAGGATTCATCCAAACTAACTGACTACTGCAGATGTCAACGATATTACTTTTATCGATATATACTTGGATGGGATCTTGATATGCCTGCCCATGATCTATTATTTGGTGAGGCATTTCATAAAGCACGCGAATACCAACTTCGTAACGGCTATGATGATGTATTTGGTGCTTATCAATCCTTTTTAGGTTGCTACAGAGCACATTTTGAACCTGAGAGTGATATTCTCTATGGAGCCAAAACTCCTACTGCTGTCCTCAATGTATTGATAAAGTTTGCCTCTGAACGATCTAATGACTTGGTTGAAAATGAAGTTGTTGAATTAGATGGGCAAAAGATGTTGGAAATTTCTGGAACCGTCCTAGTTGATGAACATAGAGTCCTTCATTATAGAATGGATTCTATTATGCGCCGTATTGAAGATGGTATGATTTTTAGTTGGGATCATAAAACTACTGGTGAAAAATATATAGTGGGTCGTCAGTGGGCTGATCAATTCTTTCTATCATTACAGAATGGTACTTACACGCATTGTCTATATTGTCTATTTCCTATTGAGCAAGTACTTGGAGTAGAGTTTTGTGGTACTGGTTTTATTCACCTAACAAAAGGATCAAGTGCCCGTCCTGCAGGTTATCACGCAACTTTACGTCGTGTCCCTGCATATAAATCTCCAGATCAAATGAATAACTGGTTATGGACAGTTTGTAATCTCCTAGATAATATTGAAAGGGATATGGATCACCTATTTCATTGCACTGAGAGTGATGAAATAATGATGGCCTTCCCTATGAATCCAACAAGTTGTACTGACTATCGAGGATGCCCTTATTTTGACTACTGTACATCTTGGAGTAATCCATTAAGAAGTTGTCATGAACCTCCTTTGGGATTTAGACAGGAATATTGGGATCCTTCAGAACGTGAGAGTAGTGTGAAGAAAGACTTAACCTTCAAACGAGAGGAGTAAAAGCTAATGGCCTATGATGCTCAAGCAGAGTTAGAAAAAGTTAGAAAATATTACAGTGGTGATCCTCTACAAAAGAGGTTCAGTGCATTAATAACTGGAGAAACAAACGCTGGTAAGACTTATATATTAAGAACTGCTCGTCGTCCTATTCATATAGATAGCTTCGATCCAGGAGGTACAAAGTGTCTTCGTGATCTCATAGCAAGTGGTGATGTAGTTGCTGATACCACTTATGAGAACGATGATCCTTTTGAACCTAAAGCATTTGCTGAGTGGATGAAGTCAGTAGATGTACGCTTCCATACTGGTTATTATAAGATGTTTGGAACCTACTGTATTGACTCAGCAACTACATTTGGTGAAGCGGTAATGAACTATGGTCTTGGTAATAAATCCAGGGCAGGTGAAACTCCTCAGATGCGTCATGACTATATGCCACAGAAGACTTATATGACTAACTATATTCGTAAACTAATGACCCTCCCTTGTGACTTTATCCTAACAGGTCATCTAAAGGAAAACCGCAAAGTTCTATCAGTTGATTCTAAAACTGGTGTTGTACGAGAGGATATTAGCTATCGCTTCTATACAGTTGGTCAGGCAGTAGTCACCATTCCACTTTTATTCGATGAGATCTATGTTATTATAGGTAAAGAAGGTCGAGACGGTCCAAAGCGTGAAATGCTAATTGACTCACTTGGAACATATATAGCACGTTCACGTCTTAAATCAAAAGGATTACTTAATGCTATTGAAGAGCCTGATCTCAAAGCGTTATTAAAAAAGGCTGGATTTGCAACTGAGGATAAACCTCGGTTAACTTAAAAAAAGGAGAATAAGGATGAAAGTAAATAGAAGACTTATTGAAAGAGCATTAAACTTAGCAAGAGATCTGAAAGATAATAGTCCAACTATATTTATCCATCTTGAAGTGGAAGAATATAAAAAAATAAAAGGTATGGGCTTTATAGAACTTACAGAAAGTATATCAAGCACTAATCAATATACACTAGACTCAAATACAGGATTAACAATATTTAAAAGAAAGGAGGTAAGTATATACTAAGGAGTGCTCCATTAATCTTCAACCATTAACCAAAAAGGAGAACTAAAATGGATTTAACAGATTATTCAGACCTAGAGAAAGAAATCGAAAATGCACCGGAACCTAAAACCATGCCCAGAGGAAGTGAAGTAAAAGCTCGCATCATTGCTGTACGTTCAGGTATCAGTGATAAGAATGACGCACAGTGGTATCAGCCTGTATTTGATATCCCTGATGAGCCTCTTGCTAAGGAATTCAATGATTTCTTCTGGGACCTTGCTGATCGTGACAAGTTGGAAGAAAAAGCAGCTATGAGCGCTATGAGAAAGTTTAAGAACTTCGCTGCAGCATTTGATATTGACTATTCACGTCCCTTCTCATGGGAGGATGACTTGCTTGGCAAGAATGGATGGGTTATTCTTGGTGTGAAGAAGTCAGATGAGTATGGAGACCAGAATACGGTTCAGAAGTATATGTCTAGGAAATAGGAGATATCTTTATGAATGAACGAGATTGTACAAAGCCTACATCTACCATAGAGCCTATTCAACTACAACTTCACTTAGTGGAAGGAGTTAGAATAGATAAAGTAGTCAATGGCTTTATCATTAAGATAGGCTGTTGTACTTTTGTTGCCAAGACCAAGGAGGAAATATTCAAAGGTCTTGCTGAGTACTGGGATGATCCTAGTAAAGCACGAGAGAAGTATTGTAAATAATAACTATGATCTTTCATCTTCCTTTAACTAGGAATGGGGCATGGGAGCCAGTAATCTAAGTACGTACTCAGAGCAGGCCGGCTTTGAAACAGGAGCCAGGAGCTGGTGATGAAAGATCGTTTTATTATTAAACGAACTCAAGTGAAAGGAGTAAGAAAAATGGTACTTGAAACAGCTTTAACAGGATTATCTTATGCACTCTTTTGTGGAGTGATGTCTACATTGTTAATAGCCATAGCTATCCTTGTAATGGGGATTATAGTATATGGTTTCCTAAAACTTTGGAATTCTATAATCAAACAAATCAATTCAACTTCAAGAGAGGAGAACTAAAATGACTAATGAAGAATTTGTAATTGAAGTAGAGAAATCCTTCCTTCGTAGTAAATCTCTGTTAATTAAAAAAGGTGTTGAGTATTCTCAAGATGGAGATCGTCTTGGGCAGTTTCATAGGGCTGGTGCTGCACAGGGAGTTTCACCTACCCAGGCATTAATGGGAATGGCTATGAAACATGTTACTTCCCTTGCAGACATGGTTAAATATCCTAAAAGGTATTCACGTAAGGCATTTAATGAGAAGATAACTGACCTTCGTAATTACACCTTTTTATTAGATGCCTTACTTCGTGATCTGGAGATTGAATGATGGAATGGGATCCTTATTTTCAGTTAGTCTGTAAATCAGTTGCCTCAAAGTCTCCCTGTCTATCTCGACAAATAGGAGCTATTCTTGTGAAGGACCATTCAATAGTCTCAACTGGATACAATGGTCCTCCACGAGGAGTTCCACACTGTGGATTTGATAGATGGATGAAGGATGATGTATTAGTAGATAGTGTAAGAAATACAAACTATAATATAGATAAAGAAACACGTTTCAAAAACGACTGTCCTCGTCGTATCCTAAGTTACGAATCAGGAACTCACATGGAACTATGCCCTGCCCAACATGCTGAAGAAAATGCCATCTCAAATGCAGCTCGTTTGGGTGTATCAGTTCTTGGATCAACTTTGTATATGAACTGCATAACGCCTTGTAAAAACTGTTTTGGAACTTTGATAAACGCTGGTATATTGGAGATAGTAGTGGATGATATAAAGATGTACGACAGGCACACTCAGTTTTTAGTAGATAATTCCACTATTAAAATTAGACAGTTTAATTTGTGAGGTACTATAATGCTATACTCTTCAGATATCAGAAGATTTTGGGAGAAAGTAGATATAAAAGGCGAACAAGATTGTTGGCCTTGGCTAGCTAATAAGTATCATAATGGCTATGGGCAGTTTAAGTTGTGTTATACAACTGTAGGAGCTCATAGAATAGCCTATGAGATAGCATACGGTCCTATACCAGATGGTATGGAAGTACTTCATAAATGTGATAATAGACCTTGTTGTAATCCTAATCACTTATACTTAGGAACTCAGACTGACAATAATAGTGATAGGGCAGAAAGAAATCCAGCTAACCAAGGAGGTACTGGATGCAAGCCTAGCCTATACGCTGGAGAGATCTGGCTAATTAGAAAACTTCTTAAAGAGGGAAAAGGAATAGTCACACAGACCAAGATAGCTAAGATGTTTAAAGTATGTCCTATGACTATCACTAATATACTAAAGAAGGATAAGTTCTTTTGTAAAGAAGGTTACTATATCTAATGGAGGCTCAAATTTATGACAGACACAGCCGATTACAAACCTCGTTTCTCATTTGAAATAACCGAGGACCAAATGCTTCGAGCTAATACACTCCTAGCCACCTATGGTTTGCGTAAGGCTATATTTGGTAAAATCTTAGACGACGTATTAGATATGATCGAATCTCACGGTGGCATGGCAGTTGGTATTATGATGACTGAGAAAGTCAAGCCTCGTGAGATTCTTCCAACAATGAAAGAGGTTGAGTTGTATAAAAAGACTAAACCTAAGAAGAATGGAGATTAACTATGGCTGACCTAGATGATTTAGGCTATACATCAATCTTAGACATGAACAATGATGAAGCTATTGACATTCTCAGACAGCTTCGTCTAAGCCGACGAATACCTGAGAAGAAAGTAACTACTCGTGAAACAACTAAACAAACTCGCACTAAGGCAACTAATGCAGTTAACGCTGAGATGGCTGCTGAACTATTAAAAATTCTGGAGGAAATGTAAATGACAATCTCAGTAGGTCAAGTTGGAATGATTCCTACATCTGCAGTAATTGTGGCTGAAGATCGTGTTCGTCAAGAAATGGGTGACTTGGACTCCCTCGAATCTAATATGAAGGCTAGTGGATTAATAACTCCGTTGGCAGTTAAGGATAACAAAGATGGTACTTATCTATTACTTGCCGGAGAGCGTCGCTTCACAGTCCTCCAACGTAATGGTGTGCAAGAGATTCCTGCCCGTCTTTATAATCACGACTTGTCTGAACTTGAAATAAAGATTATTGAAAAATCTGAAAACTTTTTCCGCAAAGATATGGAATACTGGGAGTTTGATAAACTTACATTAGAAATAACTCGCTTGGAACAAGAACTCCAAGGTGTTAAATCTCGTGGTCCTGGACAGGGAGGGCATAGTCTATCCGACACAGGTGATATGCTTGGAGTATCTAAAGCTACCGTCTCACTTGCAATTAAAAGAGCTGAACTTCGAGAAGCTTGTCCTGAACTCTTTGACGGCTGTAAGACAGCTTCCGATGCTACAGCTGTGATTAAGAAGATGGATGAAGCTTTGATTAAACAAGTCATTGCTAAACAGTTAGAGGAAAAGACTGATAACAAATCCCTAATGTTATTATCAAAGTCATTTATTCTTAAGGATTTCTTTGAAGGTGTTAAGGAAATCCCTAATGGTGTATTTCACCTTGTCGAAATCGATCCTCCATATGGAATAGATATTATGAATGCTAAGAGATCAGAAGGTGAGTCTCAGTATCAAAAAACTGATTATAATGAAGTTCCTTCAAATGAATATCAAGTATTCTTATCAAAAGTTTTTAAAGAATGCTATAGAGTAATGGCTGAACACTCATGGTTACTCTGCTGGTTTGCACCTGAGCCGTGGTTTGATATAGTGTATAAAGAATTAACAAACGCTGGATTTGAAACTACTCGTATGTGTCCTATTTGGACCAAATCTTCGGGCCAAACTAAACGTCCTGAGATGCACCTTCCAAACTCATATGAAATGTTCTTCTATGCCTGGAAAGGAAGACCTGCTATTGCACGGCAGCGTGGGACTAATGTATTCAATTACTCCGGAGTCCCAACTCAAAGTAAAGTCCATCCCACTGAAAGACCTATTGATCTTATGAAGGATATATATGAAACCTTTGCCTTCCCTGGCTCCCGAGTTCTCATTCCATTTCTTGGTTCAGGTAATGGATTAATAGCGGCCCATCAACTTGGAATGTCAGCACTTGGATTTGAATTGAGTAAAGGTTACAAAGATAGTTTCTTAGTCAAAGTTCATGGAATGAAATAGTTCGTTTAATAATAAAACGATCTTAAATAAGGAGTTACAATGAAAAAACTATTATGTAAATTATTTGGTCATAGATCTATATGTCTCTTTAGATATAGAATAGAAAGAGATTATAAGAGTTGGTCAGAATATACTGGATGGAAGTGTGAAAGATGTAATCATACTTATCAAGAGCAATGGGATGCCTAATATGAGAAGAACATATGTTCCTCCATATGGAGATATAAATGCGAAGTTAGGTGGAGTAGGGGAACAGCCTGGATTTGAAGAAGTTCGTGCTCGTCCTCCTAAACCATTTGTAGGTCCTGCTGGACGTGGTTTAGATGAATGTCTAATCATGACCAAGATTCCTCGTAGTTCTATATATCTAACCAACGTTATCAAGGACCTAGACGCTCCACTCAAACACTATATCGACATAGATACTCGTGGCAAATGGACTATTCATCCTGAAGGTTATGAATATATCAATGACTTGGGACGGGAGTTGAAATTACTCAATCTTAATTGTATAGTAGCTTTCGGCAACATTGCATTGCTCGCCCTCTGCAATCGTGTCGGAGTGACTAAATGGCGTGGCTCCATACTTGAGTCAACTCTCGTTCCAGGTTTGAAGGTAATTCCTACCTTCCATCCAGCTACCTTCATCCCACCAAAGTTTAACTTCCTCAACAAACCTTTAATATGTGAAGACCTAATGAGGGCTAAGCATGAATCTGGATTTAAGGAAATCATACGAACAGCTCGCAACGTCACTACTAATCCGAATTTTGACGAGTCAAGGGAAGTCCTTCAACATTGTCTTTCAGTCGGAAGATCAGGCCAAGTCATTGGAATCGACATTGAAGTTATCAATGGAGAGGTGGATTGCATTGGGCTTGCATGGAGTGCAACTGAATCCTGTTGTATTCCATTTAGACATTCAAAGGGAGACTACTTCAATCCAGATCAAGAACTTGCTATTATGCGATTAGTAGCGGAGATAATCCAAGATGAACAAATTGCTAAAATTGGAGCCAGTTTTATATTTGATACTCAGTTTTTATTCCATAAATATGGAATAGTTCCTCGTGGTACTATTCATTGCACACAGATTGCACAAAAGATTGCATACCCTGATTTTCCTGCTGGTCTTGATGCTGTTACTACTATGCACACTGATATACCTTACTATAAACAAGATGGTAAGCAGTGGATGAAGATGGGAATTGGTACCTGGGAACAGTGGTGGAACTATAATGGAATAGATGCTTTGGTTCCTGTAGAGGCACATCCTAAGCAGATGGAAGTGTTACGTCGTCAAGGTAATTTAGAAACTTATGAACGTCAATCTAAATTGATCAAACCTTTATTATACATGGGAGAACGTGGAATTAGAATTGACGTTCAAGGGATGATGGAGTATGAAGAAGAACAGCATAAGATATTAGATCAACTTGCACTTGAACTTAATGAAGAAGTAGGATATGAAATTAACTATAACTCACCAAAGCAACTGATGGAATACTTTTATAAAACTCTAGGTTATAAACCTTATAAGAAAAAGAATACTCAAGGTCAATTTAATGAATCAATAGATGTAGATGCTTTGAAGAGGTTAGCGAGACAAGATGTAAAAGCTGCTCGTATCATGTTAGATATTCGTGGGCTGGCTAAACGTATTTCAACTTATTTAAACATAGGAAAGGTGGATAAAGATGGAAGATATAGATCAAGTTATAAACCTGTTGGAGCTGAGACAGGAAGACTTAGTAGTGGTGAAACTATCTTTGGCACTGGAGGTAATCAACAAAACTGGCCTCACGATCTCCTTAGATTCTTCTTATTTGACGAAGGGTATATTGGATATAGTTTTGACCTCTCCCAGATTGAAAATAGAATTGTCGCCTATGTTGGAGGAGTTATTCCTCAGATTGAAGCTTTTGAGCAAGGAATAGATCTTCATACTTTAACAGCCTCAATTATCTTTGGTAAACCCTACAATCAAATCTCCAAAGTAGATGGTTCTTCAACCTTAGGTGACGGTCGTCAGTCTGAGCGCTACTGGGGAAAGAAAGGAAATCATGCTACAAACTACGATGTTGGATATAAGAAGTTTGCCCTTGTAAATGAAATGACTGAGTCTGATGCTAAGCATATCCTTGAAAGTATCCATCAAGGCTATCCACAAATTCGAGGGGGTTATCATATCTTAATCCAAAATATGCTTAAGACTTCTCGAACTGTAACAAATCTATTTGGTCGAACTCGTTTGTTCCTAGGTCCTATATTTCCATCTTATCCAAATGTTCCAGCGACAGCTTGCAACGATACCTATCGTCAAGCATATGCACACTTCGCACAATCGACTTGTGCCGATAAGATTAACGAACAAGGTCTTGAATACATCTATTATAATCAGGAACTATTCAAACCAATCGAGTTACTTGCCCAGATTCATGACTCAATAGTATTCCAAGTTCCCCTATCAACTCCTTGGCATAAACAGGCTGAAATGCTCTTGATGATTAAACAGTCTCTTGAAACTCCCCTTCACTGGCATCAACAAGAAATTAAAACTCCAGTCGATCTCGCTATCGGTCTTAATATGTGTAAGGAAAATATGATAGAATTTAAAAGTAAAGACATCTCATCTGATATTGATGAACTATCAAATATCCTAAAGGAAACCTATGATAAGCTTAGTACAAGCTCAATCGAATAAGGAGTTCAAATGTCTCGTAATCTTCCTGATTGGCTATCCGGGTTCATGCAGCTTACTGAAAACTCCGAACCACCTATATTGTTTAGAAAATGGGCTGGCATCTCTGCCATTGCGTCAGCGCTTCAAAGGAAGGTTAGGGTCGAACTTGGTCTATCCCTTACTTTCTA
>Ga0172380_10007581_pt1 | contig 12158 bp, 10 predicted proteins | sample Leawe162metaG_FD_119747 | JGI IMG/M metagenome (GOLD analysis project Ga0172380, IMG submission 119747) | Leachate microbial communities from a municipal landfill in Southern Ontario, Canada - Leachate well 162 metaG | ecosystem: Engineered > Solid waste > Landfill > Unclassified | place...
CACCGATTTTTTCTTCAAGCATCCCCTTTATCAGACGGGTAACCTCTGAAACGGTATAAACATGCTTTAAGGGTGATTGTGGAAAAAGGCTTGCGGATTCTTCCGTTTTATTTTTATTTATTTTCTGCATTGCCTGTCTCTTTATCCGAAGGTTTCGTTTGTATTTTGGAACCCGCGGGAACAATATCCGTCTTTGCCTCTAAAGGCTTGGCTATCCCGCTCTCTACCTTTATAGCCGGGGGTTTCCGGCCCCCTTCTGCCGGCGGCACTTCCGCCGGTACCGGCGGCTTCTTCTTAAATACCAAAAGCTGCACCGAATAAGGACTTAACTCCAATGTCCGGCTATCTCCCTTGTCAAAATCCACCTCTTTTTCGATAGCGGGCTTAAACTCGCAATTCCGGACGCAATCGCCGTTAACCGTATAAACACTCAAAAGGTAGAGGCCCTTTAACCCTTTCAGGGAAATTTTTATCTTTCTTCCGGCGGTGGAAAATTTATTTTTCAATCCATATAATTCGATCGCGCGGCTAAGCATCTCTTTGGTTTTTGCGCTTAAACGTAAAGTGGAAAGACTGATCTGCCCCGCGAGGACCTTTTTCATGCGGTCCGAATTAATAATACCCAGGATCGCTTTTTTTTCTGCGCCATTAAGGTTAACGATATTCCGCGAAAGATAATTCATGGCAAGCTGGGGGTCAATATAATTATAAACGAGCAGAACCGCGGATTCCGCAGTCCTGGTGGCGATTATCCCCACGAATTCGTCATTGCATTTCGCCTGAAGAAGATCCGGACCCAGCATATTTATCATACGCCAGACATTAAAATTAACCTTGGCGTAATCCCGGTTTTCCGGGCGCCCCGCGTCGAAAGTAAAAACCCCTAAATTCCTGACTATCCCTGCCTGGTAATCCACAAAATCTTCGAGACAAAAATAAATCTGACGGTCTATTCCCGCCTCATACATATTCTTTAGACGGGCGGGAATATAACTGGCGGAAATATTCGCGTTTTTATCCCTTGCCGCCGGGATATTGGCTGAACCGTCGAAATTCCACTCATCGACCAAAAGCGGGATATTGCTGTCAAATTTAAAATAGGTCAGCCATTCGCGGATCAATCCCACAAAAGGCTTATTGTAGATCGTGGACTGTTTTTCTTCCTTCGGATCGCTGGAATACGCGTGCCAGGAGATAAAATCCAGAGGCAGGCGGTAGCTATAACAGTATTTTATCAACTCATAGATCAGGCTTCTTTCGGGGGTCAGAATACTGTTGGGTTCGATATTCCTGAACCAGGCGCTTACCGAAGGGCCGCCCAGGGGGATTTTCGCCTTGGTTTCCTGGCGCAGTTCCTTTACCGCCTCCCCGACAATCCGGTAAAGGTTAAGGTAATCCGAACGCTGTCCGAGAAAAAAATCTCCGATATCCGGGGCATTCCAGACCTCATACCAGATATTATATTTTTTTTCGCAGCTTAATCTGCGGATGGTATCTTTTACCAGCTCCTTATAAACCTTCAGGTTATGCGGAGCGCTGTTCTTATCCAGAACCGTACCTAAGCCGTCAGGGGTGCCGAACAAGTCAAGGACAACCGTCCCTCCGCTATCGCTTATTTTTTTGATAATTTCATCATAGTGGTCAAGGATTTTCCGGTAGGAATCTTTATCCCCGGCCAGACGCTGGATCTCCCAAAGATTATACTGGATACGATAAAAATTCCCGAATCCCAGATCCGCCTGCCAGGCGGAGATAGCGTCCCCGGAGGCCAGATTCTGCGGCAGGGTTTTATCGAAACGCTTGCCGCGGCCGCTTAAATCGATATTCGTTTTATATATCGCCGGAAGGCTGACTGCGGGAGAGTTCAGGTCTAAACTGCATTCGAGTTCTTCCGGGACCTGTACCGGAGAATCCGCCCCGCAGAGAAACAGGGAAAGAATTAAAAACAGGGAAATTTTCGAAAAAATGACCTGTGTTTTTTTAATCATTTAATTTCTTCTGGATCCTTACGATCGAGAGCGCTTTGCCGGTTTCAGGGTCAACATCTACCAGCGCCCCATGCAATTGAATATCGCCTTCGGCGACCTCAAACCTTACCGGGATGGAGCTTAAAAAACGCGTCAGGACATCCTCCACTCTCCTGCCGATCACCGAGTCATAAGGACCGGTCATCCCCGCATCGGTAAGGTAAGCGGTCCCCCCGGGAAGTATTTTTTCATCGGCGGTCTGAATATGAGTGTGGGTGCCGAAAACCGCAGAAACTTTACCGTCCAGATACCGGCCAAGCGCTATTTTTTCAGAAGTAGCCTCGGCATGGATATCAACAATAATAACCTTGGTTTCCGCCGCCAATGATTCAGCGGCGCCAAAGGCAGCCTTGAACGGACACTCCAGCGGTTCCATAAAAACCCTGCCGTTAACGTTGATCACCCCGACCTTCACGCCGTTTTTTGCTTTAAATATCTTCGCCCCGCTGCCCGGGGCTCCGCTGGGAAAATTTAGCGGCCGCAGGATCCTTTCCTCCTGATTAATCAATTCAAAAATCTCGGGTTTCTTCCAGATATGATCTCCGGAGGTAAGCACATCCGCGCCGGAAGCAAAAAGTTCGGCGGCCACCTTGGAGGTAATCCCCGAACCTCCGGAAGCGTTCTCGGCGTTAACTACCGCGAAATCGATCCGCAACTCCTGCTTTAAAGAAGGCAGCAGCGTTTTAATCGCTTCTCTGCCGGGGCTGCCTACCACGTCTCCTACAAAAAGTATTTTCATTTTTCACTCTTTAACGATTCTTTTTACTCCGCCGTAAAAATAGAGGTTTTACCGTTTTTATTTAGCGTATTCGATGGTACGCGTCTCACGGATTACCGTCACTTTAATCTGCCCGGGATATTCCATTCCTTCTTCGATCTTCTTACGGATCTCACGGCACATTGTAACCGCCTCATTATCGTTTATCTTTTCCGGCTGCACAATCACCCGGATCTCCCGTCCGGCCTGGATCGCGAAAGATTTTTCCACCCCTTTAAAAAGGTTGGCGATCGACTCCAGCTTATCCAGACGTTTAACATAAACTTCCAGGGTTTCCCTTCTCGCTCCCGGACGCGCGGCGCTCACCGCATCAGCCGCGATCGCCAGCACCCCGTAAATACTTTTTACGGGAGACTCTTCATGGTGGGACTCAATCGACTCGATCACCTCTGCGCTTTCGTTATATTTCTTGGCAAGATCCGCGCCCAGTTTGGCATGCGTTCCTTCGACCTGATGGTCCACCGCTTTTCCGATATCATGCAAAAGACCGATGCGGCGTCCGGTTTTGAAATCCAACCCCAGTTCCGAGGACATAATCCCCAGGATAAAAGAGACCTCCTTGGAATGTTGTAAGGCGTTCTGACCGTAACTGGTCCGGTATTTCAACCGGCCCAGGAGTTTGATGATTTCCGGATGTAAACCGTTAACCCCCGCCTCGAAAGCCGCTCGCTCGCCTTCCTCGCGGATCTTCTCATCCATTTCTTTTTTGGTCTTCTCCACAATCTCTTCGATCCGCCCGGGGTGTATCCTTCCGTCGGAAATAAGCTTTTCCAGGCTTAAACGCGCGATTTCGCGCCGGACAGCGTCAAAACCGGAAAGAGTGACCGCTCCGGGGGTATCGTCGATAATCACATCTACCCCGGTAGCCATTTCCAGCGCGCGGATATTCCTGCCTTCGCGTCCGATAATCCTTCCTTTCATTTCATCGTTAGGAAGGTTCACCACGCTCACTGTCGTCTCTACGGTGTGCTCCGCGGCGCAGCGTTGGATTGCCAGGCTCAGGATCTCGCGGGCTTTCTTGTCCGCAATACTGCGTACCTCTTCCTCCTGCCGGCGGATAAATACCGCTTTCTCGCTGTTTAATTCTTCATTAAGCCGCCCCAAAAGAATCTGCTTGGCCTCTTCGGCGGATAAAGAAGAAATCTTCTGGAGACGTTCTTTTTCCTCGGAGATCAAAGCATGAAGCTGGCTGTCTTTTGACCTTAAGCCTTCCTCCTGCTTTTTGAGGTTATCGTTACGCGTTTCAATTTCTTTTTCTTTTTTCTCTACCAGATCGATCCGGCGGTCGATATTCTCCTCTTTCTGGGTGAGTCTTTTTTCCTGATTGGCGATCTCCAGCTTCCGTTCTTTTGTTTCTCCTTCAAAATCCTGCCGCATCCGGTAAAGGAGATCCTTGGCTTCCAACTCCGCCTCCCGGCGTTTATCCAGGATATCTTTTTTTGCCGCCTGCAGGATATGCTCCGCCTGCAACTCGGCGCTTTTTACTCTTTTCTCCGCGATATATTTTCTCAGGAAATAGCCGCAATAAGCGGCAACCAGGGCAACGAATAACGGCACCACGATGTTAAGTATCATCTTTCTTTCCCCCTTTTGAACTTAATTTTTAGCTTCTTATTGGGAGGCCTAAGAACAGATAACTTCCTTGACGCTTACATCGCAAGAAGTGGTGGGGATCAGGGGCAGAATTTGAAAATCAAAGGCAAGCCCGATGGAAGGAGTTTTAACAGAAAGACTGCGCAAGAAACGGTCATAACAACCTTTCCCGCGGCCCAAGCGATTGCCTTTTTTATCAAAAGCTAATCCGGGAACAATAATCAAATCCAGGTTCTCCGGATTAACCTCCGCCTGAGCTACGGGCTCTAATACACCGTAAGGGCCTTTTTTTAATTTAGCATGGTCCTCAAATATCGCCGGATGCATAGTTTCTCTATCTTTTCTGCAAACTGGTACACATATAAGCTTGCCTGTCTTTTTAGCTTCCCTAATCATCTCTTCAGTGTTTACTTCACCACCAAAAGCGATGTAAAACATCACTCTTTTGGCCTTTTTAAAAACCTTATTCCTTAAAAGTTTAACCGTGATAAGTTTACTTTTTCGGTTTCGGTCTTCCTCCTTCTGTGTTTTTAACCTTAGAAGAATTTTACTACGTATTTCAGCTTTTGTCAATCCAAGGCCGGATGCTTTATTCATATCTTTTGCTCTTCCAATACTTTTACGCTCTGCCATAATAAAAAATTAAAAAAGGGGTTACAAACAAGTTTCCCCTTCATGCTCATGGGGATGCTCTTTATCCTTAAAAGGAGGCTCCTTGCCCTGTTTTTGATAATAATCTTTTAAAGCTGATCTCAAGGCTTCCTCGGCTAAAACCGAACAATGCATTTTTTTGGGCGGCAGTCCCCCCAGGGCTTCGGCTACCGCACGGTTAGTAATCGTCAAGGCTTCCTGAATCGTCTTGCCTTTAACCATTTCAGTCACCATTGAACTTGTTGCTACCGCCGCCCCGCAGCCAAAAGTCTTAAATTTCACGTCGATAATCCGGTCGTCTTCTATCTTCAAATACATCTTCATAACATCCCCGCAGACAGGATTACCTACCTTGCCTACTCCGCTGGCGTCGATAATCTCGCCGACATTGCGCGGATTGGTAAAGTGATCCATCACTTTTTCGCTGTAAGGGAGAGGGTCTGCCATTTTATTTCATAATTAACCGGTGCGGCCGGGCGGATTTTTTAAAATCTTTGGGGCCGTAAATCTTTTTTAAATTCTTCTGTTGTTTTTTTCTGTTCAGTTCTTCATAAATTTTTATCCAGACACAATCGTTTTCGGTATCGGCTTCGCATTTGCCGCGGATCACGCCCCCGCAGGGGCCATTAAGCATTCCCTTGGGGCAGAGGGTAACCGGGCAAATGCCGGCGGTTTCCCCCAGAACGCATTCACCGCACATTGAGCATTTTTCCAGGAAATTGCCCTGGCCGTCCATTACCGCACCGGAAAGCGTATCCAGGGCGGGAAAAACCGCGAGGTCGAAACGGTCGTTATCTTTAAAAGACTGCACCCCTAAACCGCAAGCCAGAACCAAAACCGCTTCCGACCGGCGCAAGTCGCCGATCTTTTTTGCCGTCTCCGCTTTAAGTTTCGCGGCAATACAGGGTGCCGAAGGGACACAATAACCGGTGACGGTCTTTCCGGCTCCTTCCAATAAAACAGCCATCTGTTCAACCTCCGCCTGCCCCCCGCTCTTACAGGCGGTCGCGCAATCCCCGCAGCCGAGCAGAAAGATATTTTTGTAATCCCGGAGAAAAATCAATATTTCTTCTGATGGTTTTTGCCGGCTGATAATCATACTAAAAATTCTAACATAATTTTTTATCCTTCTCAAGGCAAAAGACGGATACTTATTCTTCCTTAAAATAATCTTCCAGGGTTTCAAAAAATATCTTATCCCTGCTTCTTTTTCCGCCGAGGATATCCTCAATCTCCAGATCGTCCACTCCTGCCGTAAGCGCGCTGCCGCGAACATCGACAAATTCCTTGAGTATCCCTCCCTCCTCCAGAAAGCGGGAAACCTGGGTAAAAACCGAACCTCCCCCGTCCATAAAGCTGCGCGGAGAGCGGTCAATGTGCGGTTTGAGCAAAAATAAGTTTACTTTAGCCCGGGTGGCGGCGACATAAAACAGGCGGCGCTCCTCCTCTACCTGCTCTTCCGTCTCCAGAGAAAGATACGAAGGGAGATGCCCTTCAGCCACATAAATCAAAAATACGGTGTGCCATTCCAGGCCTTTTGCTGAATGTATCGTCGATAGAGTAAGAGAGGAATCATCCTTGTCCGGACGCCCGGGTTCCACCGCCGCCCTCTCCGGCGGCTCCAACGCCATATCAACCAGGAATTGTTCGCAGGAATTATACCGTTGGGCGATCCTTAAAAGAGAATCCAAATCATTAAGCCGTTTATTAAAATCATCATACTTAAGTTTCAGGAGAGGCTGGTAATAAACCATAAATCTCGCGAGGATATCCGCGGGGCCGTGGCGGAGCGGATCGATATCTTCCAACAGCTCAAAAAGTTCACGGATCTCGGGAATCTTCCGGCAAAATTCTTCCTTCTTCGGGAGGTCGGCAAACGCCTCAATAACCCTTCCGGCGGTTTTCGGTCCGATCTTGGGGATCAATAAAAGAATGCGCAGCCAGCTTACTTGATCATTGCGGTTGTAGGCAACGCGCAAATAACTTACCAGGTCTTTAATATGGGACGCCTCTACGAATTTTTGCCCGCCGTATTTTACAAAAGGGATATTCCGGCCGGAAAGCTCCACCTCCAAATCGTTGGAATGCCATCCGGAACGGAAAAGTACGGCGATGTCTTTCAGGTCCACCCCTTCTTCCCTTAATTCCAGGATCTTTTCCGCCACAAAGACCGACTGGGAATTTTCATCCGGGCAATCCGTAAAAACCGGAAAATTCCCGCCCTTTTTGCTGGTATAAAGATTTTTTTCGAACTTCTCCTTGGCCTGGGCGATAACCGCGTTGGTTAAATTAAGGATCGGCTGGGTGGAGCGGTAATTTTCCTCAAGGGTAATAATCTTGGTGCCTTTAAAAATCCTGGGGAAATCGATAATATTCTTAAAGTTCGCCCCGCGGAAAGAATAAATACTCTGCGCGTCATCCCCCACTACCATAATATTACCGTGTTCCCCCGCCAGGAGACAGGCGATATGCGCTTGAAGTTTGTTAGTGTCCTGATATTCATCAACCATAATATATTTATACCGGCCCGACAAGGCGCCGCGCACCTCCTCGTGTTTTACGAGGAGATCCTTCAGAAAAACCAGGAGGTCGTCATAATCCAGGAGAGATTTCTGACGCTTATACTTATCATACTCCAAGCGTATTTTCTTGATCTCTTCGGTAAATTCTATAAACTGCGGGTATTCATCGAAAAGAACCGTCGCGATTTCTTCGGATTTATTCACGCTTTTTGATATTACTTCCAGAATAGCGCGTTTACGCGGAAAACGTTTTTCGGATTTGTGAAAATTAAGCTGCGTGCGGATAAGATTTACCGCATCCTCCGCGTCCGACTGGTCAAGAATGGTAAAATTACTGTTCAATTCCAGGAACCTGGCGTATTTTCTCAAAACCATATTGGCGAAGGAATGGAAAGTTCCCCCGGAAACATTACGGCAACGTTCATCCAAAAGAATACTGGCCCGCCGCAGCATCTCTTCCGCCGCCCGCCGGGTAAAGGTAAGCAGCAAAATCTCTTCCGGGGCGACGCCTTTTTCGACCAAATAAGCCACCCGGTGAACCAATACCCGGGTCTTCCCGCTGCCCGCGCCGGCGATCACCAGGTGCGGTCCGCAAACGGACTCAACCGCATTAAGCTGTGAAGCATTCAGCTCCCGCTGATAGTCTATTTTTTTCATTGTTTTCGCTAGATCCCAAAATAATAAGTTACCGGATAAAAACTTTATTCCCTGGCAAAAATATACAGCTGTCTTCCGGGCGTTCTACGGGGTGGTTTTAATATAGGCGCGGATTATTTTTTGCGGAGTAACCGGACGGTCATCGGCGTCGACCGGAACATTCTCGATCTTTCGCACCGCCTCAAGACCGGAAACAACTTCCCCAAAAATAGTATGCCGCATATTCAACCAGGGAGTCTTAGCGCAGGTAATAAAAAACTGGCTGCCGTTGGTGTCGGGGCCGCAATTTGCCATCGCGACAATCCCCTCCGAATCAAATTTGGATTGAGGCGTTACTTCATCCTCAAAAGGTTTTCCCCAAACGGATTCCCCGCCCATCCCGGTTCCCGTAGGGTCTCCGCCCTGAATCATGAAACCTTTAATCACCCGGTGAAAGATCAGACCGTTATAATACCCCTTTTCTATAAGTTTCACAAAATTCTCGCAGGCCTTGGGGGCGATATCGCTTTTAAGCAAGATTTCGATATTGCCCTGACTGGTCTCTAAAACCGCGGTTTTCTCTTCCATTGCGAATACCCTCCCGTAAAATAATAACGCGCTTATTAATAATCCTGCAATAATTCCTCTTTTAGCCTTCATTGTTTTGCCGCTCCTGGTTTTGCTGTTTTTCTTCCGGGGGTGCCGCATCCTGGGTAGTTTTATCCTCCTCCGGAAGCGTCTCCGGGAGTTTTTCTGCGGCAGGCTTCTCTTGCTGCTCCGGAAGCGGCGCCGCCTCCGGAACAGGAGAGGTCTCTTCCGCGGGCCCTGCCTCTCTGCCCGAAGAAACTTTATTTTCGGCAGGTTGACGGAGACGCACGATCTCGGCGGCGTAATTCTTAATCTTTTCTTCGGCCGCCTCCAGCTCCTTTTCCAGCCTGGTATATTCTTCGTTCAACCGGCTGAATTCCAGCTTAGGCACCCATTCACTGATCTTTTCTTTACGCTCAAGTTCGGCAAGCCGGGCTGAAAATTCTCCGAGATTCTTCAACTGACTTTCAATCTGGTGTTTCTGCGACTGCAGCTGATCCTCTTTAAGCCGGCAGGCCATTTCTTTTGCTTCCAGGGAAGCCTTAAGCTCCCGAATCTCCCGTGTCAGGTTAACGTTTTTGGTAAACTCCTCCTCGAGTTCTTTTTCTTTGGCGGAAAATTTATTGCTTAACTCCGAACCGGACGCCCTTGCCTTTGCCAATTCCGCTTCTGCCCTGTCCACCCATTCCTGGCGGCGTTTTAGTTCCTCCGCAAACTCCTCTTCCTTTTTCTTAATCGACTCCGTATCGGAAGGATCTCCGGCGGAGGCCCCGCCGGACTTGCGCAGCTGCTCTTCTAATTTAGCCACCTGGCTTTGAAGCCGCTGGATTTTTTGCTCTTTACCCAAATCTTCCGCTACGGCATCGGGATCTTTATGTTTTTTCTTTTTAAGCGGGGTGTTTTTCCCGGAAGAAAAAATTTCAAATACCGCATAAATCACTATCCCCAGGCCCAAAGCTACCAGTATTTGCATCACAAGCAGCATCCTAAAAACCCTTTCCCCGGATTATCTTATCAAGAAATCTTCCTTAATTTTTCCAGGCGTTCTTTTATTTTAGCTTCATGCCCCGAATCGGCAGGCTCATAATAATGTTTCTGCAGAGGCATATATTCCTGTTTTACGTAATGCCCGGGGTAATCATGACTGTACTTATACCCCTCTCCACGCCCCAACTCGCGGGCGCCTTCATAAGAAGCGTCTTTTAAATGGTCCGGAACCGACTGCACCTTGTTATCTTTAACATCCTGCGTGGCGTTTTCTAAAGCCATATAGCTGGCGTTGGATTTAGGGGCGCAGGCGACATAAATTACCGCCTGGGCCAAAGGGATCCTCGCCTCGGGCATCCCCACAAATTCGGAAACCTGCAAGGCGGCATTGGCCAAGACCAGCGCCAGAGGGTCGGCGTTACCTACGTCCTCGGCGGCAAGGATACAGACCCGGCGGGCGATAAAACGCGGGTCTTCACCGGCATAAAGCATTTTAGCCATCCAATAAATTGCCGCATCCGGGTCGGAGCCTCGCATGGATTTGATAAAAGCCGACGCGGTATCATAATGTTCGTCCCCATCCCGGTCGTAAACTACGGCTTTCTTTTGAACCGATTCCTGGGCAACTTCCAGATCAAAATGGACACAGCCGTCACTGTCGGCAGGCGTAGTCAAAACCCCTAACTCCAGGGCGGATAAAGCGCGCCGCGCGTCTCCCTCGCAGCTTTTCACCAGAAAATCCAGCGCTTTTTTCTCCGCCTTAACTTTGAAATTCCCCAGGCCTTTTTCCTTATCTTTTAAAGCGGAATCGATAATTTTCAAAAGGTCTTCCGCGCAAAGCGCTTTTAACTCGCAAACGATTGAACGGGACAGGAGCGCCGAAGTAAGGGTGAAATACGGGTTGTAAATGGTGGCGCCGATCAACACCAGGCGCCCTTCTTCCACATCGGGCAGGAGCACATCCTGCTGGGCCTTATTGAAACGATGTATCTCGTCGATAAAAAGGATGGTTTTCCTTCGTTCTTCCCGCATCTTAAGCCGGCAGGAAGCGATTACTTTACGAAGCTCTTCAACATTAGAGGTGGTGGCGTTCAGGCTGATATAGTTAGCCCGGGTAGCGTGCGCAACGCACCAGGCCAAAGACGTCTTACCGGTCCCCGGAGGACCAAACAGGATAAGCGAGGTTAAACGGTCGGCTTCGATCGCCCGGCGCAATAATTTACCTTTGCTTAAAATATGTTCCTGCCCAAAAAGCTGATCGAGCGTAACCGGCCGCAAGCGTACCGCCAGGGGAAGATCTTTTAAATCCGTTTTTTTCTCATCTATAAAAAGGTCCATGCGGATAGATTAACCTGGTTGTGCCTGACCCTCGTATTGCGAGCCGCCTCATAATAAAAATCCCCGCAAAAGTGCCGTTGGACTGACATTCTGAACCGATTTGGTTTCAGGTGGGTACCCTATCCCGTGGCACACGTGCCTCAGGAATAATTGGGCTCCCATGAAAATAGTGTTGGTTCAACAACTATCAAATGTCCAACGCGCACCGCAGGGATATTTAAAGAGCTGTTTTCTGACAAAAAAAGTATAGCATATCAGGGGTAAAAGTCAACCCCGCGGCGCGTAACGGGGCACCGGGAATTAACCCGGATTACCTTAGTTTAACTTCAAATCTCCGGCTTAAAAACTCACAGGCCAGGTCGTGGGAAGGCTGGATCTCTTTTTCTGTCAGGGTGCGCTCGGCCGAAGCGTAAAAACACGACAAGGTTAATCCCCGGAATCCCGCGGGGATCTGTTTGCCGCGGTAATAATCCGCGACCTTAACTTCCCGCAAGAGAGATCCGCCATTTTCTTTGATCGAGGCAATAACGCTTTCAACGGAAACCTCTTCTTTTAAAACGAAACTGATATCCCGGGTAATCCCGGGGTACTTGGGAAGAGAGATAAATTTTTTGTCGGGAAGGGCGCAGGAAAAAACTTTTTCCAGGAAAAGCTCGCAAATAAAAACTTTATGGTTTTTTATTTCCAGCGCGTCCAAGGCCTGACGGCCAAGCTCCAGCATCGACCCGATCTTGTTTTTATGAAGGAATATCTCTACCCTCCCCGCGGGCAAATTGACAAATTCATAACCCGTTAATTTCAATTTCGAGAAAACCGCCTCCAGAATCCCCTTCAGATGCAGAAAGCTCGCGGGATCATGGACACGCCCTTCCCCGGAAAAAAAAGACTTTGTCCCGCTAAGCGCTATTCCAAGGACAAGTTTCTCCTCGGGCTCCTTGCCGGATTTAAAAACATTGGCGATCTCGAACAAAGGCACATATTCCTGTTTCTGCTTAAGGTTAAAACTGACAGCGCGGCCTAGCCCGAGAGCAAGGCCCG
>Ga0172380_10007582_pt1 | contig 12157 bp, 18 predicted proteins | sample Leawe162metaG_FD_119747 | JGI IMG/M metagenome (GOLD analysis project Ga0172380, IMG submission 119747) | Leachate microbial communities from a municipal landfill in Southern Ontario, Canada - Leachate well 162 metaG | ecosystem: Engineered > Solid waste > Landfill > Unclassified | place...
AAAAAAGGGGTCAGAACCCTTAAAAAATCGACATCCATTTACATGGTGCGTAAGTTGATGATACTCTTGCGCGCCCAACACGAATGAAGGAGGCGTCATGCGAACCACGTTGAATCTCGACGATCAATTGCTTATTTCCGCCAAGCATCGGGCTGTTGAAGAGAGCGTTTCATTGGCGCGAGTGATTGAGCGCGCGTTGCGTGAGTCTTTGGCAAAGCCGAGGGCAGCGCGCGAAACGATACGGCTGATTACTGCGTCCGGTTCCGGCGTGAAACCGGGGGTTGACTTGGATAATAGCCGTTCGTTATTGGACATCATGGGCGATCCATCATGATGCTGATGGATGTGAATGTGTTGGTTTATGCGCACCGGGAAGATGTGAAGGATCATCGGGCGTACCGTGACTGGCTGGAGTCCGTGATCAATTCCAATACAGCATACGGTTTTTCAGAGCTGGTATTGAGCGGTTTTATCCGGGTGGTGACTCATCCGAGAGTTTTTGAAAAACCAAGCTCACTGGAAGAGGCTATCGCCTTTGCACAGCAATTCAGGTCGGCAGAGTACGCAGTTTGTTTGACGCCCGGCAGCAATCATTGGGATTTGTTTTTGCAGTGTGCGCAGTCGATTTCCGCACAGGGCAACGATATTCCCGATGCTTACCACGCGGCGCTGGCGCTGGAGTGGGACTGCGATTGGGTCACTGCCGATAAGGGATTTCGCCGTTTCAAGGGGTTGCGTGTGCGCCATCCGCTCAAATAAGGAAGCGTCATGCCGAGAAAGCCACGGTTTTACGTGCCAGAAGCGCCGGTTCATGCGGTTCAGCGGGGACATAACCGTTCCGCAGTTTTCTTTGACGATCTCGATTATCTGGAATATTTGCGCTGCCTGAAGCAGGCCGCCGATAGCTGCGGTTGCAAGGTACATGCCTATGTGCTGATGACTAATCATGTGCATTTGCTGCTGACGCCGGAGCGCGCCGACTCGGTGGGGCGCCTGTTTCAGAGTGTGGGGCGGCACTATGTGCGATATATCAATGAAACCTATCAACGGCATGGCGGTTTGTGGGAGGGCCGCTATAAGTGCAATGTGATTGAGTCACAGGCTTATCTGCTGTCGTGCATGCGTTATGTTGAGCTGAATCCGGCCAGGGCCGGCATGGTGGATCATCCTGCTAAATACCGCTGGTCTAGTTACGCAGCCAATGCACTGGGGGTGAATAATGCCGTCCTGACGCCGCAGGCCGAGTATGTGGCTTTGGGCCGATTGCCCGTTGATCGCCAGTCTGTTTATCGCGGCCTGTTTGACGGGGTGGAGGATTCCGCGGAGTTGGCGCTGTTGAGGTGTGCCTTGCAAACAGGGACGCCACTGGGTAATGAGAGGTTCAAGGAGGAAATTGAAGCGACATTGGATTTGAAGGTGGGTTTTGTGCGCCGCGGCAGACCGCGGAAGCACCTCGTGCTTGTGACCCCACCTCGTGCTTGACCCCACCTCGTGCGAACTTTGGTTCGATTGCGGAATCGGGAATTGAAGGCATATCCAAAATAGAAAACCCCCCAAGCATCAATGATGCAAGGGGGTTTGATTGTGTTGATTTATTATCTGATAGCTTGTGCAGCAGCTTTGAGAGCCTTGTGCATTCCGATATGCAGACTTCCAAGTTTTGGAGTTTGCCCATGGGATGGGTTGGGCGGCACGGAAAAAAATATCTCGTCCCACGGTAGTTCAACCATGTTGCGGAGATCAAATTTCGTGTCGTATGACAAACCGGCGATTTCGTAGGCAGTTTTGTTTTCTGCTTTTCGAATTGCAAATTCACCAGCATTCAATCGATCAACCTTCTGCGATGTCCCGTAAGCAACCTTCACCGTATCCCCATCTTCGTATTCTGTAACAGAAATAACGAGGACTGGACGGGGCTTTGGTCCTGGAACATCCCGAGGGCGTTGCGGAAAGTGACACCAGACAATATCTCCTGGGTCAGGCAATTCCCACATGATCTCTCCTTAAAGTAAAGATCGCGTATTGATTACCTTGCCCTTCGGCAGCATTGGTTCCGCAGCCTTTCGAATGCGATTGATGTCCCCAACTGTAAGTGGGCCATCATCAATCTCGTAGGCAGGAAGAACCTCTTTTGCAAAACGGGAGATGGCGAGATGCACCGCCATCGTTTCACTTACATCCATTTCATCAGCCAGCGCCTTTAGGGTTTCTCTCGTCACCCCATAAGGAGAGTCTTTTGATTTGAATTTCAGAAGCAAATTCCTCATGGTTACCCCCTTATTAAATATATATTCATTATATACCTTGAGATGGCGCTTGCGATATGAAGTTTTTGCATCGCGAGCTCCTTTTGAAATGCGCGTAGCTGCACCCTTGATCGTGCAGGGGGTGTTGCTGGATACTAATGTGTTGTCTGAGTTGATGCGCCCCCAGCCTTCTTCGGTAGTGCTTGCTTGATCCATGGCTTGAAGAATAAAAGAAAGAAAGGAAACGCACCGGATGCTTTCAAGTTCTATCCCAGCCAGCTTTAAGCTACTTTCAGGACGGTTTGACGAAGCTGATGACTTTTGCATTCGGCGGTTCGTCGTCCCCGTAATAGGGCTTGGCCTGATCGAAGTTGAGTTTTTCGGCCAACTCTTTTTCACGCTCTGAAATTAAACCAAAACAATCCTTGATGTCCTGGATGGTGCTGTCTGTCAGTGGGTTGGGACGTCCGCCGAGCGGTGTGACGTCTTTGACGATGTTGCCCAGCGTCTTGCGCATCAGGCGTAGAACCTGCTGTTCTTTGCTTAAATCTTCTGTGTTCATGGCTATGTACCAGTGTAAGTTGATAATAGGGGTCAAATAGGGGTCAAGTCTTGACATCATGGTTTTGCTAATTTAGGCTCAACGCATGGCTCGCTCACTTAGACTCGAATTCCCTAGTGCAATCTACCACGTCACCTCTCGTGGCAATGCGCGGAATACCAATTATGGTTGCTGCTGCAATTGATGTGCTTCAGCCAACAATTTATCCCAGTCACTTGGCGGATGCCCGCTGTTCAACATCTTGGTGAACACGCGATATGCATCGTCGTTGCTTTTATAGGCACGCTTGGTATCCTCGTCGTTCACCCATGCATAAATTATGATTTTGCTTTCCTGGTGGAATCGGAAGAACAAGCGATACTGCTGGAAGAATTTGGCGCGAAACCAGTATTTATGTTCTTTGCCAAGTGTTTCACCCTGGCGATAATCTGATCGGCTTGGATCTTGTGGGATTACTTCGAATGCAAGTTTATTGATCGCAGCAAGACGCTTTGAAGCATTCTTTTTTGTATATCCAGCCGGGTCTTTTTGGCGAAGCGCTTCAACTTTTGCGACGGTTGTTTCTAGTTGCTCAAGAAAAAGAGGATGGGCGAACAGCGACCAGCCATTGACCACCAATGGCGTCATTCGTTATCTGCCGGCAACGGTGCATCAAGATCAACCTCGACGTGACCAACCAACGAGCGGATGCGATCAGCCAGCCCGGCATCAATCATTTGTATGTGATCGGGATGTTCCTTCATGTCTAGTGCCAAAAAATCCAGGAAGTTGCCAACCAATGGGTCGTCTTCTGAAAGTACGGAGCGAGTCATAAGAACAGCGCCATCAGGCTGGATGACGTAATGAATCTTGTCGCGTTTACCCAACCTCAGGACATGGCGAACCGTCTCTGGAACCGTCGTTTGATAGCGGTCGGTCAAAGTTGATTCAAATTGTAGAGTGTTTTGCATATTGGCTCCTAGCGTCCAAAGAATGGTAATGCGCTTGCATTACCATGTCAAGGGGCTTGTGCTGTCTCCTGGCTCGTCAACTAATAGGGGTCAAGTCTTGACATCATGTTTTTGCTAATTTAGGCTCAACGCATGGCTCGCTCACTTAGACTCGAATTCCCTGGTGCAATCTACCACGTCACCTCTCGTGGCAATGCGCGGAATCCTATTTTTATGGATGACGAAGATCGCATTTTATTTCAAACTTGTCTCGGCGAGGCGGTGACGCGTTTTCGATGGCGATGTCACGCATATTGCTTGATGGATAATCACTATCATCTGCTGATTGAGACTCCTGAAGGCAACTTGTCTGCGGGTATGCGTCAATTGAATGGCTTGTATACGCAGCGTTTCAATCGGCGCCATGAGCGTGTGGGGCATCTTTTTCAGGGGCGATTCAAAGCGATTGTGGTTGATCGCGATAGCTACTTGCTGGAACTCTGTCGATATATCGTATTAAATCCGATACGTGCGGGCATGGTGGAGAAGCTTGAGCATTACATGTGGAGTAGTTATCGTGCAACGATGGGGTTGTCTGGGAGTCCTGCTTGGCTTGAAACAGATTGGGTTTTGAGTCAATTCGGCGGGGAGCGTGCTAAAGCTTGTAGTCGCTATGCTGAATTTGTCGCGCAGGGCAAAGGGTTGCCTTCACCATGGTCAGCTGTGAAAGGGCAGGTGTTGCTCGGAACTGAGAATTTTGTAGAACAGATGCGACCAATTCTTGAGGGGGTTAGCGATTTAAAAGAGTTCCCTCGCGATCAACGTTTAATGAATCGGCCAAGCTTGGAAAGCTTGTTCGCCAATGAGGTTCGATCAGATAAAGTTTTGCGTGATGCGGCTATCTGCAAAGCGTTTTTAGATTACGGCTATCCTATGGTTTTAATTGCCAATTACGCTAAATTGCATTATTCAACTGTGAGTAAGGTGATAAAAGGGGAAAGATGATCAAAGAACGTGATGTCAAGACTTGACCCCAATCTCATTAAAAGGGGAAAGATGATCAAAGAACGTGATGTCAAGACTTGACCCCAATCTCATTAAAGACTTGACCCCAATCTCATTAAAATTTCATACTGTTAATCACATGCTTACAGCTTTTCTTGCAGTCATCCTCGGTTTGGCGATTCTGGTGTGGAGTGCCGACCGGTTTGTGGAGGGGGCCGCAACCGCTGCGCGGCATTTTGGTATGCCGCCGTTGCTGATCGGCATGGTGATCGTGGGTTTCGGCACCTCGGCGCCGGAGATGACGGTTTCCGCGCTGGCGGCGTATCAAGGCAATCCAGGCCTCGCGCTGGGCAATGCCTACGGTTCGAACATCGCCAACATCGCGCTCATTCTCGGGCTGACGGCGCTGATCAGTCCCATCGCCGTCCATTCGGGTGTGTTGCGCAAGGAATTGCCACTGCTGGTCGCGGTGACTGCGCTGGCGGCCTGGCAGGTGTGGGATGGCGAGATCAGCCGTATTGATGCCTGGGTGTTGCTGGGGGTGTTTGTCGTGGTGATGGGCTGGAGTATCTGGCAGGGTACGCGCAAGAAGGATGATATGTTGGGGCTGGACGTCGAGCAGGAGTTGCAGGTGCGCGCCATGCCGTTGCGCCGTTCGGTCTTCTGGCTGGTGGTCGGTCTGGTATTTCTGATCGCCAGTTCGCGCATCCTGGTCTGGGGTGCGGTGGAGATCGCTCACGGTTTCGGCATCAGTGATCTGGTCATCGGCCTTACCATTGTTGCGGTCGGCACTTCTCTGCCGGAACTGGCAGCGTCGATCATTGCCACCCGCAAGGGTGAGCACGATCTTGCGCTGGGTAATGTGCTGGGTTCCAATCTGTTCAACACACTGGCGGTGGTAGGTATTGCGGGGGCGATAGGGCCGATCCCGGCGGGTGCGGAAGTATTTTCGCGCGACATACTAGTGATGGCCGTGCTGACTGTATCGCTGTTCATCTTCTGCTACGGTTTTCGCGGACCGCATCGCATCAGTCGGCCTGAAGGTGGCATCCTGCTGCTCTGTTACGTCGCCTACACGGCCTGGCTGTTGCTGACGACATTGCATTAGCACGGCGGTGAATACGCCGCGCTTCCACCAGCAACGGCTGCCGGACGTGACGAATATCGAGCCGGGTACGTCGATTGACAGGTAAATATTAATCACACCGATGCTTTTAGTTTGCGATTTCTCCCGCGCCGATCGAGCAGGTAGATGGCGACAATAACAAGGATGACAAGGCCAATAATGAGTATGGGTGCCCAGAGACCGAAGACGGCGGCGCGGGTATAGAGGCCGAACAGTAAATAGGCCCAACCCACCATGGCGGCGTAGGTGCCTGCGAGCACGACCGACAGCGTCAACCAGGCGGGTAAACCGAGCAGGTAACCGATAGCGCTGCCCACTACCGGCCCCGTCATCCAGAAGGGGAACCAGACGAAGATAAACAGCCCGGCGATACCGTAACGGCGCACTTTGTCATGGTGGCGCTCGGCAGCTGTCTGTGTGCGCGTAAGAAATTGCCTCAATCTTGGAAACTCCACCAACTTGCGCATGCTTAAAACAAACAAGGGATAAAACAACAGCACCATCACGGTCTCCACCCATATATTCACCGTTATCACGAGGGCGTGGCCGTAACCGGCGGCATAGCCTATGGACATGGACACGATCGTGCCGAAGATTAGGTTGGTGAAGCTCATGGCGCCCATCATGCTTGAGGTTTGCGGCGACCAAAAAGCGACCAGCCCCATGACAATGAGACCGGCCAGTGCGATAGCAATACCAAGCAGCAAGATGCGCCCTTCGGTCGTCTTGAATAACTGGCGCCAAACGATATTGGGCGGACGCTCAATGGCAGATGTAAGTTTTATATCTTCCTTGTTCACGGCAACAGTATAGAGAAACAAATCTGGCAGGAACGGGATTATCACGAACCAGTGGGTGGCTCTTGACCTACAACATCAACCAGAGGTGCCATGATATCTGCAGACTTTGCGTTAGCTCTTAATGGGATTACTGCAGCTGCGCCTGTATTGCTGGTGATGTGGTCGTTCTGGATGGAGACGAGATATGGAATCTCGGCTTTTTTCGTACCTGGATTAGGATAAATATCGAATTGCGCCAAGGCCTAAATCCGATCAAATTCAGCACCGGCTAATCCGGTGCGGGCAATGTCCTTACCATGAGTAGCCAAGGCTTCCGCATTGTGCTCAACCCAGGAACGATTTTCAAATTCTTCAAGCATCCGGGCAAGTAACTGCTCTGCATGCGCTGAAAAATTAACTTTTTGTTTATATGGTTCGAACCTGTCCAATAAATCCTGATTGATCGAAAGAGATAAACGACCTTTTTTAGCAGTTTGGTTGTAGTGAGTGCGCATAATCATACGTATGACATTTTGGTTAACCAATTACTTTCTCTGGAGGCGACAGTCGCTGATTGCTACGAATCGTTTTAGTCCCCCTGCGTCTGTTGCTCAATCGCCTTCCGCCGTTCCTCGGCCAGTTTCTGTTGTTCCGCTTCCACGGCCTTGGCCCGGTCGAGCGCGTCGCGCTGTTCCTCGAACAGTTTGGGTGCTGGCGGCGGATTTTCTTCTGGACTGCATGCGCTGAGCAGCAACATGGCGCAGATGAGAGCGGTTAAGCGGTGGGTCATGGTGAACTCCTCGGTGGTGGTGAGATGCCGGAACCTCTACTGGGGCAGGAGGGGCAAGCACTTGGTGCGACCGCTCTTGGTGGCAGTCTAGGTGTGGCCTGTATCCTGGTCGTGCCCGTGTTTCCGGTAAAGCCAGGACATGATGCTGATGAGCAGCATGCCGAACACAAAGATAATGGCGTAGATCGACCAGTCGAGTTTGACCATCAAGGCGTACAAGGCCAGCATCAGGAAGATGCTGATGTTCTCATTGAAATTCTGCACCGCGATGGAACGGCCCGCACCCATCAGCAGGTGGCCGCGATGTTGCAACAGGGCGTTCATCGGCACCACGAAGAATCCGGCCATGATGCCGATGCCGATGAGCAACAGGATGGCGATCAATGGGCTGGTCACGAGCATCATGGCTAACACCAGTACACCCATGCCGATACCGACCGGAATGACCTTCACCGCATGTTCCAGCTGTACGAAACGTGCCGCGAGTATCGAGCCGATGGCGATGCCGACGGCGACCCAGGCGGTGAGTTTGGCGGCGTCACCGATGTCGTAATGCAGTACCACGGCGGCCCATGCCAGCACCAGCAAACGCAAGGTCGCGCCAGCGCCCCAGAACAGGGTGGTAACTGCCAGCGAGACCTGCCCCAGCGGATCTGTCCATAGCAATTTGAAACAGTGCGCAAAATCCTTGATCAGGAATAGCGGGCTGGACGACAGGGGTTTGTGTTCAATCGGCACTAACGGGATATAAAGGTTGAACAGTGCCGCAACCAGATAGATCAGGAAGATGATGAAGATGGCTAATTCCGGCGGTGTGACCATGGTCGGGACGTGCAGTGCGTGCATGATCGTTTGGGCAGTGCCGGGCGAAACAAGGATGCCGCCCACGACCGCCCCCAGAATGATGGCGGCCACGGTCAGGCCTTCCATCCAGCTGTTTGCCCACACCAGTCTTTCCGGCGGCAGATATTCGGTCAGGATTCCATATTTCGCGGGTGAATAGGCCGCTGCGCCGAACCCGGCAAGGCCGTAGGCGAGCAAGGGGTTGATGCCGACCAGCATCGCCAGGCAGCCCGCCATCTTGATCGCATTGCTGATCAGCATTACGCGGCCTTTTGGCAGCGAGTCGGCGAAGGCGCCGACGAAGGGCGCGAGGAAGATGAATGAGAGGATGAAGGCCTGTTGCAGCACCGGCGTGTGCCAGCTGGGCGCGTGTACTTGTTTAAGAAGAGCAATGGCGGCAAACAACAGTGCATTGTCGGCGAGCGCGGAAAAGAACTGCGCCGCGAGGATGATGTAGAAGCCGCGTTTCACTTGGTCGAATAATTTTGGTGGGGCGGGATGGCGGCGTTTTATATCATGAAAGTATGAGGGGCGCACTTTCTTGTGGGGTGCAAAGCAGTCATTCCCGCCCCAAATGCTGCGCAATGCCGTGGCATGGCTGCTATCATTCGCGGGAATTTAAAAATCGCTCCTCTGCAAACTTCATGTCACGTCCGATCCAGGCACATATCGATCTTTCCGCGCTGGCGCACAATCTGCACATTGCTCGCCATGCCACGTCGGCACGGGTGCTGGCTGTCATCAAGGCGAACGCCTACGGCCACGGCCTGCTTCAGGCGGCAGACGCATTGCGCGAGGCCGACGGTTTCGCTCTGCTCGATGTGCGCGATGCGGTGCAATTGCGTGAGGCGGGCTTTCGCCATCCTCTTCTGCTATTGGAGGGGTTCTTTTCGCGCGACGAATTGCCACTCCTCGCTGAATACGAATTGAGCAGCGTCATCCACAGCCAACGCCAACTGGACTGGCTGGACGCTTATCCGCGCCGCAATGGGCTGTCGGTCTGGCTAAAACTCAATAGCGGCATGAACCGGCTTGGTTTCTCCCCGGCAGAATTCTCTGTCGCGCTGGAGAAATTGAAATCGCATCGCGCCGTGCGCGACATCGCGCTGATGACGCATTTCGCGCAGGCGGACGAGGCAGTGGGTGTTGGCGCCCAACATGACGTATTCAAACAACTGGCCGGTGCGCAACGTTTACCCTGTTCGCTGGCTAATTCCGCTGCGATCCTGCGCCATCCACAAACCCACGGCGACTGGGTGCGCCCCGGCATCATGCTCTACGGCAGTTCGCCGTTCGCCGATGTCAGCGCACAGCAATTGGGTTTAAAACCGGTGATGACCTTGAGCAGCGGGATCATCTCGATTCAGCACCTGCAAGCGGGTGATGCGGTCGGTTATGGTGCAACTTTCCGCGCCGAGCGTGCCATGCGCATCGGTACGGTGGCCTGCGGTTATGCAGACGGATATCCGCGCCATGCACCGACTGGCACACCGATTCTCGTTAACGGGCATCGCACGCGAACCTTGGGGCGTGTCTCGATGGATATGCTGGCGGTGGACTTGAGTGAGCTGCCTGATGTGCAGGTCGGCAGCCGTGTGGTGTTATGGGGTGAAGGTTTGCCGGTGGATGAAGTGGCACGTGCCGCCGGTACTATCAGCTACGAATTGCTGTGCGCGCTGGCGCCGCGCGTGCCGGTTTCTTCCTGAAATCCTGCAAAGTAGCGAAGGGCATCCAGCTGCGTCGGGTTGAACACGGCCTACGCGCGCAGACTGCGTGCCGCCATGCGCATGGCTTCCGGCGAGGTATCAGGCAACGGGACGAGGCGGGCGTTTTCCATCTCTCCATAGTGGTTGCCAAACGAGCGCAGATAGCTCGGGTCGTAGTGCAGTGCCAGCAGTTCTGCCACCAGGTTGGAGAAGTCTCCGCCGCGTATCAGGGTTTCCCAGTGTTCCAGTTGCTTCGCCCCGTGGAAAGGCCGCAGAAACTGCAGGCGTTCGATCAGCGTATCGGGATGGTCGATGAAATGTTGGTATTCCTGCATCAGCAATTCGATACGCGCCGCATGTGTGGTGTCGAGCAACACACATGCACTGCCGTGCATGGCTTTCACCAGTGTGGCGGGCAGGCTGATGCGCCCGATCTTGTTACTCTCGGCTTCGATAAAAACGGGATGTAGCGGATCGAATCCTTGCAGGGTTTGCAGCAGCAGGGTTTCAAATCTTTTTTGTGACGGTTGCGCCTGCGGATATTCACCCAGCACCGAACCACGGTGCTGCGCCAGCGCTTCCAGGTCGAGTACCTGTGCTCCTTCTGCGGCCAGTGCATCGAGCAGGCGACTCTTGCCGGAACCGGTTGCGCCGCAGATGACGCGGTAACTGAATATGCCGGGCAAGGTTTCAAGTTTATCCAGTACGTAGTGACGGTAGGTCTTGTAGCCACCTTCCAGTTTGTGTGCGGGCCAGCCGATCTGGCCGAGGATGATGCTCATCGCACCGCTGCGCTGGCCGCCGCGCCAGCAATAGATTAGTGGTTTCCACGATTTCGGATGGGCGTGGAAGCGCGTCCCGATATGGTGTGCGATGTTCTTTGCCACCAGTGCCGCACCGACCTTGCGTGCCTCGAACGGTGAAACCTGTTTGTATAAGGTGCCGACCGTGATGCGCTCCTCATCCGACAGCACCGGGCAATTGATTGCGCCCGGTATATGGTCGTCGGCGAACTCGGCGGGCGTGCGCACGTCGATGATTTCGTCAAATTCTGCGAGTTGTGATAGGTTCGCGGTCCTGAATAGCATATTGAATTGGAGTAAAGGTGACGGAAGTAAAATTGACCGGATTGTCGCACGGTGGCGGATGTGGTTGCAAAATCGCACCGGCCTTATTACGCGAGATTTTGGGCGAGGCAAAGCAGAAACTGCCGTTTCCCGACCTGCTGGTGGGGACGGAGACCAGTGACGATGCGGCGGCATATCGGCTCAATGATGAGCAGGCCATTATCGCCACTACTGATTTTTTCATGCCCATTGTGGATGATCCCTTTGATTTTGGGCGTATCGCCGCAACCAATGCAATATCCGACATCTATGCCATGGGCGGCACGCCGATCATGGCGCTGGCCATTGTCGGGATGCCCATCGACAAGCTATCAACGGCAACCATCCGCCTGATCTTGCAGGGCGGCGAAGCGGTGTGCCGTGATGCTGGCATCCCGATTGCGGGCGGACATTCCATCGATTCGCAGGAGCCTATCTATGGTCTGGTTGCCTTGGGGGTCGTGCACCCGGCCCGGTTGAAGAAGAACAGCGCCGCGCAAGCAGGCGATCTGCTCATCCTGGGCAAAGGGCTGGGTGTGGGTGTGCTGGCCGCTGCGTTCAAGAAGGAGATGTTGAGCAGTGCCGGATACCGACAACTGATCGAAACCACGACGAAATTGAACAAGGTCGGCAGTACGCTGGCGACTATCGAGGGTGTTCATGCGCTGACGGACGTGACGGGCTTTGGCCTGCTCGGACATTTGCTGGAGATCTGTCGCGGTTCGGGGTTGGCGGCAGAGGTGGAGTTCGGGAAAGTGCCTGTGTTATCCGAAGCCCTGCCTCTGGTACAACAAGGCATCGGCCCGGGTGCGATAGAGCGTAATCTGGCGAGCTACGGGCATGAGGTGGATTTTGCGGAGCATCTGGCAACGTGGCAACGCCGCTTGCTGGCTGATGCGCAGACCAGTGGCGGATTGTTGGTGGCAGCCAGTGCGGAAACGGTGGACGAGGTTCTGGAAAATTTCCGTGCGGCGGGTTTCGGGCAGGCGGCGGTGATCGGAAGGGTCGTTCCCGGCACGGCGCGGGTCGCGGTGATTTGAATAATTGGTACCCTGGACGGGAATC
>Ga0172380_10007583_pt1 | contig 12156 bp, 9 predicted proteins | sample Leawe162metaG_FD_119747 | JGI IMG/M metagenome (GOLD analysis project Ga0172380, IMG submission 119747) | Leachate microbial communities from a municipal landfill in Southern Ontario, Canada - Leachate well 162 metaG | ecosystem: Engineered > Solid waste > Landfill > Unclassified | place...
AAACCATCACCCTTTCTCACCCTAAGAGTATCCCTCTCTAACAACTTCTTAGTTTTTACTCGTCACCTCAGAAGTAAAATTTTCGTGGTTTGTATCTCATTACCGACTTCGAGCCTGACGAAATAGATACCTGCAGGTTGGTGATCTGCATTCCAGACGGTAGTCTGCTTCTTTTCCGAACCACTTCTCTGGCTCGTTTCGCGATCAACCAGTGTGCCGGGAGATCCAGTCTTGTCAGTAATGAGGTTTGCGACCTCTCTTCCATCTATGCCAAAAATCTTCAAGCTTATTCCAATATCACTTGCCATATTGACGGCATACGTGATTGTGACCACTGAATTGAAGGGGTTGGGGTAAGCCGTGAGCTTCGTATTGTGAGGCATATGCCCTTCTTCCTGACCAATACCTCGAGGTTCGACGACTCTCATAGTAACCGGAATGATGACTTCGCCTTCCGGAGAATCGTTCGCAAAGATAATCTCACCTTCATAAAATCCCAATCCGAATCGCCAGTTTTCTGACTCTCCCACCGCCCTCGAAAGAATATGCACCTCCATCTGCTCATTAGTCGTCACCGCGCCTTCGGTCGGGTCGATTGTCAACCATTCATTGTTGGGATATAACTGGAAGATGTCGAGTCGGTCACCGCCAATTTGCGCGGTGATGTTGTTGATGGTCATCAGAACAGTACTTTGGTATCGGTCGAAATTATTGCAAACGAAAGAATTTTGGTATCCTGTGCTTCCCTCGCCCGGTGTAAGTAGCGCAACGAATAGCGTATCACCGGTTTCTGTGTTCATTTTTGTAATTTTAGAGTCTGACTCATTGCCGGATGGCCTGTTGACGATATAGAGTCGCGCGTCATCGGGATCATAATCGGCACATCCAAGACCGTAGATGTGCAATCGAGGACTGGCGAGCACTCGCCCTAGATTATTTCCGTGGGGATCAAACCCATATATCTGCGAGGTACTGCCGGATAACCAGACGATATTATCAACCCGATCGTAGGCAATATACCAGTTTGGGTTAATCATATAAGGCCAACGCTCAACCACTTCTCCCTCGATTGTAAGACAATAGACGCTATCCTCGTCTATCGCCCAGAGATGTTCGCCGTCAAAATCGATGTCCTTATATCCGTATCGCGACGATCCAACCTGCGGAAAACTGTCGAGCAATGCCCCTTCCCGGTCTAACACATAGATCAAATTATCGTCATTGCCGTTAGCGCCTGAGATGTAAAATCGCTCGCCATCGAAGGTAGCGCCCTCGATTCGCTCGTCATCCGTTAATTGGGCGATCTGAAGTGAATCGCGCAAACTCACAGGTGGAAGTCCTGCTGAGCCCATGGTTCTCGTCGTTCCTGTCCAATTCAGTACCCCGGGTTGGTCGTTCGATATTCGCAGGGTCATTCGTAGAAAGCTGTTGGAATCGACTTCGCAGATAATTTCGTCAATCGACGGGATGAAGCGTGATTGAAAAAAGGGAAGGTCGATCCAGAGCGAATCGCCCAAATAGACAACGGTGTCGATAAAATGCCGGGAGTATCCCTCGACGGCAAGATCGAGATTTACTACAGCGCTATCCTCTCTGGCAAAGACTGGAAAATGCCACACTCCAGAGTTGTCACCGAAAACAATTCGTCCATCGTCAGAAGTGACTACCAGTCGTGGTAAAGGTTCGTTTGTTCTGCCATCAACCACGCGACCACTAACCAAGCCTAAATAATTGATGGAGGAGATTGCACCGATATCGGAACGTGTACCGTCAATCTCGCGAGGAGAGTCGGGATCCCCGGTGTTAATACATGGCGAATTAGGTGTCAGACCATAGTTTTGATTCCCGGCATCGATGAATAGTGGATCTGTGCTGATATTATTATCCCCCCAAGTGACATCCCCGACAAAGCCGCGAATGGTGTCTTCAATATCACAGTAGTCAAGGATTGTTTCGTTTCGATTCTCAGCAAGAACAAATGGATTCTGGTTTGAGTAGAAGATGGAATTCGAAATTAATAGATTGCAGAATTTGATAATCCCGCTACGGAGTTGGCCGCTCTCATTGTTGACCACTGTCAAATTTGAAAGCCGACCTTCACTCTCTTGAATGAGAAATGCGCCATTTTCGGGAGCGACGTTATTGGCAATGATAGTATGCTCCAGAATCAGGTGAGTCTTCCCGCCTCGAATGTTACCACCATCGACACGCAAGCCTCCTATAACGCAGTCTTCGCCATTGACTCTGTTGTCATGAATGTTTGAATCACGGATTATCAGTGTATCGCTCTGTTCAACCCAAATGCCTCCGGATTCAATTGCCTCATTCCGAGCAATTTCGCACCTGACGATTTCTGCTTTGGAGTCCCAAAGCCATAATCCTCCACCCTTACCGAACTCTGAGACATTGTCGGTAATCTGGCAATCGATAATCGTTGGAAATGCGCCATCAAACAGACTTATCCCGCCGCCGCCATAGAGGGATGCTTCGTTTTGATCTATCACGCAATTTTTAATGATCGGCCTCGTGTTAATTGAGCAGTGGATCCCGCCTCCCGCATTATCTACATAGTTATGGGTGATATGCAGGTCGATAAGTTCGGGTGAAGCGCCGCTACGAATGTCTATGCCACCACCATAGGCTTGCCTGCCGTTTTGGAGGGTAAAGCCGCGTAGCTTACTCTCAGAGGTTTCTTCATTTCTGAAAACGACACAAGGATGTTCCTGGCTACCATCGATAATTGTTGAGTCGATATAGGCGGGATCATCGGTAACGAGGATTAAGCTGGAAACAATTATTCGATGGCCGTCGAAACTTATAGATTCGCTGTAAAGTCCGGGCTGAACGAGTACCGTGTCGCCATCCTCGGTCGCTCGGATTCCAGACTGGATCGATTGTTGGTCTTCGGGTACGTTGACGATGCGCGCTTCGGATGTACCGAAGGCTATCAGCAGGCAAGAGATTGCGGCGGGCAACACGGCTGTTAGTGAATACTTACGCATGATTCATCCCTATTCTTTCAAAATTGTAACTACAATAATATAATAACAGATTGGGATAATGCAAACCGAAAAAACGAAAGCGTCGAAACATAGCGGTTTGACAAACCAGTCTGTCTGAGTATGGTGAACCACTACCATAAGGTGTCCTCACCCTATGGCAAAGCTACTAATAATGAAGACTATGTTGCAGGGTGGGGACACCCTGCAACATAACGAGCACAACCGATAACGAGCGCAAGGATACTTTTACTGCAGGCAAGAGACAAGTGGCAACGACACTTGAATCGACTAAGGGCTTGTTGCTCATGATACAACAAGCCCTAATTCAAGAATTCGCCTTAACCCGTTTGAGATCGACAATCTCTATACTTTCAGTACCAACTCTTTCTTGCCAGTGTTCTGGTAGAATTTTTCCATAGTCGCTTTTTCGGCTTCGTATCCGGCACGTCCCATCAGGGCATAGGTGGCTTTTTTGCCAGCCTCCACGCCGGGCTGATCGAGCGGGTTCACGCGGTAGAAACCTCCGCCGTAAAGCGTAGCGGCTTCCATCAGATACATCAAAGCACCGACATGTTGTGCGTCTATGGAGTCGAGTTCCAACGACATAACCGGCTTACCTGAAGACGCCAAAGCATAGGCGGTTGCTTTGCGTTCGGCGTTGAGCAGTTGATCGAGTTGCGCGCCTTGCAGGTAGTTGATTTCAGGCGCTTGCGAACCGATGTCAGGAAGAGTGATGTTGGTTTGGAACTCGCGAGTGCCAAGGAAGACAAAAGCTTTGTCGGCGGGACCTTCGAGGTAAAGCTGGACTTGCGAATGCTGGTCGGTGGCTCCGATAGCCTTCACCGGGGTTGGGCCGGTGTTGATTTCACGACCATCCGTGGAGTATCGCTTGCCAAGACTCTCGGCCCATAGCTGCCGGAACCAGTCGGCGACGGGATATAGGCGGTTGGAGTAGGCAAACACAACGTGGATCGGGCGTCCCTTGACAACCTGAGCCAAATAAAGCAGTCCGGCAAAGAGTGCGGCGGGATTGGCTTCCAAATCAGGCTGAAAGCACGAATCCTTAACCATCCGTGCGCCTGCACAGAGGCCGCGAATGTTTATCCCTGTCAAGGCGGCTGGCAATAAGCCTACCGGCGTCAACAGACAGAATCTTCCGCCGACTCCGGGGGGAATATCGAAAGTTTTGATACCCTCTTCCCTGGCGAATTTGCGAAGCAGGCCTTGTTCCGGGTCGGTGGTCAGCACGAGGTGGTCGCGCCAGTGCTTGCCAAGTTTGTTTTTCAACAGATCGACAACGATTAAGAATTGCGCGACTGTCTCAGCAGTGCCGCCCGATTTGGAGACTACGTTGTAGAGGGATTCCTTGGGATCGGTGACATCGAGGACGCTGTTGATGTAATCAGGATCGACGTTGTCGGGACAGAAGAATCGCATACCTTTACGGGTGGCGTCTGGAAGCAGATTGTGCTGGAGATGATTCAAGCTGGCGTGCAAGGCTATCGGGCCAAGGGCAGAACCACCGATTCCCATCAGCACCAAGTTGCGAAAGCGGCTTTGAGCTGACCTGGCAAATTCTTCGACTTCGCCAATCATTTGGTCGTCGAAAGGCAGGTCATAGAATGGCAGCTTTCCTGAAGCATGACGCAATGAAAGGTCGGCGCGCGTCGAACGGAAGATATATCGAATGGCATCGAGGTCAGAGGCGGCTATTCCGCCGGTTGCTCCGATCGATGCCTCCAGCATTGTCCCATATTCGAAATGAATACTCATGGAACTCTCGATTCAGGGTATTGTTATTAAATTATATCCGTTATTCCCAACCCAACTTTTTCTGCAAATCTTCCTTAAACGGAAACAAGCCAAAGACGCCGCCGGTGTGCCAGAAGACAGTCAAACCTTTGAAGTGTCCCGCCTCTACTTCGCTTTTAACGCACCACGCAGCTTTGCCTGTATAGACAGGATCGACAAGGACGCCTTCACTCGACGCAACCTCAATGATCGTCTCAAAGACAGGCGCATGGGCTTTGGCGTAACCGGGTCCAAGATATTTATCGATTATCGAAAGACTTTCGGCATCGGTCGGGATCGCGTAACCTTTTGCGCGATTCATCCCGTCGAGAATCACGGAAATCCGGTGGGCGGTCTCAGTTTGAGTGTAGCAAATAGCCGCCGAGATTATTTCCACATCCCAATCGAGTAATGAAGTTCCTGCATAGAGACCGGCATGTGTCCCGCCTGAACCGGTGGCAATGACAATACTATCGGGCTTGACTTCAAGCTCTTCACACTGCTCTTTCAGCTCTGCAAGCGCATCGACATATCCTTCCGCCCCAACAGGATCCGAACCGCCCTCAGCGATCAAGTAAGGTATGCCGCCTTTTGACAGAACTTCATTCGCCAACTCTGCGAGTAGCTCATGAAGACGGGTGGTGTATTCCTGCTTCGAGACGAATCTGACGTCAGCACCGGCAAGCCTATCAAGAAGGAGATTGCCATCGAGCTTATCAGGACGATCACCACGGAGCAGCAAAATGCACTTAAATCCAAGTCTTGCCGCGGCAAGGCTTGTTGCGCGGCAGTGATTCGACTGCACTCCGCCACATGTGATGAGCGTGTCGGCTCCCTTTTTCTCAGCATCAGCAATCAAGTGTTCGAGCTTTCGAACTTTGTTGCCGGTCATGCCCGAACCTGTCAGATCGTCGCGTTTTATCCATATATTACCGCCCCATTTATCTGAAAGACTCGTAAGCCTGTAGAATGGCGTCGGGGAATGTGCGAGGTCGAGTTTGCGAAAAGGTTTTACTGCTGCCTCCAGAGGGAACGAAATATTGTCTTTTGACCGCTTGGCTCGGTCTTAAAATTTCTCACACTAATATACTTCTTTAGCACAACCTGAGGCAACCGCAAAAAGGGCTCGGCTTGACAATTGCCTCAACCATCATATATATTATAAATGTCACCCACCTCCGCACTGCCTCCGCTTGAACTTAACCATCGACAGGTCTGATGAATCACCTACGACGACATTCCCGGCCAGATATTCATCGAATTCCCTCTCGCGGCTCACTTTTTATGCCAAAAATGAAGACAGAATTCGTTAAATTATCTGTAATGCGAATGCAGACCATCGATTATATAACGGAGTCAGTTAAATGAAAGAGAGACCGCTTCCCGCGCCGGTTGCCGGAAAGGACGGCTTCCTTCTTAAAGTAGGCCTCGCGGAAATGCTTAAAGGCGGGGTCATTATGGATGTCACCACTGCCGATCAAGCGCGAATTGCCGAGGATGCCGGCGCATGCGCCGTCATGGCTCTCGAACGCGTTCCTGCCGATATAAGAAAAGAGGGTGGCGTTGCCCGGATGGCCGCCATCAAAGTTATTGAACAGATCATGAAGGTCGTTACCATCCCGGTAATGGCCAAGGCACGCATCGGCCATTTCGTCGAAGCCGACGTTCTTCAAGCCCTCGGAGTCGATTACATCGATGAATCTGAAGTGCTTACCCCTGCCGATGAAGCCAATCACATTTGGAAGCACGATTACCGTATCCCGTTTGTTTGTGGAGCGACTTGCATCGACGAAGCACTGCGTCGCATCGGTGAAGGCGCTGCAATGATCCGCACCAAAGGCGAAGCCGGAACCGGTAACGTCGTCGAAGCTGTTCGTCATATGCGCAAGGTCACAGGCGATATTCGTCGGTTGACTACATTAAGAGACGAAGAGTTAATGGCCGAGGCCAAGCGGCTCGGCGCTCCCTTCGATTTGGTTAAACAGGTTGCACAAACAGGTAAACTGCCAGTCCCGAATTTTGCCGCAGGTGGAATCGCAACTCCCGCTGATGCAGCCCTGATGATGAAACTTGGCGCTGAAGCCGTCTTTGTCGGATCAGGTATTTTCAAATCAGAAGACCCAGCCAACCGCGCGCATGCCATCGTTCGGGCAACGACACATTTCGATGACCCTGATGAAGTGCTCGCCGCCAGTCGTGACCTCGGCGAACCGATGCGGGGTCTTGATATCGGCCAAATCCCGGAAGGTGAATTGCTTCAAGTCCGGGGTTGGTAGGTTAGCTCAATGCCAGGTCTAACCACCATTGCGGAATGGGCTTCCATCATTGGAACCTTAATTAGCATTGGTACGTTAATCGTATCACTAATACTTCGTTCGAAGATCAAGAAGTTACAGAACGAGCATTACAGTATTGTGAGACTCCCGAAAATTTGGAGAGATCTTAACAACTGCAAAGCTAAAATCTTTGACCTTCGTATGGGCGACATTTCTGATATATCGATAACCGAAACAATGCGCTACGAAATCGAACGTTCGATTACGATACTTAAAATGCTGGAAAAGCACCTACCTGACATGAAATCTGATATAAGTAAAACAAAAAGGCTTGTTCGTACTTTCTATGGATCGCCCCAATACCCATCCGATAGAAATGGCATTCATCTTTACTACCTTGCGATTGATAGGATAGCCAATTCCATAAGCTATTATATCGAAGACCAAAGAAAAGGAATCAAGAATGACTGACACACAAGTTAGAAACGCGATCGCAGTTCTTGCAGTAAAAACGCAAGACGGTGAGTTGCGCTGGGAAAAAAGCGATCCACCATCGAATCTGACGAGAACAATAGATGCTCGAATCGACCTTTGTTATCTTACTTCGTACGAGGGCAAGAATTTACGCCTGTATGAGAGGAAGGAGCGATCTTTCATTTCAGAATACGAAGATTGGTATTGGGGATCGAGCATCATTCTTGAAATGATTGATGATGAAGGAAGAACACTCGATACTTTCCCAAATGTTACAACCTTGAACGAACTTTGGAGTGCTGTACGAAGCCAGATTTCTGGTATTAACAACTTCATTGGAAACCTCACCGGTAGCTTGGCTTCATGAAAATAGGCGTCCTTGCCGTACAAGGCTCCTTTGCGCTCCATGTCAAGTCGTTACTTGCCTGCAGCGTTGAGCCTGTTCTCGTAAAACGGTCAAAGCATCTTGAGGGATTGGAAGGCATTATTTTACCGGGAGGCGAATCAACTACCTTCCATATTGTAATGTCCGAAGATGATCTTCTCGTTCAATTAAGAAACTCGATAAAGAATGGGTTGCCAACCTGGGGAACCTGCGCCGGAGCCATCATGCTTGGTCACGGTGAAGGCATCCCGGAGCGCTGGAACCTGATCAATATCGAAGTTGTGAGGAATGCCTTTGGCAGGCAGGTGGATTCCTTCGTCGCTCCGCTCAAAATCAATGGATTAGAGTCACCATTCGACGGAGTATTCATTCGTGCCCCTCGATTCAAACTGGTCAGCCCGACGGTTGAAGTGCTGAGCAGCCTTGAAGGGGAACCTGTCATGGCCTCCGAGCGTAAAATCCTTGTAAGTTCCTTTCACCCGGAATTGACGAATGACTTACGAGTCCATCAGTTCTTCCTTACAAAATTTTGCGATTGGCACCTCAGATTATGAGGCAATCTCGTTAGACCCGTTACCAGCCGCCTATGCGCGGTGTCTCCTGTATTTGGGGGGGTATGACGCCACGCGCGTTTGCCCCCCCTTTTATTTAATCGTTCCAACAATCTTCGGAGGATCGTATGATCTCAAGAATCGAGCTTAAGGAATTAGCATCACACCAATTGGACGATGCCTATTTCGTCAGCCTGTTTCTCAATGTTGATCCGAAACAAGTCAAACCAGAGGAGTGGTTATTACACTTCAAGAATCTCTCACGTAAAGCTACAAGTACAATGCAAAACGGGGACAAAGCTTCCGTTGCCCCCGATATCGATAGACTCGAAAAATACCTGACGGACCATCCCGATGGTTTGAAGCGAGGACTTGCCATAATTTCTTCAACCTCGAAGAATTTCTGGTGGGTTTATAATTCAGCGCTCCCCTTTATGTCTGATTTGGTCATCAAGCGTGACCCCTATATAAAACCACTGGCGTATCAAATTGATCAGTATCAGCATTACCTGATCGCTTTTGTCAGCGGTGAGTACGTGCGATTGTTCGTTGCCGGCATGGGAGAGCTTGCCGAAGTAACTGACTTCTACCATCCGACGCCAAATCCTAATTCCCTTCGGGATGGTGGTTCAGGAGATATGGGAGAACAGCGTGCGCAGCGACGACGGGAACATACCAGACAAATTCTCTACAAGGATTCTGCCCAGGCTATAGAGAAGCTTCTTCTAAAGGAAGAGATAAAGCGCATCATCTTGCTCGGAACCGATAAAGCTCGGGGACATTTTAAGGAAAATCTATCCGAAGCGCTGTTACATAAGATTGTTGCCGAGAGTCAGATCGATCGCAACTCGACTAATAAAGAGATTCTCGAAAAAAGTCTCCCGATAATGAAGGATGTGGAATACCAGTTCGAACGGAAAGCTCTTGGCGAACTTTTCGATAAAGCAGGAGCAATTGAAGGCGCGAGCGCTCTTGGGCTGGCGGCGGTTCTCGATGCCTTACAGCAAGGCAATGCTCGCAAACTCTACGTAATGACGCATCAAGTGGCCGAAGGAATGCGTTGCACCAAATGCAAAGCTTTGTCATTAATCGTAGAAGGTGATTGCCCTTATTGCGCTGGAACGATGGAGACAGTTCCGTTCATTTACGATCACGCAATTCAGAGAGCTATCGATCAGGGAGTCCGGGTTGATCTGCTTGAAGATGCGCCTGATTTGGCAAAAGTCGGTGGAATAGGCGCATTATTGCGTTACTAAACCTGACAAGATTTGAGATACGAAATGCCGTCGGAGTTTTCTTCGACGGCATTTCGTCTTTTAAGTAAAAGATTTCTAAATTTCGGGCTAATTTTGAGTTCATTTTTTCGGCCTGTTTCTTGCAAAGTCTGGTTCATTTCATTAGATTATTTCTTAATGAGGTTTCGTTAGAACGATTAGACTAAGAACAACTGCTCCAAACGCTCCCAAGGAAGGAGGAATACCATGAAACGCTTTCTCGCACTGCTTCTTCTCCTCTCTCTCGCGCTGAACACCTCCACTTCGCACGCGACCGTGATCCGCATTCCACAGGATGAAGCAACCATTCAAGACGGATGTGACTACTCTGAACCGGGAGATACGATACGTGTGTCGGCCGGTACCTGGCACGAATCCCTTTTACTTGTCAACAAGTATGTCACCCTCGAAGGCGATACATCCCACCCCGAACAGTACGTCATCAATCCGACTGCGGGTGGTTCAGCGTTAATAATACTTGGCAATCTCGGTGGCCAAATGGTCGTACGGGGATTGACTTTTACAGGCGGAACCGGTTTCGAAGTAGGTGACAGTACCTATGGCGGAGGAATCTTCTGTCAGGGTGTCTCTAACAGCCCTCTTTTCCTCGAAAAATGCGTGATCGAGGGAAATCAGGCTGACGTCGGTGGAGGTATCTGCACGAAACGAATCCATCCCTATGCTATCGGTTGTCGCATAACGGATAATTCCGCCGAAGTCGGCAATGCGATCTATTGTGAAGGTTCTGCTTCGAATAACTACCAGATGGGATTTCTATGGACGGTTATCGATCAGAACCATGACGGACGGTCGATTATTGAACTTGACTCAATATCTCAGACGATGATGTTCAGAAATTGCACCGTAACGCGTAACTCTGCTGAGAGTTATCTGCTTTTCATCGAACAAAGTCTCGCGGATATTCAGGGTACAATTCTTTGGGCGAACGAATCGCATGACATCTACCGCTCAGTCAATCGTTCGACAATTCTCTTTCGGTATTCTCTGGTGGAAGGTGGGCAACAGTCGGTTACCGGACGCATCGACCAATGGACAGGTGTCGTCGTGATCTCGCCATTCTTTGCCAACCCGAATAACGCGGACTACGCTCTGCGCCGCGAATCGCCCTGCATCGACGTAGGTTATCCTTACAACACTCTCGACTTCGATGGCAGTCGAAGCGATATGGGGGCTGTGCCCTATCTGCATCATAATCGTCTGATTATAACATTAGTCAACAGCGATAATTCGGAGATGATCCCCGACGCAGAACTAACTCTTCTAACTCCACAAGATCATATTTTCCATTTAAGTACGGATCGAAACGGGACGGTAGAGCTTTACGATTACCCTGATAATTCTCATACCGGAACTTTCGAACTTTCGGTCACGCATGAAGTCTTTATCGACAGGCACTTCTATTTCCAGCTTTCCGGCAGAGATACTACTCTTCAGACTTATACCTTATCACCTGCCAATTTCACGGTCAATCCAAGTGAACTGCGCGTTGCTCTGCCGGCAGGATCCTCCACCAACCGAACAATTGAAGTTAGGAACGGTTCCAATGAGAGGTTTGACTGGGCAATTCAGAGCCGACAGGGATACGAGATTATCTCCGAATTCGAAATCGAGAATTATGGCAGAGTTGAAGGAGCCGCATTCGATGGCGAGTACTTCTACCTGCCGAACTATATGCCCAACGGAAACCGTGAGATATTCGTTTTAGACCGGAATGGGGCGCACGTCAACACTATTCCTCAACCGTTCCAGGAGGGTGCTGGTTGGCGCGACATCGAATGGGATGGTGAGCATCTATGGGGAGTCGGCGATAGACACATCTACAAGATCACCCGTGACGGAGATTTGGTGACCAGTTGGGATATCGACATCACAGGTACGAGTATCACCTGGGATTCAGACCACCAATGGATCTGGATAACAGGGCCCTATTCCTCTATTATTGCTTATGACACAAGAGGAAATCGGGTCGAACCTTCATTAGTCCGGCACGTCCGCCTGCATCGTGGCCTGGCTTATTACGCTGGAGATCCACAAGGATATTGTCTATACATATTGACAACCCCCAATTCTAATGAGTCCGATTGCATCGTAAAAATGAATGTAGCGACGCAGGATACTCTTATGGTTGGAGCTATCGAAGATAGAGCTGCGTATTCGCTTGGACTTGGGCTCAACCTCACTAATCTTTACGATGAAGAGGGTAAAACGATCTGGTTGACCCATCAGACCGACTCGTCAGAAGGTCTGCCCGTACGTAAGCTGACTTTGCTCAAATTCAACTCAACAGATCACTGGCTTCAGCCACATAGCCTAAAAGGGGTACTGCCAAGCGGTGGTACGATGACGGTCGATGTTTCGATCAACACAGTGATTGGTGGGTCG
>Ga0172380_10007584_pt1 | contig 12156 bp, 10 predicted proteins | sample Leawe162metaG_FD_119747 | JGI IMG/M metagenome (GOLD analysis project Ga0172380, IMG submission 119747) | Leachate microbial communities from a municipal landfill in Southern Ontario, Canada - Leachate well 162 metaG | ecosystem: Engineered > Solid waste > Landfill > Unclassified | place...
ATGGCTCGGGGTTGGTTTCCAGAGGAGTCTTCCCAGGCTGTCGTTGTCACCGGTGCGATGTTCACGGCCTGTCAAGGCAACCTGGTATTTTCTGGTCCTACAGTTTCCGCGGGCGGAGTTGATCTTGCCTTTGAGGGCGGCGACTTTGTGATCTTCACTCACCTTCGGCATGGCGAGGCGGCCGGTTTTCGGGATGTTAGCGGGCGATATACCCCGTTCCGCCACGGGCAGCGGGCCATTCAAGTCGAGCAGCAGATCAAACTTGAGAAACTTCCGACGCTTGAGCAGACCAAGGCGATTATTCGAGTCTGCAAGGATCTTTCCATCAAGCCGGCCTGGCTGTCGGTCGACCGCACCGGCAACGGCACCGGCGTCCATGATGCTCTGTGCTCGATGTTCGGGCCCGAAGTCTTCGGTGTCATGTTCTCCTGGGCGTCCACGGACACGAAGATCTTGGAAGATGACTCAGAAGTCTGCTCGGAGCGTTACCACGACGTCATCACGGAGATGGCATTCTCTGTGCGGCGGTTCATGGAGACGAGCATCCTCATGTTCAATCCGGCGATGAGCTGGGTTGATCTGGAACGTGAGTCCGTGACACGACGCTATTACCAGGTCGGCCGTGGCTTCGTCCGCCTGCAGTCGAAGAAGGAATTCAAGAAGGCGAACGGCGGCGTTTCTCCCGACTTTTTCGATTCTCTGCTTGTCGGTGTGCATGGTGTCCGCATGAATTCCGGCGTGACTGCACAGCTTGTTGGGATTCCTGCTAAGAAGAAAAACGTTTCACAGCTACCCCGGCACGGGGTAATAGACGAGCTGGAATTTATGGACATGCTTTGAATCTTATGAGCCGCGTCATTGAAGCATTGGTGATGCCGGGAGGCTGGCACAAACCGGAAGTCGATCGGACTGGCCAACCGCTGCCTTCGCCGATCCAGGCGGACACTTTCAAACTTCTGGTTGAGGCCGTGAGGAAGTTCCGGGCCGACAACTTGATCCCGATCGGCGACCCGCTTGCCGACGTTGAAAAGTATATCTGCGAGAAATTTCCAGGCTCCTGCCATTCTGTCCCAGGTGCGACTGTGCAAGTGACTGTGAAGCGCGGCTCTACCGACAAGCTGACCGACGAGATGATCGCCTGGCTTGACCGGGCGCTGATCAATCATTCGCAGGACAAGCTGGTCCTCAAGGCAAAAGCTCTGGAGCGTGGAGAGATCTGCCGCAAGTGTCCGATGAATGTTTCGTGGAATCGCAGCTGTGGAGTCTGCTCGGAAGCTGTTGGCCGGCTTTCTTCGATGGTCCGCGCCGGGCAGGATGTTGCTTTTGGTAAACGGCTTTTTGCTTGCCGCGTTTTCAAGCATGAGAATCGCTCAGCCGTGTGGTTGAGAGAGCAGCCGCCGCAGGAAGCCTCCGGCTCGGCGCCGGCTTTCTGCTGGGCAAAGTGAAAATTTCTGCCCAAGGCCTGAAAAATGCAGGGCAAGCTTTGCAGCGGGTTTTAAGAAGGATTCCCAGTGAGGATCCACGGGTCGATAGTTCTATGCAGAAAAAAAGAATGTTAATTTGTGAAGGGTGTGAGTATCGAGAAGACTATCAGTGCTCCAGGTGCGAGTGCTTCATCCGTATAAAAACCATGCTGAAAACCGAAAAATGCCCGGAGGATAAGTGGTGAGTGAGCAGACGACCACCGGGGTGGAGAAGCTTGTTGAAGAGACCGGCGAGCCTGTGAAGCAGGTTATGTCCTTCAGTCAGGCGCATCAGCTGTATAAAGATTTCGTCAAGGACAACCGCGAGCGCAACAACAAGAACGCGGCGATCACGAAGAAGCGGGACGGCGAGCAACCTTTCTCTCCCCGAAAGCTGAAAGCCGCCGGGCAGTCCTGGCGCAACAACCGTCCGACCGGGTTTATGAGCGCGATGCTGCAGCGCTTGCATCCTCCCTACAAGCAGATGGTGGACCAGCTTCCCTCCTTGACTTTCGCCGGCTTCCCAAACGATTCTCTCGGCTCGGACAAGCACCGCGACGCATTCCGTCGCCGGGTGACCGACACCATCCGCAAGTGGAGCGGCTGGGGAGATTTTGTTTCACAGCTCGTTTCCGAGGATCTTGACTTCGGCTATGCGGCGATGTCCTGGGACGACGAGTTTTCCTGGAAGCCGAAGCTTTATCGGTCGGACGAAGCCTATTTCTATGTTGGCTGCCCACAGGATTCGGCCGAGGTAGAGGTCTGGGGGCTCAAGCAGAATTTCCCTGTTCATGAGATGATGGCCGTCATTCAGCGCGGACAAGTTTCAAAGGATGCCGGCTGGCACCTGCAGAACGTTATCAAGAAGCTGAACGTCGCGCCGAAAGAGTTTGACAATAAGTCTTCCGAAGAGAATGCCCGCCAGATGGAAGACCTTGCCCGCGAAAACAACTACGCCGCAGCCCACGGCTCCTCGATCCGAGTGGTGAAAGCCGGGCACATCTTCTCTGTCAACCCAGTCACAAAAAGAGTCGATCATTACATTTTCGATCGTGACGACGGGACACCACTTTTCTTCAAGGCCGCTCAATACGGGAAGATGCCGCATGTCCTGAAGCTGTTCACTGCGGAAGTGGGCGACTCGACACTTCACGGCTCCCGGGGGGCGGGGAGAGTTCTTTACAACACGCATGTCTCAGTCGAGCAGGCCCGCAACATGATTCAGGACGCGCTGCATCTTTCCGGGCTCGTGCTGCTGAAGAAAGGCAAAGGCCAGGGCGGAAGCGGCACCTCGGAGAATATCGCGCTTACGGTGATGCACCCCTTTGCAGTCATCGGCGACGGCTACGAGATCATTGAGAAGGTGAAGTTCGAAGTCAATGCGGAAGCTTTCTTCGCTTTGGACCGGCACGCGACGGCCCAGGCTGAAATCCTTATTGGTGCATTTCTCCCGTCCCAGCCGACAATGGAAGCAAAAGGCGGACCTCGGACCGCATCAGAAGTCAACTACGTTGCTTCCATTGATGCCCAGATCAAGGCCGGTTCGCTGGCAAGGTTCGCCGATCAGTTGTTCTGTGGCATCGAAGAGATCCAGCGCCGCATCGCCCATCCGGATGTCCTGGACGCCGCGGAGCAAGTCTTTAAAAAATGCGAAGAGACGCAATCGCTGCCGATTTTCGACGAGCAGCTGTTCCAAACGTTGGTTTCTGCTAAGACTCAAACAGGGTTTGTTTTTGCGGACCTTCCCAAGCATGTGGATCCGGACGCGGTCTATTGCGTTCTTGCTTTGCGGCAAGATGGCTTGACCCAGCAGCAGATACTCATTCTCGCCAACTCTCCTGCCCGGGCTTCTGTGTCCGATGCCATCGCCGCCCAGTCTGGAATTCTCAGCGACATCGTAGCACGGTATGGCGTCGACCCTGTCGTGGACACGACCGAGCTGAAGCGCCGTGACATCGCTTCCAAGCTTGGAGGAGAAGCTGCCGAGCGGCTGATGAACGTTGACCTCAACCCGCTCTCCGACCTCAAGCAGGGAAGAAACCAGATGCTAGAGTTGAGCGCCATGCTCTCCGGAAACGAGATTCCAGTGGACAAGTCGGATTCCGACGTCGTTCATCTTAACGTCATCGCCCAGCGGATAGAGCCCATGCTGCGGGACCCCAACATTTCTCCGCTCGTGTCGAGCCAGCAGTTTCTGCAGAGGCTTCTCAGCCATGCTCAGGCACATGCCCAGGCGGCGCAGACAAAAGGAGTCAAACCCGACGTGCTTGCCCCGGCGATGGAAGTCATCAGTAAGATTGAAAAATTCGTCCAGCAGATGCCTGTCGAGCAAGCCGCAGGCCAGGCGGTCGGACAAGCCACCGCGCCGGGAGTCGTTCCAGCCGGAGCGCCAGCCGAAGTTGTTCCTTCCACTCTTCCGGGCGACATGATTGAAAGCGCCGCGTCTCCAGCCCGTCCTACAGCAAGCGGAGACCTGAAGCCCGTTTCCATCCCACTTACTCCGCAGCCATCGTCCAGCCAGCCAACATCATAAAAAGTTTTAAGGCATGAGCCCTCTTCAGATCCTCGCAGTTTTGTTCTTGGCACTTGAATTTGCCAATTTCGTAAAGTATCTAAAAACATGAGCCCCATTCGCAACGAAGAAGCCGTCGCCTTCCGTGATTTTATCAAAAAAGTTTCTGCTTCCCGTTTAGAGGAGCTTCTCCGCGCCGGCCGGCCGGAAGCGCTGACCGCCGAAGCTGTTCTTACGAATGACTCAGACGCGATCGCACGGCTTTCGATCATGCACACTGGGTATGACTCCGCCGTCGCTCAATTTTTCAACCTCGCAGAGTCCAAGCCGACGGTGCAGTCTGAGCCGGGATTTGCGGATATGACCTGAACTTTATGCCAAGAAAAACAAAAGCCACAAAAGGTGCCGCCGAAGAAGGAGTCCCCGCAGACCTGGATCTCGGCCACGCAGAAACTCCGTCGGAAAACCAGATGCAAGAGCTCGACGCCGCCTTGGATGAAGCCGGTGTGCATGACGTCAATACTACCCCTGCTGCCGAAGCCCCAGCGGAAGAAGTGCCCGCCGACGAAGTCCCCGCGGACCAAGTGATCGAAAAGCAGGCGCCGCTGACCGACACGCCTCTCAAGGATCTTTTACCGCCCGGCACCGAAAAGCCTGTCGAAGTCCCAGGTGAGAAGCCCGCTGAAGTTCCTGCCGAAACTCCAAGCGAAAAGCCCGTCGTTAAAAAACCGGTTGATGAAGAGCCGGCCAAAGAAAACTTCGACGACCTGGATTTGGACGCGATTCAGCCCCCACCTGGGGTAAGTCCCAGGAATCTCGTCAACTTCAACAAGCTGCGGGAAGTATCAAAACATTACAAAGAGGTCGCCGCGGCCATCCCAGGGCTCCAGAAACAACTGACGGAGCTGCAAGCTCGGGGCACAGTTCCGGAAGAAGTGACCAAAGAGCTTGAAGACCTGCGCAATTTCCGCAAGATTTTCGACACCGAGAATGATCCGGAGTTCAAGGCGCAGTTCGACGGCAAGCTGGAAGCCTTGGACACGGACCTGCTCGGACTGCTCGTCAAGAACGGCCTTCCACAGGAAACGGCTGACTCGTTGAAGGCCCAGGGCCTAGGAACCTTGCCCGCCGAATTCTGGGAAGAACAAATTCTTCCGAAGCTTTCTTTCGTCGACCGGCAGCGGATCGAGAAGCGCCTCGCCGAGCGGGCCGACCTCAGCGACCAAAAACTCCAAGCCGTTGAGAAGTTTGCCAGCCAGCGCACCGAAGTGCTCGCCGAACAGGAGAAGAAGCAGATGGCTGCCTTCCTCGCCGACCAGGAAAAGATCAATCAACACGTGGCTGCTATGGTGAAAGACATTCCCTGGGCAACTCCGGTGGTGATCCCGGAAAAAGGCACGAAGGAAGAGAAGGCCGCGGCGGAGGCGCACAACGCGGAGGTTGCAAGACTCAGTGGAGCCCTGCAAGAAGCCCTCTATCCAGCGACGCCGCAAGCCCGGGCCGAGATCGCAGCAGCGGCTGTCGCTTCCACGGTCCTCGCCTCCAGTGTGAACGATTTGTCTTCTCGGTTGAAAGCGGCCAATGAGCGGGCCGAGAAACTTCAGAAAGACTTGGACGCGATCAAGTCTGCCGGGAAGATGCCGACACCGACAAAAGAAGGACGTCGCGTCACGCCAGAAGTTACGGATACGTCACGAATGTCCGATGACGAGGCGATTGAGCAAGGCCTCAAGGCGGCGGAAGGTCTCTAACCAAGAAATTTTATGACGAGCCACAAATTGCGTTTGAAGAAACGTCCGACTGACGTTTCTGCACCAGGTCAAGAAGCCGCACCGAGCGAAGAGTCTGTCGACGCCGGGCTCGGCAGTCTGGCAGGTTTTTCTGCCGAAGACTTGGCAGAAGGTGCACAGAGTCCGGAGGAAGTCCCCAGTCCGGAGGAAGCGCCAAGTTCTCAGCCAGTGTTTAACGATTCCCATATCGTGGACTGGGTCGGGCGGGATGTTTTTGTCGGGTTCCCCTGCTACAAGCAGACGAATCCGGCGACTGCTTGGTGTCTGCTCGCTTCCGCCTTGGACTATGGAAAAGAGAAGCTGCGGTTTGACCTGGAAATCGGCGATGCGATGATCTACCACGCCCGGAACCGGCTTGTGCAGAAATTTCTTGAAACTCCGGCGCAGTGGCTGCTGTTCGTCGACGATGACATGATCTTCCCGATCGGTCGTCCGGCTTTCTTGCGCCAGATGGGCCGTCTGCCTCTGCACTACCCGGATTCTCCTTTGATGCTGAACTCCATCGAGCGTCTGCTCAGCCACAAGCAGCCGCTCGTTGGAGCGACGTATTTCACCCGCAACGTGGAAGGCCTGCCGGTCAACGCCCTTCGGCAGGAGTCGAATTATCTTCGAGCAATCAAGACTTTCGAGGACCGCATCTTTCCATGTGAGTGGACGGGCACCGGGATGATGTTGATTCATCGCTCTGTTTTTGAAACGATCCAAAAGCAGATGCCGGAGCTCGAGACCAGGCATGATCCACTTGCGCCTTGGGAGTTTTTCTTACCGGTTGCCGGGCAGGGCGAGGATGTCGCTTTCTGCCAGCGAGCAAAAGCTTGCGGAATTTTGACGCACGTCGACTCCATGCTGCAGTGCCTGCATGTCGGTTACGGCGTCTACGGAGTCCACACCTCTGTTACAAAATGAGAATCGTTGTCGTCAGCCACGGGCGGTGCGGATCCTCTTTGCTTACAGGAGCTATTTTAGGTTCGCAGACTGAGGTTTCTGAAGCAACCTTCGTAAGGCATCATAAGGATTTGCCCAAAGAAGGAATTTTTAAGACGCATTGCTGGGCACCAAGTCGTTTATGTTCTGACACGAAATATGTTTACGTCTACGGAGACTTTGCATTGTCTGCTATTTCTGCTCACCAACAGCCGGAAGATTTTCAGCGGCTGCATTACTTGAACATGGGAGCGGCTTATGAAGACCGTGAAAATTGGCCGTGGGTAGACACGCTTCATATTCTTCAGAATTTTCGTTCTTGGCAAACTTATCAAAAGTTTGTGTTGTTTTTGAAGTATGACGAGCTTTGGTCTCCACATGTCCGGGAAGCTTTGGATACACATCTCGGCTTTCCGGTTATTCTGCCTGAGAAAAAACAAAGGGCCACGCTTTTTGACTGCACTGACGTAAATCATTTTGCGGCACAGATGACCTATCAGTTATGAAAGTGGATCCGGGAAATATGTTGGTGTGCCTACCCTACTGGGATGGCGACTGGGATCAGATGCGGGAAACAGCAACTTTAATAAGCGACCTTCTCCCCGAAAAACAAGAAAACTGCGACCTACTGTTTGTCTCCCGGTTTGACGCGCACGGCCCAGACGCCAAGACAGTGATGCACTGCATGGAGAAGTTCGCTACAGTGCAGCATCACCGCTGCCGGCGGAGAGGAATCGGTTTCCCCATGGGCTGCAACGAGATGGCTTTTGAAATTTTCCACCAAGTCAGTTATCATCACGCCCGGCTTTTCCCGAAAGCGCGCTGCATACTGGTTGTCGAGTCGGACTGCGTAATGCTGTGTCGGGATTGGAGTAAGCAACTATTTACAGCCTGGCGAAAAGCCGAGGCAGCAGACAAGCTTATCTGCGGGAATTTAATCCCAGGCTGCGTGGGTGAAGGCAAGCACCACGTCAACGCGGTGTCCATGTTTCATTGGGACATCGTTTCGAAGATCCCGCAGCTGATCGGATCGCCAGGGCAACAGGGTTGGGACTTTTATCACGGCTGCCGGACAGCTCCAGTTGCGGTCGACACTCCGCTGATCTTCATGGACTATCAGAAGAAGACAATTTCCAGCAAAGAGCTGTTTTCTCCAAAGAAGCGAGGCCAGGTGCCGGTTCTTTATCATGGCGTCAAAGATGATTCGGCCGTTAAGGCGGTGAGAAAGAAATTTTCAATATGAACAATCGAAAGACGTTGGTGTCGGTGCACGGCTACGCCGGCGACCAGCAGCAAGTCTGGGATCTTCTTCCGGTTTTTGAGCACCACCGCTGCCCGGTTATTATCTTGTCACCCGAGGATTCTCACATTGAAAACGTCAAAGGGCACATCTGCCGATTTGCCGGCAAGCGCGCCTATGTCGGGCAGGATTCCTGGGACCGGCAGCATCTTCAGCTGAAAGTTTTGCTTGAGTATGACTTCGACTGGTATCTGCTCAACGACTCGGACTCTTTTATTATTTCGCCACAGATCCCGGACTACCTTTTTGAAAGCAAAGATGTCGTGTGGAGCAACGAGGTAAAAGATTTCCGAGTGCCCGGAACAACGTCTCATGGAGTGGACTGGCCTATGGACTATCATGCCGGCTATTCACTGATCGCGATGCAACCTCCTTACTTTCTTTCTCGTGTTACACTTGAGAAACTGGTTGTAGCCTCTGAAGGATTGGTCGCCTGCCCGACGACGCCTTTCATCGACTGGTGGTTTTTGCCGGCTTGCAAAAAAGCGGGGTTGGTGCATGCGCCATTTCGGAACGGGGCCAGCTGTGAGACGATCACGCAGAACGGCGTGTCTGCGATGGCCAATGCAGTGTCGAACGAAAAGGCGGTCTGCCTTCATTCTATCAAGTCTTTGGAGATTCGCAAGATGCTCGTCCAAGCCTACAAGAAAACTTTATGAAAACCCTCGTCATCACCGGCGCACGCGGATTGCTCGGCTCCGCCTGCATGAAGCATTTTGAAAACAAGCGGGAGATTATTCCTTTCGAGGGGAATTGCCTCAACGAGACACACGTCGAGCGGTTCTTCCACAACATCAAGCCGGACGAGGTGATCCACTGTGCCGCAAAGGTCGGCGGAGTCGAGGCAAACAAAAATCACCCGGTGGCTTTTCTGCAGGAAAATTTGTCGATGCAGTGCAATGTCATTTCTTCTGCTGCAAGAAACCGCGTGGAAAAACTGATTTTTGTCGGCACGTCTTGCATGTTTCCACGGGACGCCGAGCTGCCTGTGCGGGAAGACTCTCTGCTGACCGGGAAACTTGACGATTCCATCGAGGCTTATGCAGTAGCAAAGATCGCCGGCTGGCGGTTGTGCAAGGCTTATTGGGAAGAGCAAGGCAAGCAGTTCATGACAGTCAACCCTTCGAACATCTACGGGCCGAACGACAACTACGGCCCTTCTGCGCACGTGATCCCCGCATTGATCCGGAAGTTTTCTCTGGCAAAGCTGACTGGAGAAGCGCCTGTGATTTGGGGAGACGGGTCTGCGGTTCGGGAATTCATTCACTCCTCGGACGTGGCCGCAGCGATCGAAGTCGTCCTGGAAAAGTGGAAGTCTCCGGAGGTTATTTCTATTGGGACCGGAATCGGCCACACCATCAAAGAGTTGGTGGAATTCTTGGCCCGCATTTCAGAAATTTCTGTCCCAGTCCGGTGGGATACTTCAAAGCCGGTTGGAATCCCAAGAAAGACTTTTGACGTTACCAAGATACGGATGCTCGGCTGGCAGCCGATGGTCGGTTTGGATCACGGGCTGCAGATGACCTGGGCCGACTTTACGAGCAACCCGCTTCCGCGCGGACTTCAGACAGACATGCGCTGATTACTCAGCAGTAAATTTTTGTTTACAAAGCCGGCAAGAAGAGAATATCAAGGCATTTAATGATTCGAATGGTCCACGCAAGGACTCCCTGGCCAGAAGGGTGACTGGCTGAAGAGGACGACCAACGAGCCCCTCGTCCGAGGGCACTGAGAGAAAACTGTCAGTTCAACTCGTGGTCGAGTCCCTCAAAAGATTACGGCTGCACAAGCAAAAGGAAATTACAAGCACTATGGCAGCAGAATGCATTGATCTTTCGGCAGTCCAGGACTTCGCCGTCAAAGACACCAACCGAATCGTCGGGCAGATCGCAAAGGTCCTCGCCCGAAAGTCCCCGTATATGAACGTCCTCAAGGGCGGCACTTTGGAAAATGTTTCTGACGTTGTCCGGTCCGTCATCCAGGAGCGAGCCGTTCTCGCCGCCAGCCTCGCTGCGCCGGCCTTCACCAATGACATTGAACTCTGCGGAACCGGCGCCGACGCCGACGAAGTGGGGACGACCGAATACCAATACAGCCTGCAGAGTCTGCGTGGCCGCGGTCCTCGGGTCTGTGTCAAAACCAGCCGCACCGCCTTCAAGGGAGCGTATCTGCAAGCGCAGATCGCGATCGAGAAAGGCATCCTGCAGCTTGTCAACGCGGACATCCGCTATACGCTTCTTTCGCGTTCCGGCGTCAAGTTCACCGCCCAGTCCGGCGTGGCCTTCGACAGTCTGATCGACGGAGACGCGCAGCACATCGACGAACTGTTCACCAAGGGCCTTCCGACGTCGCCCATGAACTTCAAGTCACTGTATCGCCTGGCCTCGTTCCTGCGTGAAGACCTTCTCGCCGAGCCCTTCGGTTCGGCCTCCGGAGACTTCTTCACCGTGCTCGGTTCGCCGGACTTCATCGAGACCATCCGTAACGATGCGGACGTCAAGGAAGATCTGGTCGCGCTCACCACGGGTTCGTTCTCCATCGGCAAGGATGCGATCGCCGGCTATCAGTTTCAGGGCTATCGCGGAATTGCGTTCGGCGTGGACAGCCAGCCGCTGCGCTTCAACACGATGACCAACGGCATGCCAAATCTGATCGAGCCGGAAGTCAGTGTGGCCGCATCGAAAGGTGTCGCCTCCCGCGCCTCCAGCGCCTGGCGGAACGCTCGGTATGAAATCGGATTCATGATCGGCGGCGACAGCTTCGAGCGCCTGGTGCCCGAACGCTACGTCGGCGAGGGATCCTTCAAGTTCGCGCCGCAGCTCCACATGGGCGAGCTCGAGTGGGTGGCACAGCGCGATAACGACTGCAACCTGTTCCTCGATTACGGACAGCACATCTACCAGATCAGCCGCGCGCACCGGCCGATCCGCCCGCAGAATGTGGTTCCGTTCATCTACGAGCGTTGCCCTGCAGACACCGGCCTCGGTGCTTGCATCTCCAGCTCAACCGGTCTCTAGTCAGACCCACCTTCTTTCGGCTGCCAGAGCCCAACTGTTTTGTGGCTCATGACTTAGGGCCTGGCAGCCGGAAGAACCCTTTTCAAAATTAGTTTTAGTGGAGGAAAGACTATGACAACCGCAGAGTTTCGAAAACTGTTTCTTATCGGCGCTGGGTTTGAGGCCAGCCAAATTCCTCCGACTTTTGACGAAGCTACTTGGCGAAAGCTGGTGCTTCAGGCGCTGGCATCTCTCGAAAATCGAGTTCCAGTGGTTTCGTCTGGCGGGCTTGCAGATTTGACTGCTGAGCAGCAAGCTACCATTATCGAAGGCAGCACAGTAACGACCACAGACGGGAGACGGTGGGTTTATAGCGGGACTGGGGATAAAACACTCGAGGCTTCTTACGTAGAACTTTCTGATGTCACTCCGACTTTAGCTTCAATCACCGACATGTCCGCCGATGCGCGGACGCGGAATATCAAGACGGACGCGGAGTTGCAGACGCTTCTCGACGTGCCTACCGGATCGACAGCCGCAGGGCGAGCGATGCTCACGGCGGCGGATGCGGCGGCACAGCGCGAACTTATTGGCGCGGTGTATCCGACGATCATGCTGCCTTCTGGCGCAAACATCCTTGGGGATATTCCTGATAACTGGGCACCACAGCCAAACACGGATACGGGGCTTGTTTTAGGCAACTCCGTAACCACGATTGGCAACAGTGCGTTCCAATACTGCGCCGGCCTCACCGGAAGCCTGGCCATTCCTGATTCCGTGACCACGATTGGCAGCTATGCGTTCCGATACTGCTCCGGCCTCACCAGTCTGACCATCCCCAACTCCGTCACCACAATTGGCGACTATGCGTTCCAAAGCTGCTCCGGCCTCACCAGCCTGACCATCCCTGACTCCGTCACTTCGATTGGCGACTATGCATTCAGCAATTGCATTGGCTTCGCCGGAAGCCTGACCATCCCTGACTCCGTCACCACGATTGGCAGCAATGCGTTCCGATACTGCCCCGGCCTCACCAGTCTGACCATCCCTGACTCCGTGACCACGATTGGCAGCTATGCGTTCCAATACTGCTCCGGCCTCACTTCCGTCAACTGCCGCATCACCAAGGCTGTATTCGATGCCACAGCAGGGGCAGTGGATATGTTCGTGG